>Ga0181518_10000735_pt1 | contig 35136 bp, 21 predicted proteins | sample PEATcosm2014_Bin_28_FD_119751 | JGI IMG/M metagenome (GOLD analysis project Ga0181518, IMG submission 119751) | Peatland microbial communities from MTU Mesocosm Facility, Houghton, MI, USA - PEATcosm2014_Bin01_60_metaG | ecosystem: Environmental > Terrestrial > Soil > Wetlands > Peat | place...
ACCGTTGGCTTCGTATTCCCGTAAGTGATCATCGTTGAGTGCGCCCTTCGCCATCGCAGTCCTCCCTGTACCACTATTCTCGAGTTTCTTCGCAACGCGCCAGGATTTTTACCGATAATCGTTCTCGTTACATGCTCTTGAGTTTCAAATCTTGAATTTTGAATTGCGGCTCTGCCGCGCTGTGCAAGTGCTGCCCTTCACCTGACCTTGAAAACCCTCTGCTTTCAGTATATACCTTGTGGCGGTGTGTTCATACTTTGAGTCTTTTGAAAAACCTCGGAGGAGAAGATGAAGGTTTGGTCCGAACTCGAAAAGCAGGCAGCGTGCCAGGTCGCGGCCTTGATGGCCGGGGCGGCGAGGACCGCTCCCAAGACGCGCGGCATCGACAACATCCGGGTTGTGGCCATCGACGATGAGATCTCCAGGCAGGCTCTGGTCAACAAAATGATCGAGATTGCGAGATCGGAGAACCGTCCGGGTTTTGAACGGGATGCCCATAACGTGGCTACGTCGCCAGCCATCGTGGTGATTGGCGTCCATTCCAACCCGGCAGGGCTGAATTGCGGTTTCTGCGGAAACCCCACTTGCGACGAACTGAAAGCCAAAGATGGGATCTGCAGCTTCAACTCCATCGACTTGGGTATAGCTGCTTGCTCGGCGGCGGCCATAGCCTCCAACCTGCACGTCGATACTCGCATAATGTACTCCGTAGGAAGGTCTTGCCTCGACCTGAGACTGTTTACGGAGGACGTCAAAGAGGCACTCGGAATCCCCTTGAGCATAACCGGCAAGAGCCCATTCTTCGACCGCAAAGCGTGAGCGCCGTAGCCGCCGCACTCCAAGGCGCTTCGCGCTTCAGACCCACGGCGCGCGCCGCCCGCCGGAAGCATGCGCCCGCGCGTCAACTCTGAAACCTGACGCTGCTCCCACCTTCCTGCCGGCAAAAGCACACCGGCCCCTCAGCCACGTTCGGCACGACTCAGGTTACGCCGTTACAGGGTAATGTGGATTTCGCTAGGCGGTAGGCGACAAGAGGGACCTCATCGCCTGTGGCCGCGTTTCTGGACAGCCCATGAACATTGCAGGCGTGTTGCCGATGTGACAGAATTAGGCGGGGCACTCCCAGCTCGAAAGTTATGCGACTACGTTGCAGGCTTGCGATTTTGGCCAGCGGCGTGCCGCGGGGACGTCAAGCGAAGCGATCCAGGGCTAAGGGCGCTTGCAGGGCGAATTCCTGATCATGGGCCAATTCGAAACGTGTTTTTGAAACCAACTACGGTGGGGGTCTCGCTGGCTTGGCCGGCTACCTGAGGAGGTGAATCAGTGGATTGGGGCCATCACAACCTCGGAGATTACCACTTCTTTGTGAGGTTTAAGGAAGGGGCGCGTTCGCTAGGCGAGCGGGCGGACGAGACGTATCTGAGCCATGAGAGCTTTTTGAGCCTGGTTTCTGCCGTTCACGAAGCCTACCACGTCTTCCAGAGCCTGGTTACCGGCGCGGGCTGTTCAGTGGTGCACGCCGAGGACTACTTTGTGGAAGCATTTCGGCAAGCTGTGGCCAGCGGGGCGGACGCGGACATGCGCTTCGCGGGCCTACTGTCCACGGGCGCCGATTACCTCAGAAGGCACTTCTATACGGCCGAGGACTCCGAGTATCTGTTTCACTCTGCCCAAAAACGTTCGCCGAGCGTTGCCGACACCCTGGGCGCACTCTCCAAAGTGACTACCGCGAGCCTGTTGGAATGTCAGGCCGCATTGTTGACTGAACTTTACATCAGCCATTTGTTAACGTGGCGTCCGCAGACTTTCGACATGCAGAAGGTCGCCGATCTCGTCGAAGCTTTCCGGCTCGAACAGATGGAAGGCCTGTACCGGATACCGCTCGACCGCTTCAGGGAGACGGTTGGCCGCATCATCCCTCGCTCCGAATTTGATCAGGCGAGCCGAAGCCACCCCCTCTACCCACAGTGCCCGAACATTGCCGAATACGGGCTATTGGGTTTTCTTCTCGACTACGCCCTCCACTTGCCACCGCCGATCGTCGAGGAACTCGGCCCCGTGAAGCATGACGTTTATCGGGAAGACTTCGACCCTCCCGTCCGCTACGCCAAGTTGTTGGAGGCGTTGCTGGCAGACATTGTTATGACGCACAGGGGCATAAGGTCACCGGAGCTTCCGGAGCTTAACTTGTCCCAGCCTTACGAGTCTTTATCGCCGAGATTGGCAAAGTGGATTGACATCGGCGACCTTCTAGCGCGAGCGGAAGCGGAGGGGTTCCCGGCAACCTCGCTTCCGCCGCCGAACCTACTGTTCCCGCTTAAGCGCGAGGAAATCGTGGAGGCCTTGAAGCTGAAGGCGGCGCCGGTCACGTTTCCGACCTTTGATAAAGTGAGCGAACTCTGGCTTTCTGTTCATCGCAGCAGCGAGCCACCGCAGGACCTTTACCGGCTGACGGCAACCCGCACAGCGGCGATGAAAACTCGCTTGCAGACTGCGGATGTTTTTTCGGCATGGAGGCCGATCGGCTTCTTTGCCGAGATGGGCATTCCGAGCTTCCTCGATACCCCGAGTGGTCTCGCGCCCGGGGATATGGGGGCGATGGAAATGCGCATCAAGAAGGAGAAGTACGATCCAAACGATTCCATCTGGCAACGCTTCAGTATAACTGTCATTGACCGCGAGGATGACGGGGAGTTCGTCACCCTGAAGTGCTATCCCGGAACGCCGTACGAGTTTCTGGACAAGGTAATCTGGCGCGAAATCCTGTTCCGTTCCTGCCAGAGCGTTCTGACCGGAACTCCGATGGCGTGCCCCCTCGCAGTGGGACTGTTTGCGCAAGTCCCTTGCGAGGGGCGTGGTCCTCAGTGCGCGAGAATCGAGGTGCCTGCGCAGTTGCCCCCGCGACCGGGTTGTATGGCGCGGGCGCTGTACGAAACCTATGTCGATGGAGGGAAAAACAGGATGCAGATTCTGACAGATGAATTAGTCGACCGATGCTTTAACGAGTGCCGGAAGGAGGTGGCGAATGTGCTCGGAGCCGAAGAGCAGCGAAAGGATGATCGCTCGCTCCATATGGACCCCACGGCGATCCTCGCCATCGTGGCGTGGAAGGTCCTTGTGCCTTTCGTGGTTTCGCTCTCTGCCAGCGTCTCGGCCGCAGCGATCAACGCCAAGCTCATCAAGGGACAATCCGTCAAAGGCTTGAAGGAAATGATTCAGGAGCGCGTCGGACAGCCTATCCGGATCGATCCCACGCGGGTGGAAGAATGCGTCATCCTGGTGGAAGAGATTCTGCAGCCATTTGGAGTAGACCGCGAAAAGGCGCGCCGGATAGTCGACGTGCTGGTCTCGACGGCGACTGCGTCGGGGAACGCGCCGGGAACGTCAGAATCACGCAGCCCAAGCTGATGGCTCACGCCGAGCCGATCCTGAGATTGGTGAGGTCAGTTCTTCCTCTAGGTAAACCGTGCAAGTGACCTTGGCGAAGCAACCAGGATTCTGGTGGAAAAGGCAGGCTGGCATTTTGGGGTGGCACGCGCGCCACTTTACGACGATTGGACCGAGTCGACCGTAAGGCCATGGTGCTCGGCCGGTTGGTTCCAGCGCCGCGCCGCCACTTCGTTTTACACCACCATCGTGAAGTTCGAAATTGAGCGCCTGAAGATGCCTGACGATTTCGAGGTCGAATGGTCGCCAGACTAACCGTGCCGAAGGCGCCTTGCAGTGCGGCGGCTTGACGCCGCCTTGGTTTCGCGGTCAATGCCGGAGTGCCGACGATCCGGGAGTTAGTCGCCTGAGTAAAGCCCAAGCCGATACTCCCGAGCGATCGTCGATTCAAATCCACACACCAGACTGTGATTTGGAAGCTGGCGCGAAAGGGCTTGCGGCGAACCTATTTACCACCAAACCAACTTAACATTTCGTCTCTGCCCGGAGGTGGCCATCGGCAGTATACTGAGACCTTTGGGGAAATCTGGGTTTTGTGGGTGTGCACTATGCGGCGCTTAACCGTGTGGATCGCCGCCGTCTGGTTCTCCTTGCCACTTGTCCAAACAGCCGCGCAAACGCCTGTTTCCAGCGGTGTTCTTGAGCGTGCCGGCGCGCTGCAAACCAAGCTCAGGGAATGGCAAGCTGTTCTTACCAATTCGGACCTCGGTGCAGCCCCGATAACCGATTCGGAGCGGAAGCTGATCAACCAAGATCGTTCCGCTACTCTCGCAGCAACTGACGTCGTCATTCGCGACATTAACGAACTCGCAAGAAGTCCTAGCAATGATGCCGAGGCCCGGCTCGTGCTCGACCTCAATCAGTTGGGGGGAAAGCTCTCGAGCCTGTCCGACTCTCTGCGTGCTGTGCGGCTAGCCACTCTCGGTGGGCAACTGCCACAGCCTTGGCCGCCCATCGACGACCGGATAATCCCGGAGGTTCAGCGGTATTATTACGAGTTGAATCTGCAATTCATGAAGCAACTCAACTCCCTATCCAAGGAGGGCGCAGCAAACACGTCGAGTGAGGCGCCCGCCGGCGAAATCTCCGGCCACATCTACCGTGCCGATACGGGCAAACCACTGGCGGGCGCCATGGTCATGCTGGCATCCACGACGCCACCGGACTCCGCTCCCCGTTCAAGACTGTCCGGTGATGATGGCAGCTACGAATTTACCCGGCTCCCGCCGGGAGACTACTCGCTAAGCGCCTATATGACCGGTTTCGCACGCGCGGAATATGGTTTGGATAAGGCACACGGCAGTTGGTTTCCGCTCACGTTGCCCTCGGAGGGAGAGCGGAACCGTATATTCCGAGGCCCCACCGGAGCAACTGCCCCGGCTGCGGTCAACGGCAAGCTGATCAATATCAATCTGAGCCTCAATCCTGTGCCTGAAGTGAGCGAGATGAACGGGGAAGCCCTGCTCGCCGCTACCCTGGACCAACGAGTATTCATTCAATTCCAATACGGCAGTTTCTCGCCTGACGGCAAGTTCTTTGCCGTCACTAGCGGGGATCCCGATCCCCAAGCGGCTTGGTTCTATGACCTTGCCACCGCGCGCCTTACGCCGGTGATCGCGCCCGAAATGGGCGGCCCTCACGTGATCAGCATGGGCTGGGACGATGATACCCTCTACGTAGAACAGAGCCACCGTGACCCTGGAGGCGGCCGCTTTTTCGCTGCAAACACGGCGGGCGTGAAGGAAATCACGAAACTCCCGCCGGCAGGTGAGGAAGCGCTGAAAAACCAGCTTGGGTACGACGAAAACCAGGCACGCAATGATCGCTTCGTTGTAACTGCGCAGGGACCGGAGCATGGCGCATTTGCACTGATCGCCCAGGCCGCCGGCGGGCACGAGAAGTTCACCATTGCCGAGGGGAGTTGGGAGCTTCAGAGCTTCGTGCTTTTGCCCGAGCGTTCGCTGGTGGTCTACCCGACGTTTTATTATTCCGCCATCGTGGCGTTTAACCTAAATGCAAGGAAGCGCCAGGAAACGTTTCTTCCGGTGAGAGCGGAAAGATTGCTGGCTGTAAGGCCGCAAGCCGACGGACTCTTGATAGCGTACTCTACCCATGGTCCCTGCGATCCCGGCAATCCCGGCTCGGACAACTCTTTTGAGCCGCGCTATCGCCCCAAAAACGTCTGCTTTGCCACTATCCCCGCGACGGGAGAGAAATGACGAGTTCGCGATCTTTCCTGCGGATGCGGAATGAAACTGATGAAGGCCCTGTCAGCGTCCGATGAAAGTTGAGATGGTCATGCGGACAATTGTCATGCGGATAATTCCCAGAGTTCTAATTTCGGCGCTCTTATTCTTATTGCCCGTCGTGGGCCAGAGTCCCAGCAACGCTGCGCTTCTTAAGCAAGCAGAGGCACTGCGAAGCAGCCTGAGCACTTGGCAGGCAACTCTGAACAGGATGAACCTGGTCGCATCGCCGGTCCCGGGCTACCCAATTCCCTCCCTGGACGAGAAGCGAAGTTTCTGCCTGCTCTCGATTACGACGGCCGGCAGCGATATCCCCCGTCCGGGAACATTGCCCGCCATATCGACGCAGATGGCTCTGTTGACTGATTTGGCGTCCCTGGATAACGCCCTTGCGAACCTCATTCATGCGTTTGAGCTCATCCGCGCCTTGCGCTCCCCATCCGTCCCCCCTTCGGTCGTGGTGGAGCAGGAACAGCAGGTCGAGAGAATAAGAAAGCAACTTCAATCCTATTACGAGGCGCTTCTTTCGACGACGTTTCCGCACCTTGCGGCGGTTGACCGAATGGGCGCGTCAGAACACGCATCGGTATCCCACCAATCGGGCCAGATATCCGGGCACATCTATAACGCTGAGTCAGGCAACCCGCTCGCGGGCGTGGTCGTTACGTTGGAGTCTCTCCAGGCGCCAGCACGTGACCAGGTGCAACGTACTGGCCGGGATGGCAGTTACAACTTCGGCGATCTCGCCGCTGGAAAACATTGGGTCATCGCGTATCGAAAGGGATTCGCCGGGTCAATCTACGGCATGCACGCGTCGCAGAACGCGTTGGAATCTGCCATAACCGTTGGACCGAGCGAGAAACTGGAGAATGCCGACTTCCGGCTCAGTCCCTTGCCGAGTATAACGCCGATGAATGATGACGCTGCCCTGGCGGCCCTGCCGCTGGATACACCTCCCCGTGTGTACGGGCCGGGGCGCTTCTCACCGGATGGCACACAGTTTGCCGTAGCCGTTCGCGCGCCCGAATCGAACTATGTGTGCGTTTACAGCGTGGCTGCACATCACATCGACTTCGTCGCTAGCGCACCGGAGCAAAGCAACCTGAGTTTTTCGATTAGTGATTTTACGTGGGTGGGCGATTCTCTTTACGCCGAGGCAGTGCGGAGCACGGGCGCGTACAGCCCGCTCAAGGTCACACGCTCGGGAATCCAGAGATTGGACGTATCTCCGGGATGTGAATCTGTTCCGCTTGGTCAGCCGTGCATCCGAGGCCAGGGAAGCCCAGGGCCGCCGCCGGTTCCCCCGGAAGTCCAAAATACCTATTTCCGGCAGTTGGCTTGGTCCCTCGGCGTGGCCGCAAACAGCCGTTTCATCGTGACGGCTGACAACTCCAGAAGCCTGGACGTGTGGCTGGTCTCCCAATCGGGCAACGGACACGACCCGCGCGTTATCGCCAGGGGCGGTGACAACCTGAAGGCTTTTCTGCTCGAGGCTGGTCCTTCCCTCGTCCTCTATCCAATGCCCGGTCTGTATTTCGGCGGAATTGTTGCCTACAATTTGAATTCCCAGCGATCGCAAACGGTCGATCTGGCCTTTGTGCAGGACCTCAGGTTGCTTGACTCCATAAGCGACGCCGCCGGGACGCTCGTCGCGTACAAGGTGGACGGCCCGTGCGTCCCGCCGGATTCCGCCAGCGGCGAGGACCCCTGGCTCCTGCCCGGCAAGCCTGTGCCGGTTTCGCGCGCATCAAATGTCTGCTTCGTAGAGGTCCCACACAATACTGCAAACTAACGAACCACTCGGCTGGGCATCCGATTTCAAGTTCTCGCCGAATGCCAGACGCACATTCGCACTTGTCTTGACGGCATCAGTTTTGCGGCATTACAGCAACCAAGCATCAGACGTGCCCATCACCCTGAAATGTGGGAAACATTCCCAATCTGGTATGACTATTCGCTTAACAGGCGCGTTCATGTGGTCGTTTATTCGGAGACGCGAGTTCTAAGGTCAAAGGAACTCAAACCAAGAGGTCCCGCGTCATCGCCTAGGATTTGCCGATCATTTTTGCCGGCCGTCGCTTATGACCAGAGCAGTCCGGCCGGTTGACTCGGAAGCTATTCCGGTCCCGAAGTCCGCTTCCGGGGCTCCCTCGGCGGCGCCTGGGCGCCGGTCGAAAGGGCATTCGATGGAATAGTTCCGGGATTCGCAGCCATGCATGCTCGATTGGCAGTGCAGGTTCGCAAATCCCTGCACATTTGTGAGAGGTCCTGCCCAGGAAGGCTCGATGGTGACCCGCGCCAAGTGCTATTCGTATTTCAAAGCGGCCATAGGGTGGGTGCGCATGGCGCGGCGGGCGGGGATGTAACAGGCGGCGAATGCAACCCCGGCAAGGATCGCGGCGACGCCGGCGAACGTCGCGAAGTCGTCAGGGGCGACGCCATAGAGCAGGCCCGCCACCGCGCGGCCCATGCCCAAAGCAAGGGGCAGACCCACCAACAAACCGATGAACGCCAACTTCATTCCCTGGCCTACGACCAGCCGGAAGACTTCTTGCGGTGCTGCTCCCAGAGCCATGCGCATGCCTATTTCATGTGTGCGCTCGTTCACCGCGTAGGCAATGACGCCGAAGAGCCCCAGGGCGGCCAGCACCAGCGCAAATCCCGCAAAAGCCGCCATGAGCGTACCACCGAGCCTCCAGCCGATAAGGGTAACCGACCGCAAATCCTCCATCGTCATGACGTCGAATACCGGCTGGTCGTGGTCCAAGGCGGCAACTTGTGCGCGAACGCTCGCTTCCATGCTCCGTGGATCGGGCGACGTCCGTACCACCACTGCCATCGTGCTTTTCGTCTGCTGGCGCAAGGGGAAATACATCTCTGGGGGCGCGGGGACGTCCAACCGGTTTCGTACATTGCCGACGACGCCCACCACCGTGCGCCAAGGCTGGTCCGCCAGCGGGCCGCTGAGCCGCATCCGTTTCCCCAGCGGGTCTTCCCCCGGCCAAAAGCGCGACGCAAAGGCCTGGTTAACGGCAACGACCGGCTGGCCCATGGCGGAGTCCTGGCTGGTGAACTCGCGACCACGAAGCACGGGTATTTGCATCGTCCGAAAATAGGAATTGCTAACGCTGCGGAAATTGGCATCCGGTTCCTCGCCCGGCTTGGGTTCCGGCCTGCCTTCGATGCGAATTGTGGAGGTTGAATTCATCCCCCCCAGCGGAAGCATATTTGCAGCCGCGGCGCCTTGCACTCCGGGGAGGTTTTGTAGGCGCTCGATGAGCTGCTCATAGAAGCTTGCCGTTTGCTCGCCGGAGGTGTATTTGGCCTCCGGCAGGGCGATGAATATCGTCAGCAGCCGGTCAGGATTGAATCCGGGCGAAACCTGTTCGAGGCGGATGAAGCTCTTCATCATCAGCCCCGCGGTGGCCAGCAGAGCCAGCGAGAGCCCAACTTCGGAAACGATCAGCGCTTTCTGCAGCAGGTGGTGGCGCCGCCCCGGTCCCGCCGAGGGCGCCCCTTCTTTCAGCGCGTCATTTACATTCGGACGCGATGCGCGCAGGGCTGGCAGAAACCCGAAGATCAGCCCGGTAGCAAGCGAAACTGCCGACGTAAACAGCAACACCGGCATATTGATTGCGATCTTACCCCAACCGGGAATCAGGAGCGCAAACTCGGGCGGAATGCGAATCAGTTGCACTTCCAGGCACAAGAAGGCAAGTAGAACACCCAGCCCGCCGCCCAGCAATCCCAAGAGCATGCTTTCCACCAGCCATTGCCGAATCAAGCGCCGGCGCGTGGCGCCCAAAGCAGCGCGAATCGCCGTCTCGCGCTGGCGACTGCTGGCCCGCGCCAGCAACAAATTGGAAATATTGGCGCAGGCGATCAACAGCACCAGCCCGACCGCCACCAGCAAGACAACGAGGGGCGCGCGCTCCTGGCCGACTTCACTCTCCAGCAGCGGCATCACCCCGGCGTCACGCCCGGTATTGGTTTTAGGATACTGTTGCGCGAGGCGCGCGGCGATCGCGCTCATTTCCGTCTGTGCCTGCCGGCGACTGATTCCCACGCCCAAATGCGCGACACCACGCAAATAATGCGACTCGCGATTCGTTCCCGACTGCGGCGAGAAGGCTAACGCCGCCCATATCTGCGCGCCCGACGGGTAGTTGAAGTCCGGACCCATGACACCGACCACCGTGTAATCGATTCCGTTGAGCAATACGGGCTTGCCGACGAGGGAGGGATCGGCGGCGAAATGGTGACGCCAAAGCCCATAACTGAGCACCGCGACGTGATCCTTCCCCGGCGTCCCTTCCTCCGGGAGAAACGCGCGGCCCAGCATGGGTTGCGCCTCGACCGCAGCAAAGTAATCGGGCGTCACCAGGAATCCATGCAGGTGTTCGGGGTGCTCGCCGCCACCCAGATTGGCGTCCCACCAATCCGCCGCCGCGATGTGATCGAAGACGCGGTTCTGAGTCTCCCAATCCAGGAAATTGGCCGGAGCGAGTTCGTTGCGGTCGAGGCCGATATTGGGCACCCGCTCCCAGAGTGCGACCAGCCTGCTGGGATCGGGGAATGCGAGGGGCCGCAGAAGCAGAGCATCCACGACGCTAAAGATATAGGTGTTCGCACCGATGCCTAGGGCAAGGGTCAGCGCGGCGACGGCCGTGAAGCCGAGGTTCCTGCGGAATTGTCGAAGACCGTAGCGACCATCGGAGATTACCGAGTGGAGCCATTGGCCCATCCGTTGTTCGCGAACCTGTTCTTTCACCTGATCGATACCGCCGAGTTCGATGCGCGCGGCACGTTGCGCTTCCTGTGGCGCTATGCCGGCCCGCAGGTTCTCCTCCGCCAGCATTTCGAGGTGCGAACGAATCTCCTCGTCGAGGTCTGCCTCCACCCGACGAGTGAAAAACAGATTACGCATGAAACTTCGAGCTTTCACTAGGAGCGGCATGCTGAATTCCCCCTTAGGATGCTGCCAATGCTTGAGCGATCGCCCAAGAAATGCGGCCCCAGCGGGTGGTTTCGACTTCAAGTTGCTTCCGTCCAGCCTTGGTCAGGCGGTAGTATTTCGCACGGCGGTTGTTTTCGGAGTCCCCCCAGAAGGAGGAAATCCAACCCTCTTCCTCCATCCGGTGGAGAGCGGGGAAGAGCGATCCGGGCTTAACGACGAAAGTGCCGCCGGTGATCTGCTGAATTCGCCGGGAGACCCCCAATCCATGCATCTCACCGGCAACCAGCGATTTCAAAATCAACAAGTCCAAAGTCCCTTGCAAAAGAGTAGTCGGTTCAGTGTTCAAGTGCTCTCTCCTATCGAGGCCCTATATGAATGATAATGATTCACCTATAGAACGTCAATAGGAAAGGTGCATGCCGCAGGACAGTGACGCGAATATCGAACTCGTAGCCGGCCGACTGGACGATCCATAAATGGGGTTCGACGAAATAGGTCCCCAAGTCTCCAAGGGTTTAGTAATCGTCACGGGCCCCGCCAGGCCCGGCACTTTGACGAGTACGGCCGGCCGGCAGAAGGTCGGCTTCGGGGAAGTGATGGTGCCTGCTTGCGGTCACTTGGATGTGTCGGCTAACCGTGGAAGGGGCCTTGGCGAAGCAATCAGGATTCAGGCGGAATAGGCAGGGTGGTGTTTTCAAGCAGCAGGCGCGCCACTCGGCGACATTTTGCCCGAGTCAACCGTAAGGCGTGGTCTGGCCGGGCAGGGCGGCGGGATTCGGGAGCGTCGGTCGGCTTTTTTTGCATTTTCCGCTTGACAAAACTCGAGACGTATGCTAGCCTATAATTGTGGTCATTTTGTGGACACATTGTCGCAGGCAGGCTTCGGACCACGAGGAGAAGCACAACAGTCGCGGCACTCGGGAATACCGAGGTCAGGAAAAGACAAAAAATAGTACGATCGAAGCCAGTATGTTATTGAAAACAAACGGTGGCATTTTGAAACGAACTCAAAACGAACTCAAAACGAACTCAGAACTGATTGTACAATGCGCGCCTTAAACGCAGAATTCGAGCTTTTCGGCGCCACGCGCGTCCCGGCTAGGGGTGAGATGCGGGGAATGCGGCCAGGTTGGAGATTGCCCGGCTGGCGAAGGTCCGGAGGCGCGCGAGAAAATACAAAAACAGCGGGAACGAAGCCAACAAGTCATTGAAAACAAAGGACATCACTCTTTGATTGCTGCAAATTGCGCGCCTTCTGCACGCCAATCAGCACCAATCACGGCTTGAAGGGAGCGAAATCGGAAGCGCGCTTCAGCGATCGGCGTTCCCACCACCTCGATTTGCCGCAGGTCGCGAGTGCCGTCGGGTTTAAGAGCGCGCCGGAGCGCTCGAACTACCGGATATTCCTTTCCAGATCAGCCAATTGGGGTCGTCCACTGCGGCTTGACGTTCATTCGCCGCGCCCTGTCGAGTTGCTCTTTTAGTCTGCTGCCTTGATGCGTGCCGGGCGCGCCGTGGGACGCCCTGTCATCCCAGTGGGACCGCATGCTGCTTGATGTAGTCTTCTGAAATCACCGGTGGCTCCGGACCAATGTAGTGGAAGGCCTCGGCAAACTGAAGACCGTACCGGCGACCGACCTCGCGGTCATTAGCAAGTACAAACTCTTTGATGTACTGTCGGTTTGCTGTTTCGTCGTCATCTCCCAGGATCGGCAACCGTAGCTTTCGAGTTGCCAGGCTGGCGCGAAGTCGGGCCCCGCTGTCCCCCGCTGTCCCTTGGGCCTTGTTAGCGTAATTGACCTCCACTTTCTTGTCCATGAACGCGCCGATGTCGACCACGCGATTCACGAGTTGGGGTCCGCGGGCGAAGTAGTATTTCTCACTCACGAAATGCGGCTGCAGCCCCGCCGCGAAATGTTCCGGGTAATCCTTCCCCATGGCGGCCATCCAGCACGACCCTTCCACCGCACGCGCGGTCACGTAGTGATCCGGGTTCTCCTCGTAGTGGCCCCATGGGTCGTAGCAGATAACCGTATCCACTTTCAGTAGCCGGATAAGAAAGATCAGACGGGCGCGCAGCTCCACCGGCATTACCTGGTCCATACGGTGGTTACTGTAGTTCAGATCAAATACCTTCTTAAGTCCCAAGACCTTTGCCACCTCTTGGTTATCGCGCTCATTGGCCAGCGCGCCTTCGCTGATGGTTCCACCTCCGGTCATATCATCGTTCGTGGTACGGATCATGTACCCGATGTAGCCCTCGTCGAGCAGCTTGGCGATCGTGCCGGCTGCATAAAACGGAAGATCGTCGGCGTGCGGCTGGATGGCAGCGAGGACCCTGCCAGCGTGGGGTTTGCCCGCGACGGGCCGCTCGATAAAGACTTCCTCCGCCTTTGTGCCTGCCGTGTCAGGCGTAGCGCCTTGGGGCACTGCTTCCATACGACCGGGGCGGCTGCCCCCTAGCGCCGCCCCAGCCATAACGTTGCCGATGAATTCTCGTCTTTCCATTCGGTATTCTCCTCTCCCCGCCTGCCCGTCCGTTCGTGGCTCGGCCCCGCGACGTCAAAAGTAATATTTCAACGCCAGTTGAATGGTGTGGGGCGTCCATAGGTTCAGCTCGCCCAGCCCGTTTAGCGGCACTAGAGAGCCGAATAGGCAATTGCCGCTGGCCCCCTCTGTGCAGTTCGATGGGCTGTTCGTCATGCGGCTGTAAGGAAAGACAGTTCCGTTGCGCCAACTGGAAAGAAAATTGAACATTTCCACACGGAACTGGAGCGTGCGCTGCTCGCCAAACAAGTGAGTGTCTTTCGTGAAGGCGATGTCGGATTGTCTTTCGCCCGGCGCGCGCAGCGTGTCCCGACCCAGGTTGCCGTAGGTGCCCGGCGGCGGAGTCGTAAACGCGTTGGGGTTGAACCACTCGAGAACACTCTGGTTGAACCCCTTGGCTGGATCGCCAACAACGTCCGCGCGCATCCGCTGCTGATACTTGTCGCCAAATTGATCGAACCCTGAGTTGCAGCAGAATACGGTGAAGGGCAGACCCGTGGCAAAGGTGAGGATCCCACTGTGATTCCAACCCCCGAGCACCCAGTTCGCCGGTCCTAGCGACCAACGCCGCCCTTTGCCCACAGGCAGGGCATAGGAATAACTCAGCACCAGGCGCTGGGCCTGATCGAGTTGCGAGGGGCCATAGTCGCCGCGAAGGTTATACGGGTCCTGGGGGTGGTTGAAATCGCCGCTGAAATGCTCCATCTCCGATCCCTCGTCCAGGGTTTTGGACCAAGTGTAGTTGATCATGAATTGGAGCCCCTGCGAGAAACGCTTATTGAGCCTGGCCTGCAAGGCTTCGTAACTTGAGTTGAAAAAGTAATAGTCCGCATCGCTGTCCGATTCGACGTTCGCGTAGGGGACCCGCTTGTCAATTGGCACGAAGTTGGGGTCGCCCAAACATGGGCTTCCCGTGGGCACCAGAGAGATGTCGTGATAATAGTTGCACGGATCGCCCGCAACCGGGGGAGGAGCAGCCTCGTTATAACTCTGTGAATACGGCTGATGCAGCCCGCGAGTTCCGACGTAGCCGACGTCCAGCAGCAGGCTAGGTGTAAAGGCGTACTGCGTGTCCAACGACCATTGCTCTGAATACGGAGGTTTGTTTTGAGGCCAGTGGCTCACCGCACGGAAAGTATAGGCGGGAGGGAAACTCGTGTACGGGTTGAGCGTAACGGGGGGGAGCCACAAACTCTGAAGTGTTAGCGGCGAGACGGCTTCGAATCCCGAGGGCTGCGGGTAGTTCGGGTTGGGCATCGTGGTCAGCAGTGAGTTTTCATCATAGTACACTCCGTCCTCGAACCGCTCCCAGCGGTCGTAGAATATGCCGTAGGCCGCCCGCACCACGAATCTGTCTGTAGGCAAGGGACGCCAAGCCAAGCCGATTCGTGGAGCGAAATTCGTCGCTTTGCCAGGAACCAGGCTGTTCGTGGCGCAACACTGAAAGTAGGTCGCCTGCTGTTGCGGATTGTTACTGCCAGGTCCGACGGTGTTGACGAAGTTCTGGTTAGCCCATATCAGCCCAATGCCGGGCGTTTTCAGGTTCAGCGTGTAGCCGCTGTTGTCGGTGCTGTGAAAGGTACCCGGCCCGCCCGGAAATTCGTAGCGCAAGCCGAGGTTAAGGGTCAGCCGTGGGGTTACCCGGTAGTCGTCCTCGAAGAAAAAGTTCCATTCGGTTCCGCGCAGATTGAAGAGGTCCGATCCGATGGGGCTCGGGGCAGAAATCGACAGCGGAGACCCCAGCAGCAAATCGGCAAAAGAGTTGCCCGCCGTCGGACCCGCCGTGCCGTTGCGCGCTACGGTGGGATCCGAAGCCGTGTAAGAGCCCGTGAAACCGAGAACTCCGTTTGCCACAAAGCCATCGGCGTTCCAAAGCTGCGCCCGCCGGACGTCCACGCCGAACGTGAACGTTTGCTTGCCCTTGATCATCTTGAAGTTATCCCCAAATTCAAAAATATTCTCGATTTCGCTGTAGCCGTTGTTTTCGTTCCCCGGAGCGGCATATCCATCGGACATGGAGAGGGTGGGGATGCCGTAGTAAGCAGGGAGAAGGGTGTTATTCACAAAGCCGAGCTGGGAAGAAAGGTTTGGTCCGAAGGCCGTCGATGCGCCCTCATGGAAGTTCTCACGGGCGTAGCCCACGTGGGCCTCGTTAATCGAGTTGGCGTTGAACGTATGCTGCCAACCCAGCCCAACTTCACGCGCACGGGTGAAAACATTCGTGCCGCTGGCAGGAAGAGGAGAGGGTTCGTCCTGGATGATGCGTGACAAGTTGAAGGTGCCCGACAGCCGGTCGTTGGAGCTGAATTGATGATCTAACCTGCTGGTCACGATGTCCGTGGTGGTGGGATTGGTGACAGTGGCTACGAAATTCGAGCAAGGCATCTGGCAACTGACGTTGGCCGTCGGGAAATAGGCCGCCAGTTTTTGCCCAATGGCGTTCATCTCGCCGGGCGAGATCTGGTTATTCGTAAAGGGCACACGTCCTGCCGGGTTGTCGGGAGTGGCAGGCACCGAACCCGACGAGGCGGGATCGTAAATCGGGTACGGCCAATCGGAAAAGTCGCCTTTCAGCTCTTGCTTCGTCGGAAGCATTAAACTGGTGGGAGACGTGCCTTCCCGCCGCCGTCCGCCTTCATAGCTGGCAAACCAGAAGGTCCGCTCTCTTCCATTGTACATGGGGAGCACCACCGGTCCACCGAGCGTGAACCCGAATTGGTTTTGCTTGAAGGGGGTCTTGGTCGGCAGGCTGGTTCCGTTTTGGTTGTTGAGCGCCGTGGTGAGCGGATTGGTAGGGTCGAAGATATCATTCCGCAGGAAATCGTAGGCGCTGCCGTGAAGCTGGTTTGTCCCGGATTTGATGGCCACGTTGACCTGGGCCGAGGCCATGCCGTATTCGGCCGAATACATGCCGTTCATCAGCTTGAACTCTTCGATCGCATCTTCCGAAGGCAGAATGATGGCCTTGTCGAAGAAGTAGTCGGTGTTTGTGACCCCATCCAGCATGAAATAGATCGAGGTGGGGCGCGCGCCGTTGACGCTGGCCTCGCGATAATTGTCGTCCAGTCCCGTCTGGTAGAAGACATTGCCGGTTTGATTACCGCCGGCCGGTTGAGCGACCCCAGCGTTGGTAGCAATCACCGTGAGGAAGTCACGCCCGTTAAGCGGCAGGGCCTGCATGAAATGATCTGCCATCACCTCGCCGTTTGTCGCGTTGTCCGTTTGCACCATCTGCGTGCTGCCGGTGACGGTCACCTGCTGGGTCACTTGCCCGAGCTCCAAAACAAAATCCTGCCTCAGTGTGTGCTCCACTTGCAGGGTGAGCCCCTTGCTCGCGGCGGTCCTGAATCCGGGGGCTTCAATCGTGATCTCGTAAGTGCCGGGAATAAGGTTCACGACAACATAGTCACCCGAGTCGCCGGTGACGTAGGTGTTGATGATGCCGGTCCCCGCGTTAAGGACCTTGACCTTGGCCCTCGGCACCGAGGCGCCCGACGAATCCTGCACGTGGCCCAGAATTGTCCCCTGGGCATTTTGAGCCTTAAGGGCAGGGACTGCCCAACTCATTGAGAGAAGGAAGATTCCCGTAAGGATCCGTGTCGATTTGCAAAACATTGCGTTCCCCTCCATATAGTATGTTCCATCCGGCGCGCGAACCGCGCACCCTCTCGCGTTCTATAGGATAGAACGAGCGATCCGACGCCGATGTTTCTATAACACAGTCTGGGAGATGTCAAGAAAAATTTACGCATAAGGTTAAGGAAGGCAGCCACGATCCGAATTCTACCCTATAGAATTTATTTTTGATTCTCCTGTACAAGACTATCGAGTTTTGTTACACTCCCGCATCGAGTATGCCGGCGAACAACTACATCGAGGTTCTGGAGAAAGCCGTGCGGGTTCTGGAAGCCTTTCGCGGCGAACGCGAAGTGGCTTTGAGCGATCTGACCACTCGGACCCGACAGGTGAAGAGCAGCGTCTTCCGGATTCTCTTCACTTTGGAGCGCCTGGGCTATATCGAGAAAGGTAACGGAGGGCGGTACTCTGTCACTCCGCGGTTTGGCCGTCTTGGGGGCGAGTCGCGGCCGGCAATCGATCTGTGCAGTCTGGCTGCGCCTTTCATGGCGCAGTTAGTTCAGCGCTTTCAGGAAACCGTCAACCTGGGCATCCTGGATGGCGGCGAGGTGCTATACATTCACGTGATAGAATGCTCGAACGCCTTTCGTCTGGCAGCCCACGCGGGGCTGCGCGGCCCGGTGCATTCCGCAGCGCTTGGCAAGTGTTTGCTATGCCGGCTACCCCACGGCGAGGTCAAGGCTATTCTCAAGGCTCATCCTCTGGAGCCGTTAACCCCCCGCACGATTCGGGAACCCGCTGCTTTCTATCGCGAACTGGAAAGAGTTCGGGCACGCGGATACGCTCTCGACAATGAAGAGGACTCGCGAGGGGCGCGCTGCATCGGCGCGCCGATATTGGACCCGGAGGGTCGTGTGCGCGCCGCGATCAGCATTTCGGGACCGGCAGTGCGAGTGAAACCGGCGCGTGACGCGGAGATGGCCAAGGCCTTGATGGAAGCGTGCAAGCGGATTTCGACTCTGCTCGGCTATACCACTGGCTATACAACAAGGGTAGGTCAAGGAGTGCGTTAGCATGGAATTAGCGCTGTTGGGAGGGCCGCCAGTTCGGAAGAAACCCTTGTCCGACTGGCCGGTCTTTAGTCGAGAAGAGGAAGAGTCACTCCTGGAAGTCTTGCGCAGCCGGGCTTGGGGCGGCTACAGTGCGGAAGTGAAGGAGTTCGAGGAGGCCTTCGCCCGTCTGCACGGCGTTCGGCATGCCATCTCGTGTTGCAACGGCACGGTGGCGCTGGAGTTGGCTTTGCGCGCGCTGAAGCTCGAGTGCGGCGAGGAAGTGATCGTTCCACCTATAACTTTTATCTCCACCGCGACTGCCGTCATGATCTGCCACGGCGTCCCTGTATTTGCCGACATTGATCCCGCAACGCTCAACCTATCCCCTGCCGCAGTGCGAGCCTCGATCACGCCCAGGACTCGCGCCATTATCGCCGTGCATTTCGGCGGGCATCCAGCCGATGTCGATGCCTTGCGTGCCCTCGCGGTTCGCCACGACTTGACTTTGATTGAGGACGCGGCGCATGCCCACGGGGCCGCCTGGCAAGGAACTCCTGTGGGCAACTTTGGTTCCGCCGCCACCTTTAGCTTTCAAGCCTTCAAGCTCGCCACCGCCGGCGAGGGAGGTGCAGTTCTCACCAACTCTTCTGCACTGGCGGAAAAAGTTTGGAGTTACTGCAACCTGGGACGGCACAAGGATGGGGGCTGGTATGGGCATTTCACTCTGGGATCGAACTACCGCTTGACGGGATTCCAAGCTGCCATCCTTTCCGCGCAATTGAAAAGGCTTCCAGAGCAGACCCGAGTTCGCCAGGAGAACGTGCGGTACTTTCGCGAGCAGGTGCGGTCCCTGCGAGGTCTCACACTGCCCGAGGATGACCCGCGCGTGAGCAACCATCCTCATTACCTCCTTACCCTCCGTTATGAGCCGGAAGCATTCGGAGGCGTGGACCGGGACCTGTTTCTTCGTGCTTTGCAAGCGGAAGGAATTCCCGCGCAGCCAACCTATCCTTACCCTTTGTACCGAAATCCTTTGTTCCGTAAGAGGTCGCTTCCGCCCTGTGGGTGTGGAAAGTGGAGCGCTCCACAGGATTACGAATCGCTTTCGCTTCCTGAGAGCGAACGGGTCTGCAAGGACGGCATTTGGCTCGAGCACCTTATGTTTCTGGGGACGCGTCAAGAGGTGGACGACATTGTCGCCGCCTTCGAGAAGATTCAGCAACGCGCGGATAAGCTCTTGCAGCTTCAGGAGAGTTTCCATGCGCTGGCGGCCCACTCGAGGGTGTAATCGTCACGGACGCCCGCCGTAGGGTACGTCATGGCGTGCCCCAACCGTAAGTGGCGCGGGCTGGTTTCGGGGGAACTTTCAGGCATCGCGGCCATGATCCAACAAAAACAAACTTACGTCGCCATCCTGAACCTTTGCGTCGCTTTTAGCCTGAGTGCTCACTCAAGGCCCTTACCGCCCAGCGCTGCGCAGCACGCATCGGAGTTCGCACGCTGGACTTTCCGCGAGGACTTCAGCCACGGTATTCCCGGGTGGGTGAGCTTCCCGTTGTCCCAGGATGTCGGCTACGATCCTACAGTCTATACGACGCAGATGGGCGGCTCACCCGCGCTGGTCCGTGATATGACTTCCCACGGCGAGGCAGTCCTGCGTGTCGGCCTGGCGCGGCCCCTCGTGTTTCATGCCTCCACAGCTTCTTCGCTTCGGATCGTATACGAAATTGAAACGTTTGGGAAAATCACAGGCGTGCGTCTCGTTCTGGGGGCCGTGGATGGGAAGCATTTTAGCCACCGGCTGTACTCCGGGCCCGGCACCCACGACGAGAAGGTCAGTGGCGGACAACTTGAAATCCCTCCCGCCGGCGTGGATGTCGACGTCATCGTTATCGAGGCTGAAGTCGCCACTCCTCCCTTAGGATCCCACAGCCAACTAACCCTTCGCGCCCTGGAAATTCAGGGGGAGAGGCCGGCGAGCGTCCGCATCATTGAGCCGAAGCTGGAACGCTCACCCGTTAGTGGAATTGCCGTGGCGCAAGAGGTGGCAGCGGCCGGTAATCTGTTAAAAGTCGAGTTGTGGGGCGGCTCGGCCGCGCAAGTCGCTGTTTATGATGACGCGGGGCGGGTGCTGAGCACTGCGAATAATCTGAAAGACCGAAACTCGCAGCTCAAGGCTCCGGATAAGCCGGGTCTTTACAAGGCTGAAATCACCAACTTCCCGGCAAAGTCGGAATTTTACTTCCTGGCGCTGAGCACGGTTCCTGCCCATCCTCGCGTTCTGCTAACCCCCGAGCGCCTGGAACAATTGCGCTCGCAAGCGGGTTCGAATGAATTGCTGGCCGCTGTCCACCGGCGCGCGAACGAACTGCGGACCTCGCTCGCGTACAATCCCAAAGCGGGTCAGAATATCGAGCTGCTCCCGACAGCCACAGTCCATCCCGGCTTGCCCGAATACTTTGCGTTGATGGAAAGTTACAGCAACATGATCGCCTTCAGCGCGCTGGATTTCCGCATGAGCGGTGACCGGCAGGCGCTTGAGGCTGCCCAGCGCGGGCTACTGACAGTGGCGGCATGGTCTACTTGGACGCCGGCTTGGTTCGTCGCCAAGGGCCTCCACAACTACTATGAGGTCGGCGTCTTCACACAGCGGGTGGCGCTTGGTTATGACCTGATTGCGAGCGAACTTACGCAAGAAGAGAAATCGCAAATTGCCGAGGCATTTTGGAAAAAGTCAATCCGACCCACCCTAGACGAGTACTTCTTTTCCGACCGTTTGCCGATCGGCGCCAGCAACCACGAGGCTCAGACCGTGGGCGGAGCCATCGAGGCTTGCGTAGCCTTGTGGGGCGACGTGCCGGACTGGGGAAGCAGATTCGGGCCGGCCTTGGCGGAGCTCATAGTGGCGTATGAGCAACTGCTCGACGGCCTGTTCCCGGGTGATGGGAGCGAGGCCGAGCCTGCGGGCTATGAAAACTTCGCTATGCAAGGCTTGTCATGGGGAATGTCGGCGCTGCACGGCTTGGGCATTCGCCCCGAGGGCTTCGAAAAGATGATGGAGGCCTTTTGGTGGCTTCGCTACGCCCAGGTTCGGCCAGATTTGGTGTTGGATACGGGAGATTCCGATTCCGAGCTCAAGGGGCGCTCCGGGTACGCGTGGGGGGCCGAGTACGCAGACGATCCAGACCTCCTGACGTTCTACGAAGCTGCTACCGACTTAAGGCTGATGGGGGTCTCAAAGGTGCATGATACGGGGCGAGCGCTCGAAGAAGCTCCGGGTCTGCTGGATCTTGTCTGCTGCACGCATGCGACGAGTGCGATGCCCCAACCGCCGCTTTCACGCCTCTTTCCAGGGCGCGGCAGCGCCGTCCTGCGCAGCGGCTGGGGTCCGGAAGATACGGTGATTTCCCTGCGCGTCGGCCCCTGGTTTAACCACGAACACCATGATCAAGGGAGTTTTCGCGTTGCAGCTTTCGGTGAAGAATTGATTGGCGAGGCTGGTTACGCAAACTACTACCAGGACCCACACTATCAGGATTTCTTTACCCAGGCGCCCGCGCACAATACCGTAGTCATTGACAACGATCCGTTCAGCCAGAAAGACTACGACGGACGATACTGGCCGGCGTTTCAGAATTTCGCGAAAATTGAACAATACGTCTTCTCGCCGGGCACCGATTATGTTGCTGCCGCTCTTGCTCCTGCTTATGCGGACGCGAGGCAGGTGAAATGCTTGCGGCGCGAGTATCTCTTTCTGAAGCCCGACATTCTCATCGTGCACGACCGGATCGAGGCTGGCACGCCACATGGCTATGCATGGCTGCTTCACATTCCCGCGGGGGCTGGGACGAGCATCGCCGCCGCACAGGCACAGATCCACGGCAAAGCCGCATTTGCAGTACTGACCGCGGCAGGGGAGAACACCCGCTGGACACTCGAGCCACAGCCAGTCCCCACTAACGCTTATGGCAATTTGGATCGAATTCAGGTCGAACCGCGTGAAGCCTTTCGCTTGAATTCCGCGCGCGAGAAGGAGAGCAGTTTTCTTGTAGGCATGCACTTTCAAAAAGCCGGCGAAGAGGCAACCCCACTGCAGCCTGTTTCAACCACCTCGGGCCAAGGCTTCCGGTCTGCGGGTGGCGCGGCGGAGGCGGTTTTCCGTTCCCAGCCGGGACAGTTGAGTGCGTGGGGGTTTAGCGCGGACGCCGAGGTGCTCGCTGTCAATCAAGGGAACGCGGTGGAGGAGATTTTCGGGAGACATCTCAGGTCCTTGCAACGTGGCGGGCAAGTGCTTTTTTCCGCTAACCCCGCGACCGACGTTACCCTTCGCGACGCGTCGGCGTGGGCGCCGCAGGAAGTTCACATGTTCTGCTCCGCCCTAACGGATGTGAAGATTTACGTTGAGAACTGGCCCTCGAATGTGACACTCGATGGCGGACGCATGGGCGCGCCATCGCGTGCCTTTGCCGGCCAGGCCGGGCACTTCATCTCGTTCGAGCGCTTGGCCAAAGGAGAGCACGTTGTCAACATCAAGTATTATTCCGCCATTCCGTGAGGTGGCCGCTTGGAATCTCTTTGACGCCAATGTGCGCCTGGGCCATTCCGGCGTTTACGGGGAGTTGGCTCTCGAGACCGACGCTTTGCTCGAGGAAATGGACCGCTTCGGCGTCCGGCAGGCGTTGGTCTCCCACTTTGCCTGCGACGAATACGATGCCGAGGAAGGCAACAACGTTCTCGCCGACCAACTCCACGAACGCCTGGTCCCGGTTTGGGCGGCCTTACCTGAACAGCCTTTCCTCCAGGAACTTAGTGCGCGACGCCCTCTGGCTGTGCGGATTTCTTATGGAGTGTTGAAGCACAACTTCTCCTGGGCGCCATGGTGTGCGGGAGAGCTTTACGAGCACCTGCAGACGCAATCCATTCTCTCGGTCATCGCGCGTGAAGACCTCGCATGGGATTCGCTTGCCCAGTTGCTCGAGACCTTTCCTCGGTTGAAGGTTCTGCTTCTCGAAACCGGCTACCGCGCGGACCGCTATCTCTTCCCGCTGTTCAAGCAACACCCCGATTTGTACATCGACACCTCGACGTATGTGGCGCATCGCCAACTCGAGACCTTCGTAGACAAATTCGGCCCGGACCACTTACTGTTCGGAAGCCGCATGCCGCTCTACGACGCCGGCGCCGCACTAGCGGTCCTTGCCACGGCACGTATTTCGGACGAAGCCAAGCTTTTACTCGCCGGCGGTAATTTGCGCCGGCTCCTGCGCATGGAAATTCAATGAAATCGCCTGTTCCCATCTTCGACTGTCACGGGCACATCGGTGTTCACCCCGATTTCCCTGCCTGCAAGTACACTCCCGACGAAATGCTCGAGGTTATGGATCTGCTGAATATCGAGGTCCTTGCTGTCACCTCTTCGCGGGCCTGCTCGACGGACTGCCCGCGCGGGAATGCCGAGGTCGCAGCGGTGTTGAGAACGTATCCGCAGCGTTTCCGGGGATATATCACGGTGAACCCGCGCCCCCAGGGTGAGGGCCTTCGAGAGTTGGAACGATGGAGCTATTTCCACCGTCCCCCGCTCATCAAGTTTCATCCTGATCTCCATAAGTACCCGGTAAACGGCGATGCTTACCGGCCCCTGTGGGATTTTGCCAACCAAACGCGCGCCGTAGTACTCGTGCACACCTGGGATTCTGACCCCAACTGCGGTCCCCTGATGTTTGCGCCTATCAGCCGCAGTCACCCGCAGGCGAGAATCATCCTCGGCCACTCGGGCGTGACTTGGCGCGGCTACGAACAGGCGCTCGAAACCGCCCAGGCGGCCCCAAACACCTACCTGGATATAACGGGTTCGCAGAGCCATCGCGGCATTCTCGAGCGCGTGGTCGCGCGCGTGGGTGCGGATCGCGTGCTGTTCGGATCGGATATGCCCTACTTGGAAGCAGCCGTATCTCTGGGGCGTATCTTATCGGCGAAGATTTCGGACGACGGCAAAGAGAGAATTCTCAGATGCAATTTCAGGAAGCTGATCGAAGAAGATGATTGATACAACCAGTCCCAGGTGGTGTCGAAGAATTCTGTGTCACCTGCACACCGTTGGTGCGGGAGCCTCTCCTGCAACACCCCCTGCGCGTGTAAGAAGGGAGGATTAGCTATGGATCGAGTCCGAATCGGAGTGATCGGCTTGGGAACTATGGGGAGTCTGTACGTCAAGATTTACTCAGCTCACCCTTTGGCGGAGGTCGTCGCCGTCAGTTCGCTTCAGCAGGACCAGGTTGACAAGATGCGTTCCCTGTACGGGGTTCCCCACGGCTACACCGACTACCGGGAAATGCTCGAACGTCGGGACCTCGACGCCGTGGTCGTGGCCACACCGGATCGGCACCACTTCCAGCCAACGCGCGCGGTCCTGGAAGCCGGTAAGCATGCCTTAGTGGAGAAGCCTTTCACCACGAGCACCGCCGAGGCCGACGAGTTAATCCGACTGGCGCGGCGCGCGGGGAGAGTCATTCAGGTGACCTTCAATCATCGCTGGCTTTCTGCTTATCATCAGGCCAAAGCGACGATTGCCGGCGGCGAGATTGGCATGCCGCTCGCCGGGTATGCGCGCAAGAACGATACGATCTTCGTTTCTACCCAACTCCTCTCCTGGGCCGGTGACACGACTTCGGCATGGTTCCTTTCTTCCCATGATATTGACCTGATGCGCTGGTGGCTGGATTCCGAACCCATCGAGGCGCGTGCCTGGGGCCGAAAGGAAGTCCTGGTTGCAAGAGGAATCTCCACCTACGACATCATCCAAGCGCAGGTCAAGTTCGCCTCCGGCGCCTTCGTTACCTTCGAATCCGCCTGGGTCTATCCCAACACGTTCCCTTCCATCGTGGACTCGTTCATGGAGGTCATCGGTACGGCGGGTCACATCCACCTGGACCGCAAGCGTGAATCGATGGAAGTCAGTACAGAGAAGACCTTCTCCTATCCAAAGGGGTTCTTGAATGCGGAGATTTTTGGCCGCATGCGCGGAGCGTTTCCTTCCTGCCTCGAAGATTTCCTCTATGCCGTCCTCGAGGGGAAAGAGCCTCGGGTGACCGCCTTCGACGGCCGGCAAGTGACCGCAACACTCGAGGCAATCCACAAATCCTTGGAGACCGGCAATAGCGAACGAGTCTCCGAGGCACCACAAGAGATCAGGGCGGTACATGCGCGGGGCTGACCTCGTCGTCCTAATTGCGTACTTCGCGGCGATGATTGGGGTGGGGTTTGCTTACTCTCGTCAGATGAAATCTCTCGACCTGTACTTCGCCGGGGGGAAGCAGCTTTCCTGGTGGCTGGGCGGGATTTCGTTCATGATGGCGTCGGTTAGTGCGCTCTCCATAGTGGTTTATGCCGGCCTCGGATACCAGTATGGCCTGGTCGCCCTCTCGCTCTATTGGACCACCGTTCCGGCCACCTTAGTGACGACTTGGTTGCTGGCTCGCCGCTGGCGGCGCGCCGGGGTGCTGACTCCCATGGAGTTTCTGGAAACGCGCTTTTCCTCCTCGGTCCGCCAAATCCTCGCTTGGTCGGGCATTCCTCTCCGCGTGATTGACGAAGGGCTGAAAATCGTGGCGATTGGCATCTTTGTTTCCGCCGCGCTGAGGGTTTCGCCCATCATCGCCATGGTCGCGGTGGGATTGATTACTTTGATTTATACCGTCGCCGGCGGACTTTGGGCGGTCGTCATCACGATTTTCGTGCAGTTTGTTTTGGTCAGCACGGCGGTCTTCATACTCCTCCCGCTGGCTTGGCAAGCCGCCGGAGGCTGGCAGCATTTTATCTCCGCCGTTCCCCCAAATTTCCTCCTTCCGGCGCACGCCCCTTACACCTGGCAGTACGTTGGCGCTTTCCTGGTTCTCAGCGGGCTTTCGGTGGCCGGCAACTGGTCATTGATTCAGAGGTTTTATTGCGCGCGGAACGACCGCGAAGCACGTGGCGTGGGCTGGCTGGCAAGTTTGCTCTTCTTCCTTCTACCACCTGCATGGATCTTCTCCGGGATGCTCGCTCGCGCATTCATTCCGCTCCAAGCAATTGATGCGCAGACGATCTATGCAAGGGTGAGCTCAGCTCTGCTTCCGCCGGGCATGCTGGGCTTGCTCATTGCGGCCCTGTTCGCAGCTACCATGTCCGTGCTGTCGTCTGGTTATAACGTGATCGCAGCCGTGCTCACTGTGGACGTACACCAGCGGCTGATCCATCCCCGCGCTACTCAGCGGGAACTGGTGGTGGCAGGGCGAATATTGACGGCGCTGGTGGCGCTCTTCCCTTTGGGAATTGCACTTGCTGTTACGTATTTTCATTGGACTATCTTTGACACCATGGTAGCGGCCTTCGGATTATTCCTGCCACCTACTGTCTTGCCCGTATTGGCGGGGCTGCTCAGCCGGCGGCTTTCGGCGGGAGGCGCTCTAGCAGGATTCGCTGCCGGGATCAGCCTGGGTCTGGCGTTCCTCGTTTATAAATGGACCTTCAAGCCGGCCGCCCTCAGCTCATTTCAGGCGGCAAGCATCGTGATCCCTGCCGTTTTCACATCGCTCGTGTTGGTGGTGGCGGCTTACGCATTCCCGGCCACCGGGGAGGCTGGCGAACGCGCCTCGGCCTTCTGTGACCGGCTGGCTCGGCCCGCTCCCGCAACCTTGATAGCCGAGATAAGCCCGGCCCCCGTCGCAGGCTTGGTAATTGGGTTAATGGGATTGGTGTTACTCGCGATTGGCTCTGGCTGGCTTACACCCCATGCCTATGGCCTAACTCTTGCAGCCGGCGCCGTGCTGACGATCATCGGCGCGGCCATGATGCGAGCGCGACTCTTTCCGCGCCGCGTGCAATCTGGTTTGAGGTCAAAAACGACCTCCCAATAGAAATCTCGGTGCTTGCGAGTTAGGCAGGGATGGCATGCCTCCTTAAGTTCTGAACCTTGAATATCTTGAATCTTGAATTGTTGCTCTGTCGGATCCTCTGTGCACCGAGGCCAGGGAGACAGAATGGGCAGGCTTCTGGAAGCTTGGAATTGCCTTCAGGGAGGACCACTGCTATGGGCAAGATCGTATCCGCTCTGCTCCTTGCGGTTTTGCCGCCGTGCCCAACCGGGGTGGCTCAGCAGCCATCTTTCCGTTCCCACTCGCCCCTTTACGGCTTATGGCTCCACCCGGGGGACGCCGGCCGCAATCCCGCCGAGGTCGCTGCTTTCCTGGACAAGGCTCGGGACGCTCACATCAATACGATCGTCCTATCAGTCAAGAGTGAGCGCAAGCTCTTCTATGCAAGCCGGCTCTTTCCGGAAGACGTGGATCCGGAATACCGCAATTCTGATCTACTCCACGCCGGGACTACCGAGGCGCACAAGCGGGGCATGAAGGTGCATGCCTGGCTAGTGGATTTTGTGCAGGGCCCCGACGGCTACACCATACACAAGCTGATGGGCCGCCAGAATACATCAGCAAGAGAATCGGCGGAGCAAAAATGCCGTCCGTCACCTCGTATACTTTGCTGATCCCTACGGTGGTACGGGTGCAGCCCGGTGTTCTCGACCTTAAAACTACAAGTCGAAGGGGAGGGCGAATGGTACAGCCCTGCACCTGGCTTAATCGATGTTTCAGTGTCAGAGCTAAGGGCTGCGCCTGGCGCCGGCCTGCGTGCCTGATGGGCAATCCCTAACGTCACGGTAGCGGGATGCTGTACAGGTTGCGGTGGACGGAGTTGCGCGTGAAAACGTAGACCGACGTGGTGGCCCCCGGCGAGATGACCTCATCAATGACCTTCGCGCCGGGAAGGCCTTTAACATCCTCTGGAGAGCTAAAGCCAGAAGGCGGAAGTGGCGGGAGGTCCCTACTATGCGGTAACGGCAGGACTAGAGTCCGCGCGCGACCACTGCGACTGCCCATCTCGATTAGCGCCACGTAGAAGAGTTTTCCCGCGCGATCCCACCGACCGCTGCAGACCCCCGCGCATATCCTAACAGGCGTACCACCGTGAACGGGATAGGCCCACAGTGCAGCAGTGATTTCTTCATTGGGAACCGGCGCACCGGCGATCAACCATTCGCCATCCGGAGCGACGCTGAAGAAGTCCAGAATCGGATTCGGCAATACCTTATGGCGCCCCGTCCCGTCCTCCTTCACGAGGTAGATGAAGTTGGAACCGCCCTCCGTGGCGCGGAAGAAGATGTCGCCGCCGTGCCCGAAAACCGGGCTGTCGTCGCTCGTGGAGGAGGGAAACTGCCGGGGAGGGAATCGGCGGTCTGTCGAGGCGATCCACAGCTGCGATTTGCCGTGCGGGTCCTGTGCGGCAAACACTATCCATCTGCCATCACGTGAAATGTCGTACCCGGTGACCGCGAACCCTGGAAGAGGCTGCTCTGAGCCCCCACCTTTCAACTCGACAGCCCTCAGTTCCCCGCTCTCGACAACCCCTCCCCCCGAAGCCCCGCTGGTGAACGATCTCGTGCTCCCTGGCGGGCGCACCAGGTAGTAAGCCTTCGTACCGTCGGGAGAAAGGGAAGGCCATTCGGCGAAGCCTTCCGATGAGATTTGGCGCTCGCCATTCGAGTCGCGAATCCAAACCGCGCTCTCTTCCATGCCTACCGACGTCAGGAGCGACCGCCCCTCGGGATTTATCGCAATGCCTTCCTCTTCCGTGGGCCCGAAGGTTACCTGCTCCGGCTTGCCATCCGGATACCGCTGCCGCCAGATATGGAATCGGCCTCCGGCATCGGAGGTGAAGTACATCCACTTTCCGTCGGGCGACCAGGCGGCGCTGGTGCATACGGCGCCTGGCGGCCCCACCACTTTTCCGGACGATCTGCCATCGAAGGGGACCAGCCGGCACGGTAGCCATCCGCCATTGTCCATTTCAGCGAGAAGTACCCACTGGTGGTCAGGGGAAAGATACGAGCGGTGAGCCATGCCCCGCTCCGGCGGGGGCACGTAAATGTCCCGATGTTCGGTGCGGCTCTCGGCGGCTGTGACCACGGCCATGTGGAGACCGGTTTTGATCTCTGAGAACAGGAGATGCTGGCCGTCGATCCAAGTGAGGCCCGAAGCGTTCGGCAGCCAGCGGCGAGGCTCTCCGCCCAACACGGGTACCTCCCAGGTGTCAAATGGAGGGGCCACTGTGTATGCGATGCGCGAGCCGTCGGGCGAGAATACCGGGCTCATCTTCGCCAGTCCGTCGTGGGTGAGTTGCACGGGCTGGCCCTGCGGAAGCATCTTTACGTAAATCTCCCCCGGCCCAAAGAAAGTGTCTGGCCCTCGGATGAATGCCAACATGCGCCCGTCCGGCGAAAGGGCTGGCGAAGTTGCCGAGTCGGTGAAATTGGTGAGCTGCACCCATTCGGAAGGTGCAGCTAGGCGCGCTTGCTGGCTGCGGTAAACAAAAAGGCCGGCCAGCAGCAGGACGATTGCTACAACCCCAATGCCCAATAGCAGGGGAACACGACGCGAGCGCGCAGTTGCAACGCCTGGTTCTTCGCCCGCGGCTTTGACGCGCCCTGCACTGAGGCGGCCCTCGGTGTCGCGTCGCAGACGCTTCAGGTCCGCCCGCATTTCCGACGCGTGCTGGTAGCGAACGTCGCGATCTTTCTCGAGCGCCTTGTGGATGATTTCTTCGAGCTTGGGGGGCAAGTCTGGTCTGAGGCTTAGGGGCGGCGTTGGAGCTTCGTGCAGGATGGCGCCAAATATGGCCGCCGCCGTGTTTCCGCTGAACGCTTGCTGGCCTGTCGCCATCTCATAAAGCACCGCGCCGAAGCTGAACAGGTCCGTGCGCGCGTCAAGTTCCTCGGCCCGCGCCTGCTCCGGCGACATGTAGGCCACGGTGCCCAGGGCCACTCCGGGGCTGGTGAGATGCTCGGGTTCGATGGACGCGGTGGGCGGCGCAGAGGCTCCTACGGCGTGCCCCGCCCGCCGGGCCTTGGGAGCCAGCTTGACCAAACCGAAGTCCAGGACCTTCGCCTGGCCATGCTGGGTCACGAAAATGTTCGCTGGTTTGATATCCCGATGGATAATTCCCTTGGCGTGCGCGGCATCGAGAGCGTCGGCAATCTGGATGGCCAAGTCCAGCACATCGCCGATCTTGAGCAGGCTCCCGGCAAGGCGCTGCTTCAGGGTTTCTCCCTCCAGATATTCCATGTCAATGAAGGGCTGGCTATCGTGCTCCTCAATAGCGTGAATCGTGCAGATGTTGGGATGGTTGAGCGCGGAGGCAGCCTGGGCCTCGCGCCGGAACCGTTCCAGGGCTTGCCGGTCCTCGGAGAGTTCTTCAGGCAGGAACTTCAAGGCGACGGTGCGCTTGAGCTTGGAGTCTTGGGCCTTATAGACGACACCCATGCCCCCACCGCCCAGCTTCTCCATGATGCGGTAGTGCGAAACCGTCTTGCCGACCATGAGGAGATCGGCTTCCCTGGATTCGCGTGCTGGGCCTTGCGCCCCGGCAAAAACCTTTGCCGCCAACTCCACCGCGGGTGCTTTCAGAAAGTCCTCGCCCTGGCTGTGATGGGCGAGCAAGGATTCAACTTCTTGGAGCAGAGACTGATCCTCTGCCGAGGCTTCTCTCAGGAAGGCATTCCGCTCATTCTCGGGGCGCTCCAGAGCCAGGTGGTACAATCGCTCGACTTCCTGAAAGCGTTCAGGCGTCATTGCGGCTCCCTGCTCAGTTCGCGTACCAGCCAGTCTTTTGCCAGTCTCCAGTCCCGCAACACGGTGTCCGGAGATACCTTCAGCACTTCGGCCGTCTCGTCCACCGTCAATCCGCCAAAAAAGCGGAGTTCCACCACCTGGCTTTTGCGCAGATCAAGGGCGCCCAGATGGTTCAGGGCATCGTCCAGGGCCAGCAAATCGGCGCGCGGTTCTTGAGAAACGATCAGGTCCTCATCGAAAGAGACTGCTTGCGCTTCCCCGCCGCGTTTCCCGGCGCCCCGGGAACGGGCGAAATCGATGAGAATGCGCCGCATCAGCTTGGCGCAGACCGCAAGAAAATGGGCACGGTTTTGCCAACTCAGCTCTCGGACATCCACCAGCCGCACGTAAACCTCATTGACCAGCGCTGTGGTCTGGAGGGTATGGTCCGGCGCTTGGTGCGCCATATAACGGTGAGCGGCTTGGTGCAACTCATGGTAAACGAGAGGCGTTAACTTCTCCAGCGCCTGCTCGTCACCCTTGCCCCAAGCCTGAAGCAACTGGGTTATCTCGTGTGTCGACGGCCCGCTCATACAGCCCTTGATGTACCGGAGTCTGAAGCCTGATAGGTATAGAGGATAGCACACCGCAGCTAGGGTTATCTACCCGCCAAGCCGACCCCCAATCCCTCGATAACGACCCGCAATGTAGGGGGACGGCTTGCCGTCCCCGGAGGGTTATTAGGCCGAGGAGGGTAGGGCAAGCCCTACCCCTACACCACATGGCTGCATCCAGGTGAGGCGAAAAGGCGCATGGCTACGCGCCGCCGGACGACCATGCGAATAATTCCTCCACGCAGGTTCCAGTTTTTGTCTCTCTTTTCCGTTACTAGGAATAGAGGGACAAAATCGGGCAGTAATGGTTAGGCAGCGCAGGCTTCATGCTATTCGAAGCCCGCGGCTCACTCTCTCAGCGGAAGGGCTGCGGAGTTTTGGGGCTGCGAAACTCGGATCCGTTACAGGCCGAATGCTCGCCCGAACGATCCCTAAAAGGAGGCAACATGAGATTCAGGTCACTCGTTATATCGCTGGGGATGCTCGGTCTGCTGGTGGCGCCAGCCGGACTGGCGGCCCAGGAGGACTCACGCAGTCCTCGCTACACGGTTATCGAACTCGGCCCGTTCGGCGGGACGTATAGCCAAGCGTTCTACGTGAACAACCAGGGTGTGGCCAGCGGGGAGGCGAGCCTGGCTGACGGAAACTGGCACGCGATCCTCTGGCAAGGCCCATTCAAGAAAGATCTCGGCACGCTCGGAGGGTTGGCCAGCTCAGTTTTTAACTCCCCGAATGCCATCGGCCAAGTCGTGGGTGAGGCCGAAACCGCTGACTCAGACCCGAACGGTGAAGACTTCTGCGGCTTCAAAGGATCCGGGGCTCCGTCATCGGGCACATGTCTAGGCTTTTTGTGGCAAGACGGTTCGATGACTCCGCTCTCCACGCTGGGAGGCTACAACGGAGCGGCCAGTGCGATCAACAATCGAGGTGAAGTGGCCGGCAACGCGGAGAATGCGACGACGGATTCCACCTGCCCACCTTATAGTCCCGCCCAGGGCCAATATCAGGTGTTGCAGGATAAGCCTGTGGTTTGGAAAAACGGCCACATCGAAGAGCTCCCCACCTACGGCGGCGATCCGGACGGATTCGCTATAGCCATCAACGACTCCGGCCAAGTGGCCGGCGCGTCGGGAGCTTGCTCGACCTTGAACGTGATCAACGGTTTATATCTTTCACCGGTCCACGCCCTGCTCTGGGAGAATGGCGCCGCAACCGATCTCGGCAGCCTGGGTGGCGCGTTCGGAAACCAGGCCCATAATATAAATAATCGGGGCCAGGTGGTGGGCGTATCAGACTTGGCCGGCGATGCCGTGTTTCACGGCTTCGTCTGGAGCCAAAGCACCGGAATGCAGGACGTGCCCCCGCTCCCGGGGGACACCTACAGCGTCGCCCTATCCATCAACGACGCGGGCGAGGTGGGTGGCGTCTCGCTGGACGCGACATTTTCAATTCTGCGTGCCTTCGTGGTCGTGAACGGGGTGCCGACCGACCTCAACGCTCTGATTCCTGAAGATTCTCCCCTGCAACTGCAGACCGCATGCGCTATCAACTCCCGCGGGGAAATTACAGGTTTGGCGGTGGAGAAAAGCACCGGCGAGTATCGCGGATATCTGGCGATCCCGGTCGGTGGGGGCTATCCCGGACGCTTGGGTATGCGTTGAAAAACCAGGAGCACCCGGCCGTGCCGCTCTGCTGCTTCGAAGCAGCAGGGCGGCAAAGGCGGCGCGCCTTGCGACTGCAATAGAACTCATATTTGAGTCGCGGCGCGTCCGCCTTCCCCGCCAGGGCCCGTTAAACGAGGTTGTGGCAGAAGCCAGGCGCATGCGGGACGAAGCCGTACAGTACCGGCCCGCGCCGCCCGCCGGACGCATGCGCCCGCGAGCAACTCTGAAATCTGACGTTGCTCCCACCTTCCTGCCAGCCAAAGCACACCGGCCCGTCAGTCACGATCGGCGCAATTCACGTTAGGCCGCTAGACGTTCAAGTGAAGAGGAGCGTAGACCCAGACATCCTAGAACCTGGTTTCGGGACAACGACCAGCCGAGCGGACCACTGAAAGCTGACTTGCCGAATGCGCCGTTGCTCGCCGAGACTCACTCAGAAATAGAATTTGACAGCTAATTGAAGGAGGCGAGGATCGGCGGCGCTTACGACCCTGCCGAAAGAAGGGCTACTGATGTTCCCGCTGACGGCTGCGGCCCCATAAAACTGCGCATGGTTGGCCACATTAAACGCCTCCACTCGGAATTGAAGAGATTTCGACTCGGTGAGGTGGAGGTTCTTCAAAAGGGCAAGGTCGGAGTTGGCAATGCCGGGGCCGTAGAAGAGTCGCCGTGCCGCCGTGCCCATCTGGCCGAGCGCTGGAAGGCTGAACAGCGGCGTGTTAAAGGCGGGCCTGCCGTTTCGAGGGTCGGTGTTAATTTCCATGCTGCCGGGAGCCACATTGGGGGTGTCAACGCCATTGTTGTTGATGCCATTGGGTATCGTCCCCAGCAGCGAAGTGTCGTTGTTGTTGTAAAGGGTCACGGGGAAGCCGGTGCTAAGTCGCGTGATACCCGTGAGGCTCCAACCCTGCGTCAGCCGGTTCCGGCGATGAAGCAGATGGTCGATGGGCAGCTCGTATTTGTAACTCGCCACAAAATTGTGGCGCATATCGAATGCCGATACAGCCTTGCCCAGGTTGGGATCGACGGGATTCACCGGCTCGGCCAGGCTGGACGAAAGATCGAGAGATTTGCCGTACGTGTAGCCCAGAAGCAATTCCAAGGGTCCACGGTGGTGACTCAGATTGACCTCGAGTGCGTTGTAATTGGAGTTTCCCAGGGTCTTCTGATAGGTGATAGCGTCGAACTGGGAACTAAAGGGGCCGCGGGTCCCTTGTATCACCCGGCCTGACGAGCTGACGTATGTCCCCCCTTCACCGAACGGTCCACACGTGGCCGTGCCCGGCATAACTTGGTTGGTCTGGCTTACGCTTAAACATTGGGCAGGGTCACCCGGGTTGGCGGAAATGAGCGCCAAGAGATGATGCGCCTGCGAGCCGACATAGCTCAGGCTCAGAAGCGTGTTTTGCCCGGTCTGGCGTTCCAAGGACAGCGTGTAGCTTTCGCTGTAAGGAGGCACATTCTGGTGGAAGAAAGAGGGAACGCCGGTGATCGGCAAATACTGTGGCCAGTTCACGCTGGAATTAGGATTCGCCGCTGAGGCCCCAAACGCCGGAATAGGCTCGGGAAACCGCTGCCCTATATTCTGCCCACTCGCCGCCGTGACGAAGGGATTAGAGAATAGAGGGGGCGCTAGACTGGTATAGTCGTAGCCATACGGGGGATTGGCACTCATGATGCCCGCGGACAGCCCCTCGAAGGCGGTATAGTACAGACCGTATCCGACGCGCACGCTGGTGGTGCCGCGGCTGCCCAAGATCTTGCCCAACCAGCCGCTCTGGTAATCCGGGGAATAAGCCAGGCCGATGCGAGGAGCAAAATTAGTGTATTCCGTGGGGGCCAACGTCGCGGGAATTCCTCCGTCACCAGGAAACACCAAGCCATTGGGCGCTCCCGGGTAAACCCGAGACTGCTCGCCCAGGACCAGGGTCTGCAGTTGGTTGTATTTCTCGCGCCAAGGCGGGAGCAGGTCCCAACGCAAGCCATAATTGAGCGTCAGGTGCGGCCTCACCCGCCAACTGTCCTGCGCGTAGATCCCCACGTATTTGTCGCGAAGATAAAATGCCAGAGAGTCCCCTTGCGCATAGCTGCTGGGAATGCCTAGCAAAAAGTCCGCGAAGTCGGATCCGGTTCCCGCTCCTGTGAATGAGAACGCCCCGTTGTAGGTAGCGTCGGGGTTGATGTTGACCTGGTCGATGTGGAATCCCGCCCCAACCTTGAGCACGTGTGTTCCCATCACTTTGGAGAAGTTCTCCGACACCTGGAAGGTATTGTTGGCCTCTTTGAGCCCGGTGGTATCCACGCCGAGGGTAAAGTCATTGAACGAGACGTTTTCGATGCCTTCGATTTGTGGAGCCAGCGCATAGATGGAGGGATTACCTGAGCTGTC
>Ga0181518_10000739_pt1 | contig 35016 bp, 21 predicted proteins | sample PEATcosm2014_Bin_28_FD_119751 | JGI IMG/M metagenome (GOLD analysis project Ga0181518, IMG submission 119751) | Peatland microbial communities from MTU Mesocosm Facility, Houghton, MI, USA - PEATcosm2014_Bin01_60_metaG | ecosystem: Environmental > Terrestrial > Soil > Wetlands > Peat | place...
CGTTCCGCCTAATTCGCTGGTCGTCCTGGAGGCGAACAACGTGAGAGTAATTCCCAAGCAGTCGCGTGAGAGCGACGGGTTGGACTATCAGATCTAAGGCCCCGTTTGTCCGGACGGCGCCGGCCATCGCCAGTTGCGCGGAGTTGTCGAATGCCAGCGGAAAACGTCCGCGCGACCTCGCCAAGCGCCCCCACTTGACAAATCGCCTGAAACGCCCTATTGTCGATAATATTAGTAGGTTATTTGCTTGAGGTGTCTCGCCCCGTCTCAGCCGTGACACCTCCCCGTCGCAGTTTGGTCCGCCGATTCTGGTAGGAACGGCACTGGCCCAGAACTGTGAGCTCTGCGATCCCGATTCCGTTCGATTCGTGTCTCGCTCCGGCCCGGTAAACGGCCGCTGTCGAATCTTACGTTACTCGTGCCGTACGGGTACTGCGAGATCGCCAGATCGTACTGTGTCGCCCCGGTGCCCGTCCACTCTAGCGTCGGCGTTGTAGAAGGAACCACAGCGCCGGTGTCGCTGGGAGTTCCGGGTGAGATCAGGCTGGGCGCAGACGGTACTGGAGTTGGAGCGGTGCTCACGGTGAGATTCGCTGACGCAGATCCCCCAGAGTTCGGCAACGCTAGGAACGAATGAGTCACAACCACCGGAAACGAACCCACGGAGGCAAGATCCGATGCCTGAAGGGAAACCTTCAATTGGTTTGTACTGATAAAGGAAGAAGTCCGCGGCTTGCCGCTGAAGGTGACTGTGTCGCCGGCAAGAAACCCATCTCCGTTGATAGATACCTGCTGCGCAGGGGATCCCGCAGCGATGGGATTGGAAGAGAGCGAGGAGATGGAGGGCGGCGCATCCGTACCGTCGATGGAAAGCAGTATAGTAGTAAGAGTCTGGTCTTGCGGGTTCGCACCCTTAGCAACGATCGTGACCGGGCAGGAGTCGGCATAGTATTCGCTGAAAAAGGTGCAGTAGTTTTGAGTTGGAGCCACAGAAGGAGCCACGTACGTAGCGGTAGTGTTTCCATTTTGGGTAGTGTTTCCAGTTGGGGTAATTATTCCAAGCGAATTGTCCGAAGGGCCGTTAATAATTGACCACTTAACGCTCGTGCTTGCCTTCAATGACACGATTTGGCCAAGCTGCGCGCTCGGTGAGCTGGACGTGACCTGAATGACATTAGCCGCGTTTGCTGCATCGATCGCACTGCATGTTACACCAACAAGGGCGGAGGGATCGGCGGAAGTCGTATCCTGAACCAACCCAGCAATATTGACTATCGTCTCACCGGCCGCCCCCTTTAGGGCATTGTTGGATGCAAGAAACTGCGCAATCTCGCCTGCGATATAGCCTGCGCAATCGCCGGCGAGATCGTCTTCAATTCCTATCCCTCCAGCGCAGATGACGGGTCCGATTCCGCTCTCCGGTGAGGCACAAGCCACTAACACTCCCGTAGCCCCCGCGCAAGAAGCAATTCCTGTGATAGTCCCGACCAGGCTGCACGCGTTGGAGGACGGGGCGTACGGAGTAAGTTGAACCTGATTTGTACTGAACTCGGATTGGCAGTCTACCGATTGGGTTGTATCCAGTTCTTGATTGCTAGTGCATGGGCTCAACATTCCCGAAAAGAAATTAGTCGCCGCCGAGCCATTGCTTGTTCCGACTACCAATTGGCTGATACCTGAGCTGCTCGTGCTGGAGGTCGAGGAGTCGGCTGGGAGCATATCGTTACTCACAAGCCTTCTCCGGCCTATGCGTGCTAGCGCTGCAGCAGCCTGTTGCCCGACGGTAGTGGAAGAGGCGGCGAATACAATATCGACGATGGCCGTTTGGTTGCCGGAGACGGCCGAGATCTCGACCACCTCGCCGGAGTAGGTTAACGGCGGTGTGATGCTAGCCGTGAGTACGCCAATGGAGTTGGTGGCCGCCGCATTCTGGCTGATTGTCCCCTCGCTGGAAGTGAGCGCGATGGGAACGTTCGAAGAGGGGTTGCCATTTGAGTCCGTCGCGGCAACCGACAGCAACCAGGGGCCGCTCGGGGAGCCGGAATATACGGGTGTGCCCAGGATAACAAGAGTGGCTGCTGCCACCGCCTGAGTGACGGTGAACTGTGTGGCTGAAGAGGTTCCCCCGCCGGGCGCCGGCGTGGTGACGCTCACCGTTGCGGTACCGGATGAAGATAGTGATAGAGTGGGTATTATTGCCGTAAGTTGCGTCGACGAAACAAAAGCAGTCGCTAGCGCTTGTCCGCTGAAGCTCACAACAGACACCTTGGTAAAGCCCAATCCAGTCACGGTGATGGTTGTGTCAGCCGAGCCTTGCGGCACCGAGGACGGAGAAATGGATGTCAACTGGGGCAACGGATAGGCCAGCGACACCATAGCGCTTCCGGACTTGGTGGTGTCGGCTTGGCTTATTCCGGCTACCGTCACCGTGGGCGGGTTCGGCACCAAACCGGGCGTATTGTACAAACCGGAAGATGAAATGGTCCCAACCGTGGTGTTTCCGCCTGTGATCCCGTTGACGGCCCAAGTGACGGCTGTGTTTTGCGAGCCACCTACGACAGCACTGAACTGCTGCATCTGACCAATGAGCACGGTCGCGCTAGCTGGCGAGATCTGGACCGATACGCCGCCCGACGTGGAGGCCGCGACTGCAATCGTTACCGTGTTTGAATAAACTCCGCCAATGTAGATTACGACGGGCACGGAGTTTCCCGGCGATACGCCTGCCGGTACCAATGCATTCACCTGGTATTCCCCGACGAAACCTGGAGCGAGCCCTGAAAAGAGGACTTGAGCCTGAACGCCGCCGATCATCACCGTTGGGTTTATTGGCGTGGACGCCAGCGGGTTGCTGGGCGACGCTGCGCCGGTGGCGGGTTGATTGGTTACAGGGCCGAGTCCCGTGCAGTAAATGGATACGTAGGTGCTTCCCGCGATTGCGGGATTGGTCGAGTTTAGTAACTGGCCGGAGATCGCATCGACGATTGCTCCTTGTCCCGTGCCTTGGCCGTTCATGCTGAAAATGCCCGGCGAGTAAGTTGCCAGACTGACCGTCTGCGCGGCGCCACGCTGGCCGTTCGCTGTGGCACTAATAGTAGTCTGGGTCTGGCCCGAAAGTTCCCAGGGCACCTGGAGGTTCGCCTGTGAGCCCGAAGCATAATACAGCGGCGCTTGCATGGCACCAAACTGCACAGAAAGCCCGCCAAGGCTTATCGGCCATGGCGTGCCCGGCGTCATGGCCGGGGAGGCCACTGGAAAGCTACCAAAGACTGCAGCGATACTGCCGGGCGCGACGGCTTCCGGTGCGTAACTGGCAGCGTTTAATACGCCGCCGGAGTTGATCGACGGCGCAGTCGTTTCCGCTAGCGAAGCCAACCATATGCTATAGCTGCCGTCATTGTTTGTAGCAAAGGCTAGAGACTTACCGTCTGGCGACCAGGAGGGTCCGGAGTTGTCCAATCCGTTTGCAGTAACCTGTTGTGCGCCTGTGCCATCGGGATGGACGGTCCAGATCTCATTGTTGCCGGATTTGTCCGACACGAACGCTATGGATTGGCCGCCCGGCGACCAGCGGGGCTGAATGGCGGAGACCCCCGTCTCGCCGTCGCTTGTGAGGCGCTGCACGATTTGGCCCGTGGTCGCATCGAGCACGTAGAGGTCCGTGCCCAAATTCAGAGCACTGCAACTGGTAAGGCACAGCGACGCGACGAGTTGCTGCCCGCTAGGCGCGAAAGCCAGCCCACCCTGCGCGCCGTCCGAGGAGGTGGTCAGTAAAACGGTTCCTATCGCCTCGCTCGATTGCCCCGTAAGCTGGCTGAATGGAGCGATCCGTACCTGCTGTTGTCCGCTGTCGCAATCGATCCAGGCGGCATTTTGCGTCGCATTAGAGTACACGAAGCCGCATGTCCCTAAGCCGCCGGGGACAAAGAGTAGATCCGAAAAGAATGCGTCTGGACCATTCCACACTGTCCTGACGATCGGAAAGGAGGTTGCGCTCGCCAACGCAACTTCCATCACTTCCCAATAATCCTGTTCTTTAATAACTGCAATGTTGCCGGTGCTTCCGATGAACTCCTTGGTATTTGCAGCCAATCCGGGATCACCCCAAGCCGAGGGTGTCGTGATATCGACCTGAACCAGTTCGCTCTGCTGTGAACCGTCGGGGTTCATTTCCCAAATGTCATTCGCCCGTGTGAGATCATTTCGGTTCGAAGAGAAGAGGATCTTTGTTCCATCGGGGCGCCAGACTGGAAACCAGTCCCGCGATGTCGCGCTGGTCAGTTGGAGAAAAGTAGTCCCTGTTTGGGACGACGTCGCCGTAACCGTCACCGATGCGGAAGAGCCGTTGTAGGTGGCGTCCCCGCTGTAGTTCGCGGTTACGCTGTTGCTGCCCACAGCAAGCTGGCTCCCACTTACGATCAGCGTCGCCTGGGCCGTTCCGCTCAATGTTGCCGAGCCCAGCACCGTGCTTCCTAGGTCGAAGGTTACGGTGCCCGTTGGCGTGCCGCTGCCGCTGGCGGCGGTTACTGTGGCCGTCAGAGTCGTGGATGCCGTCGTGGCAATCGCACTCGGACTGGCTGCCACTGTTGTGGTCGTGGCGATCTTGCTGGCAACCGTGGCAACGTTAGTCACATCATTGGCCGTGGCTGAGACCGAGCCGCCGCCCGAGACGGTTACCTGGTTGGTAACCTGCGATGGCGCGTTCGACGCCACGTTCACCGTCACCGTGATCGCAGGGTAGCTTGCGCCGGCATTGACAACATCGCTGCGAGTGCACGTGCTGCTCGCACAACTCCATCCGGAACCAGTCATCGAAACGACCGTAAGCCCGGTGGGCAGGGTATCAGTAATCGCGACAGCTCCTGTGGTCGGTCCGGAGGAAGCCGCGTTGCCAACCGCGACCGTGTACGTGGCTCCCGTCTGCCCTTGCGCGAAGGTTCCGCTGTGGGTCTTGGAGATGGACAGGGTGGGCTGTGATGCTACAGCGGGTTGAAGCAGGCGGATGGCGTTATTGCCTGAATCCGCCACGTAGACGCGGCCAGTGGTATCGATGGCGATGCCCCACGGGCTGCTCAACTGAGCGGCTGTGGCGGGACCGCGGTCTCCAGTGTAGCCGCCATACCATGTGCTCCCCGCCACCGTGGTGATAATGCCACTCGGCGAAACGACACGAACCCGGCCGTCCTCCGTGTCCCCGATGTAAAGGTTTCCAGCCGTATCTAGAGCCACACCGTTTGGTTCAGACAGGCCCGCGCTGGTGGCAAGGCCGCCATCGCCGCTATACCCGCTCGTGGCGCTTCCCGCAGCTGTGGTGATGATTCCGCTTTGGGAGACCTTGCGGACTCGGTTGTTCTCGCTGTCCGCAATATAAAGGTTGCCGGAGGCATCTACAGCCACGCCAGTCGGGCCGTTCAGTTGCGAGGTTGTGGCGGGGCCGCCGTCGCCGGAGTAACCGGGGTTGCCGTTGCCGGCCACCGTCGTGATAACACCGCTCGTGGAAACCTTGCGGATACGGTTATTGCCATAGTCTGCGATGTAAATGCCACCGGCTGTGTCAACTGCTACGGCATACACAGCGAACAGTTGCGCGCTAGTTGCGGGGCCTCCGTCGCCAGAGTAGCCGGCGTTGCCGTTGCCGGCCACCGTTGTGATGATGCCACTCGGCGATACCTTACGAATGCGGTTTCCCTCATAATCCGCGAGGTAGAGGTTGCCAGCGGCGTCGAGCGCCAAGCCTTCTATGTGACCGAGTGCAGCACTGGTGGCAGGACCGCCATCACCCGGCTGCGCCGAGCCCCCTCCTGCCATCGTCGTAATAATGCCACTGGAGGATACTACGCGGATGCGGCCGTTACCGGTATCGGCAATGTAGAGATTGCCGGCTGCATCCACAGCCACGCCTCGCGGGTCGTACAGGCAGGCGCCTGTGGCCGGGCCACCGTCTCCAGACATTCCTGAGGAGGGCGGACAGCCAGCCACCGTGGTGATCGTGTAGCTTGATGCGGCGATTCTAGGTATGGCGGCCAGAAACAGGAGGCAGAGTGGCACCATCGTCAAACGAATGAACAGATTGGATCTCACGCAGAATAGTCGCATTATCATACTCCGAGTCGGCATAGAGGTAGACAGCCCCACGAGCTTGGCTAGGGCAATACCCGCGGTTATTGCGGCGAGGCCTATTTCGGTGTCGCCATGTATCCTTATCGAATTCCTACTTCCCAGCCCCAACGATTGCCTTGAGCAGCGCCGAGCTGACGCCGCTTTGTTTCAATTGGATGAGAGCGTCGGTTGAGGTGTCGAACTGGCATTTGGAACTGCTGATCTTCGCGATGATAATCGCGTCGTCAAAGCCGGCTTTGACCATCTTGATGACGTCCTCGTTACGGAGCATGGCACCACCTGAGGTACCGCCTGCGGATTGCTCACCCAAAACCCACGTCTGACCGCTGCTGTCGGTGAGGTTGCTGCCCTGAATCGTGGCGGTGGTCTTGTCGCCTGTCTCGCGGATGCTGAGTTCGACGGTGTTGCCATTGACGACAAAGGTGCCATGATAGCTCTCGCCGGCCGCTTGAAGCGAAAATGAGCTATCCGAGTTCAACTGGAGTTGGTCCGCCGGGGTTTGGGCGCTAACATACCTGGCCGGAAGTTTCGGCGCCACAGCGGGTCCTAGCAGCGGCCCCAGCCCCGCAGGGCTCGGCGGCGGTTGTCGTGACGCTTGTCTTGGTGGGGAGGTATCGAGGGCAAGCACGCGGCCGGTCTTTTCCAGAACCTGCCTAAGGCCTGCCGTGCTCAAGTAGCTTTTATCAAACTCGAAGGCGAGCCGGGCACGGTAAGGAGGGTTGTTCGGATCGGGCTCTGAAGGATCGCAAGTTCCGCAGGACTGCACAAAAAAGGCTATCTCAGTTGGTTTGACTTCGAGATCTGTCAAATACACTTTCTCGCCCACTTGGAGGTACCGGTGTCCGTATTTCCCGTCAGCAACCCCACCGCCGTGCTGGAGGGTAGCTCGCTTGGCCCGACCTTCCTTGTTGTAGGTGGTGTACCAGTACACTCCACTCGAAGCCGGAAGGGCGGTTAACCCTTGTTCCGCGGCGCTCCATGTTACCGTCGGCTGGATGACTAGGACAGAACCCGCCTGCCCCAAGATCGTTCCGTCGGCACCTACCTTCGTGATGTGATACTGTGACCGAAGCTGCTGCTCGATATCGGAGCCAGGCGCTTGACCGAACACCCGTGAGACGCTTGCGCCAAACAGCGCCATGGAAATGACGACTGCGGATGAGTTCTTCATAGTTGACACCCTCCCATGTGTCGCAGCGGGCGCCTATCTCCCAGCGGCAATCACAGCCTTGAGCAGAGCCGCGCTGACGCCGCTTTGCTTCAACTGGATGAGAGCGTCAGTCGAAGTGTCAAACTGACATTTGGAACTGCCAATTTTCGCGATGATCAAATCGTCGTCCAGACCGGCCTTTACCATCTTGATGACGTCTTGGTTCCCGAGCGTAACTGCACCGGGAGCAGTTTCTGCGGATTGTTGCCGCCGAACCCACGTCTGGCCGCTGCTGTCCGTGAGGCTGCTGCCCTGAATCGTGGCCGTGGTCTTGTCGCCAGTTTCGCGAATGCTGAGTTCGATGTTGTTGCCATTGACGACAAAGGTGCCATGATAGGTCTCGCCGGCTGCTTGAAGCGAAAATGTGTTGTCGGCGTTCAACTGCAGTTGGTCTGTCGGCGTTTGAGCGCTGACATAGGTAGCTGGCAACTGCAGGGCCGCAGCCGATTCTTCCCCTGGTAGCAGCCCGCTTCCCCTATGTGCTTCTTTCTTACGCGTTGCTCGCAGGTCAAAATCGACCACCTTAGTACTGCCCGATTGAGTGCGAATGTCATTCACGCTGTCAACGTCGTTGCCCTCCACGTTACAGGTCAAGTTGAAGATGCCCACGGGCATCCCGGAGTAGACAAAGCGGCCATTTCTAGCCGTACGGACCCGCCAGTGACCGGGACCGTCGGTGCGGTCAATCGTGATCAGTGCCCCGCTTAACGGCGCCCCGTCGCGACCTGTAACCGTTCCTGTTAACATGGCGGTCTGGGCAAATGTCGTTTCAGCGAATAACACGGTCACAGCGCTCGCCAAAACCAATATCGATAGTCTATGTACCATAACAAAACTGTAGCTCCTCTTGTCCGCGTTCTCTTTTCACTTCGTGACGGTTAGATGGCTCACTCATGATGCGCACGACCTGACAACGCTGAACCATGTCGGGTGCGGACCTCGGCACAGAGCCATCGGCGCATTCTGGTTGGGCCACACTACTTTCCAGCTCCAACCACAGCCTTGAGAACTGCCGGGCTGACACCGCTTTGCTTCAACTGGATGAGGGCGTCTGTTGAGGTGTCGAACTGGCACTTGGAACTCGTGATCTTCGCGATAATACTCGCGTCGTCGAAGCCAGCTTTTGCCATCTTAGTGACGTCCGCGTTCTCGAGTACGGCCCCACCGGGAGCAGTTCCTGCGGATTGTTGCCGCCGAGCCCACGTCTGACCGCTGCTGTCGGTCAGGTTGTTGCCCTGAATCGTGGCCATGGTTTTGTCGCCTGTCTCGCGGATGCTGAGTTCCACCGTGTTGCCATTGACGACAAAGGTGCCATGATAGCTCTCGCCGGCCGCTTGCAGCGAAAATGAGTTGTCGGCGTTCAACTGGAGTTGGTCCGCCGTGGCTTGAGCGCTTACGTAAGTGGATGGCAGCTTCAGCGGCGCAACTGCAGGTGCCGCCGCTGCGGGCGCAGCCCTTTCCTTGACCCAGGCCGACCCGTTGGGATCGATTAGAGTGTCGCCCTGTAGGACGCCTTCCTGTTGTGGCGCGCCAGTTCCGATCCGACCAATTAGCTTGTTGCCCTCGATCGTGAAAGCGCCCGAGTAGCTCTTTCCCCCCTGAACCAGGGAGAGCGTTCCATCGGCGTTCAACTGAAGGTGGTTCTCCGGCGCCTGAGACATCACATATCGGCCCGCGACCTGCTCCAACCGGGGTGCCGGCGGCTGCTCTAGGGCAACGTTATCCGTCGGCACCGTGTTGTTGGCTGGCTGCAGCGTCAGCACCTCGGCGATCCGGGCCGTCACCTCTTCGGGGTTGGGCCCTTGGCGCTTATCAAACGGAAACTTCAGCCAGGCGTAGTAGCGAACACCGTCAATCGCGTCGCTGTACACGAGGAAATTGACATCGCTTTTTTCAAAACGGAGATCAATAAGCCACAATGTTTCGCCCACGGCGGCTTGACGCCGGACTACAGGGGAGCCGTCAGGACTCATGCTCACGAGCTTACAGAACATATCCGTAGATATCCCCCCGTTCTTGACGGTGTTTGAGCAAGGCGGCATTTCGTTGAAGGAACTCAACGTCATGCCGCCCTTTTTCAGCAACATGGCCGTGCCTTCCTTGACAATAGCGCTCCGGTCCTCGGTTACCTGCGTCAAAGTGAACTGGCCAGTCAGCTTTTGTCGCAGAGCTGCCTTCGCATCGTCGTTCTGTCCATAGGTCAGATAGCCCCCACTGCTCATCACTAAGGCGGCGACCAGATAGGTTGCTGTTCTCATGGATGTCTCTCCTTCTTTTTCTTTCGGCCAGAGCTCGGCTAGTTCGTGCTCCCGTCCTGCCTCACCTGATCCTCAAGCTTGGCGGCGTCGGTTTCTTGCGCAACGAGTTGGGCGTCCGCACCCTGGACGGGGTCCGCAGTTCCTTCCGCTACTGGACGGGAGCCGGCGGGCGGCTCGTTGGGAACACCTCTCACTTGATTATCGGCCAGCATCTTAAGGCCGGCGTCAAGCTGTTCCCGGAACTGGTTGTGCATCTCTTGTAGATCCGCAAGCTGGACCGCAGCACGGGAGTCGGCAGCGCAATCTCCCGGTTTGCTGCTGACGACCTCCACCGCGACTCCGCCATCGGACGCCGCGTCTTGGCCCTTTCGTTGGATAACGTCTCCCGGAGTCAGCGAGCACGCCTGGTTCGCCTCGGTGTTTACGTCGAGATTCGATGAAACCACGAAGAATCTTTGGCTCAGCGCCGGCGGCCGTTGTTCGCTACCGGGGGCAGGCTCCTGGCTAACGGACGAGGTGGGCTCCAGGGCAGCCGCTCTTTCTGCCGCAAGCTGTTGCTTGACTTCGTCGGCAATCATCACCTTGATGTCTGGCGACAGGTTAGCGTTCGACTGCGCGTCGGCTGAAGGCTGTGGGGGTTGATCCCCGTTACCTGCTTGCTGGCTTTCATAGGCGAGCCTTAAGTTCTGTGCAACGAGGTAGTCTGTCAACCATAGATCCGGCGAGGCGTAAGCCCCGTATGGAGTGAAATAGCCTGCGTAGAACCCGAACCATGGCGCTACGAAGCCGCCGCCCCATGCATAACCAACAGGTACGCCCCAGGGATTGAGCGCCCATGCGTAGAACCGCGGGCCATAGTAGACGCCAGGCACGTAGCGGTAGTACGCGAGGCCGTGATAATGCTGTTCATGGTACACGTGCGCGTAGGACCGCCCGCCGACGACGTACGTGCGCGAAATGTAGCCCGGCCGGCCAGCAACGGACCGTTCCACGAATCCGCGGCGCGGTCCATAGCTAACTACGCGAGCGCCAGGCCGGCCGGTGACGACCATCCTCTGGCCATGGGGACCGCGATTGACCGCGATGGTGCCTCCCGCCAAGCCGCCGTGGTGAGCTTCAATCTGCGTCACATGGCCCTGTGCATTTGTCCTGACCGTGCGGCCTGTTTGGGGATTATGAAACTCGGTACGCCCGCCGGCCAGGGCTCTTGGTGGCTCGCCGGTATTATGCTGGAAAATAATCGGTTGGCTTTTGTCTACCGGCTTTGCATTGACGATGGGTTGGTGAACAATGCCAGGCTGCGGCCTGTTTTGAGGGTTTTGCTGGGATGGCCGCTGGATGTTCGGCTGAGCTTGCCGCTGCGCGGGCTGCGCCGGTTTTGCCGGCGCGGCCTTCGCAGGCGCGGGGGCCGAAGTGGTAGGCTTGCTCGACGGAGCCGCCATCAGCGCTCCGCTCAGAACCACGGCGAGGACGACGCCCGCCGAAAATATCTTCTCAACGCTTTGTCTCAATTTCACGACTGCCTCCATCGGAACCGTTGTCCTTACTTTCATTAAGCAAAACGAGGGCGCATGGATAATTCCATACAGCCCGCACAGATTTCTTACTCGGGCGGCCTGGATTCGGACGGCAGCTTCTCGTACGTCGATTCCGTCGCCATCCACGTCTCCAGCACTTTTCCGGCATCAAACTCCACCACTTCTCCTGCTCCCAGCAGGCGTAGATTGGCCTCGCCACCCACGCTTCTCAACCGGTAATGTGCTCCCGCCGATAGGAATTCTCGTATTTGAACCGACCGCTTGCCATTTCTCACCGTCATGGTCCCGGAAACTTCGGTATTCCGGCCGAGCAACACAACGCTCGACTGGGTGACCGGCAGCAGCACCACACCCCGGAACTCAGACACGCCATCTGCCTGGGATTGGACGGAGTTCAATGAAATCCACACGCGAGTGCCAGCATCAAGCCGGATTAGCGGCGGTGCGGGAATTGTCGGCGGATGCTCCACTCTCGCCTCGGACGCAGCGGTGGCTCCCCGATACGCCACTGCCGACCTCATTCCGGCCGGCATTGGCCGCGCGGAATGCGCCAGGGCCGACCCAAAGGGACGCGGCGAGGGGGCCGAGCCAGAAGCTGCACCGGCTTCTACGGTGCGCTGGGCCGGCGCATGTGGGGCGAGCTGTGCCGATGTTTCTGTTCGGTTTTGCAGCGGCTCCGGTGGAGACGAAATCGACGCCTCCTCGGAGTTGCTCGGGGCGTGCGGTGTAAGGACCGCAGCGCTAGTTGCGGGGGCGCTGGGGTGTGGGGCTGCCATAGCGGCTGCCGGCGCGTTCGTCCGCGTCGGCGCACTTGACGTGACGGCCGCTGCCCCTACCGGACTCGGCGGATTCTGGGGAGCAACCTGGGGGAACTGTGCTTCGCGATCCGGTCTCTCCGGAATGCGAGCCTCCGCAACAGTCGCCGCCGGTGTCGGATTAGGGGATGAGCTCCTATAAGATGTGGCATGGGCGGTTAGCTGCCGGGATCGAGGCGCGGAAAGCCGTCCAACCAGGAACGAACAGATCACCACGGCAATGGTGGCAGCAGGGACCAGTACCCAGCGCATCTGCCAACCAACGGGTAGCGTCGTCAGTCTTTTCCACCAAAGGCGGGGATGAGACTCTCTGGTGGGGCGGTCAACCTTAGAAACGGCTCCTTCCGACGCCAGAAAGCCCTTCAACCAACTGTCAAGCCGCCCTTCCGTTCGCTCCCATTCGGCTTCTTGACCCGTTAGCGTCGGGGCATCGAACGCCTGGAGCCGTTGTTGAAGATCCCTACACGTCGGACATTCTGCTGTGTGCGGAACGATGGCGTTTTTCAAGTTCTCGCTGGCTTCACCATCTGCAACCGCACGAAGTGCTTCGACTTGCGGGCACGGATCGGCGGCGCGCCCACGCCTCAGCGGCAGCATAAGTTCCTCCAGAAAGTTGTCTTCGTTCCAGCCGGTCATTTCAAGTGGGGCATCCCTTCGTCCTTCATTGGACCGATTCTATGTCCCGCTTTGACAACGGATGGCGGAAGCGAATTCCACAGCGCATTAAAAAAATGATCGGCATCGATGCCTGGGCCGTGCTTGAAGTTGCCTTCAACCTTTCACAAACTGGGGAAGCGCGCCCTCCATCTTCCTCCAGAGCATTCGGCGGCCGTTCTGCAGGTGGGATTTCACCGCATCCACGGTAAAGCCTGTGCGGGCCGCAGTTTCCTCATAAGAGAACCCTTCGACCTTCAACTCCAGGCACCGGCTCTGCTCGCGGGGAAGTGACCTGATTTCCTGCCAAAGCCGCTCCGCCATCTGGCGCATTTCGAATGACGAATCGAACGACCTCGGCGCCGCGCGGTCTGCCAACTCCAGCCCGCCGATTACGGTCTCAGTACGTCGTCGTCGCCATTCGTCGATGCACACGTTCTTCGCAATGCGCAACAGCCAGTGGGAGAAATCGCCCTCTTGGAAACTACGGATATTCTTGAAGGCCCTCAGAAAGGTTTCCTGCGTCGCGTCTTCCGCCGCCTGCCAATCCGAGAAAAAGCCCCGGCAAGCGTAAAACACGTTCTTGCGGTGCCGCGCGAAGAGTTCCGCGAATGAATCGTTATCCCCAGCCTCCCAAACGTTGTGGGTAAGTACCTCGTCCGGTAGCGCCGGTGTTTTGCCTGTCATGGTGCAGGCCAGGACTTTAGCTTTATGATCCTGGCTGGGATCGATTATACGGCCGACCGAATAAAACAGGTCTTGTTACCCTATTTAGCGCTTGGCGCGAAGGTACTAGTACCACAACCTGGTTGAGGAACCGCCAGAAATCGGAAAGCGGCCAGATCATGTCGTTTTTCGCGATGAACTCTTTCCACTTCCGCTCGTCGGCAGTTTCGCCAGGTACGCCTGGCGTTCCTCCTGGTCATCGCCCGGGCGATTGCTATGACGGCGGGGCCACACGCCAACCGTCGTCATAAAGGGTGAACTCCCGCCGTCCAGACTCCTTCCGCGGCTCATCCGATTGGCCCAGTTTCTTGGCCAGCGACTTCATGAACTCGTTGGGTTCCGCTATCTGGACGAAATCAACGGTCGCCTTGTTCCCTTCTTCTACGACACCGGTTACCTCCGATATCTTACATGCGGCAACGGGAATGTCGAGCTTCTGGGGTTGCGGAGGCGGACAAGAGGCCCTGAATGCGCACCTCGTCTCTTTCGGACCCAGCGTCCAGCCGTACTTCCTCATCGCGTCTTCGCCGGCGGCGGTCAGCAGCACGGTATAGGTATAATAGCTTGCCCCGCCGAACATCGGTCCGTTCACCTTCAGATATCCGGCCCTCTGCATTCCCTCGTAGACCCCCATGTTCGTGCCAGCGTATGCTATGCCGCCGAGGTTGAGTTCCATGCTGATCGGCTTCGCGCAGTCGGTAGTTTTTTGAAGTAATTCGGCGGCCTTGGAACGGGTGAGGTGATGGGAGCATCCCGAAAGAACCAGCAGGGACGCAAGCAAGGCGGCACCGGGGATTCGTTTCGGTTGCGGAATCAGCGTCGGGATCGTCCACGTGCAGAAGTCGGTGGGCATGGTGCGCCTCCAATCGGCCAAGTATTATAACAGGCCTCAATATCCATAAGGAAAACCGGAGATATTCGGGGACTGTGCCCCTGAAATTCCTTTGCTGCTCAACGCTTCGTCACCTCCATCTGCATCGGCTGCGCGACCGAACTCACGTTGGGATCGTAATATTCGTACACCCGCGATTGAAACGTCCGCGCGCGAATCGGGTACTTGGCGCGCAAGCGGAAGCTCAGCTTCACGGTATCGCCCGCGCCAATCGAATCGAAGTAGAGGATCGCCTGCGTGGCCGTGAGGTTGAACTTCTCCAGACGCCCGCTCTTGCGGCCGGCGCTCTGTTCCTGGTAGGTCTGCAAGTCTTCGGTCAACAGGTCGAAGCCGGGCGGAATCCCCAGATCCACCATCACCATGTTGGCCGATTTGGGCAGATTGTTTTTCACCGTTGCGGCCGCGGTGGCGATATCGTCCTGCGCCAGGCGTGTGCGGTCGTAGGTCACGTCAATCGAGAGAGCCTCGGCGGAAGGCCTCTGGGTCCACGGCAGGAAATACCGCCCCACCACCTGGTAGGCCAGCCCACCCTTGCCATCGAAGCGGATGGCCACTTCACTGGCGGACCTTCCGCCAACGTCTTTGAATACGAATTGGTGCAGCAGATCGTTGTTTTCGGGAGTCAGCGTGAGCTTCTCGACGGGCTTGCCGTTGAGCGTGATCTCGACCGTGCCGCGCACGTCGGAGGTTCCCTTTTCGGTGGCCAGCAGCAGCGCGCGCAGCGCCATGATGGTCGCCTGCGTGGTGCCCCAAGTGCCTTGCGCGCTCTTTTTCGAAGCGAGGTAAGCCAGCGCCTTGGCCGCCGTCACCGGTGCCTGCCCCCATTTCAACAAGCCCTGCGCGGCCAGTCCCGTGGTCTCCACGACCGCGCTTTCGCCGGCTCCATACATGCCGGTTTCCTCCGCCGTCCACCAGGCTTGCTCGCCTTTCTCGGTGCGGGCGTCCACCAGCGTCTGCATCGCGCGGCCGGTGAACTCGCGGTCCTTTCCATAATCGGCGGCGAAGTTGGCCAACACCGCCAGCGTGTAGGCGTCGGTCCGTTCGCTCATGTCCTTCTCCACAAACTGCCGGGCTCTCTCCACGGCCGGTCCCTGGTAGCCCGTGTTTTCGAGCGACCAGGCGATGTAAGCGGTGATCCGCAACAGGTCGCTGTTGTAGCGGTTGGTGGCGCCCTCGTTGATGAAACTGGTGTCGGGCTTCCAGCTCCCATCCGGCTGCTGCTGTCCGGCCAGCCATAGCTGGGTGCGCTCAATCAGCTTCGGATCGATGTCGTGAACCTTGGCCATGTCGCCGAACTCCATCAGCCCATAAGCCGTGAGGATTTTGTTGGCGGGCGCCTGGCCGAACCAGGAGAAGCCCCCGCTGGGCACTTCGAAAGTGAGCAGTCTCTGGTAGCCGTTGGCGATGAAGCCCTCGGCCTTGGCGTGCACTTCCGGCGTGAGCTTGCCGGTGCGCTTCATGTAATCGAGCGCCAGCACGTTGGGATACGTGGCCGAGGAGGTTTGCTCGAAGCAGCCAAAGGGCATGCGCAAAATGGAATCCATGCCTTCGATCACCTGGCTGAGTGGGCCGGGATAGAGCCGCACCAGGATCGCGCTCGCGTCCGGGATCGCAGCCTCCGGGAAGTTCAGGGTGTGCTGGACCGTCGATTCCAGACGGCCATTAAGAACCTGGCTCTGCTCGCGCCCATTGGGGACGACTTCGATTTCGCGCACCACGATATCGGCGCGATTCGCAGCGCCGGACATACGCGCCGCCAGCGTCAGCTTGAACTTGCCGATGCGGTTGGCTTCGATCGAGAATTGCGACGATCCCACGCGTCCGGCCTCCACCTCGAGGCTCTTTTCCGGTACGTCCTCGACCAGCGAAAACCAATCGTCCTTTTCGAGCTTCAGGCTGACGTCGCCGCGTCCGCCCGAATAGTTGTAGACCCCGACCGGAATCGAGACGCGGTCGCCCTCCGTGAGGGTGACCGGCAAATCGAGATCGGCGAAGAAATCCTGAAAGACCTTCACGCTGGAGGATCCGCTGCCGAGCGCCCCGTGCATCGTGGAGGCGACCATGGCCATGCGCCAGGTGGTGATCGAATCAGCCAGCGGAATCGAAATCGTGGCGCGGCCGTCGCGGTCGGTGATGATTTCGGGATTGATGTAGAGGGCCTCGGGGAAGTAAGAGCGCACGCGTGGAGCGGGCGCGGCGCCGGAGATCGAACCCGTAGCCGTAGGAGCGGCGAGAGACGCAATCCCCATGGGACCGTTCGTGGCCATAGGTCGGGGCATTGCGGCATGCATGGGAGATGCATGCGCCATTGGCAGATGCTCGCGCATGCCACCGCCGCCTCCTCCGCCGACGCCGGCCTTAAACACTGGCCTGCCAACGACTCCACCTATGATGCCGCCCACCACCCCCTGTGCCTCGGCGACGACAACCGTCTTCTTCGTCGCCTCAACGTTCAGAGTCACCGTCAACGCCTCGTGGTCGCGCTCGGCGAGAGTAAATCTGCGCGAGGTCATGTTGAACCCCGGCGGAGCGACCTGCACCGCATATTCGCCCGCCGGAACGCCGGTGAACTGGAATTGCCCGGCGCCATCCGACCGCGCCGAGCGAGTCTTCCCGCTCGAGATCTCACGAGCCACAATGCTCTCACCCGGCACCGCCGCACCGTTGCGGTCCCGCACCACTCCGCTGATCTGCGCCAGGCCATTGAACGGCCCCTGATCATGATCCGTCCATAGACTGATGCTGCTGCCGGAGGGGTTGACAGCGCCTGCCACCTGCCGCGTGGTCACCCGCAGGTAGCCAAACAAATCGTCCCCGGTACCGAATTGCTTGTCCGGACCCGCGCTGCGCAGGATGCACAATTGGCCCGTGCGTTCGAGATTGAAGTTGGTGCCCCAGGGGTCGCGCAGTTCGGGCGCGCCGCTGGTCTGCAACCGGGCTGCCACTTGCGCGAGGTCGGCCTCGGGATGCTGCGCATACGCGCGGTTGAATCTCTCCGCTACCCGCTCCAACTGCGTTTGGAACTGCGCGCGGTAACGATTGGCATACTCCCCGTAGCGCGTTTGCGGCACGGTCCGCCCGAATTCCCGGTCGAACCGATTGGTATTGACCATCTCGGTGGCCGAGAACAGCGCCCGCGCGGCCAGATCTCTCCGGGCTACGCCAGCCGTGTCTACCACCTCCGGCATCGCGATGGAGTGAATCTCGTAGCGCGGCTTCATCGCCTCCTGCTCCAGGTAGAAGAAGATCTTGGCGAAGCCGGGCTGCTTTTCGGCCAGGGCGAACACGGCCTCATCCACCACTTGCAGCCCCAGCGCAGCCTGCACTCCTTCGCCCCGTTCGTTGGTCACGCGGAATTGGATGCGGGCATCGTCGCCAGGCTTGTACACGGCCGCGTCCGTGGTGGCTTCGATTTTCAGCTCGCCGGCCGGCTGCACGAACACCAGCCGGTGGTCCGCTACCGGGCGCGCGTCGCGTCCGAACAGATAGGCGTCGAAATCCACTGTGCCGGCAAGCTCGGGCGTAGCGGTCAGGTTCAACTCGGCTTGCCCGTTCTTCATGTCCAGATCGCGCGTCAGCACGGTCTGCCCGTCCTTCACCGCGTCCACGTACACGGCGCCCTGCTGCCGCGTGGAAAACACGCGAAGCTGGATTCGCTCCCCGGCGCGATACACGGCGTGCTCCGTGCGCAGCAGAATCTGCTCCACGCCCTGGCGAAGCTGCAACGGCACGGAACTCGATGTGCTATTGCCCTCCTGATCCTTGGCCTCGACCTCCAGCGTGTGGGGAGCGGACGGTGCTGCCAGCCGAACCACCGCCACACCGCCCTCATCGCTGGTGACGCTCTGTTCCGCATTGCTCTCGGCGCGCACGCGCAACTCCGTTTTGGCCGGCTTGCCATCGGCGTACGATGTCAGCACGAAAACTTGATTCTCGATCCCCGGAATCAGCGTGCCGCCCTCCGGCACTGCAGTAATCATTAGCGGCGATTCGCTCACCGTGATCGGCTCCCCGCGCGTCTCGGAATGACCGGTTGAATCCTTCACGGTGGCTTCTATCAGCACGTGCGCGGCGCCCTGGCTGAGCGGCCGCCCGGCAAAGTAGCGCGGCAACGCGAGGTCGAAACGATATGCGCCTTCGCCATCGGTCTTCCCCTCGACCGACCCCACTTCGAACACCGACACATCCATCCCCGAAGCCTTCACCGTGACATCGCCCGCGTTCACCGCTTTACCGAAGAAATAATTAGCGCGAACCGTTCCGATCACATGATCTCCCGGCCGGTAGCCATGCTTCGCCTTTTCGTCTTTCCCCGCGAAATCCAAGGCTACTTTGAATTTGGGCAGCACGTAGCGTTCCACGCGCAAGGCGATTTCGGCGGTGTTTCCGTGGCCCGCGCCGCCTGCGTCCATCAGCGCACGGAGATGGTAAGCACCCAGGTTGACTTCATCGGCTAGTCCAAACTCCGTCGACGCAATTCCGAACTGGTCGGTCTGGGTAGCGTTCTTGAAGACCTTGTTGCCGCGAGAGTCCTCCACTTCAAAGGTCAGCCTGCGGCCGGCGGCGGCCTGGTGACTGGGGCGGTCGAGCGCCAGGGCGCGGGCGTGGATGGTCTGGCCTGGCTGGTAGATGGGCTTTTCCGTGGTGAACAGAATGGAGACCTGGTCTTCCAGGCGCACCGGCTGAGTGAACTCTGTGGACCCGATGGGCGTGTCCACCGTGTAGTGCAACGCATAACTGCCCGCCAGTCCCGCGGGAAACCGGAACCGCGCTTCCGTGGTGCCGCGGCGGTTCAGCGGCCCCGTGAACAGAACGCAAGGCTGCCTCCCGGCAGCCGGGAGGTCGATGCGCAGCACGGTGGATCCGGCCACGGCTTCGTTTTTCGAATCGGTAACGATCACGCGCACCGCCGCCGCGGCGCCGGCCAGATAGGATTGCTGGCCCAGGATGTGAACCACCGGCGTGCGCAGGATCTGCGAGATGCTCTCGGTATCCGCGATGGTCCCACCCTGACCGTCCCTGTAGACAAAGCGATAGCGCAGCCGGTGCCACACTAGGTCATCGATCGCAACGGCTCTCTCGAGTATGATGTCCTCCTGCCAGAATGCCTTTCCGCCGGCCACGTCGACGTCCCGCTCCGACCTTCCCAATACCTCATCCTCGGGATTCAAAACCTCGACGGTGAGAGTTCCAGCACCGGCGCGAGGAGCCTGGTAAGGAATCGTCACATGCAGGGATCCGTGCGAGTAAGTAGCGACCGCCGATTCGCTGTTGGTTCGGGTCCCTTGGAGAGATTCCACGATCCCCACGCCGCCGACCAGCAACGCAGCCAGGAAATAGTTCCAGCGTTTCAATGATCGGCTGGATTCCTTGTGGGCTTTCATGATCGTCTCCGTGACCGGGCTTCCTTGCCGACGCGTGCGTGGGGCCGCAAGAAACGCTGCTACGATGACACGGAACGAAAAAAAACTGCTTAAAAGCGACATAGATCTCATGGCTGTCTCCTTTCAAGAACGGCCTGGTCCGATCAGCCAGGCACTGGGCACGCTCACCGCGAGGCTGTCGTGGTTAGTCGTTCTTGACCCACTGCGCCGAACCCGCTTGCGCGGGATAGTACAATCAGAGTCTGCGCCTGTAGCGCGCGAGGCCAAAGAGAGGCCACGAGTGCCAAAGCGACGCAGCAGACGGAGGCCAGCTCCGGCCGGGGGCTACAGGTGAGCGAGGAAGTATTGCTTCTGTACTGTATACTCCTCCTCCGTCAAAGCACCCAAGTCGACCAGAGCCTGCAGCTTGCGAAGTAGTTCGGGCTCCGTGGCGCGAAGTGTTCTCAGGATGGCAGCCTTTTGCGCCTTAAAGTCTTCGTCGGATATGGCGCCCGAGTCCACCAGCGTCTTCAGCTTGGCCAACTTCTCGACAGCGGCAGCGGGGGAACCATTGCCGCCGGCCGGGCCACCAGCCGGTCCGCCAGCGACCGGCCCACCGACCGCCAGGGCTGGCTTTAGAGAAGCTGCCGCTGAGTGAAACGCAACTTCGGTGAGACTGTCTAAGTTGCGGGCAACCAGCACAACGATGCCCACGATGGGAACGGCGATCAGCAAGAGAAAGACCCAGCCGTAAAGATCCGGCGGTTGCCTCAGAGCGAGCACGGCGATTTGCTGATAGGCCATCAGCAGCGTGGCGGCTCCCTCGCCCCCCAAATGAGCATTCTGCTGGACCATCTGCGCTGCTGCTTCCACGGCCTCTCTGATCCCCGGAGACTGCAGTATTTGCTGAAGCGCGCCAGGTGCGTTGGCCGCGCCCAGCTTTCCCAGATCGGACGGCGTCTCCAACAGGCAGGCCGTTGGCACCTGATAAACCTTATAGGCCACGAGCAAAACCAGTGCGACGGTTGCCAACGAGACCATCTTGCCCAGGTCCGGAAACCGGGCATAGTTCTGGCTAAGTAACCGGCCGAGTTTCAAGCCGAAGCCTAGAAGTACCATAAGAATCGTTGTATTGACGACCGTTTGGGCGATCACAAGTGGACTAATTAACGAGTCCCCAATGGCCGGGGCATTCTTCAACATCGGAAGCGCCCCGAGAATCGCTCGGAGGATCAGTAAACCCACCACCGCCAGCACGAACCGGACGGCCTTCTTTGCGAAGTCGGGTCCTAAGATAGGTTGCATCTGTGACATGGCCTCATCTCCTTTATGCAGGTTTGATTATTTTGTTTTCCGGACCGGACCCGGCGCCAGGTACGGATGCTGGGATCAGTCGCGTCGGGGCTGCTACAAGACCCGTCCCCCAGGAACCAGTCGAGGGGCGCAGCGGTTACTGGGGACTGGGCCACCCAGAGCCGTTCAAACTAATCGACGGCACTGACCTTTCCGTTGCTGAAAGTCACCTTGATCCCGTTGTCGTAGACATAGATCTTCTTGGGTCCGGCATCGACAATGTCCTTCGGCTGCCCAAGAATTGACTCCACCTCAGCCGGTGAAAGCCCCATCCTGAGTGTGCTAGTGGGAGGCGGATCTGCGCCGGTTTGCCTCGCACCGATCCCGGCGCTCGGGCCGCTTTCGTTGAGCACTTCCTGCTCCGCCTGTTCGGATTCCTGGTTCTGCTGCGCCAGTTCAGTTGCGACATTCGGATCGGGCGGCGGGGCGATCTTGGCGAACGCCGTTTGCTCCGGCGGTGCAGCGGGGGGTGCCGCTGGAATTCCGTTCTGGCCCTGCGTCTTGTTCAGGTCTCCGAGACCCTGGTCGAGGGTTTCGCGCATATGATTCTGCATATCCTGCAGGTCCGCGACGCCCACCACTACTGTGGCGCCCTTGCGGCAGTCCTGGCCCTTGCTTGCCAGCACGACCAGATTCGCGGCGGTCGCATCGGGCGGCGTCCCAGGGTCGAGCCGAAGGACGTCCCCTTCGGTGATAGAACATTCTCCGGCGCCGGATTGCACATCAAGACCAGCGGAAACCACGAATACGCGGGCGGTGTCGTCGGAAAGCATGCGGGCGATCCCGCTCGAACCCGGGTCGGGCGGAGTTTGCACACCACCATCTTTGGCCTCGGCGTTTTCCAAGGCGATCTGCCGCTGGACTTCGTCCGCGATGGCTTGTTTCGTGGTTGAATCCATTGGGGTGAAGACGGGTGGGGCACCCGCCAACTCGGCGGCGCGTTCCTGATACGCAGCCTGCAGGGTCTGTGAGAGCAGGTAGTCGGTCAACCAGAGCGAAGGGCCAGCGTAGAACGGATAGGGAGCGAAGTATCCGCCATAATACGCGTACCACGGATTTCCTGCCCACCCCCAGCCGCCGTAGACCACCGGTGCACTCCAGGGGTGGTACGCCCATCCGTAAAAGGCCGGGGCGTAATAGAAAGCCGGGGAGTAGACGGTCAAGCCGATTCCATGCCACCGATACGACCGGTAGAACCGGGAATACCTGACACCGTTCACATAGTAGGTCCGGCAAACGAACTCGACGTTGTTATTCGGTTGGGGCGGGCAAAACTTCTCATCCCATGGGTGCCGATCCTTGCATCCGCCGCCAAAGGGATAGGGCCGCTGGATGTATCCGTCCCCGTGACGGTTGCTGACGATCACCACGTGGCCTGGTCGCTCTCTGATCACAGTACGCGATCCGCCGGGCCCGTGCTGAATCACCATCCCGTCGCGCGTGTGCGCCTCCACGACTCGACCGTGTGAATCGCGTTCGATTTCGTCGCCTCTCGAAGTGACAATCTTTTTGTGCCCGGCCAAGGTTCCTGTATTGATTGGCCTGCAGCAACGCGTGGGGAGGGGCTTGATGGGCTTGGGGCCACCGGGGATGGTCGAGGGCTTGTTAGCGGGAGCGCTTACGCCTCTTCCCACAGCTCCAGCGGGCGCCGGAGACACCGGTCTGGCTGCCGCGGGGGCTGGCCTAGCCGGCGCGACGGCTGGCTTGGCTGGCGCTGCGGTGGGCTGGGCGGGCGCAGCCGCGGGCTTAGCTGGCGAAGCGGTGGGCTTAGCTGCCGCAGCCGCAGGCTTTGCTGGCGCGGGCTTCGTCTTGGTCTGATTGTCTGGAGCAGCATCCAGCGTAGCGACGCTAGCGCACATCAATGTGGCCAGCGCCAGTGGAATCCATCCGCGCAGAGCGGTATTACGGCTTCGAAAGGTGTTCATAAGTCCTCCATATCTCACGTCTCGTTGGGTTGCGGGCGTGGGCAATAGATCGCGGTTGCCTTACTGGATGTCCGCAACCTTCCCATTGACAAATGTCATTTTCAGGGCCTTATATACGTAAATCTCCTTACCATTACCAGCGTTGACCACCGTTTCGGGTTGACCCAGAGCGGCCACGATCTGCTCCGTGGTTTGCCCAAGGCCGATTTGCACCGGGTCCGCCGGGGGCGGTGGTGGGGGCGGAACTTGGTCAAACTTGTCTGGCGAAGGTTGGCCGGCGACCGGCGGCGGAGGGGGATCTTCCGTCGTGGTGGGAGTGTCAATGGTGAATACCTGGCCGATGATCGGTTGGATTTGATGGAACGTAGCCGTTGCCAGCGATCCCTTCGCGAACTCTAACGCAATCGACGCCTTGAAAGGGACATGGCTGGGGTCAACGGCAGACGGATCGCAGGCGCCGCAGGTCAGAATATAGAACACGACAGCGTCGCCCTTCACCTCCATCTTGGTCAGGTAAACCTTCTCTCCCGCCGCCAAATCTCTTGAGACACGCTTGAGGACGATGCTGCTCTTCATCCCCTGCTTGATTCTCCCGTCTTTATAGCTGTTCTCGTAGAAGGGGGCGATCCTGATCGCGCCGGTTGCCGGGCTGGCGCCAATTCCGTCCACTTGCACCGCCAGCACGGAACCGGCTTGCGTAACCCTCAGCTCATCGGCGGCCACTACGGTCTGAACGTAGGTCGCTTGTAGCTGTTGCACAAAATTGCCCTTAGGCCCCGAATCCTGGGGCGCCGCCAACAGGAAACGTGAGCACGATCCTGAGATGAAGAGCCCAACCGTCAATAACGTTCGCATCAGAATCTCCCTTCTTCGGTCAGCCTGCAACCGAGAAGCTGGGGGCGTTAGCTGTTGGGCGACGTAACTATACGCCTTCTTTCAGCCCAATTCAATCGATTCTCCGGCCCCAACCGGCCTAAAACGCGCCGCCTGAACCGTTCCGCCCCGTCGCAGCAGCTTGTGCCTTATTTCTGCTGCCTTCATAAGGGATAGCGGAAGAATTCTGGACAAATGCTCAAGAAACTCAGAATCTCGGGATTCCCTTCGCCTGCGCGCGGCTATATACTGTTCCCAAAGTGTTTACCGATCCGGACAAGCCGGCGCAGGCTCAGCCGTCCAACCTGACTTTGCTGCTGAACCGGATGCAAAAAGGGGATCCGGAGGCCGGGGAGCAGGCTGCCTCGCTGGTCTACGAGGAACTCCACCGCATCGCATCGCGCCTGATGCATCGTGAGCGCGCGGGGCACATTCTTCAAACCACCGCCCTGATCCATGAGGCCTACCTTCGGCTGGCCGGTGCGCAATCGCTGGAGATTCAGAATCGCGGACATTTCTTCGCCGTTGCCAGTCAGCAAATGCGCCGCATCCTCGTGGATTACGCACGATCCGCGGCCGCCGAACGGCGTGGCGGAGGCGCCGAAAAGATCGACCTCGATCGAGTCCATCTCGGGGGCGGCGAACCGAACGTCAACGTCCTCCTGCTCGACGAGTCCCTCCAGGAACTGGAACGGCTCGACCTCCGAGCAGCCAAGGTTGTGGAACTTCGCTACTTCGGTGGCTATACCGATAAGGAGGTGGTTGAAGCGCTCGGGGTGCCTCTGGCGACGGTTCGCCGGGACTGGGAGTTCGCCCGCTCCTGGCTGTTCGACCGGATGCGCGGTGGCCGCGAAGGGCGGCTGGCGAAGAGACAGGAGTAGCCTATCGTCTCGCGGATCGCCAGGGAAAAGCGCCGTCATGTCACCGGAACTTTATCAGCGAGTGCGCAAACTCTTCGACGAGACGCTCGAGCGGCCCGGGGCTGAGAGGTTGTCCTTTCTCGATGCCGCGTGCGGCGGCGACAAGGAAGCGTTCCAAGCGGTCCGGCAACTCCTCGAAGCGCATGGCGAGGCCGAGCTTTTCCTTGAGGAGGACACAGGCCGCACCCAGCGCGTAGGCCGATACGTGATCGGCCCCGAGCTGGGCCGCGGCGCCATGGGAATCGTGTACGAAGCCGTGGATCCGCTGATCGACCGCAAGATTGCCGTAAAGGTCATAAACTTTCAGTCTTTCGCCGCATCGAAGGACGCCATATTCCTGCGAGAGCAATTGTTCCACGAGGCTCGTTCGGCTGGCCTTCTGTCCCATCCTGGCATCGTGATCATCTTCGATGTGGGACAGGAAGGCGACATGGCGTTCATCGCCATGGAGCACGTGGAGGGACCGTCACTTCAGGAGATCCTAGCCTCGGACCAGGAAATCGAGCGCTCTCAAAAGTTCGATATTCTGCGGCAGACTGCCATGGCGCTTGACTACGCGCATCAGAACAGCGTCGTGCATCGCGACGTAAAGCCCGCGAATATCATGCTCCACAAGGGCGCAACGGTAAAGCTCACCGACTTCGGCATTGCGAAGATTACAACCACGCAGCAGGTCACACGCTCTGGGATGGTTGCGGGCACGCCGGCCTACATGTCGCCAGAGCAGCTTCGAGCACTGCCGGTCGACGGGCGGTCGGATCAGTTTTCACTCGCAGTCATCGCCTTCGAGATGCTGACGGGAATCAGGCCCTTTCGCGCGGACTCCCTTGCAACAATGGTGCATCAGGTTGTTTACGAGAACCGGCCATCGGCACGAGCCGCAAACTCGTCGCTGTCGCCAGCGGCGGACATGGTTTTTTACCGAGGCCTCTCCCAACTTCCCGAAGGACGGTATGGGACTTGTGCGGAGTTCGTAGCAGAACTCGAAGCAGCACTTCAAGAGAAGCCTTCGACACAGAGTCTCAGAGCGACAGCCGCGCAGGACCAGGAACCTGTTTCGGATAGAGCGCCGGATATGGTCGCATCACTCGTCGAATTCGCAACTGTGCAGCGCGAGCAGAGGCAAGGGGGTGAGCTCACCGAGGCGGGTTCGCCCGGCGTCCCAAGTGTATCCGAGCACCTGGCAAATCGCCAACACGATGCACAGGGCGACATTATCGCAGGAGCGCCGCGACCCGCGCCTGCCATGCAGCTTCGTACCCGGCCGCGGCTTGCAGCGGCGCTGGCGTACCTGCTTCCGTCTTTAGCGATTACACTGGTGTTGCGCTGGTATCTGGATACCTCTCCAGTGACGCGAGACAGGCCGCTAGGTTTCGCGGAAACCGCTGTTGTATTTATGGCGTGCCTGATGGTGGTGGCGGTGGTGCGATGGGTGAGACGTCTGCTTAAGACCTGGTAGGCGGAAGGGAGTGGCCATGCGCAAAGTAATTTCGATCGGGTGTGCGCTTCTGTTGTCAGGCGCTATGACTAGGGCACAACAGACGTCACCTCCTGCCGGAGCCGGCGCAGCAAACGGGCCGCTGCCACAAGCCCGAAAGGCGAAGGACGAGAAGAAGAAAACGACGCAGCCGGCCGCACCAACTGTGAACCCGGCAACGCCGGCGAAGGCGCCGGTCGCTCACGCGCCGGCGACCACAACGCGACTCGCGAATAAGCCCGGCTTGCCGGCCCCGCGACCCACGACGACGAAGCCGCACGCCCCGTTGCAACGCGCGCCGGCGCCCGGTGCTCGCGCTTTCGGGCACAGCCCCTCCGCTACTCACGGCGCCGGTCCCGCCGGACGGGTGACGGCGGCTGCATTCCTCGCGTCGCCAGAATCCGAAGTACCCGGATTTGGGTTGTACAGCTATATTCTGTTCGGGTCGCGACCTTTGTCCGGTTCGGATCGGTGGCGCCTCTATTATGAGACAATTGCTGCGTTCTTGGGCATGCCTGCGCTTTATGAGGAATTGCGATTCGTGCCGTCCGCGCGCGTGAACATTACACTTCTTCCAGTCACTAGTCCGAGAAGCCAATTGCCGAGCGCCTTGACACCTTATTTCCAGTTCAATCAGGATCGATTGAACATGTGCTGCACTGTGCACCAGGAGGCCGGGGAACTCCCTTCGCACGACATGAACGGACCGTACGCCATATCTGATCTGGGGGCAATTGCGTGTGTGCTGGTCGACGACTACGACTATGCACGTGCGGAGGCTCTGCTCTCCCTTTTCGCCACGCCGCATACGGGAGGGCCGTACATCGTCTCTGCCAGGCAACCGTTGAGCGGAACCGGGGAACTTCCGCCCCAGTACCTGTACCAGGACTTATCCTCTGTCCCGCCGCAGCTCGTCCCCTTATGGGTAACGCTATTCATGGTCCAGGCGCGAGATGAAGAGTTCTGGAGAACACGAACCAAGGATGAGTTCGTGCTGCGCTTACGGACCGTCATAGCTGTCGTAAGCCAGCAATTGCCCGACTTCGACGCGGTCATCCGGTGGCACCTGGCGACCCTCACGCCAACCGTGCACGCCGCCGGGCTGGAGGTCATTACCCGTGGTCAGACCATCAACGAAGTGGTCGCTATCATGGGCCAGCCCGTTACGTTATTCGACAGCGGACAGAAAACCATTTACGTGTACAAGAACCTCAGAATCACCTTCATCGGCGGGAAGGTTGTCGACGTTCAGTAAGGCTTTCAGCAATCAGCTTTCAGCTCGGTATACGCACTCAGAGAGCTGAAAGATGAAAGATCTGATCACAGCTTGCTGACACGAATCCCCAACTCGCCGGCGCCGTGGTCAGCTATGGCTGGTGGACCAGCCGGGCCGGACGCGATTCAGTGCCCCTCCGGCGCCGCCGGCAGCCCGGTCATGCGAACCGCGTGCGGGTCGAGCGGCCGTGCGCGTGTGGCAAACCGGCGTGCTCCGGGGACCGCCGACTCTTAGCGCCGAAGGGACCCCAAAGAGACCGCGACAGAGCACCGACACTCTCGAAAATACACTGCAAGTCGTTGAAAATGCGTTGCAGCCACCGGAGCTCACGGAGCTGGGAGCGCGACTCGACCGGTCGACAAGCTCGGCGATTTTCATCTCTGCCGGCGCGTGATCGCAAATTGGAAACAAAGAACATTGCGTTTCCTGCACCTCGTTCTGGCGATTGAGAATACCCAGTTTTCACTCGGTGCCTTAGCCGGGCTCTTAACGGAGCACAAACGGAGCACACAATAACTCGGAGTATGGCGCCAAATCCGTTCGTGGACGCCTCCACATGGGTTCGCCGGGCGCATACCTCAAAATCGGCGACTTTCTCGACAGGGAGGCTGGTCACGTTGTCAGCCTCGTCCTGATCGCATTTGGCGGTACAGGCTGTGTTCAGTAGCAAGAGAACTCATCCTCAAGAGACACGCGTACCGCCACCGGTACTCCGTGACGTGTGGCGGGCTGGAACGTCCAAGCGCGGGCTGATCGAACGGCGGTATCATCCAAACTTGGTTCCAGCGACTTAATGACTTTGACATCCTTTACAAATCCATTCACATCGACTACGAACGACACATTAACCTTACCCTTCGCGCGGATCTTGCGTGCGGCATCCGTGCAAGAAGGCGTCGACTTAGAGATGACCACCGGCGCCATGACATCGCCGCCAACGTGATATATCTGCTCCGGCGCCACCATGGACGCGGGCAGGCCGAATCGCTTCAGCGTAGCCTCCTCAAGACCCGAACCTTCCAGAGGGGAATAGAACTCTTCATTGATCCCGCGACAGGAGGCCGGGCAATAGTTGAATAGAATCGGGGGATGGAGGATGAAGAAAGGGTTGTGCAAGGGCTCCGCAACGACAATTTTATACTGATCATTGATGCGATCAACCCAGAAGTTCGCTTGCTCTGTGCCGACTGAGGAGCCCGTCTTGACGGTTACGTTAGCCCTTACTCTGACTTTAAGACCCTTGCGCGCGTCGAGTTCTGCGTGCGCATCGTTGACTTCGAGTACCAGTTGGAAGGCTTCGCGCCAGCAGGCATTCGAAGTGTACTGAGACACGTCGAGGCCAGACGCCACAAGACCCGCGAGCACGCCGGCCTGCTGCGCTTTTGCCGCGTAAATAAAGTTCCTTGCGGCCTGAATGGCGGCCTCTTTGCCTGGGCCGAACCACTCGTCCGTAGGGTCGTCTATCCCAGTCAATTGAAAGCTACCCTGGAACGGGCGAAAAACAAGCACAGATGCCCTCTCGTCGAAAGGTTGAAAAAGAGCATGAACACGTACTTTAAACCTCTGCCCTGGGCGCTCAATGATCGCCTCGATATAATGGGCTTTGTAGGTAAACGGGCGGCAGATTCCGTCCAGTGTCGCGGCGTTACCGGCAATCTGAGGCGAGACAAATGGACGGATGGCTTGCGGACTCCCCTGATCCAAGGAACTATAGATCTTTGTCAGAATCGCCGGAATCGCTTGCTTCGCCTCATCCAACATGGGCCGCAACTCGTCGATTGCCTGGAGGGTCTCGGCGCCAGCACCCGCCCGTCGCAGTGCCTCGGCTGTCTCCTTGCTCGGCGCGAAACTGAGCCCGCGTCGGCGTATCTCCGCAGCGATTGTGGCATCAGGGGCCTGAACCTGAATCAACTTCTGCACTTGGGCCAGGCTAAGGGGTTGCGCCTGCGCGCTCGCTGGGTTCGTGGCGAACAAGACGTTTGCAGCACAAAACACCGCTGTTCCAGCGATACCAATCCAACGACTACGCTTTCGTTGCTGGAGCAGGTCACTGTCTCTGTTCACTACTTCGTCGCCTTTAGACATCACGATTCCTTCACAGCCATGGCTACCTATCGGTAATCGAGCACCCGATGCTCGTCCGGGCCTCTCAACCGTTTCCGGCGCCCCACGTTCCAAACCGTTTCTACACTATTATCACGCGCAGCTAATGCGAAGCCCGAACTCCAAAGGCGTAAACCAGCCCCTTCGCTCCGCCCGGTGGCCCCTTTTACCACTGTATTGACAGTTACCGGGTAGAAAGACCAAATCGCATGAGCGTATTGTCCACGAGATGCGGCGCCTCAATAGCGGCGTAGAAAGTGGTATCCATACGCCGGCAGGATTGCGGAGGAACATAATACATGAATGCATCGTGCAGTGGCCTCGCAGAGACGATCTTGTATTGATCGTTAACCCGATCAATCCAGAAGTCGGCGCTTTCTGCCGTAGTCATCTGTGCCGCACCCTTGACGGCGACCTGTGCATGCACCGCGATCTTGAGCCCCTGATGATCTTCAAGTTGGGCCCTAAGATCTCCGACCTCGACTACCAGTTGAAATTTGTCACGCCAGCAGGGATCCGAGGTGTAACGGGAAACATCCAGACCGGGGGCGACAAGCCCGGCAAGTACTTCGGGGCGCTGCGCTTTTGCCGCATAAACAAAGTTCCTCGCGATCTGGATGGCAGCTTCTTTGGCCGAACCGAGCCAGTCATCGCCAGGGTCGGCTGTCTGGATCAGCAGGAACGCCCCTTGACTTGGGTGGAACGTAAATACTTGAGCCTTCTCGTCGAGAGGCTTGAAAAGGGCATGAAGACGAACCTCAAACCTCTGCCCTGGGCGTTCAATAATCGCCTCGACATAATGGGCCCTGTAGGTGAAGGGACGGCAGATGCCGTCCAGCGTCGCGGCGTTACCGGCAATCTGAGGCGAGACAAATGGACGGATGGCTTGCGGATTCCCCTGATCCAAGGATTGATAGATCTTTGTCAGAATCGCCGGAATCGCTTGCTTCGCTTCATCCAACATGGGCCGCAACTCGTCGATCGCCTCGATAGTCTCGGTGCCAGCACCCGCCCGTCGCAGTGCCTCGGCTGTCTCCTTGGTCGGCGCGAAACTGAGGCCGCGGCTCCGAATCTCCGCAGCAATGGTGGCATCAGGAGCCTGAACCTGGATCAACTTCTGCACTTGGGCCAGACTGAGGGGTTGCCCCTGCGCGCGCTGGGCACTAACAGGTTTCGTGAACAGCATCAGACTCGCCACACCGAGCGCGAACACGCGGACGATCCGAAGCCACCGAAGACGGTTAGGTTTCTGGAATGAGTGTTTTTGGTCGTTAGTCATTTTGAGCCACCTCGAAATGAAACGCAGCTACTTATAGCCAAGTACCTTCTTTGTCTCGGCGATCTTGGTCTTCAGGTTCGCAGCGTCTGCGTTCTGCGGATCGAACCGCAGCGCCGTATCGCACTCCGACAAAGCTGGATCGTACTGCTGCCTTTCGAACAGCTGCCTTGCGCCAGCGACGTGCCTCGTGGCCGCCTCTTTGCCGACCCCGGCCCTGAGGTTCTTCGCTTGCTCGTTGTTTGGCTCTTGTCGTAAGGCCGCATCACACTCGCCCGATGCCTGATCGAACCGCCCACTATTCATAAGCTGTTGAGCGCGATCGAGATGCACCGCCGCGGTAGTTGACACTTCCTCGTAGTGGCTCCTGATCTGAGCACTGTTCGGCGCCCTCGCTAGAGCTTGAGCGAGGTACCGAAGCGCTTCCGCCCTGAGTCCCTTGCGGTAGTATGCCCAGCCCAGCGTGTCAATAATGCCAGCATCGTCAGGAGCAAGTTCCGTGGCCTTTTGGGCGAGCTCGATGGCTTTGTCGAGCTTCATTCCCTTGTCGGCGTACATCCACGCGAGGCTGTTATACCCCCTTGCGTTATCCGGCTTGTTCTTGATGGCCTTTTGAAGAACATCCTCAGCCTTTGCGGTGTCCCCCTGAAAGGCATAAAGAAATCCGAGGTTGATATATGGGTCCCAGACAGCGTTTGGGTGCATCTCGATTGCCTTCTTGTACTGCGCTTCGGCATCGTCGAGCCTTCCCATCACTTGATAGCATATACCCAGATTGGTCACAATCATCGAGTCTTGTGGATTCTCGGACAACGCTGCTTGGTACTCCGTGACCGCAGCCCCGAAATTTCGGGCGGCGCACCAGTTCCGGGCGTTGGCAAGGTGTTCAGCGCCAAGCGCCCTGAACTCAGCCCACTTTTGAATCTTCCAGGCCTTGCCCTGCTCCTTAACGAGATCGATGCTCCCGGACTCTTTGGCGCCCCACGATATGACGAGAGTGACTGTAGCTGTTGCCTCTTCGCCTTTTACCACCTCTCCCGTAACCTCGACCGAGTCGATACTCCCAGCCACCGGCTGGAATGACTCCTGTATCGTCTTATGATTCCGCCCCAACGCGGGCGGCGCGTTCAAGTCGTTGACTAGGGAGGTAGCGAGGTAATTCGTTTTTGCGCTTTCGAAATTGGAACGGTTGACCTCCCCGAAAAACCCCTTGATGACGTCGTCGATTCGACCGCGACTCGTGCAGGAAATCAACGGCAAGAAAGAGAGCACAACTGCCACGGCGATAGAATACCCCCGTATCTTCATGTAGCCTCCTATTCTGATCGCATACCGTGATCAGAATCTCTTGTCCAAAAGTTCGGATACACAGTTTACCATTTGCCGCCATGCGAAGCAGGTATGTCGGCAGTTCGCATTTGCCCACGTGCTCAGTACCGACGGGTCGAAGGCTGGGGCAGATCACTGCCCGCGGTCCGCGCGTGCCGCCTGCCCCCCCTGACCACGCATTTCGGCCAACGAGTCCCGGATCTGACCTAGCGTCTCGTACATCCTGAATAACAAAATCAAGAGTTCGCAGTAGATCCGCACGAAAACTGGACCCAAAACCAAAATCAGCAAGCCAGCCAGAACCTGGCTACCCCCGCCGTAGGAGGAGGAGAGGCCGGAGCCGACACCGATAAGGCCCGCAATAACAGCGATGCCTGTGCCAACCCAGAACAAGGTCTGGATGATGACCGGTGTGATCATTTTCTTGAAAGTAAGTAGTCCGATTATGTCCATATCCCGCTCTCGCTTGTCTCCGTCTCGAACCCCTTCACCAACGGCGACGCCCTATAATAGTTCACGCATAGAGCCCACGTGTCCAATGGTACAGCGTAATACCAGCTTCAAACTTGCAGACCCCCCGACCGGCTTCGTTGATCCGCTTGGCTCGACGAAGGTCACCTTGCTCCCGTGTCTTTTGGCGTCGAAAGGTAGCCTACGACGCCATCCTTGGTGACCTGGTTGATTACCAGTTCGTAGGGGATTCGGCCACCCTTGATGGTGTAGAACTGGACCGGCTCGTTGACGTTTTTGTCCTTCTTTTCGTATTGGCTGTCGTCGGCCATCACCAGCACGGAGTATTTGTTGTGTTTGGCGTCGGCACTCTCCAGCTTCAGCGTAATGTCAGCGAAGCGCTGCGGCTGTTTGGTTATGCCCAACTTGACATCGAAATAGTTGCGTTCGCCCATTCGCTTCAACGGTTCCCGCCAGAGGTAGCCGACGATGCCGTCGTTGGTCACCTGATTAATGACCAGGTTGTAGGGGGTGCGGCCGCTTTTGATGGTGTAGAACTGGACGAAGTCGTTGATTCGCTTGTCTTCAACCAAGGTCATCTTGTCGTCGGTGAGGATTTCGACTGAGTATGTGCTCGTCTCTGGATTCACCTTGGTCAGACGCAGGGCGATGTTGCCAAAGCGCTGCGGCTGTGCGGTGCTGCCAAGTTTGATCTCGGTGTAGATGCGCTCCCTCGGTGCTGAGTCGGCGGTCGGTGCCGCGGCGGCCGTGCCTTTGGGCGTCGAAAGGTAGCCGACTATGCCGTCCTTATTGATTTGGTAGATCACCAGTTCGTACGGAGTATGCCCGCCCGTCGCGGTATAGAACTGCACCGGTTCGTTGATGTGCTTGTCCTTCTTGGGGATCGTTTTGTCGTCGGCGACGATCTCCACCGTATACCTGCCCTGCTTGGGATTGACGGAGTCTAGCTTGAGAGCGATAACGCCGAAGCGCTGCGGCTGTTTGGTCTTGCCCAGCTTGACATCGGTGTAGTTGCGCTCGCCCTTCAAGCGAAGCGCGGCCATTTCCTTTGGGTTGGTGGCGATGGGGCCGCTCTGCACGCCGGGGTCTCCGGTGACGCCCTTCAGGTCGGCAGTAGTCTCGTTGAGCTGAGCCTGGCGTGGCTCCGACTGAATCGACAGTGCCGCCGCAGGCAGGTGTGCCGGCGGGTTGAAAGATGCGTCGGCTGAAGCGGCACACCGAAGGCCGAAGTCGCTATAACGGGCCTCCGGCCCGACCCGGATGCGGTCGGACGCGCGCTCGCCCCTGAGATTGAAGCCCCAGGTGCCACCCCGTGCCACGCGATACTCCCCGCTTGTCGGACCACCCGGATCGTGTTGGTTCCCGGCCTGGTAATCCGCGTACCAATCCGCCACCCATTCCGCCACGTTCCCCAGCATGTCGTACAGTCCGAACGCGTTCGGCTGTTTCTGCCCGGCCTCATGCGCCCTTGAAACACTATTGTCCCGATACCAGGCAATATCTTCCAAATTGCCATAGCGTGCGGCCGGGGTGCCGGCCCGCGCCGCATACTCCCACTCCGCCTCGGTTGGTAGCCGCCCTCCGATCAACTGGCAATAGCGTTGCGCCTCTTTCCAACTGACGGCACCCACCGGGAGCTTGGCCCCGTTTAAACCCCTTGGGTTGTTCCCTACTACCCGCTGATAGGCTTCCTGCGTCACCTCCGTCTGCCCCATCCAAAAGCCCTTTGTGATAGTCACTTCGTGCGCAGGCTTCTCATCGTCTTTGCATTCTGTGTCCCCGACCGAACAGCCCATCAGGAACGTACCCGGCGGAATCCAGATGTATTTCAACCCGTCCTTCGGATTCTCCTTCTCGGCACCCACGCGAAGGCCGGGATCGACGTTAGCAGCCGCCCGCGTACGGTCGCCTTCGCTCAGCGATGCCATCCTCCTTTCCGCGATGGTCCGGTACGACCCATTGGGAAAACGCTGCAGGTAGTCCGCGAACCGGCCGCGGTCTGAGCTGTCCTTGATCGAATTCCACAATGCCAACTCCTGCTGAGACGGAACAGCCGGAGTCGCTGCCGGCAACGTTGAACCGGCGCCTCCACCTGCAGCTGGTGGTATGCCCGATCCAGCCATGGATTTAATCACTGCTGCGCTGACGCCGTTTTGCCTCAACTGGATGAGAGCCTCCGGCGACGTGTCAAACTGACACTTGGAACTCCCGATCTTCGCGATCACGATCTCATCGTCAAGACCAGCTTTCACCAGCCTTATGACATCTTGGTTTTTGACGACGTCCGCGACCGAAGCAGGGTGCATGGGTGGTTCCCGCAAAACCCACGTCTGTCCACTACTGTCAGTGAGGTTGCTACCTTGCATGGTGGCTGTAGTATTCGTGTTTGTCTCGCTGATCCTAAGCTCCAGCGTGTTGCCGGTAACGGTAAAAGTGC
>Ga0181518_10000743_pt1 | contig 34962 bp, 21 predicted proteins | sample PEATcosm2014_Bin_28_FD_119751 | JGI IMG/M metagenome (GOLD analysis project Ga0181518, IMG submission 119751) | Peatland microbial communities from MTU Mesocosm Facility, Houghton, MI, USA - PEATcosm2014_Bin01_60_metaG | ecosystem: Environmental > Terrestrial > Soil > Wetlands > Peat | place...
CTCGTGGCGTTTCTTTCCGACCCGGTGAGGGGATAGTCCTGGTCCCCGACGTCTTCTGGCCTCGACCTAGACCACTGCAGGTGGGTTTGCAGCTCCGGGATCGGGCACCGACGGGGGCGCGTCCGATGGAGTTGCACCGCTGCGAACAATGGCTCGCTCGTCGGTTCCCAGGTAGCTCGCAATCACGCGAGGGTTGTCACGGACCGCCGTCGGGGAGCCCTCGGCGATGACCGACCCGGTCTCGAGGCAGTAGACGTGGTCACTGATACCCATGATGAGGGGCATGTCATGCTCAATCAGCAGGACTGACGCTCGGAGCTCGTTCTGGACGGTGACGATGAGGGGGCCGAATGCTTCTGTCTCGCGTTGTGCAAGTCCGGCGGTCGGCTCGTCGAGACACAGCACCCGGGCGTTCAGCGCCAGGAGGCCGGCGAGCTCGACGACCCGCCGAGTCCCGGTCGACAGATCGAGGATGTGATGGTCCCGGTACTCGCCGAGACCCAGCAGCTCAATCAGGTCGGTGACGTCGGACTGGTCGCGTCGACTGCGCCGCCTGTTGCGCGGTAGGGCGATGGCCGTCGAGAGTGCGCCCGTCCCGTCCTTCGACTCCAGGGCCACCAGGAGGGTCTCGTTGACCGTCAGCTCCGGGAAGAGGGTGGCCGACTGGAACGTCCGACCCAGTCCCAGAGCGGCCCGGGATGCCGGCGGCTTGTCTCCGATCTCCTGGTCACCGAGGCGGACCGAGCCCGTGGCACTGACGAACCCGCCGATGGCGTTCATGAGCGTCGACTTGCCTGCTCCGTTGCTCCCGATCAGGCCGACGATCTGGCCGCTGCCGACGGTGAGGGTGACCCGGTCCACCGCGGTGATGCCGCCGTAGGTCACACGCAGGTCGGTGACGGCGAGCGCAGGCGCGCCGGTGTCCCGGTCGTGCTCCGTCGCCGGTCGCAGCACCGTGGCTGCTTCCCGGACCGCTTTGGGGGCGGGGTCCTTGCCGAAGCGGCGATCGGCCCAGGCCAAGAAGGCGTCTCGGACGTCGTAGCTGACCTGGTTGAGGCCCCGGGGGAAGTACAAGAGGATGGCCAGCAGTCCCAGGCTCGACGCGAGGAGCCCGAGCACCTGGTTGTTGGGGGCCAGAGCGGGAATGCCGATCACCCAGATGGCTCCGATGACGGCTGCGGTGACCGAGCCCATCCCGCCGATGACCACCATGGCCACCAGGCCGAGCGAGCCGTCCACTACGAAGAAGCTGCCGGGCCCGCCGAAGGCCACGTTGGCGAAGGCCCCGCTCAGCAGTGCACCGCCCATGCCCGCCAGTGCGCCGGCGATCGAAAAGGCCCGGATCTTCTCCCAGGCGGGGCGCACGGTGTAGGCGGCCGCGGCGTTCTCGTTGTCGCGCACCGCCATGATGGAGCGACCCACTCCGCTGTCGCGGAACCGGCTGGTGACCAGGAGGACCACGGCGAGGATCACGAGGACCACGTAGTAATAGGTGCGCTGCCCGGGGAACGACAGTGAGAAGAGCTTCCCCACGGGAAATGGAAGGTCCGAGCCGTCCGACGACTGCCCGCTGAGGATCGGCAGGCTGAAGAAGTACTGCTGTGCCGCCAGGGCGAATGTGAAGGTGACGACGGCCAGGTAGAGGCCCCGGACGCGCAGAGAGCCGAGGCCGAGGATCGCGGCGAGCACGGCCGAAGCCGCCGTGGTGGCGGCAATGGCCAGCCAGAAGGGCACCCCCACTTCGACGAGGCGGGCGGCGAACAGTGCGCCCAGACCGGCAAACGCCATCTGACCCAGGGACAGCTGGCCCAGCCACCCCGTGAGGACGGTCAGGGAGGTGGCGCAGATGGCGAATGCGGCCACTTCGGTGAAGATCTGCTGTGTGGACGGTGTGGTGACGACGAGCGGGAGGACGACGGCGATCACCCCCAAGAGGATGATCCCGCTCTTGTTCACGTTGCGGGCCCAGCGGTAGGACTGGAGGCGAACGGGCACTGGGCGGGCCTGTGGAGTGAACGCAAAGACCTCGTTCTCGCCGACTCGTTCCCGGTTGAACAGGACGGCCACCAGCACCGTGACGAGGAGCAGCAGGTTGATCAAGCCGGGGGAGGCGATGAAGTTGAAGTTCAAGATGCTCTCGGCGAGCCCGATGGCGACGCTGGCGATGATCGCCCGGGAGAACGACGTCATGCCGCCGATCACCGCCGCCACGAGAGCCAGAGACAGGGTCTGTGGTCCGAGGGTGGTGACGTCCCCGGCCGAACCCGTCTGGCCGGCGATGAGCACGATGGAAAGGGTCGAGAGGCCGGCAGCAAGAGCCCACACCATCGTCGAGATCACCTTGGGACTGATGCCCGCCAGACGGGCCAGTTGGGGGTTGTTGGCACATGCCTTGACGGTCTTGCCCAGAGTGGTCCGGTCCAAGAACCACGTGAGCGCGACCAGGGTGACCGGGACGATGATGAGGATGGAGAGGTCCGACCCCCGGACCATCACCCCGGCGACGGTCCACATGCCCGTGATGGCGCTCGGATAGTGCTCACTGACCTCGGTCGGTTGCGGCATCTTGATGGCGATCGCCTCCGCCACCTGCGCCACACCGATCGTGGCCACCAGCACGACCACGCGGGGCGACTTGCGCAGCCGCCGGATCACCGTGGCGTCCACGATGGCGCCGAACGCCAGGCCGACCACGAGCGCCACGAGGAGTGCCACCCAGAACGGAACGTGGTACTGCACCACCAGGAGCGACAGGAGGGCGGCCCCGACGACGCCCATGTTGCCGACGGCGAAGTTGATGATCCGGGTTGCCCGGTACACGAGGACGACCCCGACCGCGATCACGGCGATGGCCAGGCCCTGGATGATGCCGTCGAAGACGATCTGTGTGTTGAGCCACGAGACGGCGAGGATCATTCTTCGACCGGCCCGCCGCCGAGGAAGACGGCTCGCGCCAGGTCGTCGCGCTCCATCAGGTCACGAATCGCACCCTCGAAGCGCAAGCGGCCCTTCTCGAGGAACACGGCCCTGTCAGCGATTGCCGCCGCGACGTTCAACGACTGCTCGACGATGATCAGCGTGACCCCGGCCGCCTTGAGGCCATCGACCACTTCGAGCAGATCCTGGACGATGATCGGCGCCAGGCCGAGGGACAGCTCGTCGATCATGAGGATCTCGGGATCGTGCAGCATGGCAATCGCCAGGGCCAGCATCTGCTGCTCTCCGCCGGAGAGGGAGTCGGCGCGTTGCGTGCGGCGGTCTTGCAGGACCGGGAAGAGCTCGAGAACCCGGTCGATGCGGCGACGCAGGTCGGCGCGGTCGGAGCGGTAGATGAATCCGCCCATCTGCAGGTTCTCTGCCACCGTCATCTGACCGAAGACGCCCTTGCCGCCCGGGAGCAGGTGGATCCCGAGACGAGCCCGCTGTTCGGGGGTCGTGTAGGTGATGTCCTGACCTTTCAGGCGGACCACGCCCCGGGCCGGAGTCTCGAGTCCGGCGGCGACACGCAGCGCCGTCGACTTCCCGGCACCGTTTGTCCCGAGCAAGGCGAGCACCTCTCCTCGCTTCACCTCGAAGCTGAGGCCGAAGAGGATCTGGACGTGTCCGTAACTGAAGTCGACCCCACTCAGTTGCAGCACCGGAATGTCCGCCGGGTCCGCCTGTTGGCGCTTGTGCTCCTCCATCTCCTCCTGGAGCTCCACCACCACCAAGGAGAGGTCGTTGCGGATGAAATGGGCGCTCCGGATGATGAAGAACGCGCCGATCAACGTCGAGGGGATCATGATGATCAGCACCGTGGCTCGCACTCCGACGAGGCTGTCCAACAGCGCGGCGAGGACCGCTCCCCCCGTCGCCCCGACGAAGAAGACATAGAGGCCGCCCACCGCAGTGACCATTCCTCTCAGGCGGTAGGGGGCCACGGAGGTGAGGACCGGGCCGACCATGGAGAACGCGGTCAGCAACAGGACGACGCTCGGGACGCTGAACACCGCCCACAGGACCACATTGGGCATTGCGTACTGAATGGGAACGAGGAATGCGACCGGAAGAACGACTTTGCCGATCAGGGACAGCGCCTTCGCCGGGTCCGTGCGGTAGAGGCGGTCGTAGTAACGCCCGACTAGGGGCAGGACGAGCAGGACACCGAGACTTCCGATGGTGCCGATGAGACCGCGCTGAAAGGCGTCGAGACCGAAGCGCTGCTTGAGGTAGAGGTTGCCCAGCACCGGGACGGTGAACAACCCGAACCCGATCGCCGAGAAGGCGATGAGGACCGTCTTGATCGTGCGGATGCGCATGATCCGCTCGAACGCCGCCTCCATGGACGGTGCTGCGGGCGGTGTATCGGCGAAGACCTCGCCCAACACGCCCTTCTTCTCGAATTGGCCGCGTGGTGGCTCGCGCATTCGAAACGCGATGAAGGCGACCAGCAGAATCGGGATGGCCAGGGTGTAGAAGGCCCACCGCCAGCCGTTCGGTCCACCCACCGACGTGGCGATCAAGCCGACGAGGAGAGGGCTGAGCGCCGTGGCCGCGCCAGTGCAGATTCCCATGGCCGCGCCGATCCGCCCTCGCAGTGTGATGGGGTAGGTGTCGGCGAGGAGCGAGCCGTGGACGACGGTCGTGCTGGCCTGCGAGACCCCGGCACCCAAGCGAGCCAAGAAGAACAGGAAGATGTTGGTCGCCAACCCCGTGGCCGCCACCATCACCCCGAAGATGGCGGTTGCCCAGCTCACGATGGGCGCCCGTCGGAACCGGTCGGCGAGCCACCCCATCGGCACGATGCCCAGCACCAAGAAGCCCCCGGAGATGCCCGTCACGAAGACGATGGCGCTCGTGCTCACATGGTAGGAAGCTTGGATATTGGGAGCGAGGATCGCCAGCCCCGAGCTCTGCAAATTGTCGAGCGTGACGATGATGGCCAGGGTGAGGAACGTCCGGGATCCCGCTTTCCGCAGGCCCTCACGAAGCGACATCGCCTCCTCGCTGGACCCCGGAAGCAGGTCCTGAGGGAGGGAGACGTCAGAAGCCGACCGGTCAGCCTGCGAACGCTCGACCGCCGGATCGGCGACCAGGTGCGCCAGGTCCGCCGCGCTCAGGGTGCTGGTGGGAGCCGCGCCCGGTGGCGGGGACCCCGAAGCCGGTTGGTCGCTCAATCCAGCCCCTATCTCCGCGACGACCTCAGCTCCGCATGCCGTCAGTGCATGCGGAGCTCGCCGTTCCCGCGCGACCCCGCCGCGTCACTTCGCCGAGGAGGACGCGGGCACCATTTGCTCGGACGTGGGGTCGTAGACGACCACCTGCGCCGGGCCGACGGCGTAGGGCTGGCCCGGCCCGAAGGACACCGCTCCGCCCGACCCCGGGAACGTCACGTTCTTGAGCCCATAGCCCGCCTTGGTGAAGCTCGCCACCGTCAGGTTCTTCCCGGCCGCGTCGGCGATCTTGGTGAAGAGCCCGAGGTACTGGCAGGCCTCCTCGACCGAGACGTAGGTGGTGTCGGTGCTGCTCGCCGCCGCCTGGGCGCTGGTGGGGTTTACCGGCGTCGCGATGGGGTCCGACGGGTAGGCCTTGTGCACGATGGCCGCGCACTTCTGCACCGCCGGGTCCTGCCACTCCGCATAGGTACTGGGCACCGCGGTGGCGCTCAGCACGTTGTCCAGGTACGGATTGACCTTGGCCGACTCCACGTAGGACAGCAGTGCCGATTCGTCGCTGGCGATGTACAGGGGCTTGTAGGTGCTCTGGTTGTCCAGCAGCGCACGGGGCCACGTCGTCGAACCGGAGCCGCCGACCCCGACCACGACGCTCACGCCGTCACTCTGGAAACGCTGGGCAATCGACTGGACATCCTGGTCGGACGCCACAGCGTCCGTCGCCTGGACACTGTCCTCCGCAGTATCCACCACGTCGACGTGCAACTTCTTGAGGTCCGACTGCACCACTTTGACTTCGGGTGCGTCGGAGTCGGCACCGTAGAAGATCGCCACCTTCTTGCCCTTGAACACGCCTCGCTTGGCGAAGGCCGCCATCTGAATGGGGTCGAAGGCCGCGTTCGGCGGGGTCAGGCTGAAGTCGGGCGCCGCGCTCGCCGGCAGCGTGCCCGGCAGCGATCCTGCGATGACCGGCGTGTCGTAGGTCTGCTGGTAGCAGTCCGGGAAGACCGGCGCGATGGCGATGAAGACCTTGTCATCCTCGGTGAGCTGGGTGCACGACGAGGTGGCTGAGGCCGGTACGGCCGGGTCCATCTCGGCGTAGTAGGGCACGATCTTGCGGCCGTCCACTCCGCCCGTGGCGTTGATATTGGCGACGACCGCACCGTAGGCATCGGGAAAGCTGCCGTCGTTGAGGTCGACGCCGAGGCTCTTGAGGGCCGCGAAATCGACGTAGGGGAATCCGACGTTGATGGTCTTGGCCGTGACGCCCTGGTTGCCGGTCTCCGCAGCCCCGGCCGGAGCGGCGCCGGTCACGAGCAGTGCCCCGAGCACCGTGACGAGGGCCGCCAGCGCCGGGAGCGCCCTTCGAGATCCTCTCCCCGCCGACCCGATCACGGCCTGTCCGTCGTGCGTCATCATTGCCATCTCCCACTCGTCTTGGTCGGACCGTCAACACGGCAGCTGACGGTGATGTCCCTCGAGTACCGCCCCGTCCCCACGCCCCCCGGCGAAGGTTCCCCGCATGGCTTCTGCGAATATGAGAACAGTCTTTCCCCGAATATCAGCGCATTGACCTGCGTATTCACAGCAGCCATTCGCTACCCCCGTACGTGCACCCGGATTCAGCGGGTACGTTAATTCTGACGAATATAAGAAAGTTCTCGGCTCTCCGCAAGCGGATTCTCGTCAATCGGCCACAAAGGCACCAACCCTGCGCCTGTCGGGCCGGTCACGCCGCGCTCCTCGTACGTCGTTGCAGCGCCCGCTGACCGCCGTCGACGAGGGTACTCACCGTCGTCGCTCGTTCTCGGTCACCCCGAAGCGTGGTCCCCGCTGTCCCACCGGCCGCGAGAGGCGTCGCTCACCCGATTCGGCCGGCCACACTCACCCTGGAGCGAGCTCGTCCGTCAGCCGGTCGATGTAGGTCTGCATTCGCCCGGCCAGGTCCACCCGATCAGGGTCGGTGAGCCATTGGATCTCGAGGCCCATGACCACGGCAATCACCTCGTGGGCGACCTGGTCGATGTCGACGTCGCGCCGAATGCCGCCCGCGGTGATCTCGGCGGCGAGGATGGAGCGGACGAATTCGCGCGCTGTCTCGTACCTCTCGACGAAGAAGTCGTGCAGCGGATCCCCGGGGTCGAAACTCTCGGCGGTGAGGACGACGTACAGCCGCATGAGGGTGGCGGTCTCGACGTTGTGCTGACCGAGGTTGCGGAGGCTCGTGAGTGTCAGGCCTTCAGAGGTGTCGATCGCATCGGCCCGATCCCGTTCCGCCACGACCTCTTGGAGGAGGCGCTTCTTCGAGCCGAAGTAGTACAGGAGTCCCGTGGCGGTCATCCCCACCCGATCGGCCAAGGCCGCCAGGCCCGACCCTCGATAGCCCTTCTCGGCGAAGAGATCGACGGCGGCGTCGAGGATCTGCTGGCGACGCAGGGTGCCGCGGGGTTGGCGGTTGCGCGCGTCGGCTCCCGCCGGCTGACGGGTCTGCCCCGCTTTGGCACGAGCTCGTCGAGACCGGGACCGGCCATCGCTCGGGACGGCCTCTGTCATGGCGTCATGAAAGCGGAATGGGTGTGCCGGGTCAAAACCGACGTCCTTGCATCCATCGGGAAAAGTTATACGATCATGAGAATATTTGAACACGATGCCAGTGATGAGATCTCTGGGCTACGAACCTCATCGACCGGCCCGACTGGGGGGATTCCGTGGTGGACGTAGAGGCGTTGATCGATGACCTGACGCTTGAGGAGAAGGCCGCCCTCACTGCGGGTGAGGACATGTTCTCCACCGTTGGCATCGCGCGCGTCCGTATTCCAAAGGTCCGGGTGACCGATGGTCCGAATGGTGCACGAGGCTCGAGCTTGCCGGGCATGGGCGGTCCGCCCTCGACCGCCATCCCCTGTGGCTCGGCCATTGGTGCGACATGGGATCCCTCGCTGGCCGAGGAGCTCGGCGCGTTGGTCGGCCGGGAGGCTCTCGCCCGCGGCTGTCGCGGGCTGTTGGCCCCGACCGTCAACCTTCATCGGCACCCGCTCGCCGGCCGCAACTTCGAGTGCTTCTCGGAGGACCCGCTGCTCTCCGGACGCTTGGCCGCCGGCTATGTCCGGGGAGTCCAATCGAGAGGCGTGTTCGCCACCGTGAAGCATTTTGTCGGCAACGATGCGGAGTTCGAGCGCGGCACCATCAGTTCGGTCATCGGCGAGAGAGCCCTGCGCGAGCTCTATCTCCTCCCTTTCGAGATTGCGCTGCGCGAGGGTGGTGCGCTGGGGCTCATGACGTCCTACAACCGCCTCAACGGGAAATGGCTGACCGAGCGACCGGAGCTCCTGCTCGACCTGGTACGGGGCGAATGGGGCTTCGAAGGGTTGATCATGACCGACTGGTTCGCGGTCGTCGACACCGCTCTGTCGCTGGGTGCCGGCCTTGACCTGGAGATGCCGGGCCCGGGCCGTGCGTTGGGAGCCACGGTTGTCGAGGCGGTCAACGGTGGGCTGGTGGACGAGGCCGATCTCGATGGGGCGGTCGGTCGGTTGCTGGGCGCCTTCGATCGCATCGGCGCGCTCAGTGGTCCCGCACCCGACATTGCCCCGACCCCACCCGAGCCGGCCGATCTCCATCTTCTCCGGCGTGCCAGCGCCGAGGCGACCGTCCTCCTCAGCAACGACGGCACGCTCCCGCTCGACCCGGCATCGCTGCGTCGCATGGCAATCATCGGACCGCACGCAACCGCCCCCTGTGTCATGGGGGGCGGTTCGGCGCAGGTGGTGACGCCTCGCCTGATGACTCCGCTCGAATCGCTCTCAGCGACCTTCGGCGACGGGACCGAGCTCGTCTACGAGCGAGGCTGCGAAGCCGATCTCACCGCGACACCCCTCGGCGAGCGTGTCCTCGTGGCCCCCGGAGGCTTCGAGGCGGAGTTCCATGCGGGGCTCGAGTGGGCAGGTGAGATCGTCAAGCGACAGGAGCTCGAGACTCTCCGTCTCGTGGTCTTTGGCTCCATGCCCGATGTTTTCCTCGGCGAAGAATGGTCCGTGCGTGTGCGGGGTTCGTTGGTCCCACAAGAGGACGGGCGTTTCCAGATCGCGTTGGCCCAGAGCGGCCGGGCACGCGTGTTCATCGACGGCGAGTGTGTGCTCGACGGATTCGAGAATCCGCCGTCAGCCGGTGGCAGCGAGTTCTTCGGCCTGGCGAGCCAGGACCTCGTGACCGATGTCACCGTCACCCGCGGAGTATCGATCGACGTTGTGGTCGAGTACGCGAGTATCGACTCGACCGTGGCTGGCTTCCGCGTCGGGTTTCGAACGGTGGAGTCCGACGCGCTGCTCGAACGTGCTGTCCGAGCGGCCGCTCAGGCTGATGTTGCGCTTGTGGTCGTGGGCAACACGGCGGAGTGGGAGACCGAGGGGCGCGATCGCCCGGTGTTCGAACTGCCGGGCAGGCAGCCGGAGCTCATCAGAAGGGTTGCGGCGGTGAACGAGCGCACCGTGGTGGTGGTCAATGCCGGCGCTCCGGTAGATCTGTCGTGGTCCGACGATGTGGCGGCCGTGCTCCAGTGCTGGTTCGGCGGTCAGGAGATGGCTTCCGGCTTGGCCGGAGTCGTGAGCGGCGAGCTCGAACCCGGCGGTCGGTTGCCGACGAGCATCCCGACGTGCCTTGAGCACAGTCCTTCCTACGACAATTTTCCCGGAGAGAACGGCCAGCTGCACTACGGCGAGGGCCTGTTCATGGGTTATCGGGGCTACGAGCACCGGCGGATCCGCCCGCGGTTCGCCTTCGGCCATGGGATGAGCTTCACGACGTGTGCCTTCGGAGAGCCGGCCCTGTCCGCCCGCACCATCGTCCCGGGTGCCTCCATCACGATCTCCGTGCCGGTGACGAACACTGGGACGCGACGAGGCACCGAAGTCGTACAGTGCTATGTCGCCCCGGTGTCCCCCCGGCTCGCTCGACCGCCCAAGGAGCTCAAGGCCTTTGCCAAGGTCCGGCTCGAGCCGGGCGAATCTTCGATCGTCGAGCTCGAGCTGGACGCCCGTTCGTTCGCCTATTGGGACCCGGGGCAGTCCGACTGGGGCGAGATACGGAGCCGGGAGTTCGACATGTTCGCTCAGATCTCTGGCCGGCAGGAACGTCGCCCGGCCGGATGGCAGGTTGATGAGGGTGCCTACGACGTGCTCATCGGCCGTTCGTCGGCCGAGATCCATTCGACCTGTCGCGTCCACATCGCCCGACCGCCACGCTGACGTGAGCGAACCCCGTCCACCGCTGATGGAGGCGCTCCGGTGGCAGTGACCGTGGCGGAGCTTCACGCCGAGTACCAGCACCGGCGCGCCCTCGGCATTGGTGAGCCGAGCCCCCGGCTCACGTGGGTCACCACGACCGATGTCCCCGGGTGGCTCCAGAATGGCTATGAGCTGGAGATAGACGGCGTCTCCACGGGTCGCGCCGCGAGTGGCGAGTCTGTGTTCGTGGCCTGGCCCGCCGCCCCCCTGAGGTCACGTTCGACCCATCGGGTCCGCGTGCGGGTATGGGGTACCGACGGCTCGCAGTCCGAATGGAGCGACGCACTCGTCATCGAGGCCGGCCTTCTGTCTGAGGATGATTGGTCTGCCCACTGGATCACGCCGGCCGAGCCCGCCCGTGAGGGACGGCCCAGCTACCTCCGGCGCGCCTTCAGCCTCACCGCTGAACCTGGCGTCACTATTGAGCGCGCACGGCTCTACGCCACGTCCGCCGGGATCAATCAGCTACACCTCAACGGCGAACCGGTGGGGGACACCGTGCTGGCTCCGGGCTGGTCTGCCTATGCCGATCGGCTCCGGTATGAGACGCACGACATCACCGGCCTCCTGCGCCTCGGTGCGAACGCCGTCGGTGCGGTGGTCGCCGACGGATGGTGGCGAGGTTTCCTCACGTGGGAGATGAAGCGGGACGTCTACGGCGATCGGCTCGGACTCCTGGCCCAACTCGAGGTCACCTACTCCGATGGCACCGAGGAGACGTTTGGAACCGACCCGGCGTGGTTGTCGTCGACCGGTCCGATCGTGAATGCCGATCTCTACAATGGCGAGTCCTACGATGGCCGGATCGAGCTCGGTGGCTGGTCCAGCTCGGGCTACGACGATTCCGCCTGGGGCCCGACGGAGGTCTTCAGCCCCGTCGTCGGCGAGCTCGTCGCATCCATCGCTCCACCGGTTCGGCGCATCCGGGAGCTTCCCGTAGACGAGGTGATCATCACGCCGTCGGGCCACACCGTCTTGGACTTTGGGCAGAATCTCGTAGGTCGGGTCGGGTTCCGCGTGACGGGTGCGCGTGGGTCGACGGTCACGCTGCGGCACGCAGAGGTACTGGACAACGGCGAGCTCGGTACACGTCCGCTGCGCAACGCCAGGGCCGTCGATGAATACGTCCTGCGCGGCGGGGGGGAAGAGACATGGGAGCCCACCTTCACGTTCCATGGGTTTCGTTATGTGCAGGTGGACGGTTGGCCCGCTGACCGTGTCGATCCCGCCGTGTTCACGGCGATTGTGATCCACTCCGACTTCGAGGCCACCGGGGCCTTCTCGTGCTCCCACGATCTGCTCAACCGACTACACGAGAATGCCGTCTGGGGGTTGCGCGGCAATTTCGTCGATGTCCCGACGGATTGCCCTCAGCGTGACGAGCGACTGGGTTGGACGGGCGATCTGCAGGTCTTTGCCCCGACCGCAGCGTTCTTGTTCGATGTGTCGGGTTTCGTCGCCGAATGGCTGGAGGACTTGAGGGTGGAGCAGTTCGACGATGGACGAGTTCCGCTGGTCGTGCCGGCCGGACCCCCGGGCATGTTCCCCATGGGCACGTTCGCCGCTGCGGCGTGGGGCGATGCCGCAACCATTGTCCCGTGGACGATGTACGAGCGCTTCGGCGACGAGGGACTGATGGCGCGTCAGCTCGATTCCATGCAGGCCTGGGTCGAGTTCGTGCGGGCGAAGGCGGGGGACGCGTTGCTGTGGCCCGAAGAGTTCCAGTTGGGGGACTGGCTCGACCCCGACGCACCGCCGGATCAACCGTGGCGGGCCAAGACCGACGCCGTCCTGATCGCGACGGCCTACTTCGCTCGATCGGCGCAACTCGTCGGTCGGGCGGCGCGGGTCCTCGGCCGGGCGGAGCTGGCCGAAGAGTACGAGCAGCTCGCGGGCGACATCCGCGCCGCGTTCCGCAGGGAATTCGTCACCGCGTCCGGCCTCATCAGCTCGGATTCTGTGACGGCGTATGCGTTGGCGGTCATGTTCGACCTGTACGAGGATCCGGTCCATCGGGCGAGAGCGGGAGCGCGCATGGCCTCTTTGTCCGCTGCTCGTGGCTACACGATCTCCACCGGCTTCGTCGGTACGCCCCTCGTCCTCCCTGCTCTCTCCAGGGTCGGGGACACCAAGACCGCGTACCGGCTGCTGACCGAGACGGCGTGTCCGTCTTGGCTCTATCCGGTCACCATGGGAGCGACGACGGTGTGGGAGCGCTGGGACGCCATGTTGCCCGACGGTTCGCTCAACCCCGGCGAAATGACGTCGTTCAATCATTACGCCCTCGGCGGTGTCGCCGATTGGATGCACCAGACGATCGGTGGTGTCCGCGCCGAGGAGCCCGGCTACCGGAAGCTCCGGTTCAGCCCGGTCCCGGGGCGCGGGGTGAGCTCGGCCTCGTGTTCGTTGCGTACGCCGTACGGCCGAGCGGCCTGCCGTTGGTCCCTGGAGAACCAGCGCATGACGATGGAGGTCGAGGTTCCACCGAACACGTCGGCGATCGTGATCCGACCTGGATCCGAAGACCGAGATCTCACGGTGATGGCCGGCACCCACCGGTGGACCTACGCGGTCTCGGACTCCATGGCCGCGGCGTGGATGGATACCGAGGCGGGCCACGGGAGCGGACGGAAGACCAATGGATAGCATGAGCCCGGGGCCGTCCTCGGACTCCGAACGAGAACAGGGGAAAGTGGGGGACCATGGCACGAACCGCGATCATCTCGGTGGACGGTCACGTGACGGCGTCACGTAGTGGCTACCGGGACTACGTCGACACGCCGCACCTCGAGGTCTTCGACGCCTGGGTCAAGGACCAGGAGGCGAGGGGGGGAGAGCCGGGCGGCGTCCAGCCCGGGCTCGACGCCGCGTCGCAGTGGGACTCCGACCTCCGCCTGAAGGACATGGAGACCCAGGGCGTGATCGCCGAGGTGTTGTTCCCCAACGGCCTGCCCTTCCAGGTGGCTCCGGCCGACGACGTCGGCGCGTTCTCCGGTCCCGAGTTGGATCGTCAGGCCCGGCTGGCGTACAACCGGTGGCTCGCCGACTTCTGCGCTCAGGCGCCCGGCCGCCGCGCCGGCCAGGCGCTCATCTCGTTCGACGATGTCGACCTTGCGGTGCAGGACGTCTATTGGGCCCGCGAGCACGGATTGGGCGGGATCATGATGCCGGCCCTCCTGCCCGGCGGGATCTTCTTCTTCGACCCCGACCTCGACCCGGTGTGGGCCGCCTGCGTGGACGTCGACCTGCCGATCAGCCAGCACGGTGGGTCCGGTGCGCCGACCTACGCACCTCCCGGTTTCGCCGCCATCATGTCGCTGGCTCTCGAGCACTCCTTCTACTCGGGTCGGTCCCTGTGGCAGATGATCCTCGGGGGGGTGTTCGAACGCTTCCCCAGCCTGCGGGTGGCCTTCGTGGAGACCGAGGCCGATTGGATCGCCCCGGCCATCCGCAAACTGGACCGTCGCCTGCAATGGGGCGACGACTGGACCGGGTGGGCCAAGACGCTGCAGCGTCAGAGGACGTTCACCCGTCTGGCCCGTGACTATTTTGCCGACAACTGCCTGGCCGGCATTTCGCCGTTCACCATCGACCAGGTCCCGATGGAGGAGCTGGCCCGGCCGAGCGCCGACTATGCCGATTTTGCCATCGGCTGCGACAACGCCATGTTCGGTGTCGACTACCCGCATTTCGAGTCCGTCTTTCCCGAGACCGCGGCGCAGGTTGGAGACCTCGTCGGGCATCCCAGCATCTCCGCCGAGGTGTCCCGGAAGATCCTGTGCGAGAACGCGGCGCGCGTCTACAACTTCGACCTGGAACCCCTGCAACCCGACATCGAGCGGATCGGCTTCGAGGTGGGGACTGCACCCACGGTCCGGCGCTGAAGGTGGGGGACCGCTCAGCGCCTCCTGAGGGTGTCAATCGAAGCCATTGGCCATCGCCACCTGCCCGAGCCACCGGCCCGAGGGCTTGACCGTCCGGGCAAACGTCTCCCTGTCCACGGAGACGAGCCCGAAGGTGATCGCATAGCCGGCGTTCCATTCGAAGTTGTCGAGGAGGGTCCAGTGCAGGTAGCCGCGTACGTCGACACCGTCGTCGATGCACTGGGCCAGACCCTCGAGCGCGGCCCGCGTATAGGCGATGCGGGCTTCGTCGTCGCCGGTGGCCATGCCGTTCTCGGTGACCAGCACGGGGACCCCCGCCTGCTCGGCGGCGAAGCGGACGGAGTGTCCGAGAGCATCGGGGTAGACCTCCCAGCGTGTCTGCATGGTCGGGGCCCCGTCCGGCGGCGGGACGTTGCCATCCGGCCCGACCAGCGAGCGCGAGTAGGTCTGGACTCCGATGAAATCGTCCTCCTTCGATACCGCCAGCCAGTCCTTCTGGCCCCGTTCACGAGCTTGCTGCCAGCGGTGGTCCCCTCCGGGTGCCGGCTGGAGGTCGATCAGCGCCAGCGTCCACCCCACCTTGGCGTCCGGGGCAACGGACTTGATCGCTTCCCTCCCGGAGCGGTGGACAGCCGCCATCCGTTCCACGTCGGCGGCGATGAGGCCCATGCGGTAGCGGGCCGGGTCGAAGCCCCCGATGCCCGCCGACGGCACCTCTGACCGCTCGGGTGCCGACCTCCGCTCACCTTCCCCCATCGCCAGGACACCCGTGATCGCCATCATTGCCATCAGGTTCGGCTCGTTGAGCGTGCAGACCCAGGAGAGGAGGTCGCCGAGGTGCTCGGTCACCCGGGCGGCGTAGCGGCCGAAGCGCTCCGGCGAGCTGGCGGCGGCCCATCCGCCTTCGCCGGCCAGCCAGCGGGGAAGCGTGAAGTGGTTGTAGCTCACGACCGGCGTCACCCCGCAGGTGAGGCAGGACTCGATCATCCGGCGGTAGTGGTCCAGGGCGGCGCGGGAGAAGTAGCCCGGCTCCGGTTCGATACGCGACCATTCGAGGGAGAACCGGTAGGCGGTGAGACCCAGCTCGGCCAGCATGGTGATGTCCTCGGGGTAGCGGTGGTAATGGTCGCACGCGTCACCCGAGGGCTCGTTGAACGTCGAATTCTCCACCCATTCGAGCGGCCAGAGGTCGGCGTTGACGTTCCCGCCCTCCACTTGGTGACCGGCCGTCGCGGCCCCCCAGAGGAAGCCATCGGGGAACCGGGTCACGGCCTTGGCACCTGGCACGGGAGCGCTGCTGCGTGAGGTCTCAATGGTTCCGGCCCTTTCTCGACGACGTTCTGGCTGACCATGGGGAATCAGTCCAAAGCTTTGCAGGGCCAGCGGGTCTGTCCGACCGCGCGCCGTCCGGGGCGAGGAGACCGGAGAGACGAGAGATGATCCGAGAGGAGACGGCGATATGACCTTCGAAGAGGCAGTGGAGGCCGTTCGGTCCGGGCGCCCGGCCGAGGAGGTCGCCCTCGAGCTCTACGAGCAGCTCGCCGACGAGGAGCGGCTGTGGCTGCTCGACGGTGACGAGGACTTCTGGCAGGGTCTCGCCCGTTTCCGCACGGAGGGCTACAACCGGCAGCCCATCGTGCAGGGGGCGATCGACCGGCTCGGCATCCCGGGGATCCGATTCGTCGACGGCCCGCGTGGCTGTGTCGCCGGCGCCGGCACTGCGTTCCCCGTGTCGGTGGCGCGGGGTGCCACCTGGGACGTGAACCTGGAGGAGCAGGTCGGCGACGTCATCGGGCGGGAGATCCGGGCCCAGGGCGGGAACTTCTTCGGTGGCGTCTGCGTGAACCTCCCCCGGCACCCGGCGTGGGGCAGGGCGCAGGAGACCTACGGGGACGACCCCTGCCATCTCGGCGAGTTCGGGGCGGCCCTCACCCGAGGGGCCCAGCGCTGGGTGATGGCGTGCGTCAAGCACTACGCACTGAACTCCATGGAGAACGCCCGCTTCACCGTGGACGTCACGGTCGACGAGGCGACGCTGCACGATGTCTACCTGCCCCACTTCAAGCGTGTCGTCGACGAGGACGTGGCTGCCGTCATGGGGGCGTACAACTCGGTCAACGGCGAATGGTGCGGTCAGAATCACTACCTGCTGACCACCGTGCTGCGGGACGCCTGGAGATGGGACGGCGTCACCGTCACCGACTTCATCTGGGGGATGCGCGACGGCGCCAAGGCCCTCAACGCCGGGATGGATCTCGAGGAGCCGTTTCGCCAGCAGCGGGCCGAGCACCTGCCCGGCCAGATCGCGGCCGGTGCGACGTCGTGGCCGATGGTGGAGCGGGCGGGAGCACGGCTTCTCGCGGCCCAACTCCGTTCCTATTCGCACCGCATCCCGGAGGACCCGTCGAGCGGCGTGATGGCTGACGACGACGCGCGGGCGCTCGCCCGTACCGTGGCCGCCCGAGCCATGGTCCTGTTGAAGAACGAGCAGGTCGGGGGCACCCCGGTCCTCCCGCTCGACCCGGCCACCGTCCGGAAGATCGCCGTGATCGGCCGCCTGGCGACGGCGCCCAACATGGGCGATCACGGGTCGTCGGACGTGCACCCCCCGCATTTCGTGTCGCCCTTGGACGGGATTCGCGCCCGGTTCCCCAAGGCGAGCATCGTCCACGTGGAGTCGGACGACGTGTCGGCGGCCCGTGCGGCAGCGGCGTCCGCCGACGTTGCCATCGTCGTGGCGGGCTACGACGCGCATGACGAGGGTGAGTACATCGGGCCGAGCTCCATCTCGGCGCCCGAGCTGCTGTCGCTGTTCCCTCCCATGACCGACGAGCTGAGGAGCGTCCTCGACGAGGCTTTCCGATCCGGGCCAGAGGGCGGCAGCGACGGAGGCGACAGGGCCTCGCTGTCCCTGCGGGGAGTGGACGAGGACATCATCGGCGCGGTCGCCGCCGCCAATCCCTCGACGGTGGTCGTGCTCGTGGCCTCGGGCCCTGTCATCACGGAGTCTTGGCGGCCGCACGTGCCGGGGCTCCTGATGATGTGGTACGCCGGCATGGAGGGTGGGCACGCCCTGGCGGACGTTCTGAGCGGTGACCACAATCCCACGGGGCGCCTTCCCTTCGCCTTCCCGACGTCGGAGGCACACCTTCCGGTTTTCCAACGCGACGCCGGCGCCGTCACCTACGACCGGTTTCACGGGCAGCGCCTCCTGGACCGTCTCGGGGTGCCGGCCGCCTTCCCGCACGGGTTCGGGCTCTCCTATACGACCTTCGACATCGCCGACGCAGTCGTCGGGGCAGAGGAGGACGGCCGGGTCTTGCTGACCGTAGCGGTGACCAACACCGGTGGGAGAGACGGTGGCCACGTCGTACAGGTCTACGGGCGCACGGGCACCGGCCCGTACGCCGATGAGTCGATGCTGGTGGGGTTCGCGCCGGTCTTCGTTCCGGCCGGCGCCGCGGCGTCGGTGCCGCTGACCGTTGCGCTGAGCCCGCTGGCCGTGTGGGACCCCGCGAGGATGCGGCGGGTACCTCCCGCGTCCTCCGACGTCGAGTTGCATGTCGGATCGCACGTCCACGATCCCGGCGCGCTGAGGCTGCGCCTCGGATAGTTCACTTCGTCGCACCCACCGCCGGGCCCGAATGGCAGATCACGGCCGCCGCGACATCACGGTGCCGACTCTATGGTAGCGGTAACATCGCCGTTGGCATAAGATCCGTGGCCATGCACCGGAGCCTCCTCAACGACGGTTGGACGGTACGCCCGAAGCAGAACCCGTTCGCAGAGCGGGTGGGTCTGGGGATGCTCTCCGAGCCGGTCCCGGTGACGCTGCCGCACGACGCGTTGATCGGTGCGGATCGATCACCGTCGGGAAACGCCGCAACCGCCTATTTCCCCAGTGGGATCTGGGAGTACCGCAGACCCCTCGAGGTCCCGGCCCATGGCTCAGGTGCGTCCGTGTTCGTGGAGTTCGAGGGGATCTACCGCGATGCGTTCGTCTACGTCAACGGCGACCTTGCCGCCCACCGGCCCAGTGGCTATGCGGACTTCGTCGTGGAGATCGACCACTTGCTCCGCTTCGGGGAGCCCAACGACCTGAGGGTGGAAGTCCGGGCGCGCGACGACAGCCGGTGGTACACCGGAGCTGGGATCTATCGGAGTGTCTGGCTCCTCCAGGCAGGGCCCCTCCACCTGGCACCAGGACGCCTGGAGATACTGACCCCTGACATCACCGACGACGTCGCCACGGTCGCGGTGTGCGTCACGGTGCGCAACCGCTCGGTCACGGGCTCGGACGCGCGACTCCGTACGGAGGTCGTCGACGGCGATGGTTCCGTGGTGGCGAGGGACGAGGCGGAGGTCACGACCGTTCCCGGCGGTGCCGTGACGGCGCGGCGGCGGCTCTACGTGACCCGGCCCCGCCGGTGGGGGCCCGACGACCCGCACCTGTACACCTGCCGGGTGACGCTGCTGTCGGGCGGGCAGGTGGTCGACGAGGAATCGAGCACATTCGGCATCCGCTCCCTGTCCGTCGATCCACTCCACGGCTTGCGCATCAATGGGCAGCCGATCCTGCTCCGGGGCGCGTGCGTGCACCACGACAACGGCCCGCTCGGTGCCGCCACGATCGACCGGGCGGAGGAACGCCGGGTCGAGCTGCTCAAGGCCGCCGGGTTCAACGCGATCCGGAGCGCCCACAATCCGCTCAGCAAGCCGATGCTGGCGGCGTGCGACCGGCTTGGCGTCCTGGTGATGGACGAGGCGTTCGACATGTGGGGGGAGCCCAAGAGCGAGGATGACTACGCGTTGCGGTTTCCCGACTGGTGGGAAGCCGACATCGAGGCGATGGTCCGCAAGGATGTCAACCACCCGAGCGTGATCCTCTACAGCATCGGCAACGAGATCCCCGAGGCGGGACGGCCCCACGGGGCGCGGCTCGGGCGTGCGCTGGCGGAGAAGATCCGATCGCTGGACGGTTCCAGGCTCGTGACCCATGCCATCAGCGGGCTGCTCGTCGGTGGATCCGAGCTCTTCGACGAGCTCCGGCGGGGGGTGTCCGCGGCAGATCCGGGGACGGACGACGAGGCGGGCGTGAACACGGCTCTCACCAATCTGGCTGATCGGCTGAACAGGCTGATGGTCTCTCCGGTGATCGCCAGGAACTCCGAGGAGTCGATCTCATACCTCGACGTCGCCGGGTACAACTACATGGAATCGCGCTACGAGCTGGACCGGGACCTCTACCCGAACAGGGTGATCGTCGGGAGCGAGACCCACCCGCCGGCCATCGACCGGGGATGGACAGAGGTGCTCAGGCAACCTCATGTGATCGGGGACTTCACCTGGACCGGCTGGGACTACCTCGGCGAGGTCGGCATCGGCCGTACCGTCTACGGCGAACCGGAGACATCGTCTGGACCGCCCTCGTTCATGGGCGACTACCCGTGGCTGACCGCCTGGTGCGGCGACATCGACATCACCGGTCACCGCCGCCCGCAGTCGCACTACCGGGAGATCGTCTTTGGCTTGCGGTCCGACCCCTACCTCGCGGTGCGGCGCCCCGAGCACCACGGCGAGACCGCCGCCGGTACCCCATGGTCGTGGAGCGACGCCGTGTCGACCTGGAGCTGGGACGGGTTCGAGGGCAAGCCGATCACCGTCGAGGTCTACGCGGACGCGGACGAGGTGGAGCTGTTGGTGAACGGGCGCGCGGTGGGTACCCAACCCGCGGGTCCCGCCCATCGCTTCCGGGCGGAGTTCGAGACGGTGTTCGAACCCGGCCTCCTCGAAGCTGTTGCCCGGCGCGGTGGTGAGGAGCGCGGCCGTACGAGCCTCCGCTCGGCCGCGGGACCGGTCCTGCTCGACGCCAGGGTCGATCGCCCGGTGATCGCGGCCCACGCCGGTGACCTGGCGTTCGTCGGGCTCAACCTGGTCGACGCCGAGGGCGCGCTGCACAGCTCCGCCGACCGGCAGGTCCGCGTTGAGGTGCAGGGCGCCGGCGTGCTCCAGGCCCTCGGCAGTGCGAACCCTGCCGGCGAGGAGGGCTTCACCGGTCCCATCTGCACCACGTTCGACGGGCGTGCCCTCGCCGTCGTCCGGCCGACGGGTGCCGGGCCGATCACCCTCACGGCGACGGCGGAGGGGTGCGAGCCGCAGCACCTCGGGGTCGATGCCAGGGCCTGACCCTGCCGGAGATCCGCGCCGATGACGTGGGAGCTCCGGTGGCATCCGTTCCGCGGCCAATGGGTCCTCTTCACGTCGCATCGTGACGCCCGTCCGTGGATCGGCGAGGTCGTCGCTCCCCTGGACGCGGAAGCGGAAGCGGAAGCGCCGGTGGACAACGCGCTTGCCCCCGGGGGCAGGCGGATCACCACGACCAACCCCGACTACCGGGGCGTGTACGTCTTCACCAACGACCTGCCGGTCTTCTCCCCCGGGGCACCGGAGCCCGACCCCGGCGACGATCTCTACCGGACCCGCCGGGCGAGCGGGACAGCGGAGGTGATCTGCTACCACCACGATGCGAACCGGTCGATGGCCGACCTCACCGACGACGAGATGTGCGCCATCGTGACCACCTGGCGTGAGCGGACCCACGCTCTGCAGTCCGAGGAGGGCGTCGCACACGTGCTCATCTTCGAGAACCGGGGTGCGGTTGTCGGCACCTCCAACCCCCACCCGCATTGCCAGGTCTACGCCGGGTCGCTGGTCTACGCCACGATGGAGCGCGAGGCCGAGGTCGCCTCCGAGCATTTTCGGCGTACCGGCCGGTCCCTGCTTCGGGACGTGAGCGAACGGGAGCTGGCGGGACCGCGCGTCATCAGCGAGGGCGACTCCTTCTTTGCCTGTGTCCCGTGGTTCGCCCAGTACGCCTACGAGGTGCACGTGTTGCCCCGCCAGCCGGTGACGTCCCTCGTCGATCTGGACGACGACCGCTGCCGCTCTCTCGCCCTCGTCCTGCGGGACGTCGTGCGGCGCTACGACGCCCTGTGGGGTCTGCGCATGCCCTACGTGCTGGCCGTCCATCAGGCCCCGGTCGGCGACCATCCTCACTTCCCCTTCCACGTCGAGTTGCATCCGCCGCTGCGTTCGCCGGGGTTGCTGAAGTACCTGGCCGGTCCCGAGGTCGGCGGCGGGTCGATGACCAACGAGTCGGATCCGGACGAGAAGGCGGCGGAGCTCCGTGCGACCCTCGGCTGAGGAAGCCCGCCGCCTGTTGTGCCAGCTGGGCGAGCACGTGCGCGCCCTCGTGGCCGGATCGCGCCACCTCGAGATGTCGACGGTCACGGGGGAGACCGTGGCCGACACGATCTATGCCATCGACCGTGTCGCGGACGACGCGTTGCTGGGCTGGTTCGAGCAGCACTGGCCCGCCGTCCGGGTCGTGTCCGAGGGGCTGGACGAGCCGGTCGTCGTCGGCGCCACCCCGGCGTGGACCGTGATCGTCGACACCATCGACGGGACACGCGGTCTGATGTACGACAAACGTCCCGCCTGGTGCCTGGCGGCGGCGGCACCGGTCGGTGGCTCGCTCACCGACATCGTGGCCGCTGCCATGACCGAGTTGCCGACAGTGAAGCAGGGTGCGTCCGACCAGCTGAGCGGCGTCCGCGGTGCTGGCCTGGTGGCCCAGCGCCACGATCTCCGCAGTGGCGAATGGGAACGTCTCGCGGTGCGCCCGTCGTCGGCCACGGACCTCGAGCACAGCTTCAGCGGGTTGGCCAAGTTCTTCGTTCCCGGGAAGCCGGCTCTCGCTTCGCTCGAAGCGGAGCTCTTCAGCCGACTGGGTTGTCGCCACGTGTTCGACGACCAGTACCTCTCCACCGGGGGCCAGCTCCATGAGCTCATCACGGGGCGCGACCGCTTCGTCGCCGACCTGCGCCCGCTGGTCATGGACGACGCCGGTGGCTTGGCCTGCCATCCCTACGACGTCTGCACCTCCATGCTGCTGACCGAGGCCGGTGGCGTGGTGAGCGACCCCTGGGGACGGACGCTGGAGGCACCGCTGGACAACACCTCGCCGGTCGCGTGGGTCGGGTACGCCAACGAGGCGCTGGCCTCGCGGATCGGTCCGGTGCTGGCGGAGCTGGTCGATGGGTTGCACGACAGGTAGCGCACCGGGCCGGCTCGACCTCCTGGGTGGCGTGGCGGACTACTCGGGGGCGCTGGTGCTCCAGATGCCGACGCGCCAGTCGATCGAGGTCGTCGCCGAGCCCGACGAGGCGCTCGTCGTCGGCCCGGCCGTTCTCTCGGTCGCGGAGACGGCCCGGCTGGCGGCGGTACGCGACTACGGCGACGTCCGGCGAGCGCTCGAAGGCCTGCCTCGCTGGACCCACTATGTCCTGGGCGTCGCCGTCGTGTTGGTGCGGCACGGGGTGATCACGCCACCGCAGGCACGTCTTCGCATCTCCTCGGACCTCCCCGAATCCGTGGGCGTGGCGTCGAGTGCGGCGCTCGAGGTGGCCACCGCGCGTGCGTTGGGGGCGGGCGTCATCGACCCGCTCCGCCTGGCCGCGCTGTGCCAGGAGGCGGAGAACTACGTCGTGGGCGCGCCGTGCGGCGTGATGGACCAGGTGGCGGTCGCCGTCGGGTCCGCCGGTGCCCTGTTGCCGATCCTGTGCCGGCCGGCGTCGGCGTGGCCCGCGGTGACCCTGCCGCCGGATCTCGAGATCGTCGGGTGGCCGACCGGCGCCGCGCACGACGTGAGCGGTACCCCGTACGGGCGGGCACGGGCGGCGGCCTTCATGGGGAAGCGGATGGTGGAGGAGTCCGAAGGGCGGACGTGGACCTGGGTCAGCGAGCTGCCCCCCTCGGAGGTCGCCCGTCTCCCCGAGCTGGTGGGAGGAGCCGAATTCGTACGGCGGTGGGGCCACACCGGCGATCCGGTCACCACCGTCCGGCCCGAGGAGGTGTATCCGGTGCGCGCCGCCGCCGCGTTCGGCGTCGAGGAGCATGCCCGCAGCGGGGAGGCGCTCGCCGCTCTCCGGAGGGGAGAGCCCGGGCGGCTCGGACCGTTGCTCCATGCCAGTCAGGCCTGCTACGACGCCATGGGCCTGGGTCACCCGGCGGCCACGGCGGCCGTCGAGGCGGCACTGGGCACGCCGGGTGTCTACGGAGCGCGCTCGAGCGGTGGGGGCTGCGGCGGCACGGTCGTCGTCGTCTGCGAGCGAGGCGCGTTGGACCACGTCGATGCAGTGATCCGCTGAGAGCCCGGAGCGATGCTCGGTTCTTGGCGACAGCGCAGCCTCAGGCGGATCGGCGCGGCACCCGCCGGCCTGCCGTAGGCCTGCCCGGTGGTGCGGAGCTCTCGCGCACGACCAGTTCGGCCGGAACGACGACGTGGCGTTCGCCGACGGTGCCATCCATGAGCGAGAGCAGGAGCTCCACGCAGCGGCGACCCACCTCCCCGAAGTCCTGCCGGATGGTCGTGAGCGCTGGCATGAAGTAGCCCGATTCGGGTGTGTCGTCGAAGCCGACCACGCTCACGTCCTCGGGCACCTTACGACCCGCCTCGCTGAGCGCGCGGATGACGCCCAGAGCTGTTTGGTCGTTGGCCGCGAAGACAGCGGTCACGTCCGGGTCGCGGGCGAGGCGTGCACCGGCGGCGTAGCCTCCGCTCGCGCTCCAGTCACCCACGAGCGAGCTCGCCCGCGGCGCGGACTGCGCACGGAGAGCCTCGCTCCACCCCCGCCGCCTGGAGGTGGCGTCGATCCAGTTCCTCGGTCCCCGCACGTGGTGGACCGTCGGGTGTCCCAGGTCGAGCAGGTGCCGGGTGGCCATGCGGGCCCCCTCGGCTTGGTCGATCGTGACCGTCGCGGCGCTGATGCTCGGGTCGCCACCCACCACGACCAGGGGCAAGGGTTCCTCGACCCTGTTCACCGCGTTGACGACCGGCCGGACGGGGGCGACGACGATGACCCCTTCGACATGGGAGTCCCGGAGGTGTTGGAGGGTTGACGCCATGTCCCTCGCGTTGGGGCTGAGGGTGACGAAGCTGAGGAGGTGGTTCGTCGCCCGCGCCGCCGCTTCGATGCCGAAGAGCGTGTGGGACGGCCCGAATTGCTCGGTCTCGACGGCGACGACCCCCAGCGTCCTCGATCGCCCGCCGGCGAGGACCCGGGCGGCGGTGTTGGGGTGGTAGCCGAGGGCGACGACGGCACCCTCAACCCGGCGGCGGGTCGCATCGGAGACCCCGGGGAACCCGCTGAGCACGCGCGACACCGTCATGACGGACACCCCGGCGCGCGAGGCGACGTCGGCCATCACGGGACGGGGGGGCGGTGCCACCTCAGGCCTCCTCAGAGCCGAGGGCCACGGCGTCGGGCCCGTGCGCGTCGGGCCCCGTGCCGATGGTCACGATGACGGGGCCCGGTAGGTCATGGGGCCCCGGCACCCACGGCATCGGCGTACGCGGCCCGGATGGCGGCGCGATCGACCGAGCGGTCGGGTTCGACGACGTCGCCCCGGCCCAGCCCCCACGCGTCGCTGAGCGGTCCGAAGTCGCATCCGAGGTGCACCACGGCCGCCTGGACCGCCGCGCCCGCGGCGACCAGCTCCTGGTCGGACGGCACCACGATCGTGCGCCCCGTGAGGTCGGCGACGACGCGCCGGTAGGCGGCACTCCGGGCCGCACCACCGATGAGGAACACCCGTCCATCGACAGCCTCCCAGCCGAGCGCTTCGGCGCCCGCCAGGAGGTTGCACACCACTCCTTCGACCGCGGCACGGGCGAGCTGCGCCGGGGTCACGTCAGAGCGCAGACCGGTGAGCATGCCGGTGGCACCAGGGCGGTTCGGCGTGCGCTCGCCGTCGAAGTGCGGCACGAGCACCAGGCCGGACGCTCCGGCGGGCGCCTCCAGCGCCAGATGGTCCAAACGCCCATGGTCCACGCCGAGCAGCCGCGCTACGGCGTCGGTCACCTTGGTCGCGTTCATGGTGCACACCAGAGGCAGGTAGCGACCGGTCGCGTCGGCGAAGCCGGCGACGGTGCCGCTCGGGTCGGCACTGGGCTGGTCGCTGACGGTGAACGCGGTGCCGCTCGTGCCCAGGCTCAGCGCCAGGTCTCCGGGTCGGAGCCCCAGGCCGAGGGCGGCCGCCATGTTGTCCCCGGTTCCCGGACCGACCCGTGCTCCGGTGACGGGCCACTCCCCGGCGGGCGTCGTGGGGGCCAGCACCTCGGGGAGAGTCGCCTTCCAGTCGACCTCGGCGTCGACCAGTTCCAGCAGGTCGAGCCGGTAGCAGGACTCGGCGGGGGACCAATAGCCGGTGCCCGACGCGTCGCCTCGGTCGGTGACGCGTCGCCCGGTGAGCCGGAACGTCAGCCAGTCGTGCGGCAGCATGACGGACGACGCTCGACGTAGCACCTCGGGCTCGCAGCGGTGCAGCCAATGCAATTTCGTGATGGTGAAGGCAGGGACGGGCACGCTCCCGCAGGCCGCGGCCCACGCCGCGGGTCCTCCGTCGAGCCCGGCCAGGAGCTCCTCGGTGTCCGGTGCCGACTCGGTGTCGTTCCAGAGCTTGGCAGGGCGTAGGACCTGGCCGTCGTCGCCGAGGACGACGAGACCGTGCTGCTGGGCGGCGACGGCGATGGCGTCGGGGCGAAAGGTCGTGGGCAGCCGCGCCTCCGCACAGGCAGCGTGGAATGCCGCCTCCCAGTCGCGAGGATGCTGCTCGCTGCGGGGTGGCGTCGTCGGAGGGTGCGCTGCTCGTCCCGACGACACCACGCTGCCGGACTCGGCGTCGCGCACCTGCACCTTGCACGCCGAAGTGGACGAGTCCACCCCGACCACCAGGGGCACTAGCGCACTCCGAGGAGCAACTCCGTCACGAGCTGGTCCAAGCGCTCGTTGCCGTAACCCTGCGCGGCCAGCGCATCCTCGTCGTAGTCCGACGACAGGATCCCTTCGAGCCCACCCTCACCGGCGGTGGACTCGGCCAGCTCCGCTGCCTTGGTGACGCGCAGGGCGTCCTGGATCTCGGAGTCCTCGTGGAATCGGCGGGCCTTGTCGGCCAGGATCAGGTAGGTCCGAATGCAGCCGCGGGCGAAATCCCAGACGCCGTCGCTGTCCTCGGTCCGGTAGGGATGGGCGTCGAAGTGGCGCATGCCGTCCCACCGCGCGTCCTCAAGGAGCTTGACGACGTAGAAGGCGTCTCGGATGCCCTCCGAGCCGAAGCGGAAGTCCTGGTCGAATTTCCCGATCCGCTGTGCGTTGAGGTCGATGTGGAACAGCTTGTCGTGCCACAGTGTCTGCGCAACAGCCTGGGAGAAGGAGAGCCCGCTCATGGTCTCGTGGGCGAACTCGGGGTTGAGCCCGACCATGTCGGGGTGTTCGAGGGATCCGATGAAGGCGAGGGCGTGCCCGACAGTGGGGAGCAGGATGTCCCCCCGCGGCTCGTTCGGCTTCGGCTCGAGGGCGATACGAAGGTGCAGCCCGCGGTCCGAGATGTGCTCGCACACGAGGTCGATCGCCTCTTTGTACCGGTCGAGTGCCACCCGTACGTCCTTCGCGGCCTCGGCCTCCATCCCCTCCCGGCCTCCCCAGAGCACGAACACCTGAGCTCCCAGCTCGGCGCCCAGCTCGGTCGCCTCGCACGCCTTCTTCACGGCGAACCGTCGTACCCTGGGGTCGTTGGCGGTGAAGGCACCTTCCTTGAAGACGGGGCGCCAGAACAGGTTGGTGGTCACCATCGGGACGTGCATCCCCGTGGCATCGAGGGCCCGGCGGAACCGCTTGACGATGTCCTGCCGACCCGTTGCCGCCGTGCCGGCGGGCACGAGGTCGTTGTCGTGGAAGGACACGCCATAGGCGCCCACGTCGGCCAACCGGTGCACGGCGTCGACGGGGTCCAGGGGAGGGCGCACCGCGTCCCCGAACGGGTCCCGCCCTGGGTTTCCGACGGTCCACAGGCCGAAGGTGAAGTGGTGTTCGGGTCGGGGGGTGAAGGGGTCGGTCATGGTCCTCCTGTCGCTGCAACACCGCCGGCGGTGCACGCCCCGACGTCGGCCGGACCGAGTGGTGTCCAGGGCGAGAACCCGATGATAGCGTTATCAGAAGCGGGGCGATGGGGGAGAGCGAGGTCGAATGCGGGCGTGGTCGTGATGCACCTGTCCAGCTGCAGCGGACGCCATGGTCACGGTCGGGAGCTCGCGGCGTGCGGGCGGATGCCGGCGTGATCCGCTGGGGAGTGGTCGGCCCGGGGGCGATCGCGACGGGATTCGCTGACGCCATGCAGATGGTCGACGGCGGGACGATCGTGGCCGTGGCTTCGCGTTCGGCCGAACGTGCCGAGGCCTTCGGTGACAGGTTCGCCATCCCGACCAGGTACGGAGACTACGAATCGCTCGCGGCCGATCCGGATGTGGACGTCGTGTACGTGGCCACGCCTCAGTCGCGCCACGAGCTCGACACCCTGAGCCTCCTCCGAGCCGGCAAGCATGTCCTGTGCGAGAAGCCCTTCGCGCTCAACGAGGCTCAGGCGGCCGCGATGATCGAAGAGGCCCGGAGCCGTGGTTTGTTCCTGATGGAGGCGATCTGGAGCCGGTTCCTCCCCGCGTACCGGTCGTTGGTCGAAATGATCGGGCACGGTCGTATCGGTGAGCCGCTGCTGGTCGAGGGGGATTTCGGGTTCCGGCGGCCGATGGAACCGGACCATCGGCTCTTCGACGTCGCCCTCGGTGGGGGGGCGCTGCTCGATCTGGGCATCTATCCGATCCAGCTGTGCTCGCTCGTGCTGGGCACGCCCGAGCACGTGGTCGCCGACGGGGTCGTCGGGGGAACGGGGGTCGACGAGGTCGTCGCCGCAGTGCTGCACCATCCGGGGGCGAAGCTGGGCGTGGTCAAGGCAGCCATCCGCGTGGGCATGTCGTGCACGGCCCGGATCTCGGGCACGGATGGGTGGATCGACCTTCCCGCGCTAATGCACTGCCCGAACTTCTTGACCGTGACGACCCGCGCCGGACCCGAGCGGATCGACGGCTCGTACGAGGGTAACGGCCTCCGGTTCGAGATCGAGGAGGTCCACCGCTGCCTGTCCGAAGGGTCGACCGAGAGCTCGGTCATGCCGTTGGACGAGACGCTCGCTTTGGCCGCCACACTCGACGCCATCCGCGCCCAGGTTGGAGTCGTGTATCCGGGGGAGTGACCCTCCGGGCCCCGTCCTAGGGGTGTGAGCGGAGTCGGTACAGCACCTCGCCGGCCTCGGGGACGACCAGCGTGTCCGGATCGGACGCCCACGCCTCGGCATCGGCCTCGGCGGGTGACCGGTAGTTCAGGTTCGCCCGCCTCACCACGTCCTCGGGGATCGCGGTGGCCAGCGTGACCTGCACGCGCTGACGTTCGCCGTGCACGGGGTCGTAGGTTCCGGCGCCGAACAGATGCGTGGAGTGGGCCAACTCGCCCCGCGGGTAGCGACGGTATCGATCCCAGTGGGCGAGGATGTAGTCCCCGCAGTGGTACCCGATGTCGGCCAGCGCGGGGTGCATGGCAGCGATCTCGCGAATGTGCGGCGCGTACAGGACCACTTCGCCACCGTCGACGACGACCGGCTCCACCTTGTAGAAGCCCTTGGCCCCGGTCCACAGGTCGGGATACCGAGGCGGCACCAGGGAGAGCACCCGCCCGACCGGAGCATCCACGTACTCGACGTGCGTCTGCGCCGCCACGTCGGCCGCGGCCGCCCACGAGGCCGTCGGCTCACCGAAGGTCAGCGACTGCGGGCTGCCTGTCGCGTGGTCAACCACGACGCAGAGCGCGTGCCGCTCACCCGGGACGAGCTCCGCGGCAGCGTCGATCAGCGCGCGCACCGGTGTGATCCCCGGCCGGCCGATGATCTCGCTGCTCGTGATCAGCGCGCCCAGCCAGTGGGTGACATCGATCAGCTCCTGGCCCGACAGGCCTGGGAAGAGGTACTTGTTGCCACCGGAGAAGCCGACCACCTCGTGCGGGAGCACGGGCCCGACGATCAACGTGACATCGCTTTCGACCGCCAGACGGTTGATCCGCACGTCGATCTGCTCCTCGAGGCGTCCGACGGAAAGCCGGGACACCGTTTCGGCACTGAGCGTCCCCACGTCGACGAATGTCTCGTCATCCCACCACGCGTGGTTGACCGTCGGGAAGGACACCGGACCGACGAGGGCGCGCCGCGCATCGTCGGTCATCGGGGCGTGTGTCCCGAGGGCCACCACGGCGGTGCACGCGCTGAAGCGGCCACCGGCCCCCTCCTCAATGGCCTGCAACAGGAGCGGCAGTGGACAGCGGCGCGTGGCGTCGGGGACGACCAGGCAGAGGGACCGGCCGGAGAGGTCGAGCGCGCTGACCTGCGCGCGCACGAAGGCGCGTACGTCCTCGTCGGCCAGGAGCCGGCCCGGGCCTCCCAGTGTCGCGGTCACCACGGTGCCTCCAGCAGCGCGAGGCCGGAGTCGCCGAGGCGATCCAGCGCCCGGGCCACATCGGCGACGAACGAGGCATCGGCGTGGCCCGCCAGGGCCAGGCTGCTGAGACGATGCAGGCCGTCGCCCCGGGAGACGGCGCTGCGCAGGTCCGCGGCCACGGGATCCTCCAGGGGGGGGAGCTCGGCACCGCGGACACGGAGCCCGGCGGTGCCGGCGATCCAGATCGCCACGACGACCGCGAACATGTCGGTGTCGAGCCCACGAGCCCGGCGGGCAGCGGCCACGGGCACGAGGCGCTGCGGCAGCTTGCTCGAACCGTCCGCACCCACCTGCGCGCAGGTGTGACCCAGGGTGGGGTTGGCGAAACGCCGGAGCGCATCGTCGGCGAATCGCGCCGGTCCGAGAGCGGCGGGGAGTGCAGCGACTTCGAGCGTCTGCTCGACCAGGCGTCGGACGAACGGCGCGACGGCGGCATGCCCCACGGCATGGGCGACGGTGTCGCAGCCCGCCAGCAGGCCGCCGTAGGCGACGGCCGAGTGAGGACCGTTGAGCAACCACAGCTTCCGCCGCTCGAACGGTGTGACGTCGTCGACCAGCTCGACGCCGACCCCGGCCAGCGGCTCGAGGGCCTCGACGGCCTCGACGATCCAGGATCGGTGGTGCTCGGTGCTGACGGCGGCCCGGTCGACCAGGCCGAGCCGGGAGCCGATGTCCTCCAAGTCCCGCTCGGTCGGAGCGGGCACCATGCGGTCCACGACCGAGCTCGGGAATGCGACCTCGCACGTGATCCACTCCGCCAGGGAGGGATCGAATCGGTTGGCGGCCTCGACGACCCGTGTCTGCAGGACGCGCCCGTTATCCAGCAGGTTGTCGAGGGAGGCGAAGACCGGCGGTGCCAGCCCGGCCCGGCGGCGGCGGGCGAGCGCCAACGCGATGAGCGCCGGAGCCGACATGGGGGCGTCCGCATGTTCCAGCTCTTCGGCGGTGACCTCGTAGCCCTTCTCCGTGATGGTGAGCGTGACGAGGCTCGTCGCGGGGGCTGCCATGGCATCGAGCGCGGCGGCCGCGCCCGTCTCCATTGACGCCAGTGCTCCCAGGACCCGGAGTGACACCAGCGTGCCGGGCTCCCTTTCGGCGACGGTGTACAACCCGTCCTGTGGTGTCAACCGGTCCTCCGCGCCGCGGCTCGTGATGGAGACGCCTCGGATCATGCCCGGCTGGCCACGTCGCAGGAGATCGTCGGCGTACAGGCCGAGATGGGCCTTGGCGAAGGAGCCGAACCCGAGATGGGCGATGACCGGCGGCGAGGTGCGGTCATAGGTGGGTCGTTCCGCGCGGGCAAGCGCGACGGTGTCCGCCGTCAATCGTTGTAGCCGCGAGGCGTTCACCGACAGCTCCGGTCTCCGCATGGCCGCGTGTAGGGTCGGGCGCCGTGCACGCGAGGCAACGAGTGACCATCCTCGATGTCGCGGCGCGTGCCGGAGTCCATGCAGCGACGGTGTCCCGAACGCTCAACGTCCCTGACAAGGTGGCGCCAGCCACTCGGCGCCGGATCGAGAAGGCGGTGCGCGAGCTCGGCTTCGTGCCGAACCGCGCCGCACGGGGCCTCATCACCGGGCGAACCGGCAACATCGCGGTGATCGTCCCGGACATCACCAACCCGCACTTCGCGTCTCTGGTCCGATCGGTGGAGCGCGCCGCCAGGGAGGCCGATCTGCAGGTGCTCCTCGTCGACACCGGAGAGCACCCCGACGAAGAGGTGAGAGCGGCCCAGACGATGGTCCGCGACGTGGAGGGGTTCGTCGTGCTCTCGCCCCGTCGGCTTCACCGGGCGCTCGAGTCCATGGAGGGCAAGCCGGCGGTCTTCGTCAACCGCCCCGTCCAGGGGCATGCCTCCATTCTGTTCCGGACGGCTCCGGCTGTCGCCGACGCGCTGCATCATCTGGCGTCGCTCGGCCACCGCCGCCTGGCCTACCTCGGTGGCCCGCGGGGATCGTGGGCCACCAGCGAACGCCGGGTCGCCGTCCGGCGCACCAGCCGCGCCACCGGCATGAAAGTCGTGGAGCTCGCCGTGGCCGAGCCGACCTTCGAAGCAGCCGTCGACGTCGCACAGCGGGTCGTCGACAGCAACGTGTCGGCCGTCATGGCCTTCAACGACCAGATGGCGCTCGGCGTCATCGCCGGCCTGACCGCCCGCGGGATCTCCATCCCGGGCGACGTCAGCGTGGTCGGCTTCGACGACGTGCCGATGGCGGCAATGGTGGCACCTCCTCTCACCACCATCGGCCTGCCGACAGGTGAAGCGGGTAGAGCTGCGGTCGCCATGCTGAGCGAGGAGCCCTCGAGGAGGGAGCTGTTTGGGGCGTTCGTCGTCAGGCACTCGACCGGTCCGGTGAGCTGACGCCGGTCCAACGCCGCCTCAACTCGTGGGCGGCCATCTTGGGCCGGCGGTCCCGGGTGAAGACGCCCTTCTTGTTGCCGTCGACCCGCATGAAGGATGGCCCTGTCGCGAAGTCCGCGAAGTTCCAGACGTGCTCGCCCACGACGGCATCAACCCGGTCGAATACCCGGTGATAGGTCTCGAGCAGTGCCGTCTGGTACTCCTCGCTCCACAGGGTGCCGTCCGTCGTGTGGAGACCGGCGATGGTGTCGGCGCCGTACTCCGTCACGATGATGGGCTTGCCGTGGCGGCTTGACCAGGCCGACAACTCGGCTTCCAGGCCGCGCTCGGCGGCGTCGAGGTCACCGGGCTCGACGTACCATCCGTAGTACCGGTTGACCATGACGACGTCCGCCAGCTCGGTGACCGTGCAGGTGTCCGGGAGGGCGAACATCATGTTCACGAAGCCGACCGGGCGGCTGGGGTCGGCCTGCCTCGCCGTGGCGAACAACGGCTCGAAGTAGTCGCGGGCAGCGTCGGTGTGGGATTCGGGCTCGTTGGCGAGGCTCCAGAGTACGACGCAGGGGTGGTTCTTGTCCCGGGCGATCAGCTCCTCTATGGCCAGGCGGTGGACCTCTTGCGTCGCCGCGCCGATCGTGCCCTCGGAGAACGTCGTCCTCGGGCCACCGAGGAACAGGCCACCACCGACGCCCAGGTTGAGCCCCACGGCGGCGGTCTCGTCGATCACGACGATGCCCTGCCGATCGGCCTGGTCGAGCACCTCCTCCGCGTAGGGATAGTGCGAGGTCCGCAAGGAGTTCGCACCGATCCACGACAGCAGCGAGAAGTCGTGCACCATCGCCACGTCATCGTGACCACGGCCGTGCACGTTGAGATCCTCGTGCTTGCCGAAGCCGCGGAAGTAAAAGGGTTCGCCGTTGATGAGGAACCGCGTGCCGTCGACCCGCACGGAACGGATGCCGACGGGCACCGCGTACCGGTCCACGACGGTATCGTCGTCGAGCACTTCGATCTGCAGCTCGTAGAGATATCCTCGCCCCGGCTGCCATAGCTCCGGATCCGGCACTCGAAGCTCGCCCTCGTTGCCCGACGAGGTCGTCACGGTTTTCCCCTCGGCGTCCCTGAGCTCCACCTGCACCGTTCCGGCGCCCTGCTGTGCGACGGCCGTCGTGTACCGGACCACGCCCGTGCCGCTCTCCACGTCGGTCACCACGGTGACGTCGTCAACGTAAGAGCCCGGTGACGAGTACAGCCAGACGCTCCTGTGCAAGCCGGCATAGTTGAAGAAGTCGTGGTATTGGCGCTGCCGTCGGGCACCGTCGGGCATCACCTCCACCGTCCCCGGTGGGATGGACTGCCATGTGAGCTCGTTGTTCACGACGACCGTGAGGCGGAACTCCTGGCCGGCCGGCACGAGACCGGTGATGTCCGCTTCGAACGGCGTGTAGCCGCCTTCGTGCTCGGCCACCTCGGTATCTCCGACCCAGGCGGTGGCCCGATGAGTGGCGGCGTCGAAGCGCAGCACCACCCGCTGACCTGCCCAGCCGCGTGGAACGAACACCCGTCGTTGGTACCAGACATCGCCGACATGGTCGTGCACACGAGGATCGACGAGGACGTCGTTGAAGCTGCTCGGGACCGGCATTCGCGTCGCGCCGGGCAGATCTGCCCGCCACCAGCACTGGTCCCGGCCGACGGCGTCCATGTCCGCGGTGAAGCCCCACATGCCGTCGAGCCTCTTCGTCTCTCGCGTGGTGGTGTCTTGAGGTCGGAGCATCGACCCTCCTCTCTGGGCTAGGCGACCGCCGTGCAGCCGGCGACCATGTTGACCACGATGTCCGCTCCGCCCGCTCCGCCCCGCGCCGATTGACCGATGGTCGACTCCCCCGACCCCATCAGAGCGACGAGAACGAGCTGTTCACGGAGACACCCGGAAGGCTTGCCGAGCGAGGTGGTAGGCGAGGCTCTCGGCGATCTCGACCGCCTCTTCCTCTTCCAACCGGTGCTCGGCCACCAACGCGGCGAGGTAGCCGGCATTCACGCGCCGGGCGACGTCATGGCGGGCGGGGATGGTCAGCAGAGACCGAGCGTCGTCGTTGAACCCGACGGTGTTGGCAAAGCCGGCCGTTTCGGTCACCAGGCGGTAGAACCTCCGCATGCCCTCGGGGCTGTCGTAGAACCACCACGGGGGCCCGAGCCGGAGCGCCGGATAGTGCCCGGCGAGTGGAGCGAGCTCGCGGCTGTAGGTGGTCTCGTCCAGCGTGTAGACGACGACGGTGAGTCCCGCCTCGTTGCCGAAGCGGTCGAGCAAGGGCTTGAGCGCACTCACGTAGTCGACTGCCCGCGGCATGTCGGCACCCATGTCGGGACCGAAGCGGGCGGCCACGGTGGGATTGTGGTCGCGCCACGCCCCGGCGTGAAGCTGAAGCACCAGCCCGTCGTCCATGCTCATGGCGGCCATCTCGACGAGCATCTGTGCGCGGAAGCACTCCGAGTCGCCCGGTTCCGCCTCTCCGGCGAGGATCCTCGCGAACAGCTGTTCCGCCTCATGCAGGGACAGGTCCGCGGTGGCCGGCGAGGGGTGTCCGTGGTCGGACGCGGTGGCACCGGCCGCCACGAAGCAGGCTCGTCGGGCCCGGAGGGCGTCGAGGTAGCCCTGCCACGTCGAGGTGTCCGCACCGGTGAGCGCCCCTAGCCCGGTGACGTGTGACCGGAAGCCGGCCCGGTCGGGGTCGATCACGTCATCGGGGCGGAAGGTGGGGACGACGCGCCCGTTCCAGCCGGATCGGCCGATGCGGGTGTGTTGCTCCAGGAGATCGAGGGCACCGTCCGTCGTTGCCAGGTA
>Ga0181518_10000744_pt1 | contig 34916 bp, 36 predicted proteins | sample PEATcosm2014_Bin_28_FD_119751 | JGI IMG/M metagenome (GOLD analysis project Ga0181518, IMG submission 119751) | Peatland microbial communities from MTU Mesocosm Facility, Houghton, MI, USA - PEATcosm2014_Bin01_60_metaG | ecosystem: Environmental > Terrestrial > Soil > Wetlands > Peat | place...
ATGCCGCCGGCGCCGGTGCCGATGATCGAGGCGGTGCGCGGTCCCATCGGCTCCGCGCGCGAGAGCCCCGCCTGCGCCATGGCCTCGTCGGCCGCCGTCAGCAGATAGGCCGTGACGGGATCGCAGAAGGGCAGCAGGGCTTCCTCGAGATGGGCCGCGGCGTCGAAGCCCTGCACCTGCGCCGAAATCTTGATGCGGCCGCGATAGGGCCGGTTGAATTGCGTTTCGCCGACGCAGGACCGCCCGTCGCGCGCGGCGCGCCACAGGGCGTCGGCCCCGATGCCCGCAGCCGACACGGCGCCCATGCCAGTGACGACGACACGTCTCGCTGAAGCCATATTATGATTTTTCTTTGATGATGTACGCCGCTATAGCGTCGATCAGGCTCTTGATGTCCTTCGCTTCGTGGAAAGGGCCATCCATCGGAATATAAACGTCGAATTTGTCTTCGATGGCCGTCAATATCATCACGATGTCGATCGATTTGAGATCAAGGCTTTCGATCGTCGCATCCAAAGTGACCTTTTCGCGATCGATCATGCCTTCCTTGACGATGACGTCGATGATCTGATTGACGAGCTCGGTTTGATCGAGAGCCTTCGTTTCCACCGATTACTCCTCACCCCTGCGTTCCAATCCGGCGCCGCTCGACTTCGCCATTAGGCGCGTCGTCCCCTCAGGCCGTCATCCATCGAGCGACTTTCCCCTCCGGCGACTTGCCCCATCTGCGCTTTACCGCATCAGGGATCTTCGGCGCCTCAGGGACGAGCATGCGCGTCGATCGCGTTCGCGCCCGCTCGGCGGGCGAATGCGGGAGACGCGCCTCAAGTCGAGCATAGGCGGCGGCGCCGCGTCAACTCCACGCCTCAAATCCTCTATCGGAGGACTCTTCAAGGAGGCGCGGAACCGCCTTTCGGCGGCGCTTCCGCCAGGACCTCTGCGTTGGTTACGCCAATCCGGCGCGGAAATAAAGAGCGTCGGCCGCGAGTTCCCGCCTCAGCCCCCCTTTCGGACGATCACGTTGTTCAAGCCCCTGTCTCAAGGCGTGATCACGCATGCGCCTCAGGAGGCGGCTCAGGGCAAGCGCCGCGGCTCAAGGAATCGCGACGACCGGCGTTCCGACCTGAACGCGGCCATAGAGATCGACGACATCCTCATTCAGCATGCGGATACAGCCGTAGGAAACCGCCGTGCCGACCGATCTTCGCATGCTTGGACTGGTGCCGTGGATGGCGACCTCGGACAGCCCGAGCGCCAGCGCCGCCGCGCCCATCGGATTGCGCGGCGAGCCGCCCGGAATGACGCTTGTCAGATAGGGATGGTCGGCGCGCACGATGTCGGGCGCCGACCAGGACGGCCGCATATATTTGGCCCGGACATAGGTCTCGCCCTGCCACGCCATGCCGGCCCTGCCGATCGCCACCGGATAGCGGATCGCCGTGCCGTCGCCCCGTACGAAATAGAGCCGGCGTTCGCTCTGCTTGATGACGATCATGCCGGGGCGAAAGCTCTGTGGAAAAGCGACGATCTCCCACGCGCGGGCGCCCGGCGCGAGGGAGGCGGCGCCGGCGAGGGCCAGCGCGGTCACGATGCGGGAAATTAAGCCGGCCGCGCGAGACCTCTTGCGAAAATTCCTGTTCATGGCCGTTCACCGCAATTGCCGCGTCGGCGCCTTGGATGTCCCAAGCCGAATCGACGTTAGCAACGCTGCGTTAACCAAAAACTAAAGACGTCCGCGCAGTCCTCCGCGCGCACGGAAATCCATGCGAACCAGGGCTTCGCCGCCACAGCCGCTAACGCTGGAGCGAGACGAGCGCTTTGCGCCAGTCCCGCTCCGAAGCTTAAGACTTCTGGCCGCCTAGGGCGCGCGGTTGCGGATGAGATCGTCGACGACGGAAGGATCGGCCAGCGTCGAGGTGTCGCCGAGCGAGGAGAACTCGTTCTCGGCGATCTTGCGCAGAATGCGCCGCATGATCTTGCCCGATCGCGTCTTCGGCAGGCCCGGCGCGAAATGAATGATGTCGGGCGAGGCGATCGGCCCGATATCCTTGCGCACCCAGGCGACCAGCTCCTTGCGCAGTTCTTCGCTCGGCTCGACGCCGGTCATCAAGGTGACATAGGCGTAAATGCCCTGCCCTTTGAGATCATGCGGATAGCCGACGACGGCGGCCTCGGCGACTTTCGCGTGGGCGACCAGCGAACTCTCGACCTCGGCCGTGCCCATGCGGTGGCCAGAGACGTTGATGACGTCGTCGACGCGGCCAGTGATCCAGTAATAGCCGTCTTCGTCGCGGCGGCAGCCGTCGCCGGTAAAATATTTGCCCGGATAGGCCAGAAAATAGGCCTGCACGAAGCGCTCATGGTCCTGATAGAGCGTGCGCATCTGGCCCGGCCAGGAATCGGCGATGACGAGATTGCCCGAGCAGACGCCCTCCAGAACCTCGCCGCCGGCGTCGACCACCTGCGGCTCGACGCCAAAGAAGGGCAGCGTCGCCGATCCCGGCTTCAATGCGATCGCGCCCGGCAGCGGGGTGATGAGAATGCCGCCGGTCTCGGTCTGCCACCAGGTGTCGACGATCGGGCACCGCGAATCGCCGACGACGCGGTAATACCAGTCCCAGGCTTCCGGATTGATCGGCTCGCCGACCGAGCCAAGGATGCGCAGCGAGGCCCGGCTGGTCGCCTTGACCGGCGCATCGCCGGCGCCCATCAGCGAGCGGATCGCGGTCGGCGCGGTGTAGAAGATATTGACCTTGTGCTTGTCGACCACCTCCCAGAAGCGCGAGATGCTCGGATAGTTGGGCACGCCCTCGAACATCAGCGTCGTCGCGCCGTTGGCGAGCGGGCCATAGACGATATAGCTGTGCCCGGTGACCCAGCCGACATCGGCGGTGCACCAGTAGATATCGCCCGGGTGATAGTCGAAAATATATTGATGCGTCATCGAGGCGAAGACGAGATAGCCGCCGGTGGTGTGGACGACGCCCTTCGGCGCGCCGGTCGAGCCCGAGGTGAACAGGATGAACAGCGGATCCTCCGCGTTCATCGGCTCGCACGGGCAATCGGCGCTCGCCTTGGCGACGACCTCGTCGTACCAGACGTCGCGCCCTTCCGTCCATGCGACCTTGCCGCCGGTGCGCCTGACGACCAGCACGGTCTTGACGATGTCGCCGCTTTTCTTGACGGCGGCGTCGGCGTTGAGCTTCAGCGGCACCTTGCGGCCGCCGCGCAGGCCCTCGTCGGCGGTGATGACGAGCTTCGATTTGCAGCCCTCGATGCGGCCCGCCAGCGAATCGGCGGAGAAGCCGCCGAACACCACGGAATGGATGGCGCCGATCCGCGCGCAGGCCAGCATCGCATAGGCGGCCTCGGGGATCATGGGCAGATAGATCGTGACCGTATCGCCCCTGTCGACGCCATACGCCTTGAGGACGTTGGCGAGGCGGCTGACCTCGTCGTGCAACTGCCTGTACGAGATATGCTTCGTCTCGTTCGGGTCGTCGCCCTCCCAGATGATGGCGGTCTGATCGCCCTTCGCGCCAAGGTGGCGGTCGATGCAATTATGGGCGACGTTCGTGATCCCGTCCTCGAACCATTTGATCGAGACATTGTGCGGATCGAACGAGGTGTTCTTCACCTTGGTGAAGGGCTTGATCCAGTCGATGCGGCGGCCATGGGCGGCCCAGAACTGATCCTTGTTCGTGATCGAACTCGCATACATCTCCTTGTATTTGGCCGCATCGACATAAGCATCGTGGGCCCATTGCGGAGCGACAGGATAGATCTTGTCCGACATTTGATTGGTCCTCCCCGGCGGCGCGTTCGTCGCGCCGTCCTAAAGTTCTGCATCCATTATGCGCCGAGCGGGCGAGCGCACAAGGCGATCCTTTCGCGACGGCGCCGTCTTAGGGGCAATCCTTCTGAACCTTCTCGAGCGCCTCGGATATTCCCGCGAGGGAATAGGTGTCGATCGTCACATTGCCCTTTATCGACGGCGCCTTGACGATCAGCTTCGAGCCTTTCTTCAAAGCGTCGATGAAGCGCGCCTCCTCCGCCGGATTCTTGATCCAGGCGTTGGCGCCCTTGGCGACGAGATCGAAATTCTCGCCGCCGACATCGGCGTGCGCCTCGCCGCCGTCCTTCATCGCAAACCCCATGATGACGGAGACTTCGTTGCGCACTTTTTCGGCCGGCCGGCTGGAGATGAAAATATAGGCGGGATCGCGCTTCAGCTTGGCGGGCGCCCGGTCCTTCGGCGTCGCCAGCGCGTAGCAGGTCTTGTCCTTGCCGCCTTCGGCCAGAAACGCGCCCCAGTCGCTAAAAGAGCCGACCTGCACCGGCTTGCCGGATTTGGGCTCGCCCAGCTTGGTCGCGGCTTTTTTGGCGTCAGCCTTCTCGGCCGCGGCCTTCTTGGCCTCCTCCGCCTTCGTCTCCTTTTTGGCTTCGCGCCAGCCGCCGCCTGCGTCCTCGCGGGCGAGGGACGGCGAAGCCGGCCCCGCCGTCGGCGCCTCCGGCAGCGCTTCAATCGACCCGGGCGGGGTCGCCGCGAAACTCGCGGCGCCGGCGCAGGCGAGGGCGACGGTCGCCGCGACGAGGGCCGCCGCGCGGGGGAGAAAGCGGAAATTCATCGGTCTATGACGCTCCCTGTCGATCCGCCGCGCGCGAGCGCTTCAAGGCGCCGCTCGCGACCCGGCGGAATCGCGAACCATCCCGCGCGCGGAAATTCGCCGCCGCTTATAGGCCGGGAGCTTCGCCGGCGAAAGGGATCCTGAGGCGCGATTTTCCGCAAAACGCCTTGGCGCGCCACATCTTATCGCCGTTTCATGGATTGCAGGGATGCGACCGGGGCGATGGCCGGGGATGTCTGCGCAGGGATGCGCGCTCAAAGTCCGGCGGTTTTGGCGGCGCCGAGAATGGGACCCGGCTTTTCCAGCGTGCCTTTCTGGAGCAGCACGACATAGCCTTCGTCGTCGGCGCGCGACTCCGGCAATTTGAACGTCGCCATGGAGCCGGTCCAGTCGCCGACCTTGTCGATGGCGCGAACGACATTAGTATAGGTGACGACGCGGCCGGCGTTTTCGCCGCGCCCGATATGCACGGTCTTCGAGCGCACGACGCGCAAGGCGAGAACGTCGGCCGGACCGCCGTCGCCGCCGGCGACGTCGATCACCAGCGCGCCGTCCGCATGCGAGAGCCGCATCGGCAGGGACACCGCGCCGCCGCTCCCCTTGCCGCCGCTGATCGCCGCCTCGATCTCCCCGCGATCGCTCCCCACGACGCCGACGAGGCCGTCGACCACGATCTGCGGCGTATAGACATGCACTTCGCCATGGGCCTCGGCGTAGGCGTGCTGCCGCGCGGCGAAGGCGCCGGAGGCCAAAGTGTCCTTCCAGCCGATATAATCCCAATAGTCGACGGGAAACGACACGGCGACGATGTCGGGCTTGCGCGCCAGCGTCGCCAGCAACGCATCCGCCGGCGGGCAGGATGAACAGCCCTGGCTGGTGAAAAGCTCCAGCACGCAAGTGACGGGGACGGGCGGGGTCGAAGCGGCGCCAAGGCCGCAGCAGGAAAGCAGGATGAGCGACGCGCGCAGCACGATCGGCGAAACCGCTCCCCTGAAGGGGCCGAATGTGGCGCGCCTGAAAAATTCCATCTTTTGCGCCGTTGTCCCTGCGTGGCCTGCGGTATTCGTCGGGGTGCGATCGCGGCAGTCTTAAAGAAAGCCCCAACGCGCGCCAGTCAAATCCTTTTTACCCTGAATCTTACCTTGACGTCAGCGGCGCATCGCTCTTTCGACTCAGTCATATTCAGGTTAAGAACGCGCAGTGCAACTCCGCGCGGGGCAATCGCCCGCTGCGGCCGCACCTTTCGAAGCTGGAGCGCCGCGCATGATTTTTTCTGGAAATCCAACGCCATCTCTGGCGCAGGCAGAGCCGCACAACGCGTCATGGCGCCGGCTTGCCGCCCTCCTTGCGGTCGCCATGCTCGGCCTTTGCCTCGCGGGATGCGGCTACAACACCATCCCGACCCTTGAAGAGCAGGCCAAGGCCAAATGGGCGGACGTGCAGAACCAGTATCAGCGGCGCTCGGACCTCATCCCCAATCTGGTCGCCACCGTGCAGGGCTATGCGAAGCAGGAGAAGGACACCTTCACCGCGGTCACCGAGGCGCGGGCCAAGGCGACCTCGATCAATATCGACGCCTCGCAGCTGACCGATCCCGCCAAGCTGCAGCAGTTCCAGGAGGCGCAGGGACAGTTGTCAAGCGCGCTCGGCCGGCTGCTGGCGGTTAGCGAGAACTATCCTGACTTGAAATCGAACCAGAACTTCCTCGCCCTTCAGTCGCAGCTCGAAGGCACCGAGAACCGCATCGCCGTCGCCCGCCGCGATTACATCGAGGCTGTGCGGGTCTACAATACCGCCCTGCAGACCTTCCCGACCATTCTCTGGGCCAAGACCCTGTTCTCGGGCAAGCAGCCGCTCGCCGCCTTCACGGCGAATGACGCCGCGCAGACCGCGCCGCAAGTGAAGTTTTAAAAAGTGAAATTTTGACGCGTGAATTCCTGACCATTCCGTCCGATCCCTCCGGGCGCGGGGCGCCAAGCGCCGCGCCGGCTTTTGCGCGCCGCGCCGGCGCCCTCCTGCTTTTCCTCGCCGCCCTGCTCTGCGCCGGACTCCTCTGCGCCGATGTTGCGCTCGCCTATGATTTCCCGCCGCTCACCGGGCGCATCGTCGATGCGGCGGGCGTCATCCCGGACGCGACGAAGGCCGCGCTCGAACCGAAGCTTCAGGCGCTGGAGCAGAAATCCGGCATCCAGCTCGTTGTGGCGACGGTTGCTTCGCTCGATGGCGACGAGATCGAACCTTACGCCAACGCCCTGTTTCGCAACTGGAAGCTCGGCGAAAAGGACAAGAACAACGGCGTTTTGCTCCTCATCGCGCCGAACCAGCATCGCGTGCGCATCGAGGTCGGCTACGGTCTCGAAGGCACGCTGACCGACGCGCTGTCCAAGATCATCATCTCCAATGCGATGGCGCCGCGCTTCAAGGCCGGCGATTACGGCGGCGGCGTCGAGCGCGGCGTCGACGACATCATCACCGTGCTGACGACGGATGCGTCCGAGTGGCAGAAGCGCCCGGACCTGCGCCTCGACCACCGCGATTCGGCGACGGATTCGCTGACGCCCTGGATCGTCCTCGCGCTGTTCGTCGTCATCGTCATTTTGCTGACGCGCGCGCCCCGCGTCGGCGCCAAAGGCGACTATTCGTCGGGCTATTCGACCGGCGACCCGCGCTGGGGCAAAGGCGCTCTGCAACAGAGAGCGCCGGCCGAACGCGATTATTTCTGGAGCAATCTTCTGTCCTTCATTCTCGGCATGCTGGCCAATTCCGGCGGACGCGGCGGCGGCTGGGGCGACGGCGGCGGATTTGGCGGCGGCGGCGGCTTCTCGGGCGGCGGCGGATCGTCCGGCGGCGGCGGCGCCTCCGGAAGCTGGTGATCGGGGGAAGCTGGCGATGACTCTCACGATCGAAGAGCAACGGCGCGTCGACGCCGCGATCAAGACCGCGGAGCTGCGCACCGACGGCGAGATCGTCTGCGTCATCGCTCGCAGCTCATCCGATTATCTGACCTACGCCGTCGCCTGGTCGGCGCTGATCGCACTCGCTTCGCCCTGGCCCCTCATCGCCGCGACCCAGCTCACTGTGCAGCAAATCCTGCTCGTTCAGGTTTTCGTTTTCGCGGCGCTCTACCTCGCGCTCTCCTCATCCGGCCTTCGCCACCGGCTGGCGCCGCGCCGGGTGCAGCGGGCCGAGGCGCATCGCGCGGCGATGGAGCAATTCATGATCCGCGGCATGGCGAGGAAGCAAAACCGCGCGGGGGTGCTGATCTTCGTCTCGCTCGCCGAACATTACGTCCGCATCGTCGCCGACGACGGCATCGCGGCGAAGGTCGACCAGTCCGTGTGGCGGGGCGCGGTCGACACGCTGCTTTTCCATATCCGCAACGGCGATATGGCGGCGGGCTTCATTTCGGCGGTGCAGCAATGCGGCGATGTGCTCGCCCAGCACTTTCCCTCAAGCGGCGCGGTGGACGAGCTGCCGGACAAGATCTACGTGATTTAAAACGACGCGGAGAAAAAAAGGATTTCGCGGTGCCCTGCAACAAGAAAATCAAGCGCCTGATATATCTCCACATTCATCGCACCGGCGGGACCACGTTACGTCACGAGGTCATGTATAATTGCCTCGACCGCCGCAAAATCTTTTTCTTTCAGGGTGGCGAGCCGCCGACCCAATGCGGATCGGCGCAGGAGCTTCTGGCCATGCCCCGGGCGCAGCAGGAGGAGCTCGAAGCAATCGTAGGCCATATGCCTTTCGGCCTGCGCGAACATCTGCCGTGGCCGGAAAGCTGGCGCTATGTCACTTTCATGCGCGAGCCCGTCGCCCGGACCGTTTCGACCTACTACCAGGTGCGTCATAGCGCGGTTCCCCAGGAAGGTGAAGAACTTGGCCCCCTGGCCCATGAGGACGCCAAGCGCTACACGCTGGAGGAATATGTGCGCCATCGCTGCACGATGAGCTGGAACGGCATGTGCCAGTTCCTCTCCAACCAACGGTTCGGAAAGCAGTTCCCCAGCGAAGAAGCGATGTTCCTCGAAGCGTGGCGCAACGCCAAGGAACTTTCCTACGTCGGCATCGTCGACGATTACGACGAATCGGTGCGCCGCTTATGCTGGATGTTTGGCTGGAGAATGCCGAGAAGCTACGCCCCACATAACGCCTTGACTCCAAAGGGCAGGACCTTAAGCGAGAGCGAGCTCGAAGTCCTGCGCGCTGCAAACACATACGATCAGGTTTTGTATGATCATTTTCGCGAGCGCTTTCTGCTTGAGGGCGGTCAACCGCCGTTTGGGCAACGCCAGAGCGCACTGATGGAGAGGATGGTGCCGGCCGCCTTCCGTCGGGTTTAGCCGCCGCCCGCGGAATCGCTCGTCCGTTTATATGACCTATGCGGCGGAGCAATGCGGCGAGGTGCTCGCCCAGCACTTTCCCGCAAGCGGCGCCGCGGACGAGCTGCCGGACAGGATCTACGTGATTTAAGCGCCGCGGCGGTTCAGCGCGCCCGCGCGAATTGGGCGAAGCGCCGGGTTTGCTCCACCGGCCGCGGCCAGCTTGCGGGCGACGAGGCGATCCACAGGAACGCCAGCGGACCCGTCGTGTCGACGGTGACCCGGACGCGCGAGCCCGCGCCAAGGCGCTCGAAGCTGTGCGTTTTGGAAATATACTCCAGCAAGCATTGGCGTTGCTTGGCCCTGTTAGTCGATCGGCCGTGGCTTGTCCGGAGCGGCCCAGCCCGGCGGGAGCGGCTCACCATAGCCTTGGGGTTTGGGGTAGGCAGAGCCATACGCGAAGCGGCCTGTCGCACCCTTGAAGCCCAAGAGGTACCAGACCTCCACCATATAACCCCCGGCCCTATCGCGGTCCTCGGTCTCGAGTGAATTCACTGCTTTCATCGCGCCTCCGATCAGATCGGAAACGGCTTTGGCGTGGATAAGTCCGTCGGACTGAGCGAGCACCGCATCAATCACCCCGTTCACGGCCGCTGTCGCTCGTGCTTGATTTTCCGGCGTCGCCGCTCCCGTGTACCCAAGAGGCGGATAATCATTCGGCAGGAACTTAATCTCTGCTCTCAAGCGCTGGAGCATGGCGCGCTTCTCCGGTGTGAGCTGGACAACCTCGGTTGAAACCCTGGGCCACAGACGGGAGAACTGCCAAAGGCGAAGGCCCAAGAACGCTATGACCACGGCGGCCAGGACCGAAGCTGCGATGAGAAGGAAACGCATTCGTCCAAGCTCGTCGATAGAGTTTCAGCAGCCTGGGAGCCAGCCGGTGCCGCGGGGCGTCACGCGCGGATATCCCAGCTTTCTGCTTCTCATAACAGGACGAAAAACAGAAAATTCAACAGCGCGGACAACGTCAAAATCGACACCGCCAAAATGGCGATGAACATAAAAAGATTATCGTCGGTCTTGCCGGGATTTTTTGCGTTTTCCCGATGCAGCGCTTTGAGGGTCACGCCGGCCACCGCTACAGCGGAGAGACCGCCCGACCACTCAAAAATAAGATGCCAGGGCCACATAAAAACATTCATGCGCCAAAGGGCCAGAATGACCGCGAGCGCACAAATGATCAGCCAGGAGCGCATCATATTCCTTTCCGGGAAGTCGCCGTGACGACTAGACAGAATAAAGTTTGCGGATTCCAGGCGAATTATATACGCGCCGAATGCGGAGATACGGCGGCGGTCAAGCATCGGCGAGCAGGAAATTGCGCGCCGCGGACTCTCACTTGCCCCGCGCGGCGGCGAGCACCGACACGCTGGCGCGGCCATCCGGCGTCAATCCGGATTTGGCCTGGAAATCGCTGATCGCCTGCTTGGTCTTGGTCCCGATCACGCCGTCGGCCTTGCCGTCGAGATCATAGCCGCGCCGCATGAGAAGCGTCTGCAATTCGCGCCGGTCCGCGCGGGAGAGGCCGGGATCATTGGTCGGCCAGGGCGTTACGAGGCCATGGCGCCCGCGCAGCCGGTCGGAGAGCAGCGCGATCGCCAGCGCATAGGATTCGGCGGCGTTGTAGGAATAGATCGCATCGAAGTTGTGCGTGACGAGGAAGGCGGGCCCGGCTGGGCCGGCCGGCAGCAGGAGGCCCGCCGCCGGGCCGCCGCCGAGCGGCGCGCCGTCGATGCGCGTGATCCCCCGCCCTGCCCAGGCCGCCATCGGCTCCTTGCGGGTGCGCCCCGAGGGTCCGGCGTAATGGGCCGGCAGGCGCACCTCAAAGCCCCATTCGACGCCCGGCGCCCAGCCGGCCTTACGAAGGTAATTGGCCGTCGAGCCGAGTGCGTCCGGAACCGAATTGATGAGGTCCCTCCTGCCGTTGCCTTCCATATCGACGGCCGTGCGCAGGAATGTCGAGGGCATGAACTGGGTGTGGCCGAAGGCGCCCGCCCAGGAACCGGCGAATTGCTCGGGCGCGATGTCGCCGTGTTGCAAGATCTTGAGGGCGGCGAGAAATTCGGTGCGGAAATAGGCCGCGCGATAATTGCCGCAAGACAGGGTGGCGAGCGACTGGATGATGGGGCGCGTGCCGAAGCTGCGGCCGAAATCGGATTCGACCCCCCAGATGGCGGTAATGGTCGCCGCATCGACGCCAAAGCGCGCCTGAGCGCTCGCCAGCGCCTGCCCCCACTTCTGCATCATGGCGCGGCCGTCCGCGACGCGCTCCTCATCGACGAGGCCGGCGAGATAGTCCCAGATCGGCGTCTTGAACTCGGGCTGCGCCTCCGCCAGCGCGAAAATGCTGTTGTCGGGCTGCAACCCTTGCGTCGCCTTGTCGAAGGTCGCGGCATCGACGCCGCTCGACAGAACCGAGACCCTGATGCCGGCGAGGCAGTCCTCGAAGGCGCCCGCGCGCGCGGCGGCTATGCTCCCGGCGCCGGTCGCTAAGGCCACGGCCAACGCCATAAAGGCCACGCGCGCCAATGGGCGGAAAGATTTTCGGGTTTGATGCAAGGAGGGAATCGTTTTGGCCGATCGTTCCATTCGGGCGGACCAACCTGCGCTGGCCTGGTCGCGATCCGCCGTCGATGCGCTCATGCGAACCAGTATAGCAGGGCGCGCCGCTGACGGAAACCGGCGCCGCCGGCGCGGCGCGGCCGCGTGATCAAGCGGCCAGCATCCTTTGCACTTCGTTGACGAGATCCTTGAGATGAAACGGCTTCGACAGGATCTTCGCCTGCGGCGGCGCGTTATTGTCGGGATTGAGCGCGACGGCGGCGAAGCCGGTGATGAACATCACCTTGATGTCGGGATCGAGCTCCGTCGCGCGGCGCGCGAGCTCAATGCCGTCCATCTCCGGCATGACGATATCGGTCAGCAGCAGTTCGAACGGCTCCTCGCGCAGGCGCTGATAGGCCGCAAGACCGTTGTCGAAGGACGCGACGTTGAAGCCGGCGTTCTGCAGAGCCTTGCCGAGGAAACGCCGCATATCGTTGTCGTCCTCGGCGAGCAGGATCTTGCCGAGAAGGACTTTGGATTCGGTGGGAATTTTCATGTCATTCATGGGAGCCTCGCGATGCCGGCCAAGGAAAGGCCCCATTTGGTAAAAATCCCATGAAAATTCACAGCGGCAAACAGAGCTATCGCAGTTTCCGCAGAGTTCCGAAATATTTCCAGCGGGCCGTGACAAATTTGTCCCGTCCGCGACGCAGCGACCGAGGCTGCTCCGCAAAAGGCGCTCCGGTGGGCCCGCGCGCCGACGATAGATGTGGACAGCGGGCCGCGTCCTTGGCAGACTTGTCCGGCTTAGAATTTTTCCAGAGCTTGCGAAGCTTGAGCTTTGCTGAGGGAAATCAGTGACTTCCGAGCCGCCCGGCCAGAGTCCCCGCCTTTTTGATCCGGAGCTTGATCCAGGCTTCGAGGTGATCGAGCCGGACGCACTTGGCTGTCCGCTGGTGTTTTCATCGCCCCATTCCGGCGACGTCTATCCGCGCCGCTTCCTTGAGCGGACGCGGCTCAGCGCGCTCCAGCTGCGCCGCTCCGAGGACGCTTTCGTCGATGCGCTTTTCGATGGCGGCCGCGGCCTCGGCGCGCCGATGATCCGGGCGCGTTTCCCGCGCACCTATCTCGACCTCAATCGCGAGCCTTACGAACTCGATCCGCGCATGTTCGACGGGCGGCTGCCGGCCTTCGCCAATACGCGCTCGATCCGCGTCGCCGGCGGCCTTGGCACGATTCCGCGCGTGGTCGGCCAGGCGCAGGAGATTTACGCCGCGCGGCTGCCGCTCGACGAGGCGCTCGCCCGCATCGAAAGGCACTACAAGCCCTATCACGCGCGGCTCAGCGGCCTCATCGACCGCGCGCAGCTGCATTTCGGGCTCGCCGTGCTGATTGATTGTCATTCGATGCCGTCCGGCGCTTATCCCGCCGGCATCGGTCCGGCCGGCGTCGCGAGCCGGACGCCGGCGAACGACGCACGGCCGCGCGCCGACTTCGTGCTCGGCGACCGCCATGGCGCGAGTTGCGCCGGCGTCCTCGTCGACGCCGCCGAGAGCGAATTGCGGCGCCTTGGCTTCAATGTCGCGCGCAACAAGCCTTACGCCGGCGGCTTCATCACGGAGAACTACGGCAGCCCCGGCGCCAATCGCCATGCGCTCCAGATCGAGGTCAGCCGCGCCCTTTATATGGACGAACAGACCGTGACGCGGTCGGAGCGCTTCGCCGAGGTCCGCGCCGCGCTGACGCAAGTCGTCGCGGCGCTTGCGGCGACCGCCGCGACGCGCCTTGCCGTCCATCGCGACGCCGCCGAATAGGATCGGTTTTTTAGCTGCGAGGCCAAGGAGCTGCGAGGCCGGGCGGCTCTCAAAAAAACGGATTGCGTGCGTCAGGCCCGCCTCAAAAACGCGGTCACGGCAGGGCGTCGAAGCCGTCCTTGAAACCGGCCAGCGCGAGAGGAATGCCGATGCCTTCCTCCGGCGTCTGGAAAATGATGAAGGTCGCGTTGGCGCCGCTTTTCATTTGATCGATCAGTTTCTGCTCCATCACGACCTCGGCGACGCAGCCGGTCGGAAGACAGCGCACGAAGCCGGCGCGGCCGACGTCGACGTTGTCGATCTTGAGCCCGAGGCCCGAGGGCAGCAGAACGCCGAGCGGCGCGATGACGCGCAGCAGCTTGCTTTTGCCGTCCGCCGTCTTGAGCACGATGACGACGAGATTGATGTTCGGTTTGTCTTCGGCGGCGACGCTCTGCAGCAGGGCGCATTGTTCTTTGGCGGCGCCGGGAGGCGTCTCGCAGCGCAGCTCCCAGTCGCCGTGCTTGGCCTTGACGACGCCCTGCGCGCGCGCCGCGCCCGCGCTTGCGAGAAGACCCAAAGCGACGACCGCGGCGCAGAGCCATGCGGCGCAGAAAAAAGGCCCCGCGGCGCGTGCGCGGGCGCCCTGGGTGTGATGCTGTTCGACGGCCATACTGTCTCCGAAACTCGAATTGCGCGTCTGGCCCCGAATTTTCGCGATATTCCCGCGCCGACCCACGCTGCCTAGCAAATCGCTTGGGGCTGTCAAGTAATTGGGGCGGTCAAGTAAAGCCGGGGCATCGCCTTGGGGGGCCTTGCATCGCGGTTCAAGGCGTCCAGGGTGCTCGCGCCTTTATGCCGCAAGGGCTGAGCGCGGACGGTCGATTGCGTCAATGCCGGTTTTGTGGTTTGGAACTATTCAAGCCGGCGTCCGGCCCTCCTGATGGCGGGGCGAATCGGAAATGAACAGCCGTGCAACGGGAGTATCGACCTCAATGAGATTTGCCAGCCCCTTCGCGCGTCTCGCACAAAACTTTCACCCGCGCCTGGGCCAAAAGCTCCAGACGGTCATATTCCCCGCCGCGTTTTCTCTCGCCGCGCTCGCCGCCGGCGCCGCGCATGCCGACGGATTTCCCCGCCCCGGGCAAATCACCTTCGAGGAAGCGGTCACCCCGATCGCCCACGAGATGCATTTCTTCCACAACTGGATCCTGCTGCCGATCATCACCGTCATCTGCCTCTTCGTCCTCGCCCTGCTCGCCTATGTGATCTTCAGGTTCAACGAGACCAAAAATCCGGTCGCGGCGCAGACGACGCATAATTCGACGCTGGAAGTCGCCTGGACCGTGCTCCCCGTGATGATCCTCGTCATCATCGCCATCCCCTCCTTCCGCCTGCTGACGCATCAACTCGTCGTGCCGCCAGCCGACATCACCGTCAAGGTCACCGGCCATCAGTGGTACTGGAGTTATGACTATCCAAAGGATCAGGGCGGCGGCTTCAGCTTCGATTCCTATCTGATCCCCGAATCCGATTTGAAGCCCGGCGACATCCGCCAGCTGTCCGTCGACAACGAGGCGGTCGTGCCGGTCGGCAAGGTGGTGCATGTGCTGGTCACAGGCGCCGATGTGATTCACTCCTTCACCGTGCCGTCCTTCGGAATTCGCATCGACGCGATTCCGGGCCGGATGAACGAGACCTGGTTCAAGGCCGAGCGCGAAGGCATCTATTACGGCCAGTGCTCTATCATCTGCGGCAACAATCACGCCTTCATGCCGATCGCCTTCCGGGTCGTGAGCCCCGAACAATATACGACATGGCTCGCTACCGCCGCCAAGAAATTTGCGTCGCGCGCGCCCGATTCCGTTCACCTGGCCGATAACGACGCGCCATCAGCCCGCTAGACGAAGCGGCGTAACAAATTTCGAGGAGACTCCTGATGGATGCGAGAGCGACGGCCCAGCACGAAGAGCATGGGCATCCGACCGGATGGCGGCGCTACGTCTATTCGACCAATCATAAAGACATCGGCACGATGTATCTCATCTTCGGGATCACGGCCGGCGTCTTCGGCGGCCTGCTTTCGGTCCTGATGCGAATGGAGCTGCAGGAACCCGGCATTCAGGTGTTCAATCATCTCGCCGAGATGTTGGGCGCCTCGCCCGACACCGCGATCGATTCGGCGAAGAATCTCTACAACGTGACCATCACGATGCACGGCATCATCATGATCTTCTTCATGGTGATGCCCTCGCTCATCGGCGGCTTCGGCAACTGGTTCGTTCCGATCATGATCGGCGCGCCGGACATGGCCTTCCCGCGCATGAACAATATCTCGTTCTGGCTGCTGCCGGCCTCTTTCGCGCTTGGCTTCACCTCCATGTTCATGGATGGTTCGCCCGGCATGAAAGGCTTCGGCGGCGGCTGGGTGCTCTACCCGCCCTTCTCCAGCAACGCGGGCTCGCCCGGTCCGGCGATGGACTTCCTCATTCTGTCGCTTCATCTCGCCGGCATCTCGTCGATCCTCGGCGCGATCAATTTCATCACCACGATCTTCAACATGCGCGCGCCGGGCATGACCCTGCACAAGATGCCGCTGTTCGCCTGGTCCGTGCTGGTCACCGCCTTCCTGCTGTTGCTGTCCCTGCCGGTGCTCGCGGGCGCGATCACCATGCTGCTCACCGACCGCAATTTCGGCACGACCTTCTTCGATCCCGCGGGCGGCGGCGACCCGCTGCTGTTCCAGCATCTGTTCTGGTTCTTCGGCCATCCCGAAGTCTACATCCTGATCCTGCCCGGCTTCGGCATCATCAGCCATATCGTCTCGACCTTCTCGCGGAAACCGATCTTCGGCTATCTCGGCATGGCCTATGCGATGGTGGCGATCGGCATCGTCGGCTTCGTCGTCTGGGCCCACCACATGTACACGGTCGGCATGTCGCTCGACACGCAGCGCTATTTCGTCTTCGCGACGATGGTGATCGCGGTGCCGACCGGCGTGAAGATCTTCTCCTGGATCGCCACCATGTGGGGCGGCTCGATCTCGCTGCGCACGCCGATGCTCTGGGCCGTGGGATTCATCTTCCTCTTCACCATCGGCGGCGTGACCGGCGTCGTGCTCGCCAACGCCGGCATCGACCGCGCTTTCCACGAGACCTATTACGTCGTGGCGCATTTCCACTACGTGCTCTCGCTCGGTGCCGTCTTCGCGCTGTTCGCGGGTTTCTATTACTGGTTCCCGAAGATGTCGGGCTACCTCTACAATGAGAAGCACGCGAACATCCATTTCTGGATGATGTTCATCGGCGTCAATCTCACCTTCTTCCCGCAGCATTTCCTCGGCCTCGCCGGCATGCCGCGCCGCTACATCGATTATCCCGACGCCTATACGCTGTGGAACCGGATTTCGTCTATCGGCTCCTACATCTCCTTCGCCGGCGTCATCCTGTTCCTCTATATCGTCTACGACGCCTTCGCGAAAAAGCGGCTCGCCGGAGACAATCCGTGGGGCGTCGGCGCGACCACCCTCGAATGGACGCTGCCCTCGCCGCCGCCCTTCCACACTTTCGAGACCTTGCCGCAAATCGCGAGCACCGACCACTGACTGAAAACCGGCGCCGGGCGTCCTTGAAAATCGGGGACGCCCGGCGCCCGCCACGGCCCCTCCGGAGCCGCAGATCTCAAAAACAGAAAATGTCCCATGAGCTTCATCAGCGATAGCAGCGCGGCCAGTCAGGGCGTCACGGTCTCGAGCGCGACGCCCGGCGATTTTATCGCGCTGATGAAGCCGCGCGTGATGTCGCTCGTCATTTTCACGGCCCTGACCGGCATCCTGATCGCGCCGACGCCCGTCAACCCGATCATCGGCTTCGCCTCGCTTCTGGCCATCGCGGTCGGCGCGGGCGCGTCCGGCGCCCTCAACATGTGGTTTGATTCCGATATCGACGCGGTGATGCGGCGCACCCGCAACCGGCCGATCCCGGCCGGCAGGGTGACGCGGCAGGAGGCCTTGACCTTCGGCCTTGTCCTCGCCGTCCTCTCGGTTTTCACGCTCGGCTTCGTCGCCAACTGGGCCGCGGCGGCGCTGCTCGCCTTCACGATTTTCTTTTATGTCGCCATCTACACGATGCAGCTCAAGCGCTCGACGCCGCAGAACATCGTGATCGGCGGCGCCGCCGGCGCGTTCCCGCCCATGGTCGGCGCGCTCGCCGCGACCGGCCATCTCAGCCTCGCCAGCGTCTCGCTCTTCGCCATCATCTTCGTGTGGACGCCGCCGCATTTCTGGGCGCTCGCCCTCGTCAAGGCGGATGATTTCGCCCGCGCCGGCATTCCGATGCTGCCGAACGTCAAGGGCGCCGATCGCACACGGCGCGACATTCTTCTTTATTCCCTCGTTCTCGCCCCGGTTGGCCTGACGCCCTGGCTCATGGGTTTCGCCTCGCCCGTCTATGGCGTTCTGGCGTTCGCGCTCGGCGCGCTGTTCCTCTTCCATGCGGTCCGGGTCTATCTCGTTCGCGATGGCGAGCAGGCCAATCGATTCGCCATGCGGATGTTCGGATTCTCGATCCTCTATCTCTCCCTGCTGTTCGCCGAGATCGTCGGCGAGCGCGCGCTCGCCCTCGCGCTGCCCGCAATGTCCAAGTCGCTGTCCATGCCATGGTGAGCCCTTTGCCGATCGACAAAAAACCGGAAGGCATCCGGCTGACGACGGCGCAGGAGAAGAGCCGGCGCCAGCGCAATGTCGCTATCGGACTTGCGATCGGACTGTTCGTCCTGCTCGTTTATGTCGTGACGATCGTCAAGCTCGGGCCCGCCGTGCTCGATCGTCCCCTTTGAGGCCGGCATGACCGCTTCGCCCGACCAGCCTCGCATCCGCAACGCCCGTCGCGCCGGCGCCATCGCCGCGGTCGCCGCCGGGGCGAGCCTCGCCATGCTGGCGCTTTCCTTCGCCGCCGTCCCGCTCTACCGGCTGTTTTGCGCCTCGACCGGCTATGGCGGCGTACCGCGGATCGCGGAAGTCGCCCCGACGCATCAGGGCCAGCGCGATCTCGTCGTGCGCTTCGACGCCAATGTCGCGCCGGGCCTCGACTGGAGCTTCGAGCCGGAAACGCCGCAAATCACGCTGCGAACCGGCAAGACCGCCACGGTTTTCTTCAAGGTCGCCAATCGCTCCGATCGCGCGGTCTCCGCGCAGGCGATGTACAATGTCGGTCCCGACAGCGCCGGCGCCTATTTCGACAAGATCAGCTGTTTTTGCTTCAGCGAGCAGAAGCTCGACGCGCATGAGAGCGCGGAGCTGCCGGTCGTGTTCTTCCTCGACCCGGCTCTCGAGCAGGACAGCGGCCTCAAGGACGTCGACACGGTGACCCTCTCCTACACGTTTTTTGCCTCAAAACCGTCAGGCCCGCTTGCGGTCGGCGACGGCAAGCCCGGGGCGGGAAAACCGCTCTAGCGCGGAGAATTCGAGCGGGGCGGAGAAAATCGGTCGCGGCGCCCCGGCGGCCAGTTGAGAAACCAAGTTGCGGACGGTTATAATTCTCTTTGGGCTCGATTGAGCCTTCAGACGGAAAGAAGGTCGGATCTGATGTCGGATGTCCACGCGAAACCCCACCACGATTATCACCTCGTCGATCCAAGCCCGTGGCCGGCCTTGGGGGCGATCGCGGCGTTCGGCCTCGCGGTCGGCGGCATCATCTGGATGAAGCATCTCTCCTTCGGCAACTTCAAGCCGGAGGGCCTCGTCTTCGGCGCCGCCGTCATCGCGCTTCTTTTCGTGGCGGGATCCTGGTGGGTCGACGTCATCAAGGAATCGGCCGAGGGCTACCATACGCGGATCGTGCAGATCGGCCTTCGCTACGGCATGATCCTTTTCATCGCCTCTGAAGTGATGTTCTTCGTCGCCTGGTTCTGGGCCTTTTTCAACACGAGCCTTTTTCCCGGCTCCGCGATACAATACATGCGCGCCGACTTCACCGGCGGCGTCTGGCCGCCAAAGGGCGTCGAGGCGATCGATCCCTGGCATCTGCCGCTGCTTAACACGCTGATCCTGTTGACGTCCGGCACCACGGTGACCTGGGCGCATCACGCCCTGCTGCACGGCGACCGCAAGGGGCTCAAGTGGGGGCTCACCCTGACGATCCTGCTCGGCATCTTTTTCACCACCGTGCAAGCCTATGAATACATCCACGCGCCGTTTGCGTTCAAAGGGTCGATCTACGGCTCGACTTTCTTCATGGCGACGGGCTTCCATGGCTTTCACGTCATCATGGGCACGATCTTCCTCGCCGTCTGCCTGCTGCGCGCCCTGATCGGCCAATTGTCGCTCGACCATCACCTCGGCTTCGAGTTCGCCGCCTGGTACTGGCATTTCGTCGACGTGATCTGGCTGTTCCTGTTCACCTGCATCTATGTATGGGGGACCTGGGGCGCGGCCTTCGAGCACTGAGGCCGGGACAGATCGCAATTGAGGGCGGCTTCGGCCGCCCTTTTCGTTTGCGTTGTCCGCGCCGGACTCGACTCCGTGCGGACGTCAGCAAACGCCGTCAAGAAACGCCGCGACCGCTGGAGCCGCCCGCAACGCCGCCAGCTCCTCCGCGGTCGGCAATTGCGGACGATCCCGCGCGGCGTTGACGAGGCAAAGAAAGCCGAGCGGCTCGGTCGCGTCCGCGCGGAACTGATGCCAGGTCCAGGGCGCGATGGCGACGAGATCGTGCGGGCTCAAGGCGTGGACCGCGTCGCCGACGAGACATCGGCCGCGGCCGCGCAGCACCATCACGCCATGCATGTGCTTATGCCGTTCGAGCGTGGAGAATCCCCCTACCTCGATCTCGAAATAGCGCAATTCGCCGTCGAGGCGCGGGTCCGAGAACAGGGTCTGCCGCGAGATCGCCCGGAACGGCGCGCTGTCGGCCTCCTTATAAGGGAGATTGGGAACGCCCTCCCAGCGATACCCATCGACGGACCTGCGCAAAGGCGTCGGCTCGTCGCCGACGCTGATCGATTTTCCTTTCGGCATTCGGCGCCCTTCCCAAGCCAACCGGCAAAGCCGGACCAAGACTTCCAGATCATAGTGATTTTGGATTGAATCAATCCAAAATCGCGAACGTGATCGATTCCAATGTTTTAGAGCGCGATGCGAGTGGAAATGCGGATTCCGCTTTTCCTCATCGCGCTCCAATGGCGCATCACAACCCTTTCGAAGGGTCCAGGTTGTATGCTATTCTCTATTATATCGAGGGTTGCGCGGCGATAGCGTGCGCCGATCCGCAGACAAAGCTCCTTGGTTTCGCCTTCAGTTAGCAGGAGGCCGTCAATGGTTGCGCTGGACTGTCCCGCTCGATTGAATATCGAGCCAGAAATCTTGAGATCCACGTTCAACCAGGAGCCTTTCGGCTTCACGCATTCACTTTCGACGCTGGATATATTGAAATTCGACAATTTACAGATTTTGGCGGAAAAATACGCCGGCATCAACCGAGACTATTACGTCGCCCACAGCGCGAAGACGCCGGGCACTGTATTCACCTCGGTGCCCGTCGCCCCCTTCGAGCCGCATGAGGCGATGCGACGCCTGAATTCCGGCTCTTATCGCGTTTTGTTGAAACGCCCGGAAGATTATGACCCGCGGTTTCGCGACCTCCTCGAGGATTTGTTCAAGCAGGTCGCCGAGCGGCTTGTCGGGCTCGTCCGCGAGGACATCGCCCGGATCGAAGGCGGCTTGCTGATCAGTTCGTCGGCGACGACGACGCCGTTCCATTTCGACCCCGAGGTCGGATTCTTCTCTCAAATCGAAGGCGAGAAGATTTATCATCTCTATTCGCCAAGCGTCGTGAGCGAGCCCGAACTCGAGGCCTTCTATCGCAGCGGCCGCGTCTCGATCGCGCAGGTCGATCTTGAGGGCCGCGAACCATCGCGCGAGCATGTCTTCCCCCTTGGACCCGGACTCGGCCTGCACCAGCCGGAAAATGCTCCGCATTGGGTGGAGACGAGGGGGTCGCGGTCGATCTCCTATACGATGGTGTTCGAGACTAGGCAGATGCGGGCGCGCGGGCGGGCGAGGGCCGCGAATTATTATCTGCGGCGGCTGTCGCTGCGTCCGCCCCGTCCCGGCGCCAACCCAACCGCCGACGCCATCAAGTCCGAGGCCATGCGCGCCGTGCTTCCAGTTCGCCGGACATTGGCTGACATCAATCGAAAAGTCCGCCAGGCCCGCGGGTGAGGGCGAGCGTCCGCCGCCCGTCCCTTATAGGTAGCAATGGCGCGCGACGGCGCCGACGAAACGCGCTGTCTCCGCCGCAAGGCTCTCGCGCGGCGCGCTGAGCAGCGCTCCGCCGATCAGCAGCATGACGTCTTCGCCATAGCAGTCGAGCAGCTCGGGCGTTCGCTCGAGGCTCATGCCTCCGGCCGGCGCCGGAACGCTCGGCGCGAGACCGCTGAAGCTGCCAAGAAGGCCCGCGGCGATCGCTTTGCAGGTCGAGAGCGAATAGCCAAACCGTCCGCCATAATTTGGGAAGATCGAGGCGTCGGCGCCAAACAAGCGAAAGAGCTGCGCGAACAGGATCGGCGAGACGCGCGCGCCCGTCATCGTCGGATGCGCGAGAAAAGCGAAGTCGGGATTATTGCGGCGCAAGGCGTGGAAATTCGAGGGGCCTGCGATCATCGGCGCGATCAGCGCGGCGTCCAGTTCCTCTTCGCGTGCAAGATCCAGCTGGCGCTGCATGTCGATGTAAGATCCCGACAGGCTCGGCGCGTAGCGCGTCGGATGATGCGTGCGGTCGCTCGCCCTGCGGACCGCCGCGGCGCAGGCGCGCGTCCGGTCAGCAAAGGGGCTGTAGGATTGATTGGCGAGCCCGTGGTCGTCCTTGATGAAGTCGAGACCGCCCATCGCCAGCTCGAAAGCAAGCTTGCCGAGATCGTCCGGCCCGAGTCCCTGCGGCTTCAGAGCCGAGCATGTCATCGCCCTTCGTTTTGCGTCAACGCGCGCGCGAAGCCCCGAAAGGCCATGCGAGGGACCGCCAAACGCGCTCAGCATCTCGCGCGGAAAGGCGACGCTGGACAGCATGACGTCATCATGCAGGGACGTATTCCCGAACAGCATATTGACGAGTTGACCGGCGTCGGCGCCAACCGTCGCGGCCGCGAGGTCGATGCTGACGTCGAACGCGCCGTCGCCGCGCTCGTCGATTGCCGTCACCTCGCCGACGATCTCCGACAGAATGGAAGCGTCATGGATGGCGGATAGCGGCATCTCGACGCTCTGCTCCACCGCGATGGCCGCGGCGCGCGCCTCAATGTCGCCCGGCCGCGCGCGCACCCTGTAGACGGCGGTTAGTCTGGACGTCACGAAAGTCCTCTCCTCGAAACGCGTCGTTCTTCGTCGCAGCCTATGCGGATTTGACGCATCGAGGCAAAACGGTCTTTCGCCCGCCCGCAAATCTGTCTTTCGCCCGCCGAAGGGTGTAATGAGCGCTTGCGCGCGCAGCAAGCCGGCTCCAATTTACGCGCATGTTTGAGGATTCTCCAGAATGGGCGACGGCGATCACTCACAAACCTCGGCCTTCGTCGCCGGGCTGACGGGCCATTGCCCGCGCTGCGGGCGGGGCGCGCTTTTCAAGGGCTTCGCCGCACTCGCGCCCGCGTGCGACGTTTGCGGGCTCGATTACAGCTTCGCCGATTCAGCCGATGGCCCCGCCGTATTCATTTCATTGATTGGCGGCTTCATCGTCCTCGGGGCGGCCCTCTGGACGGAACTCGTCTTCGAGCCGCCAATGTGGGTTCACATGGTCGTATTTCTGCCTTTGACGGCGATCGTCTGCCTCGGCCTGCTGCGGCCCCTGAAAGGATTGCTCGTCGCCCGGCAATATCAAACCCAGGCGGAAGAGGGGCGGCTCAGGCGTTGACGCTGGATGGAGCACAGCGCCGGCCCCCGCGCGGCCTGCTCTGGCCAGCCGTCGCGACGCTGGTCGGCTGCGTTTTCCTGATCTTTCTCGGCGCCTGGCAATTGCAGCGGCTCGCCTGGAAAGAAGGTTTGATCGCCGAGATCGCCGCGCGCGCCAAGGCGGCGGTGCAACCGCTGCCGCCGCTGAGCCAGTGGGCGCAGCTGCGGCCCGAGGATTACGAATACCGCCACGTCGAACTCGACGGCGTCTTCGAGAACGACAAGGAGGCGCTGGTCTTCCGTCCCGCAGGCGGCCCCGCGCGCGAGCCTGGCTATCTGGTCCTGACCCCGCTGAAGCTCGACTCGGGGGCTTTCGTCATCGTCAATCGCGGCTTCGTCCCTATTGACCTCAAGGATCCGGCGGCGCGCGGCGAGATCGAGGGTCGCACGCATGTGACCGGGCTGATGCGCCAGCCCGAATCGCGGAACTTCTTCACGCCCGCCGACGATCCTGAGACCGGCCAATATTTTACCCGCGATCCGGCCCTGATCGCCCATCATTTCGGACTGGCGCCGGCCGCGCCCTTCAGCGTCGACGCCGACCTGGGTCCCGCGCCCGGAGGTTGGCCGCGCGGCGGCGCGAGCGAGCTGACGTTTCCGAACAATCACCTCGCCTACGCCCTGACCTGGTTCGGGCTTGCCGTCGCGCTCGCCGGCGTGTTCATCGCTTTCGCGCGCCGCCGCAGCTAGAGTTTTAATTACTTGTTTTATCGCGCTTTCTTGGCTGAGAACCGGGCCAGCCTCGGGCGAAACGCTCTAATTGCGCCATATTCTGCTGATTTCCATAAAGTGAGCGCCGCCTCTTCCTGCTGCCCGCCTCATCCGAACTATGATAGAGATATGAACCGTTTGCCGTCGCGGGACGTGGACCTCATCAGTTGAAATATATCTCGACTCGCGGCGAGGCCGCGCCGCTTTCGTTTATGCAGACGCTGATCGCGGGCCTCGCGCCTGACGGCGGCCTGTACCTGCCTGAGGCCTATCCGCAGCTCGGCCGCGACGAGATCGCAGGCTTTTCCGGCAAATCCTACGCCGAGGTCGCAGAGGCCGTCATCGCGCCCTATCTTGGCGGCGAGATCGCCCCGGCAGCCCTCCGCGCCATGATCGAGGCCGCCTATCAAGGCTTCCGCCATCCCGCCGTCGCGCCCCTCGTCCAGCTCGACGCCAATCTCTTCACCCTGGAGCTATTTCACGGTCCGACGCTCGCGTTCAAGGACCTCGCCATGCAGCTTCTGGCGCGGCTCGTCGACCATGCGCTGAAGGCGCGCGGCCAGCGTGCGACCATCATTGGCGCGACCTCCGGCGATACGGGAGCGGCCGCGATCGAGGCCTTCTCCGGCCTTTCGCAGGTCGACGTGTTCATCCTCTATCCGCACGGGCGGGTCTCCGACGTTCAGCGCCGCCAGATGACGACGGTCGGTGCCGCAAACGTTCACGCCATAGCCGTCCAGGGCTCCTTCGACGACGCGCAAGCCGCCATCAAGGCGCTGTTCGCCAACAGGGCGCTGCGCGAAAAGCTCAACCTTTGCGGCGTGAACTCGATCAACTGGGCGCGCATCCTCGCCCAGACCGTCTATTACTTCACCAGCGCCGCCGCGCTCGGCGCGCCCTTCCGGCCAGTCTCCTTTGTCACGCCGACTGGCAATTTCGGCGATATTTTCGCCGGCTTCATTGCCAAGCGCATGGGCCTGCCGATCGAGCGGCTGGTGATCGCCTCGAACGCCAACGACATCCTGCCGCGCGCATTGGCGAGCGGGACCTACGCCCTCGGCGAGGTGCAGGCGACGCAGTCGCCTTCGATGGACATTCAGGTTTCGTCCAATTTCGAGCGGCTCCTGTTCGAGGCCTATGGCCGCGACGGCGCCGCGGTCCGCGCCAAAATGGCCGGGCTGGCCCAATCCCGCGCGTTCGACATCGACGCCGCGGCGCTCGCCGCCATCCGCGCCGACTTCGACGCCTTCAGCGTCAGCGAGGCGCAGACCAGCGCGGAAATCGCAAGACTCTGGCGCGAGGCGCGCTATCTCGCCGATCCGCACACCGCCGTCGGCCTCAGCGCGGCGCGGCGCGAGGCCGAGTTGCGCGGCGCGCGAACGCCGCTCGTCGTCCTCGGCACTGCGCACGCCGCCAAATTCCCCGACGCGATCGAGGCCGCGACCGGCGTCCGCCCGGCCTTGCCGCCCCATCTTGCCGGCCTCCATGAAAAGCCCGAGCATTTTTCGCTGCTGCCGAGCGATCAGGGCGAGATCGAGCGCTTCATCTGCGACGCCGTCCTCAGCCAGAAGGTCGCGTCATGAGCGCCCGCGTGACCACGCTGCCGTCGGGGATTCGCGTCGTGACTGACGCCATGCCGCATCTTGAGACCGCCGCGCTCGGCGTCTGGATCGGGGCCGGCTCGCGCCACGAGCGCGCAAGCGAGCACGGGCTCTCGCACCTCCTCGAACACATGGCCTTCAAGGGCACGCAGCGGCGCAGCGCGCGCGCCATCGCCGAGGAGATCGAGGCGGCCGGCGGCGATCTCAACGCCGCGACGAGCACGGAGCACACCGCCTATTACGCCCATGTGCTCGCCGAGGACGCGCCGCTCGCCATCGACATCCTCGCCGACATCGTGACCGACAGCATCTTCGACACCGATGAGCTGGAACGCGAAAAGGGCGTGATCCTGCAGGAAATCGGCGCGGTCGAGGATACGCCCGACGATCTCGTCTTCGATCTTTTCAACGCCTCGGCTTTTCCCGACCAGCCGATCGGCCGGCCAATTCTCGGCACGCCGGAACAAATCTCCCGCTTCAGCCGCGATTCAATAGGCGTCTATCTCGAAAGCCATTACAGCAGCGGCGCGACCGTCTTCGGGGCGGCCGGCGCGATTGAGCATGAGCGCATCTGCGACGAGGTGGAGCGGCGCTTTTGCGGGCTTCCCGCCGGCCGCGCGGCCAGCGCCGAGCCGGCGGCGCGCTATCTTGGCGGCGAACTGCGGCTGAAGCGCAGGCTCGAACAAGCCCATATCGTCATCGGCTTCGAGGGGCTCTCATACGCCGACGACGATTTCTACGCCCTGCAGGTGTTCGCCAATGCGGTCGGCGGCGGCATGTCCTCGCGCCTGTTCCAGGAGGTGCGCGAAACGCGCGGCCTCGCCTACGCCATCCACGCCTTCCATTGGGGCTATTCCGACACCGGGCTGTTCGGCTTCTACGCGGCGACCGGCGCGAAGGACGTCGCGGAGCTGGTGCCGGTCGCCCTCGATTGTCTCGGCGAGGCGGCGCAGGGGCTGACCGAAGCGGAGGCGCGGCGCGCCAAGGCGCAGATGAAGGTCTCGCTTCTCGCCGCGCTCGAATCGCCCTCGCCGCGCTGCGAGCAGATCGCGCGGCAGGTCATGGCGTTCGACCGCGTGCTCTCGCGCGCGGAGATCATCGCCATGATCGATGGACTCGACATCGCGCATATTCGCGCCGCCGGGGCGCGCGCCCTTGGCTCTGCGCCAACGGTCGCCGCCATCGGGCCGGTCGGCAAGGTTTTAAGTCCGCACCGCATCGCGCAACGTCTGCGCGCGTGTTGAGGGAGGCGGTGGGGGTGGCGCTTTTCCGGATCGGCCCGAACAGCGAAAACGTCAATTTCGTTCGCGGCGAGGGCGTCTATCTGCGGCCGCCCGAAATGCGCGACTTCGAGGCCTGGTCGACCCTGCGCGAACGCAGCCGCGCGTTTCTCACGCCCTGGGAGCCGACATGGCCGGGCGACGATCTGACCCGAACCGCGTTCCGACGGCGCGTGCGCCGCCATCAGCAGGAGATCGAAAGCAACGAAGCGTTTCCGTTCCTCATCTTCCGCGACGACGACACGCTGCTCGGCGGCCTGACCCTCGGCCAGATCAAGCGCGGCGTGGTGCAGGCCGCGACGCTCGGCTACTGGATCGGCGCGCCCTATGCGCAGAACGGCTTCATGACCCGCGCCGTGCGCGCCGCGGTCGGATTTGCGTTCGGCGCGCTCCGGCTGCACCGCATCGAGGCCTCCTGCCTGCCCCATAACAAAGCCTCGCTCAAGCTTCTCGAGCGCGTCGGCTTCAGACGCGAAGGTTACGCCCGCGCTTATCTGCGCATCAATGGCGCTTGGGAGGATCACCTTTTATACGCCCTTCTCGAAACCGACCGAACGACGCCGCCGGCGCCGCCCGCAAGGCGCTGAGGCGATGGCCGTCTTGCCGGTTTTTCTCCGCCGCCGGCGGTCTCAAAACCGACTTGAATAATCCGTAACTCTCGTGCTCAGCTGCGAATTCGTCTCTTCCTCGAGGCTCGAACTGTCCGGCCCCGGACGATCCATTCCACAGGCAAACCAATCTTGTCGGGCACAGCGCATCAACTTCGCCATCGGATCCTGCGCCATCTGATCCTGCTTGCCGCGCTCGCGGCGAGCTTGAGCCCGGCCAAAGCCATCGAATCGGTGCGGGTCCCCCTCGACGCGCAGGTGATCGACCTCACCAAGGCGGTCGAAAGCTACAATTCGATGGGGGATAGCCTGCTCGTCTCGACGGCGCCGGGCGCGGACGGCATCGTCCGCCGCATCGAGGTGCGCGCCAAGGAAGAGGGAACGCGCCCGAACTGGATCGTCTTCGCGCTCACCAACGACACCGGCGAACAGGTCGAGAGGCTGATCGAGGCGCCGCATTTCCGCCTCGTCGGCTCCGGGGTGATCTGGCCGGATCTCGGCTCGACGCGCATCTCCGCCATCACCGCCAGCCAGGGCTTTCCGCCCGAGCGCGTGGAAAGCGCCGACGCCGACGTGTTCCGGCTGACGCTCGATCCCGGCACGACCGTCACCTATGTCGCCGAATTGCGCACGCCGAAGCTGCCGCAGCTGCGCCTCTGGCAGCCGGACGCCTACAAGGACCGCATCACCAGTCTCTCGCTCTATAAGGGCATCGTCATCGGCGTATCGGGGCTGCTTGCGCTGTTCCTCACCATCGTCTTCGTCGTCAGGGGTGCCGTCATCTTTCCCGCGGCGGCGTTTCTGGCCTGGACCGTGCTCGCCTATGTCTGCATCGACTTCGGCTTCTGGGACAAGATTTTCGGCGCCGCGGGTCAGTCAGACCGCATCTGGCGCGCCGTAACCGAGACGGTCCTCGCCGCGACGCTGCTGGTCTTCCTGTTCGCTTATCTGAACCTCAACCGCTGGCACGTGCGCGCCTCCCATGTCGCCGCCATCTGGCTGATTTTCCTCGCCGCTTTGGTCGGGCTCGCCGTCTATGACGCGCCTGTCGCCGCGGGCGTTGCGCGGATTTCGCTCGCCACCATCGGCGCCGTCGGCTTCGTTCTCGTGCTTTATCTGGCCATCCACGGCTATGACCGGGCGGTCATGCTGATTCCGACCTGGTTCCTGCTGCTCGCCTGGATCATCGGCGCGGCCTTCACCGTCACCGGAACGCTGACCAATGATCTCGTCTCGCCGGCCCTCATCGGCGGCCTCGTGCTGATCGTGATGCTGATCGGCTTCACCATCATGCATAACGCCTTCGTCGGCAGCGGCCTCGTCCACGGCGCCGTCTCCGATGTCGAGCGCAAGGCGCTGGCCCTGACCGGGAGCGGCGACATCATCTTCGATTGGGACGTCGCCGCCGACCGGGTCTATGTCAGTCCCGAGGTTGAGGCGCAGCTCGGCCTTCCGCGCGGCGCGCTCGAGGGACCGGCTTCGAACTGGCTCGACGTGCTCCACCCCTCGGAGCGTGATCGCTATCGCGCCTGTCTCGACGCCGTGCTGGAGCAAAGGCGCGGGCGCATCAACCAGGATTTCAGGCTGCGCGCCGCCGACGGACAGCATTTCTGGTACCGCATGAAAGCGCGGCCCGTGGTCGGTCCCGACGGCGAGGTGCTCCGCATCGTCGGTTCGCTCAGCGACATCACCGAGATCAAGACCAGCGAGGAGCGGCTGCTGCACGACGCCGTGCACGACAATCTGACCGGCCTGCCGAATCGCGAGCTGTTCTTCGACCGGCTCGGCGCGGCTCTTGCGATGGCGCAGAGCGACCCGAAGATCCGCCCGACCGTCATCAGCATCGACATCGACCGCTTCAAGCAGATCAACGAGTCGGTCGGACTTTCGGCCGGCGATTCGATCCTGCTCACCCTTGCGCGGCGCCTTGGCCGCATCCTGAAGCCGCAGGACACGCTGGCGCGCCTCTCGGGCGATCAGTTCGCCGCCCTCATCGTGTCGGAACCGGACGCCGAACAGATCACCGCGCTCGCCAATGTGGTGCGCCGCGTCGCCTCGACGCCGGTGACCTTCAGCGACAAGGAGATTCCGCTCACCGCCTCGATAGGCGTGGCGCTCTACGACCCGCAATTGCACGCCAAGCGCGAGGACATGCTGAAGGATGCCGAAATCGCCATGCGCCATGGCAAGCGCCTTGGCGGCAACCGCATCGAGGTGTTCCGGGCGACGATGCGCAGCTTGCGCTCGGACCGTTTCGGGCTCGCCGCCGACCTCTCAAAGGCGCTCGACCGCAACGAGATGAAAGTCTATTTCCAGCCGATCGTACGGCTCGAGGATCGCACCGTCGCAGGCTTCGAGGCGCTGCTGCGCTGGGATCATCCGCGCCTCGGGCGCCTCAATCCGGGCGAATTCATTCCGGTCGCCGAAGAGACCGGCGTCATCGTCGATCTCGGCATCTTCGCGCTGGAGCGCGCCGCGCACGAACTCGCGGCCTGGCAACGGGCCCTCGACGTCGATCCGCCGATCTTCGCCAGCGTCAACGTCTCCTCGCGGCAATTGCTGCGTCACGACCTCGTCCAGGACGTCAAGGCGATATTGTCGCGCGTCCAGGTGAGCCCGGGCTCCCTGAAGCTCGAGCTGACCGAGAGCCTCGTCATGGAGAATCCCGAATATGCGGCGCAAATCCTGACCCGCATCCGCAACCTCGGCGCCGGCCTCTCGCTCGACGATTTCGGCACCGGCTATTCGTCGCTGGCCTACCTGCAGCGCTTCCCCTTCGACACCATCAAGATCGACCGCTCCTTCGTGCGCCACAATGGCGTCGGCGCCCGTCCGGTCATTTTGCGCTCGATCGTGGCGCTCGCGCATGATCTCGGCATGGAGGTCGTCGCCGAAGGCGCGGAGGCCGAATCCGACGCCATCGAGCTCTACCAGCTCGGCTGCGAATATGCGCAAGGCTTCGCCTTCGGGCATCCGATCAGCGCGGCCGACGCGCGCAAGCTCGTCGGCGCCGCGACCATCGCGGCCTAACCCCGCGGCTCGAAAGCAGCTCAGCCTATTTCAGATCCGCCCGAGAGCTTCGGAGGCTATCTCGCGGCAGCGGGCGTGGCTTTCTTTCCCATCGTCGGCGATGCTTTGCAGCGCCGTGCGTGCAATTTCCAGACAGCTCCTTGTATGGGAAAGAGTCTGCGTCAGATGCGTGATGACTTTTGTTTTTTCGGCGATCTCAGTTTCGCGCGCGGCGAGGTCGGTTAGGTCTGTCATTTGGCCGGTCTCCTCAATAGCGCTCTTGAGGATACCGCCTGACGCCGTGGACGCATTGATCCAACCGGCGTCGAGAATGCGACAACGCCGAACTCAGGCGTGGCCGAGATCGGACGAAAGCCGCTTCAGATCGATCCCGACCTTGTGCAGCGCGCGCTCGTATTTCGAACCCAGGGCGTCGTCGAAGATGAGGGATGAATCGGCAGGGATATTGAGCCAGCCGTTCTCCTGCAATTCGGCCTCGAGCTGGCCGGCCGACCAGCCGGCGTAGCCGAGCGCAAGCAGCGCCCGATCGGGGCCAGCGCCGCGCGCGATTGCGCGCAGGATGTCGATCGTCGCGGTCAGGGACACCGCGCCGTCGATCGCCAGCGTCGAATTGTCGATGAAGAAGTCGTTGGAATGCAGGACGAAGCCCCGGCCCGTATCGACCGGACCGCCCTTCATGACCTGCACCGATTCCGCCTGCGCCGGCAGGCGGATGGCCTCATCGGGCTTGATCACGTCAAGCTGAACCAGCAGCTCGGAGAAGACCACCTTGCGCGCCGGACGGTTGACGATGATTCCCATCGCGCCCTCCTCGGAATGCGCGCAGAGATAGATGACCGAACGGGCGAAACGGTTATCCGGCATGCCGGGCATGGCGACGAGCAATTGCCCGTCCAGAAACCCGCCATGCTCCTGCCGTTCACCCCCGAGAGGCATTTTTGATCCCATGTTATCGCCTCATTCTGCTGAATTTCGTCGCCCTTGGACCACGACCGCCAACTCGCCTCCATCCTCCCACGCGTCGCGAACCGGCCCTTGATCGCAATCACTTCAATGTAGGTTGCGGCCCTTGCACATGCAAAATATCGTGACTTGTCATCCAGAGGTTCCTGCTATCAACCGATTGTCATGCAAATGTCTTTCCAGCTTCTGAACGGCGCTGCGCGACTAAGTCGCGCAGGCGCCGCCGTCAGCCTATTTATGCTGGGATTCATGGCTGAATTACGCGCCGACCCCTATGCCAGCGCCAGCGCCTGGAGCGAGGGGACAAAATCGGCCGCGCGGTTGATCGCGGCGCCGGCCCCGGCGAGCGGTGCTTACAGAGCCGGCGTGGAGATCCGCCTCGACCCGGGGGTGCACACTTATTGGCGGACCCCCGGCGAAGCCGGCGCACCGCCCGTTTTTGACTTCGCGGGCTCCGAAAATATCAAAAAGGCGGTGGTCCTCTATCCGGCGCCCTCGCGCGTCGACGAAGCCGGCTTCGCCCTGTTCGGCTATCGCGGCGACGTCATCTTTCCCGTCGACGTGGAACTCGCCGACGACAGCCGCCCCGCCATTCTCGCGCTGGCGCTCGACTATGCGGTGTGCGGTGAGATTTGTCTGCCGGTCAAGGCCAAGGCGGCGCTCGCGCTGCCGGCAAGGCCTGGGGCTGGCGCCGCGGCGCCGGTCGAGTCGTCGCCGGAGGCTGCTTCCCTCGAAGCCGCCAGGACGAAAGCGCCGCTGCGCCTCGATGCTGCGCAGCGCGATGCGAAATTCGCCATCGCGCGGGACGCGGGCGCGGTCCAACCGACCTGGCGGGTGCGCGTCAAGGCAGGGCCGGAGACCGCCGATGCGAATTCGACCGATCCAGATGGCGCAGCGGCGGATCTTTTCGTCGAGTTCCCGGAAGGGTGGTACTTCGAATCGAAAAAGACCGACAATCCGAACGAGTTCCTGATCGTCGAAGTCGAGGCGCCTCCTCCGCAAGTCGCCGCGCCGGCTAAAGGCGTGGCGGAGGGCGGCGCGAAAATCCCCGTGACGGTGACGTTGGCGCAGCCGCGGCAAAGCTACGAATTTACGGTAGATCTCGGCATGTTTGCGGAGCAGCCATCGCTCGCCCACGCCGCCGAGCCCGCCTTGGCGAATGCGCCCGCTGGAGAGAAACAATGACGATCAAGACCGGCGACCGGATTCCCAAGGCCAGCTTCTCCGTCATGACCCCCGAGGGTCCGGCGGTGCGCACGACCGATGAGGTTTTCAAGGGACGCCGGGTCGTGCTGCTCGGCGTTCCGGGCGCCTTTACGCCGACATGCAGCAACACGCATCTGCCGGGTTTCGCCGAAAGGGTCGACGCGTTCAAGGAGAAGAAGATCGACGAGATCGCCGTCACCAGCGTCAATGACGTTTTCGTCATGTCCGCCTGGGCCAAAGACACGGGGACGGCGGACAGAATCAGCTTTCTCGCCGACGGCAGCGGCGATTTCGCAAGGGCGCTCGGGTTGACGCTCGACCTTTCCGAGCGGGGACTCGGCGTTCGCTCGCAGCGCTATTCGATGCTCGTCGAGGATGGCGTCGTGAAGAAGCTGAATATCGAGGCGGCGCCCGGCAAAGCGGACGCATCGAGCGCCGAGGTTCTGCTGAACCAGATCTGATGACGATCGCGCTTCAGCTCAATCGCGCGCCGTTCCCGCCCTACCCCGTCGCTTTTCGCTTGATCAGGAAAGGCGCCATACCCTTGCGCGCCAGTTCGTCGGCGCGCTCGTTCATTTCATCGCCGGCGTGACCCTTGACCCAACGCCAGTCGATGTCGTGCCGCTCGGCCGCCGCCTCCAGCCTTTGCCAGAGCTCGACATTCTTGACGGCCTTCTTGTCCGCCGTGCGCCATCCATTTCGCTTCCAGCCCGCGATCCAGCCGGTAATGCCGCCCTTCAGATAGTTTGAATCGGTATAGAGATGGACTTTGCAGGCGCGGGTCAGCGCCTCGAGCGCCATGATCGCGGCGGTCAGCTCCATGCGATTGTTGGTCGTCGCCGCCTCGCCGCCGCAAAGCTCCTTCTTGTGATCGCCGAAGGTCAGCACCGCGCCCCAGCCGCCCGGCCCTGGGTTGCCGGAGCAGGCGCCGTCGGTGAAGATCGTCACCTCGCGACTCATTGGGGATTAAGGCCCAGTTGCTCCGCCTCGTCGATGCGCTGATGAAACCGCAACTTGCCGATGTATTCGAGCGGATCCTTTGGACTCACCAGCGCGCCGGCCGGCACATTCAGCCAATCGATCAGGCGGGTCAGGGCGAAGCGCAAGGCGGCGCCGCGGGCCAGCACGGGAATCGCCGCCGCTTCCGCCGGGGTCAACCGGCGAACGCGCTGATAGCCTTCGAACAAGGCCGCCGCCTTTGCGATGCTGAAGGAGCCGTCGGGCTCGAAACACCAGGCGTTGAGGCAGATGGCGAGATCGTAGGCGAGGTCGTCCGTGCAGGCGAAATAGAAATCGATCAGCCCCGACACCTCATCGCCGAGGAAAAGAACATTGTCCGGAAAGAGATCGGCGTGGATGATTCCGCGCGGCAAATCCCGCGGCCATCTGGTCTTGAGAAAAGCCAGCTCCGCCGCGATGGCGGCGGCCAGGCCCGACTCGACGTCGTCGGCGCAAAAGCGAAGCGGCGCAAAGAGCTGCGGCCAGGCCGAAAGACTCAGGGCGTTGGCGCGCGAGCCTGTGAAATCGGCGGCGGCCTGATGCAGTTTGGCGAGCGCCTCGCCGATCCGCTCGCAATCGCCGACATCGGGCCGATTGCGGCAAACGCCGTCGAGAAAGGTGACGATCGCGGCCGGGCGCCCGGATAGCCGGCCGAGCGCTGAGCCCGACCGCGCCCTCACGGGCCGCGGGCAGCTGAGGCCGCGCGCCGCCAGATGATCCATCAGAGCGAGAAAGAACGGCAGGCTGTCCGCCTCGACGCGCTTTTCGTAAAGCGTCAGGATGAAGTAGCCCTTTTCGGTGTGGAGGAGGAAATTGGAGTTTTCGACGCCTTCGGCGATGCCTTTCAACGCGCGAACGCCGCCAAGGTCATAGGTTTCGAGAAAGGCGGCGAGAGCCGCGTCGGAGACTTCGGTGTAGACAGCCATGCGGCATCCGCTTGGGGGACAAGGAACTGATTCCCGGGCTTCGCCGGGACAGCTGGGCCGGTGGTAGCCACAAGGCGGCGGCAGGTCAATTTGCGCCGGCGGCCGCCAGATCGGGATGCGGGCGGAAAACCGGCTCCCGCTTCCCTCTTCAGGCGGCGGCGACCTCCGGATTTTGGGCGCGCGCGGCGAGCACGACCGACGCATCGGGCTGGATCACGCCGCAAGATACGATGAGCTTGAGGGCCTCGTCGGGCGCGATCGCGAGCTCGATGACGTCCCGCGCCGGCAGGAAGAAGTAAAAGCCC
>Ga0181518_10000747_pt1 | contig 34898 bp, 27 predicted proteins | sample PEATcosm2014_Bin_28_FD_119751 | JGI IMG/M metagenome (GOLD analysis project Ga0181518, IMG submission 119751) | Peatland microbial communities from MTU Mesocosm Facility, Houghton, MI, USA - PEATcosm2014_Bin01_60_metaG | ecosystem: Environmental > Terrestrial > Soil > Wetlands > Peat | place...
CCGCCGCCGTCGGGCGTGGCCGCCATGCTCACGACCGGCCGGTTGAGTCGCACGCTCCCCGTCGAGCCGTAGAACGCGGCGTCGCCGTAGTTGTACACCCCACCATCGGCTCCAACGAGGCGGTAGCCGGATGCCGCCGTGACTGTCGCTGCGGCTGGCGCTGACGCCAGAGCCAGCCTCGAGAGTCCGGAATGCGAGAGGGAACACGCCGAGAGCGTTGCGATGACCAAGACGCTGAGACCGAGGGGCACGGCCTTCTCCACCAGTAGGAGCACTCTTGAGCGGAGTGGCACGCTAGTTATCGGAGATGTAGATCGCTCCATCGGGAAAGCGCGGCGTCGCCTGGGTCGATCCCTCGTCGAGACCGTGGCCCCGTGTGCGCCCGGTCGGACGAGCCCCCTTCTGGCGGGGATCCCGGGATCCCGTGGCTCAGTAAGCGCAATGTCGGGGACTGTCATCGGGGATAATGAAGAGGTGTCGAGCTACGAAATGTCCGGAGGCAAGAGGCGAAGCCGTCCACCCCGGGGAATGAAGTGGGCGGAGGTTGTACTCCCGACATGCCTGGTGCTCGCTGTATCGATCCCGGCGATGGTCCTCGAAGAGGATTGGCATGGCCGCCCGATGATTGAGCAGGCGACTCACCTTTGGATCCTTCCGGCGTTCCTTGTGGCGTCAGCCTTCCTGTTCGGCGGTGCACGTGCCGGATTCCGCTGTCCGTCCACCGCGGTGGCCCATGCTTTCGCTGCCGCAAGCTTTGCGTTGGCGATATTGCTGCTCGGCGCAGAGTTCCGCAGGCTCTGGATTGTTCATGAGGGTGTGCCGATTGCGGTCGTTCGCCTCTGGTGCCTCGGCGTAATAGGGGCCTTGATGCTGAGCTTGATTGGATCATTGTTAGGTCGTCGGTTGGCAACCGACAGGCAGTGATGGTCTTCGTCGTGCCAAACCGCAGGCGGCCAAACACGAGCAAGGCATGCCGTCAGAAGCTGCCGAGCAGGGGCGCGCTCCTTCGACGGCACCAGAGGGAGGAGTCTGGACAGGTCGGACCGGGGTGAGATCGATTTACGTCCTCCTGTCGCGGACTCGATGGACGAGGCGGGGGCCTGTGAAGTGCGTGCCCGCGACGAAGCGCATGAGTGGGCCCAAGCTGGGAGCGGCCAAGGCGCCCGTGAAGAAGAGACCAGGCACATTGGATTCGAGGTGGTGATCCAGCACCGGAGCACCAGCAAACAGCTTGAGATTGCCGCGTAGGGAAGGCGTGACGTAGTCGAGTCGAGTCAAGTCCAAGCGAAAGCCGGTTCCGGCGATGACATGATCAGCGCACTCGGTGACTGCACCCTCGGAGGTGCTCAGGTGGAGCCGTACGCGGTCGCCTATTTTCTCAGCTCCAAGGACTTGGTGGCCGAGCAGCATCGGCACTCTTCCTTCGACTCGCTCGCGAAGCCACCAGGCACCCGCTGGACCCAGGAAGCCCAAGGCCTTCTCGACCCGAGTCTCCTTGGGTAGGAGCCTGAAGACGTCAGGCAATCGGTCGTAGCCCCAGCAGTGCCACCCTTCACAGAGCCGAACGACCGGTTTCCGGAGCCGCTCCAGGCGGGTCGGATTCGCGGGGTTGGGGTCCGGCCAACCCACGCCGTCACCACGGATGACTAGCTTGACGGCTGCTCCTTGTTCGAGGAGCAACGCTGCCGTCTCGAGAGCCGACGAGCCCCCTCCGACTACGAGGACGTCCTTGCCTCGGAATCCTGTGAGGTCCGTGTGCTCGGACGTGTGTGAGACGAGATCGGAAGGAAAGCCTGACAGCTCTGGCGGCACGAACGCGAACGGGATTATGCCAGTAGCCACAACCACGCGGGCTGCCCTGATGTGCTCACCGTTGGCGGTGAGAAGCGAGAAGCCACCCGTGGGTAACTGGGACAACGAAGTGACCTCGGTCTCCTCGACTCCGGGCACGAGCTGACTGGCAAACCAGCTGCCGTAGCCGACGAACTGTTCCCGCGACAGAGGGATGACTCTCTCGTGGTAGACCTCTTGGGCTTGATGGCAGTAGTCGCGAGCGAGGAAGCCGGGACCGGGCGCCGAAAGGTCGGATGCATAGGGTTCAGACTTGAGCATCATGCCTGCGGGCATGTTGAACCGCCATGCACCCATCGTGTGGCCGAACACCCGGTGTTCGACTCCAGCGTGCTTGAGGTGAGCTCCCACGGACAACCCATTTGGCCCGGCTCCGATCACCGCAACTTCAGTTGTGGACAAGGTCGTGCTGCGTCGGGGTCGAGCCGGACTCGGGTGTTCGAGCGGCATCGCGGGTGGGTTCTTGGTGAGCCTGCGCTGGGCGACACCCACGTTCCCTGCCAGGGCGACGAATGCGGGACCGAGGTCGCCTCTGTCCAGGTAGTCGTAGCTCTGACGGCGGAGGAAGTCCTTTGCGAATATCGCAACGGCCTTCCGGGGTGGCACGCAGTCCGGGCGCCGCCCTCGGGTCTCGATGTTCTCCCATAACCATTTGATGTCACCTTTCAAGTACCGCATCTTCACCTCGGTCCGATAACCGAGCACGGGAGAGAGGGGTTCACCCGCCGCCCATTGCCATAGCAGCGCGGGAAAGGGGATACCCGACCGAACAGCTAGCTCTAGCGAACCGGACAAGCGGGCATTGATTTCCATCAAGTGGGGACGCCCCCCCGCATCGCGGCGGAACTCGACTTCGCTGTAGCCCTCCAGGTCCATGGCGCGCACGAGCGCCAGGGCGGCAGATTCCAGCTCTATGGGCATCGATATGCTCTCGCGCACTACGGAGACACCGCCCAGAGCCGGCATCGTACGGTGAGCCACCTGCGCGAAGCTCGCCCATACTTTCCCCTGAGCGTAGAAGACACTCACTGCCTCGCGCGAGCCACTGACCAGCTGCTGGACGACGGCGGATGTGCTCCCGACCTCATTGAGTTGTTCGACGTAGGCGAGTGCTTCCGATACGTCGAGCACGGTCTTCGAGGTCACTCGAGCCGCAAGGCCGGTCTTGGAAACCCAAGATTGTGTTGGCTTGATGACTGCGGGGTATCCGACCTCTGCGAGAGCCGCTTCGGTGTCCTCGAGACGATCGATCGGGACAGACCGAGGGTACGCGATCCCGAGCTCGGCAGCCGCTGCCAGGGTGCGCTGCTTGTCGTTTGCCACGTCGAGTGCCGCTTCGGAGGCCAGCGCAAGTGCGGCAGCTTGGCGTTCGAAGTGTGAGCGCCAGGGTCGGAGAGCGGCGATTGATCCGTCCCCCGATGGAATCAGCACACGAGTGGGATGCGCGCGAACGAGATCGAGCAAAGCTTGGGCGTAGGCAGTGGGATCGACGTAATAGCTGGGGAGGATGTCCTCGCGCTGCGACCACCGAGAGGCGAAAGTCGGCAGTCCGAGCCGTGGACGGCACAAGTCCGAAGATTCTGCCGTCGTCACCCGCAGCCCCAAGCGGCCCAGTGCCCGGGTGGTGACCAGCGCCTGCCGCCCGATTCCATCAAGCACCAAGGCATCGGCTGACATGCGCGAGTGATTGCTGTCCGGAATCACTGCGCTTGTGGGTCCGTTGCCATGACGAGTGGATTCATGGCCCGACTGAGACAACCGCGTAGGGGGGTCATGCGTGTTCATGCCGGATGGTCGGTAGCGATCCCTGCTTGGTCGAACGCCCCAGCGGGCTAACGTTGCGCGACGGGCTCGCAGTGGTGAAGAGTCCGCCACGGTGGTCTGCAGGACGTGCCTTTCGTATTGCGCCAAACATGTAAGTTCCGTCTGCAGAACGCATCACATTCGACTGGGGCTCGCCCACTTCTCGAACAAAGTCCCGAAAGGACTGGTTGTCCACGTCGTCCACGAGTGCCAGATCGCCACCATGCATCGCAGGCCAGACGGTTCTCAGTTCAAATCGCATATTGCGACGGGTATGGAGGCTGTCGTGGACGAACATGTCGATCTCCTGCAGACGAGAGATGAGGGACGGGAGCCGATGGCGGCTCGAACCTCGAACATAGGTCCATCGGTCTCGGCATGCCTCCGAGACTGCCGCCGCCGTTTCCTTGTGAAGCTCGGGGCGGAACGGGTGAGGGAGGTCCACGCTCCAGAGGTGCCCGATGCCGTTGAGGGACATGGCCTCGAGGATCACCCGGCTCGTCACACCACGCGCGACGCCAGTTTCGACCACCTTTGCCGGGTGGAGGTGGCGGACGGCACACCATGTCGCACCGCCTAACGCGGCGTCGGCGTCGCTGTACTCCCCGTACGTCCAACGACCGAAAGAGAGCCCCTTGGCCGAAAGGGTGCTTCCGATGTCTGCCCAGACCCGGTGGAAACGATCGAGTTCACTGCAAGGCCACGGCACGCCCAGCATCTGATGGAAAGCGGGTCCGAAGTCTTCCTCGACGTCGTAGGTGACCGTTTGGTCGAACAGGTGATGCGAGACAGCATCGGGAACATAGCGGAGGGTCTCGATTGGATCTACCGCCAAGGCTCGGGCAAAGCGTCCAAGGTACGCCGGAGCTCGGCCGATCCGAGTTGGGGCATGACTTGTCTTACGGACGAGTCGTCGTAACTGGGAATCCTGAGGAGGCATAGAGGTGCATCTGCTCCGTGCAATAGTGCACACCCTGGGAGCGCCTCAGGGACGTCTTGATACCAACACCGGTTCGCGCAACGGGCCGGCGAGGCGATGCCGCCCCGATTTCTGCCTGACATTCGCTCGGCTGTTGTGGACAATGAGCCGGCCCTAGTCGGGGGAGCGGAGGCCGTCACGAGGGGAAATTCACGATGGCCTGGGGCAATGGTGGTCGTTGTCACGCCGGACTCCTCATAGGAGAGCGCGATCTTCTCTGAAAGCACTCCGTCGGAGAGTGCCGGGTCGACGGGGGGCCGGCTCAGTCAGCCGTAGTAGCCCGAGCGTGAGACCCCGAACGTCCGACAGTACATGGCCATGGTGAAGCTAGCCTGGTTCGCAGCGAGGAACTCGAAGGCTCCTGTGGGGTCCAGCGGCTCTCCTTGGCGAACCAGGCCGCGGCCTTTTTGAGGATCTCCGGTGGGCGACCCCGCTTGGACGGTCGTCGAGGAAATCAAGTCCGTCGTACAACGTCGCAGGCGGGTGGCCGATTCGCGCGTCTGAGTTGAGGTATCACGGATCCCGACTGAACTCTCTCTGCAGTAAATGAGACATGCCGATGCGCCGGCCGAAACGGACAATGGCACCGTTCTTTGCGAGCCGTCACGACCACTGATTATCGCGTCAATGCTCCGGGAAGACGGCATCACCGGCGTTCATACACATGTTCGACAGCTTCGTCAGTATCTCGGCGGACTCAAGGTTGACGCCCCGGTGGTCACTCCGTTCTCGTGGAATCGGACCCTCACGGTGCCCGTCTTCGGAATGCGCCTGGCAGTCGAGCGGTGCAGCCGTGCTGCCGCGGTCGTCTGGTACCGACATTGGCATGAGGTGTTCTTGCACTACGCGTTGCGTCGGCGACTCGCCGAGCTGGGCGATTGCGTCGTCTACGCCCAAGGCCCGCTGGCTGCGCGAGCTGCATTGCGGGCGCGGCGCGGGCTACACCAGCGCGTCATCCTGGCAGTCCACTTCCGGATCTCACAATCCGACGAGTGGGCCGACAAGAAGCAGATCAAGCGTGATGGAACCGTGTTCCGGAGGATTCGGCAGGCTGAACGCGAGATCATCCCGCAAGTCGACGGCGTTGTGTATGTGTCCAGATGGGCACGAGATGCGCTCCTCAGCTGGTGCCCAGAGGCGGCGGCGGTTCCCGCCACGGTCATCTTCAACTTCGTGGCCCCGTTGAATTCCGCGCCTAGTTTGCCCGTTGCCCTCGGGGATCTTGTCACAGTTGGAAATCTCGACTTCGTCAAGAACCACCGTTACCTGTTCGACATCCTCGCAGAGACCAAGAAGGCGGGGCGCGTCTTCACCCTGGATGTATTCGGTGAGGGACCACTCCGAAACGACCTCGTGCGGCAAATCAGCTCACTTGGCCTCGACGATCAGGTCCGCTTACGGGGATTTCGGCGTGAGGTTCGGACTCTTCTTCCGGGCTACCGGGCCTACGTCCACGCTTCGTACTCCGAGTCGTCATCTTTGGCGATCATTGAGGCGATGGCGGCTGGCCTTCCCATCGTAGCGGGCAATTTCGGGCCCATTTCAGAGCTCTTCGACGACGGCGTCGAGGGGCGGTATTGGCCTCTCGACGATCCGGTCCGGGCGGCTGCGACATTGATCGATCTTCTCGACTGCGAGCCGGAGCGCCTGAAGGTCGCGAGCTCCGCAACCGAACGATTCCATCGTGACTTCGATGCCGTCCACGTCGCTCCTCGGCTGTATCGCTTCCTTATGGAGACCACGCACCCGGCTCGACCTTACCAACCAGCCCGTGCGACTCGTCTTTCGTGACCTTCCCGCGCTAGGGGAGCGCGTTGTGAGGGGGATTCGCAAAGCAGCTACTCGTTCAGAAGGGGCGTCGCTGGCACGTTCGATGATGAGATCCCGTGGACAAGACCGCCGATGGGATTGCGGCGCCGGCCACCGATGGCGACGCGGCTGATCCGGAATCGGGGATGACGACGTTGCCGGTCTGGTTCGATCCCGAGAAAGGACCCCCTGCTGGACTGTTGCACCCCATCCGTTCTGACCATGGTTGCTCAGACGGAGCGAGTGCGCTGGCTGCTCGGGGGTTTTGAAGAGTTCCTCGGCGGGCTGTCGCGGGACCACCCGGCACGTCGTGCTATTGCAACGGCAGCCAGCTGAGAGTTGACGCCAAGCTTCTGGAGTATCGCCTTGATCTGTGAGCGGACAGTCGAGATCGATACGAACGCCGCGTTCGCTATTTCCTCCGCACAATGACCTTCCATGAGCTCGGCCAAGACAACCTGTTCACGTTCAGTCAGAATGTCGAAGAGCTCTAGCCGGGGGTCCCGCGGCCGCTCGGCTGCACGCGTGAATGCCAATGAGGCTGATGACGTTGGTGGAGAGCCCATTTTGAGCAGGTGATTGATCGTCCGAAACAGTTGGTCGAATGGCTCGCTCCCGTCGATGAGTGCCGAGGTTCCGGCTCTCATCCAGGTATTGAATCGGTCCCCGTTGTCTGCCGCGTCGATGACGCAAACCTGAAGATCCACTCGGCGCAATCGGCGAATGAGTGCCGATCCGGAAGTGACGTCGAGGGATCGGACATCGATGATCACGAGGTTCGGCCGCCAGTCGACCCCACGTTCGATCTCAGGTTCCCGGGGCAAGATGTGCTTCGTAGCAAAGCCGCAAGCCTCAAGGGCGCTGGCCAGCGCACCGGCCAACAAATCACTGCCGGCCACCAGGATTCGAACGGGGGTTCCTAAGGGCTCGGGCCGTCTCCGGACCACGACGCTCATGACTTCTGCCCACCTTTGGCGCTCTTGGCGTTCGTGCATCGGCGGAAGCCATGCGTGGATCGCTGGATACAAGCAGTCGCGTTGTCGGCGCGACGACGTGTGAACTCCTCCGACCCGTGGCCGCTTGTTTGCGGCGGTTTCGAAACCATGCTCGCCAAGCACCCCTGGATTTGCCGCGGCCCCTCTCAGCGGGAATGTCGGTTTCGCCGCCCTCGCTCCCTATGGACTAGGCGACCAACTCGGCGCATCGCTCGTTGCACCGACCCGTGGCGCGGATGATATCGGGACCCCTACATAGGGTCAATCGACATTTCGGACGGATGGCATTTGTACGAGTGGTGAAAGAGCTCCTTGGCGTACGAGCGTGAATGGTGGAACGAAAGGTGCGGGGGGCGTGTCCCGAGATGCACCAATCGCTTTGCTCTATCTTCCTAGATCGCGCCGTTGTTCATTTGTTGCTCCGCCGTTGTTCATTTATTGCTCCGCTGTTGTTCACGTATTGCTCCGCTGTTGTTCATGCATTGCTCTGCAGTTGTCCTCTTGTTGTTCTGGCTGGGCCGGGCCGAACAGCGCTCAAGCGTGTCTCGAAATGGAGCGCACCGGATCCTCCGAGCCGTTGGGCATCACGTGAAAGCACGTGTGGTCTTCTGATGCCGGTGGACCGGTCATCACGACGACCCTGGTTGCTGATCCCGGATTCCTTTCCAGAACCGATCGTGCGGCGCGTCGGAGAGCAGCCAGAACGTTCGCACGACGAAGTACGGGCAGTTCCTCGAGCCCGCCGATGTGCTGGCGGGGTACGACCACCAAACCATCGAGCTCGGGTCCGCTGATCACGACGACGTCCTCGTCGACGTCCTCGACAACGTAGGTGGCCGCACTTCGCGTCCCTTGGTCGGCTACCCCCTGCGCAATTGCGCAAGAGCGGCATTCCGCTTCCGGGGTGATGCCCTGGCCGGGAAGCCGCGACACACCTTGGCCTTGATCCACGTATGCCCCCTCCAACCACACGATTTTGACAGCTTTCATCACTGGTAACAAGAGCCGGTAGTCGTGGTGACGATACGGCAGCGTTGGCAAAGATCCTGTTACCGGTCTCGGGGGACCTCGTCAGATGACACCGTGCCACGTATCAGGACCGATCCGTTGGCCCTCGGTACAGGCACGCAACAGAAAACGATCGTCTCCTCACCGCGAGTGGCTGCCTGACGTGTGGACAACCCTGCCCAGACTCCGGTCCCGCGAGCCCAAGCCCAGCACGCCGTAAACCCACTCCCGTCGAGCTGGTTCCCAGAGGAATAAAAGGTGTATGGAAGGAATGGCGCAATCCGACATGTCGGCTCGGGGATTGTTGCAGTCGTGTCATCAGAGCTGAGCACTGGCTGGTGGCCCTCTTCGGTCGAGCAGACGTTGACGCGCTTCCCCAAGCGGCCAGTGGAGGAGGTCGCCGATGCACACCCTCCTCGGATTCAGCCGCCCGGCGTCCCTCAAGTCGAGCGAGACACCGACCGCCAGCCGGCGATCGCTCGAAGGGCGAGCAGCGGGCTGAGAGTTCGGCTACTCATGGTCGATGTCGCGGCCACGGCCGGTACGTGGCTTGTCTTGGGGACCATCAACATGCCCGCCACGACGGAGAGTCGCCGGTGGGGTGCTGCACTTGCGGCCACCGTCGTGACGCTCGTCGCCATGCGCCTGCTTGGACTGTACCGATCGCGGCTATGCATGCAGCGCGGGCGGGAGATTGCTCGGATCGTCATTGCTGTCGTGGCGGGCGCAGTCACACTCGAGTTGCTCCGGGGAGACGGACGTCGTAGCTACGCCGCCGCCATCATTGCCGCCGGGTCCTGCATTCTCGCTTTGATGGCTCTACGTTGGATGTTCCGCCAGTGGCTGCGTGCGCAGCGGGCACAGGGACGCTACCGCCGAGGGCTCGTCATGATTGGGACCAACGAAGATGCCGTCGCGGTCTGGACCATGCTGCGCTCGCAGCCAGAGCTCGGATACGAGGTGCGGGGGTTCATCGGCAAGCCCCGGCGCGGTTCGGACTGGGCACGCCTACCCAACGGCCGTGCCCTCGACCAGCTTCCTGATATCGCCGGGCAGACTGACGCTACGGGCGTGTTGCTCGTCGCCAACGCGCTCTCCGCAGCAGAGGTTCACGATGTGATCGAGCTAAGCACGGCAAACGGCCTACACGTGCAAGTCTGGCCGGGCTTCCGGGGTTTGGGAACGCGTCGGGTCCGCCGCTTTCCAATGAGTGGCGAAACGTTCCTCTACGTCGAACCCGGACAGCGTCCGACGTGGCAATTCGCAGCCAAACGAGCCGTCGACCTGCTCGGAGCAGCAGTCGGCTTGCTGATCGCCGCACCGGTCCTTCTGCTGGCTTGGGTTGCAATCCGGCTCGAAGACGGTGGCCCTGCCTTCTACCAACAGGTCAGAATCGGATTGAACGGCCGACCATTCGTGGTCTACAAGCTGCGAACCATGGCACTCAACGCCGACATAGGCGTCGACCTGGCGGTGATCAACGAACGCGCCGACGGTCCTCTCTTCAAGGCGGTTCACGATCCACGGGTGACCAGAGTCGGCGCCGTTCTGCGCGCTCTGAGCTTCGACGAGCTTCCTCAACTCTTCAACGTTCTCACCAGGACGATGAGCTTGGTGGGACCCCGTCCCGCCCTCCCCGAGGAGGTGGCCCAGTTCGACCCCGAATTGCTGCGTCGGCACGGCGTCAAACCAGGTATAACCGGGCTTTGGCAGCTCGAAGCACGAGACAACCCCTCGTTCCACGCGTATCGCAGGCTTGACCTCTTGTATGTCGACAACTGGTCGATCGGACTCGACCTTTTCATCCTCTTGGCGACGGTGCCGATGGTGATCGCGCGCTCCATGAGCGTCTGCCTACAACAACGGGGGCCGCAAGAGGCACCATCCGAGGCTCGATAAGCCCGCTCATCCCTCGCTCGGTTCCGGGCCGCTGCCAAACGTGACGTTTGTCACTAGTCGCCGCATCGGCACGTCCTTCGAGGCGTGGCGGCCGCTTCGCTGACTCCTGCCGTGAGTTTCGTGGAATGCCCTTCTCGGCCACCGGGTACGGAGCCGCGCCCCCGAAGGCATCTCAAGGAGGCCGCTATTTGTCACTGCTCGCCGACCGTGCGCGGGGCCAGTGGGAAGAGGGGACCAAGAGAGGGGGTGGTGGGAAAGTAGTCCATGAGGTTGCCATCCTTCCTCGACAAAGGACCATCGTTCCCCAATAAGGGGGATGACGGGTCCCAGTTTGTTCGGGACAATGCATGGGACATACCCCTGGGGATGGATGGCCGACCGGTTGACCGGTGCTACAGGTCGAGGGGATCCCAGGCGCAGGGACCAGGAGGCCGATCAAGCAATGGTGGAGACTGGCAGCAGGGGTCCACGGGAATCCATGGCGAGACCGTCAGCCGACGATAGTGACCTCATTCAGATTGTGGCAGAGGCTCGCGCCGGAACGAACGCAGCCTGGGAGACCCTCATCGAACGCTTTGGCGGGTTGGTGGCGGCAATCGCCAGACGGTGCCGGTTGAGTGACGCCGACGTTGGAGAAGTGTGTCAAACGACATGGCTGCGCCTCGTGGAGAACCTGGACCGCATTGAGCAGCCGGAACGTCTCGGTGCGTGGCTGGCGACCACCTCGCGGCGCGAGAGCCTAAGGATCGCCACCCGACGCGCCGTTGTCTGCGCGACCGATGTGGTGTACCTCATGGCTGATGACAAGGCGGATCCTCTCGATGTCGCCCTCTTGAGGGAGGAGCAGGCAAGAGCGATACGAATGGCGGCCGAACGACTATCGCCGCGTTGCCAGCGTCTCCTCGGTGTGTTGATGGGCGATGATGATCTCCCATACAAAGCGATTGCCGAGCAGCTGAGCATGCCGATCGGGAGCATTGGACCAACGAGGGGACGCTGTCTCGAACACCTCCGACAAATATTGGCCGAGATGGAGCTCAGCGAGACTTCCGTTCACGGTTAGCGGACACGGATGTCCGCCGTCCGATGTGAGCGAGACATTGCTCTGCGACGAGCATGTAGCTCCGGGTGTATCACGACTTGGCCTCGTCGCTCCTGACTTCGAGGGCAGCACCCTTCAACCCGTCATGGAGCTGAGAGACATATGGTGAGGGCTCACGTACTCGACGCCGGACGGATATCTGCGTTACTGGCCGGCGCGTGATCACAAGACTGAAGCAGCCGCCCGAAGAGCCTCGCGTCGGCCTTTTCGGCCTCCTCGGATCCGGCAACATCGGCAACGACGCCTCCATGGAGGCGGTGCTGCGGTATGTGCAGACCCGACATCCCTCCGTCGTGATCGACGTCATGTGCTCAGGGCCGGAAAGGGTAACTGAGCAGTACGGACTCGACGCAGTCCAGATGTTCTGGTTCGACCGCCACCATGCCCGTCTCTCGGGACCGCTGGCAAGCTGCCGGCGGATACCGAGCCGGTTTCTCGATGTGTTCCGCATCTCGGCCTGGGTACGTCGGCACGACGCAGTGATCGTGCCCGGCGCCGGCGTCCTGGAAGCGAGCCTCCCGTTGCGACCGTGGGACACCCCCTATGGACTCTTCCTGCTCAGCGCATCCGGCAAGCTCTTCAGAACCAAGGTCGCCTTCGTCAGCGTCGGGGCCGGCGTCATCCACAAGCGGGCCACGCGATGGTTGTCCGATTGGGCGGCCCGGTTGGCCTTCTACCGGTCCTACCGCGACGCCGGCTCTCGCGAAGTGATGCGCCGACGCGGCTTGGATGCCGCGGACCCGGTATTCCCCGACCTGGCATTTTCCCTGCCCCTTCCCACCGGCCACCGCCGTGGCGAGGGTGACTGGTCCACGATCGGGGTGGGCATCATGGCATACGGTGGTTCGAACGACGACCGCCACCGAGCTCAAGAGATCTATTCCTCGTATCTCGACAGCATGAAGACGATCGTCCGTTGGCTCGTCGACAACGGACGCAGAGTCCGGTTGTTCATTGGAGATACCGACGGACCCGACGACGCGGCCGTGCAAGAGGTCCTCGCCGACATACGGGCATTGCGACCAGAGCTGGACGACTCCTGGGTGGTCGCCGAACGGGTGTCGACCTTCAGCGAGATCCTGGAGGCGATGGAACCCCTCGGAGCGGTCATCGCGACCCGTTATCACAACCTTGTGGCGGCTCTGATGCTTTCCAAGCCGACGATTGCGGTCGGTTACTCGCCGAAGCACGGTGTCTTGATGTCAGCCATGGGCGTGGCCGAGTTCCGTCACTCAGTTGACTCGCTCGACGCTGAAGCCCTGACCGAGCAGGTTCTCGAAATGGAGAGCTGCCCTGAACGACTTCGGCAATCCCTCTTGGCCTGTAACGCGGCCAACAGGGAATTGCTCGAACGGCAATTCGCCGAGTTGGACGAAGTCGTGCTCGGTCAGAGCACCTCGTCGCGTCCCGAAGAAACATCGGTTCCGGTTTTCGCCCGCCAACTCGGATCCCGTTGGGGAGCGTTCTCTCATGCGGGTCGTCGGCAGATGTAGAGATACTCCACGCCCAGCCAGCTCGTGAGCCACGGTATGTTCACATTTAGATACATGTTCGGGACTCTCACGTACCACCGCCCTGGCTCGGTGTGGTTCCAGTTGTGGGAGGTCGGTAGCTGTTTGTCCACGACGAAGTGATCCTTCAGGCTGTCCCGGAATTGCTTCGAGGGCTGGATGTTGCTGTAGGGCCAGTAGTAGTCGGGCCGCCGGTGGTCAAAGTTCACGTAGCTGACGATGGCCGTGCCATCGGGCGTCAGCAGGTCGGCGATCTCTGCGAACTTTCGAGACTGGTGGTCGGCGAGATACTCGAAGAGCCCTTGGGCCACAATTAGGTCGAACGGTGCCCCTTCGGAAGTGATCGGCTCCTGCAGAATGTCGCATTCCTTCAGGTTCGGTGACGGGTCTTGGATCGCGATGTCTATCCCGTAGTATCGAATGTTCGGCGCGAGGAGGAGGCCGAGAGCCGCGGGGCCGCATCCCACGTCGAGGAGCCGGCAGTTCTTTCCAGCAGACAGACGGTTGACGACTCGCGCCACCTTGAGCATCCGATGGTGCGGTCGCGCGTACTTCGTGTTTTCGTCGGCCCAGAAGTCTCGTTTGTAAACGGCTCCTGGTGTTGTGGCCATGCGGTACCCACCTCCCCGGCTAGGGGCAGTGATTCGTGGCGGTAGATCGACTGCTGTGTGTACGAGAGCGGAGCCCCCATGCTGATACGCCTTCAGGCGCATAGTGCTTCCGCATCCACCCATCCGCCGCCTGAGTCTTCGATCTCGGGAAAGGCCCTGCGGACCTCGGTCAGCAGATCCGGTACGAACAGGAGTACGGCGTGCGGAGGTTGTGTGACGAGCTCCGCCGGGCCGATGATGGGAATGTCCGTCCCCGGCATGCGAAGTCCATGTTTGGATGGTGACGTATCAACTATTGCAGGTAAGAGCCGTCGATCCACCCCGGCTCTACACAGGAGCGCCACCGCGCGCGACGCGGCGCCGTAACCCAGTACATTCCTTCCCGCGGTTCGCTGAGCGACGAGCCAGTCGCGCAACCCCCGGGCGTGGGCTTCGGCGCGACCCTGCAGTCGCCCGAACACCGCAGGGTCGCAAACTCCCAGACGGGCGTCCTCCGACAGGAGCGTATTGACGGAGGTGTCGGGAGTGACGTGGGGACGGGGCTCGCGGCTGGCAGCCAGCAGCACCGTGCCGCCGTAGAGGTCGAAGCGCCACGCCACCCGTGGACCGAGGCCGTTGGCTTTCAGCATGCCCACCAGAGCGCTGGTCGAGTAGTACGCGAAGTGCCCGTGCCGGAGAGCGTTCCACTGACCCAGGCGGATGATCGTGTCCAGGGAATGGTATTGCAGCAAGAGGGCACCCCCGGGGGCTACCCGGGACGCCCGCTCCGCCAGGGCCGCACCCTGATCCGGGTCGTGCATCATGCCGAAAGAGTCGATGACCAGGTCCGCAGGACCACCGTCGGTCACCGGTGAGACACCCTGGTCGGCCAGCAGGCCCAGCCACGAGCCCCCATGGGGACTGGCGAACTCGACGACCCGGCGTCGGCCGGAGAGCCACCCTGCTGTTGCGAGGCGCTCGACGGCGTCGACGGCCTGTCCGACGAGCGCTTCGGGCTCAGCGCCGCGCGGCTCCTCGGCCACGGTGGGCTCGCCGACCAGCTGCGCCAAGCCGCATGACGAGCACAGCCACATCTGCAGCGGATAGCACGGGTCCGGGCCCGGGTCGTGGCGCCCCGGGAAATGGTCGCACGCGGGCTGGTTGCCCAAGTCGAGCACCTGATGGCCGGATTGCCCAGAGCACGAGCGACAGGCATGATTGCCCACCACCACCTCCTCTCGATCGGTGCGCCGGCAGGCTCGGCTCCGCGTCAACGCACCCGCTCAGCCGTTGACCCGCCCAGCCATTGGGACAGAGCGACTCCTCATGCGTCGTGATACCGCGTGGGTGCCTGGGATCGGACTGCCCCGACAGAGCGCCGGCGCTGCCATCAAACCAATGCCCCGAGGGCAGGAACCTTCTTCCTCGGGTCCCGGGATCCACGTATCACGGAGCAGGTCCGAATCTCCTTCATTTCGTTCGCTCTCGGTCGAATCGAGGTGTCATGTCGTCCCAGGGTGTCTGCCGTTTGTGCGGTGACCGCCTCGCTCAGACGTTCGTTGACCTTGGCATGTCCCCGCTGTGCGAGAGCTACGTCTCGGCGGATGCGCTCGACCAGCCCGAAGTCTTCTACCCCTTGCACGTGCGCCAGTGTCCCTCCTGCCTCCTCGTGCAGCTGCCGGCCTACGTATCGGGTGAGGAGATCTTCTCTGACTACGCGTACTTCTCGTCGTACTCCGACTCCTGGGTGGCCCACGCCAAGCGCTTCGCGGACTCCATGGTCGACCGACTCGGCCTCACGGCAGACAGCCTCGTCACCGAGGTGGCGAGCAATGACGGGTACCTCCTGCAGCACTTCTTGGCCCAGGGCATCCCCGTCCTGGGTATCGAACCTGCGAAGAACGTGGCCGAGGCGGCCCAGTCCCTGGGCATACCCACGGTGGTGCAGTTCCTCGGCTCCACGACTGGGAGCGATATCGCCGAGCGCCACGGGCGCGCCGACCTGGTCGTCGCGAACAACGTCTTCGCTCACGTCCCCGACATCCGGGACTTCGCAGCAGGCCTACGGGAACTCGTGAAGGACAGCGGCCTGGTCACCCTGGAGTTCCCCCATCTCCTTCGCCTGATACAGCGGCATCAATTCGACACGATCTATCACGAGCACTACTCGTACCTCTCGCTTCTGACCGCAACCCGAGCACTGGCGACGGCGGGCCTTCGTGTGGTCGATGTCGAAGAGCTCGACACCCACGGCGGCTCACTGCGCGTCTATGCGCGTCCGAGCGAGCACTCACGTGAGACCGCGGTGCGAATGAGGGCGCTCCTCGACGAGGAGGACCTCGCCGGCCTGCACACCCTTTCCGGTCATGCCGAGTTCGCCAGGGATGTCTTGAGGATCAAGAGCGACCTGCTCGGCTTTTTGGTCGGCGCGGCAAGGGAGGGTCGATCGGTGGCCGGGTACGGCGCACCCGGCAAGGGCAACACGCTGCTCAACCACTGCGGCATCCGGGAGGACCTCCTTCAGTACACGGTGGACCGCAGCCCCGTCAAGCAAGGGAAGTTCCTGCCGGGTACGCATATCCCGATCTACGCGCCCGAACATCTGGCCGAGACTCGGCCGGACTACGTCCTTGTCCTGCCCTGGAACCTGAGAGACGAAATCAGCCGGCAGCTTGCCTACGTCCGATCGTGGGGAGCGCGACTGGTCTTTCCCATTCCGGAGCTCGAAATCGCTTGAAGGAGGTGTGAATCGTGAAGGTGGTGCTCTTCTGCGGCGGGCTCGGGATGCGGATGCGCGATGGCGTCACGACCGGCCCCAAGCCCATGGCCCTGGTTGGGGAGCGCCCATTGCTCTGGCACGTCATGCGCTACTACGCCCATTTCGGGCACACCGACTTCGTCCTCTGTCTCGGATACGGCGCCTCTGCAGTGAAGGACTTCTTCCTCAACTATGACGAAACTCGCTCCAACGACTTCGTGCTCGAGAAGGGTGCCCGCGAACCGACGTTGTTCCGAACCGATATCTCCGAATGGCGGATCACGTTCGTGGACACCGGTCTGAATTCCCCGATCGGAGAGCGGCTGCGCCGGGTCCGCCGCTTCCTCTCCGACGAGCCCATGTTCATGGCGAACTACGCGGACGTCCTCACGGACGCTCCGCTGCCCGACATGATCGAGCGCTTCGCTGCGAGCAACGCAGTGGCGAGCCTCCTGGCCGTCACCCCGCAGTCCTCACACCACGCCGTGGACATCGGCGATGACGGTCTGATCACCGGCGTGACGCCAATGCGCGATCTGCGCCATTGGGAGAACGGTGGCTACTTTCTGTTCCGCCCGGAGATCTTCGACGAGCTCAACGAGGATGAAGACCTCATTGAGGACGCTCTCGTCCGGCTAGTCCGTCGAGGCCGGATCATGGCCTACCCGTACAAGGGCTACTGGTCGCCCGCTGACACCGTGAAGGAGCGGGCACAGCTCGACGAGCGCTACCAACGCGCCGACTGCCCGTGGATGATCTGGGACCCGGAGCGCTCGGGGCTGCCGGCTCCGAGCTTCGGCGCCCCCTCTGACACCGTCCCTGCTCGTAGGGCCTCGCCGGCGTCCCTGCCGGGGGAGCGCTGACCGCGGTCGTGCTTCCCCTCCATCTCAAGATGCCAGCGGAGCGACCTTTGTCGGTGTTGACGATCGGCGCCCACCCTGATGACATCGAGATCGGGGCGGGAGGGACTCTGCTCACTCTCGCTGAGAGCCGGCCCGGTCTGCGCGCTCGATATGTCGTTCTCACCGGAACGGAAGAGCGCCACTCCGAGGCACGTAATGCCGCCACTGCCTTCCTCCCTGAGGCCGACGTCACCTTCGATCTGCACCACCTGCCCGAAGGTCGGCTTCCAGCGGTGTGGGATCGCGTGAAGGACATCCTGGAGGAGGTGGCGTACACGTGGGCACCTGACCTCATCTTCGCGCCCTCGTGCAACGATGCCCATCAGGATCACCGGACGATCGGTGAGGTGGTGCCGACGGTCTTTCGCAACCAGCTCTCCCTGTCGTACGAAATCCCGAAGTGGGACGGTGATCTCGGACGCCCGTCGATCTACTTTCCGCTCACGCCCGACGTGGCTCAACGCAAAGTCGAGCTGCTGCACAAGTGCTTCCCGTCCCAGGCCAGCCGCGACTGGTGGGACGACGAGGTCTTCCTGGGGTTGGCCCGGCTTCGTGGCATGGAGTGCCGAGCGCCGTACTCGGAGGCGTTCACCTGCACGAAGTCTGTGATAGCGCCGCTGTCGCCGTCGCAGAGCGGGGTTGCACAGCAGGCTGCGGATTCGGGCGCGGTCACGGCGGAGGCGCCTGGAGCTTCCGCAGAGTCGCGGACGGCGCGCCGTTCGACGAGGATACCGTGACACGACTGTTCGGGGTCCCTCCCACCGGTTCAGCGCTGGCCTTCGTGCGGCCAGCACAGGAGGGGGTCGATGTCTGAGAGGCACGCGATCGGGCGGCCTCGCTTCGATGCAGTACGAACGGCGGACGGGGCGCGAAGCGTGGCGGCCCGGGCGAGAAGTTTGAGCCCAGTACCGAGATTGACCATCGGACTACCCGTCTACAACGGCGAGCAGTTCCTCAGCGAAGCGTTGGATGCGTTACTGGGACAGACCTACGAGGACTTCGAACTCATCCTGTCGGACAACGCATCGACGGACGGCACCGCTGACATCTGTCGCCGCTATGCGGAGCAGGACTCCCGGATCTGGTACGTCCGCCAGGAGCGCAACATCGGCCTGGTCCCGAACCACATCTTCGTCATAGAACTGGCAAGAGGTGAGTTTTTCAAGTGCGCGGCCCACGATGACCTGTACGCGCGCAACCTGTTGGCGCGCTGCATAGAGGCGCTCGACGAGGACCAGGACGCGGTGCTGGCGCACTCGTGGTCGGCGATGATCGACGGGTCCGGTAGCGTGACCGGCACGTTCGGGCATCGGGTGGCGATGGACTCCCCGCGGGCCCCGGATCGGTTCCGGAGTGTGCTCGTCGACGGTTGCCACGACTACGAGTATGGTGTCATCCGAACCCGAGCCCTCCGGCGAATGACGAAGCAGGGCAGCTACCACCACGCGGACCGGACGCTCAACGCCGAGCTCGCCCTGCACGGACGCTTCCACCTGGTTCCGGATTGGCTGTACTTTCGCCGGGAGCACCCCGGACGCCCGCCTCAGACCGTGCGCGATCGGTGTGCGATCTTCGACCCTCGACGTGCGGACCGGCTGCGGCACCCCGTCGTCCGCTTGTATGGCGAGTACCTTTGGGCGTACATCCCGGCGATCAGGCAGGCGCCACTTTCGACCGCCGATCGACGGGAGTGCTACGGCCACCTGGCACATTGGATCGCCTCCCGCGCTCTTCCCGTGGCTGGCCGGACTCTCCGACGGGAGCCCCTGCGTGAAGATCCCCTATTGGGTGCGCCTCTCATTCCGGTCGACGCCGTCGTGGCCGGCAGGGACAGGGAGCCCGCGTGATTCAGCTCACAGGCAGGCGTGACCACCGATGGAGTCGGTGCTTGGGTACCTCGGGTCGCTCCACGGCGAAGCCGTCGTCGACGCCATGTAATCGGGGCCGGCGAGGATGACCGAGCCGCACGGCCTACGGACCGTAGCTCCGTTCTGGCCCCAGAGCGGCGCGGCCTTCTCCCGGAGGTGGCGCCGGTCATGAAGGTCGACGATGTTCCGCGCATTGCTGGTGCGATGTTGTTCATCCCCACGCCGCACTTTGACGAGCGCGGCTTCTTCTGCCGCACGTTCGACATTGATGTCGTGCGTGCTGCCGGCATCGATCCGGCTGGCTTCACCCAGGACAGCGTCTCACGTTCTTCACGGGGCGTGGTACGGGGACTCCACGTACGGCGTGGCAACGGGGAGGCGAAGTTGGTGCGCTGCTCGTACGGCGCAATCTTCGACGTCATCGTCGACCTGCGGCCCTCGTCGCTGACGTACGGCAACTGGGAGAGCTTCGAGCTTCGCGGCGACGCACAGGAATCGCTCTACGTGCCGGCAGGGTGTGCGCACGGGTTTCAGGCCCTCACCGAGCCGGCGGACGTCTCCTATCGCATCGACCGCCCCCACAACCCCACGGAGGACGTGTTGATCGCATTCGACGATCCCGATCTGGCCATTTCGTGGCCGCTCCCGGTTACGGCAATGTCGCAGCGTGACCGGCTGGCGCCACCGATCTCGGCTGTGGCGCAACTTCTGTAAAGAGGTCAGCAACCGGTAGCAGCGCACTGGGCTGGAGGCGCAGCATCTCGTCGACGAGGCCCGCGGAGAGCAGTTCACGAATCCGTCGGAGTCGAACATAAGTCGACGAGACGAAGTCGTCATGGCTGAAGCCGTAGTCGGTATACGCTTGGACGAGCTCGTCCACCCCCGCGGGCACGCTCCAGCGTAGGGTCAGCTCCGGAAAGGTCCCGGTCAGCTTCGAGAAGTCGACTCGGTAGTTACGCAGATCCGGCCCGGCGTCGGCGGCAAGCGATACCGTCGATCCTGGGACCGCCTCGCGGATAATCTCCGCAATGTCGCGTACTTGCACGTTGTCCTCGGCGCGACCGACGTTGAAGGCCTCGTTGTGCACGACCTCCCGCGGCGCCTCGAGCGCGGCGAGGAACGAGAGACAGATGTCCTCCACGTGCACCAACGGCCGCCAGGGCGACCCATCGCTCTCGAGACACACTTCTCCAGTCGTCATCGCCACCGCAGTCAAGTTGTTCACGACGATATCGAGGCGCAGCCGCGGCGAGAAGCCATACGCGGTGGCGTTGCGAAGGTAGGTCGGGCTGAACGAATCGTCGGCGAGGCGTGAGAGCCCATGCTCGGCCAAGACCTTCGTCCGTCCGTACGGTGTCACCGGGAACAGCTCCGCTTCCTCGGTGACGGCTTGCGAGCCGGCTGCACCGTAGAGGCTGCACGAAGACGCAAACAGGAAGCGTCCGACACCAGCCTTCTTGGCGGCTCGACCGAGGCGCAGGGTCCCCTCGAGGTTGATGGAGTAGGTCGCCGAAGGATTCAGGTGGCTGACCGGGTCATTGGACAGGGCGGCCAGGCAGACAACGGCGTCGTAGCCGGCGCAATGCCGGGGCTCGACGTCCCGGATGTCGAGCCTGGGGCGAAGACCGGTGTCCTCTGGTCCCGGGCCAAGGTCGCAACCCTCATAGAGACCGAGATCGAGACCTTCCACCGTGTGTCCGGCCGCGCGCAAGAACGGAACGAGGACAGCCCCGATGTAGCCGCGATCACCTGCTATGAGGACCCTCATTGCTAGCCCCTACGATCATCTGGAGGTCGGACGAGCGGCAACGCGGCCGCTGGTGATTTGGAGCGTGACGCGCCGCCGCTGATACGGCCGTGAGTCCGGAGCGATGCCTGATAATCGGTCTGGTCCCTCACAATTTGAAGCCTTACGACAACTCAATTGAGGACCGGCCCACCGTTTCGATCGACCTGCTGGCCGCCGGGACGAGCTGACCGCACGGGCTTTGAATCGACAAGAGGCCAGAGCTCGCACGGGATGAGGGATAATTCTGCAGAAGTGGCGCACCTATCCCTCTTGACCGGCCGGCAACCCGCGGATCGAGGTGCCCACAGGGGCGAACTTGGCCGAAACTCGTATCAATGTGGGTGGGAGCCTCTCTGAACGGCGTACTACCGGGTCGATAGCGATAGAGAACACTCATGAAATGGGGGCTTGGCCGGTGGCGCCGCCCACAACATCATCTTCAAGACCAACCCTTCGGGACGAACCCGCTCCGTCACGAACCCGTCGGGCACGATGGCCGCGGCCAACGTCACCAGCGTGTCGGTCACCTCCGTCATCCTGACGGAAGCGGGTTCTCGGTCCAGTACGTGAGTACCGATGCCAAAAACATCGAATACTTCTCGTTTACGTCTGCGGACGGGTACGGCACCCAGACGCTGCGCGTTCTCCTCCCGATTCGTCCAGCCGTAGGGGTCGCACACAATTTCCTCTACGTGCTTCCCGTAGAGCCAGGACTTGGTAGCAAATACGGCGATGGACTCGAGATGATGCTCGCGCTCGATGCCCAGGACCAGTACAACTTGACGATCATCGAACCTACATTCTCCGTCGACCCCTGGTACGCGAACAATCCCAACGATGTGAACCTGCAATACGAGAGCTTCATGACGACGAAGCTCAAGCCCTGGGTCAGCGCAAACCTTTCAACGAGCGGCACCGAGCAGAACTGGCTGATCGGATTCTCGAAGTCAGGGCTCGGAGCACAGGACCTCATCCTGAAACATCCGGATCTCTTCGACTTGGCTGCATCCTGGGACTTTCCCGCAGATATGTCGTCGTACGACGAGTACGGTGAAAGCTCTGCAGACAACTACGGGACCAATGCGAACTTCCAGGTCAACTACCGGCTGACCAACGCCTTCGTCCAGGCGCATAAGGCGCCTTTCCTCACGAACAATCGCATCTGGATCGGCGGCTACAACACGTTCCGAACTGACGTATCGGACTATGCGGCCCTCTTGACCGCCGAGGGGATTCTCCACACCATGGGTCCCTCGCGGCTGATTGCCCACAGATGGGACAGCGGCTGGGTCCCGGAGGCGTTGGCCGCCCTGCATCAGCACAGCACCCAACAACAGCACCGTACCCAGCAGCATTGACCCCCGCGTCGGGTTAACCGGTCCTCGTCGTTCACCGCCTCGACCTCGGGGCGGTGGATCTCGAGGATGACGAAGCACGACGTCGAGGCAGGGCACGCTCAACGAGGTATCCGCTGCCTGGTGCCCCGCCTGTCGCTCGACGTGGGAGCGAACCACCGCGGGGGTTGTGTGCCCAGAATCGAAGCTGATTCCACTGGGGCCAGATGGCGCCCGACCCGCGCTGGATCGTCGAGGAGGGGGTGACCGCTGGGCCGTTCGCCACGCCGGTCCCGCCGCAGCTCTTCGACCCACAACACGTCGGAGATCCTCATGACGAACGCGGCTCGGACCACGTGGGGCCAGCAGTCACGCCACGGGTTCAGGGCCTGAGCTCACTGTGGTCCCATGCTTGGGGCGGGCGACAGGGTCGTGGTCCTTCTCGAATGTGATCTGTGATCGTACAAGACCGTCTGAGCCAAGAGTGTCCCGCAGCGGGCCAGGTGCTTCATGGCGGCTAGGTCAAGATGAGGAGACGTCTCCACTTCAGGCAAGAATGAAGCGGATGCCGCTTGCAAGGCCTGGTACTCGTCATCGGCGAGCTGGATTTCGGCCGCAGCAACGTTTCGTTCCAGCTGCTCGATGCTGGAGGCGCCGGGGATGGCGGCCACCGCTGGTTGGTGAATGACCCAAGCGAGCGCGATCTGCGCGGGGGTCGCGGAATGAGCGTCCCCCACCTCGTGCAGAGTTGCGAGCAGATCGCTGGCATGCTCCAGGTGATTCGGATCGAAGGTCGGGTCGGTAGCCCTGAAGTTCGCGGGTAGATTGCCGCTGTTGTATCGGCCCGAGAGCAGCCCCTTTGCCAACGGACTGGAGGCGATGACTGCGTGGCCGGTTGACTCTGCGAACGGTAGCAAGTCCCGCTCCGGGGAGCGATCCACGAGGCTATAAGCGACTTGATTGGTTAGAACCTGGCTGCCCAGCGCGTTCTCGGCAGAGCGCCAACGTTTCACGCTGTAGCCACTGACGCCCACTTCATCGATTAACTCGGTTTCTTGCAGGGCGCGCATGCCACGCATGATTGTGTTGTCGCTCATAAATGGATTGGGCCAGTGCACCTGATAGAGGTCCAGGTGAGAGGCCCCCAACCTCTTGGCGCTGGCTACAGCACGGTTGCCGACTACACGGGCTCCGGGCAAGATGGGGAACAACTTCGTGGCGATGAGAACCGCCCCGCGGTCATCCCCAAGGGCACGGCCGAGGATTCGCTCGCTGCGTCCTGCACTATAGATTTCGGCAGTATCGAACAGGGTGACGCCCAGCTCCAACGCACGCCGGACGATCGCATACGACTCGCGCTCGTCGTATGACTCGCCGTACCCCCACGCCCTAGACCCAAACTGGACCGTTCCCAGTCCGATCTTGGAGATCCTCTTCGCGTTGTCGAGACTCAGGTAGCGCATCTTCTCAATGGTCGGTTCACCAAGTTCTTTTTGGCCAGCTACCGGAGCCTGGAGCCCTCCCCATGTTGGCGAACACAGGATCAGAGAAGGGAGAGGACCGTCGACCGTCTTGATACCTCGCCGCGGATCTCTTCCCAGGCGGTGACCACAGGTTGACGGTGAGCCGGCCTGCAGGCGGGATTCTGTGAGCCGAGGGTGTCAGGCGATGTGGTGCGACGTAGAAGTGTGCTGAGCAGGGAGTTCGGCCCTTCGTGGCTTCCAATCGGGCTGAAAGTCGCGCAATGGCTGGGAGGTTGTTGGGATGATTCGGAGTCGCTCTCCGTCGATGGTCCATTGCCGGGTGCCTCTAACATCGCCGCTGGTCGTCGGAGTGCAAGTGGAGGCGCCCGCCGAGCGGCAGAAGGATTGCACAGGCTTTCGGCATCCATCGCGGGCACCTCATCACCGCGCCCGCTGCTGGTCCGGACAGGCACGTGCTTCCCCTCGCAAAGAGGCCGCCGCCGGCACCAGTCGTGGCAGCACTCGATAGGCGCCAGCACGAGGAGGACGGGGCGCGAACCTTGGTAGTCAAGGGACCAGACCCCCGCGTATCACACAAGACGTTCTCATGCTCTCAAAATGCGTCATCTATGAGGAAATTCCTACTCTGTGAGCTAGCCGGGACCTACAGCCCGAAGGTCAGACACGTCCGGGGCCATAGGCGAGCAAGATCATGACGACGGTGACCGAAGTCATTTCTGAGACCGCATCGCGGACTTCTGGCGTACGCACCTCTGCGGTGGTCACCGACCCGGCCCCGACGGGCACGACCCTGGTGGCGAACTCGCCCGCCTGTGTAACTGGTCGACCTCCGAACTGCACAGTCACGGATGGCGCAGGCAGACATGTCAGGAACCGGGGAGAGGGTCACTCGGGGGCAGTGATCTCCTTCTGAGCGGGAGCGATCCCTCTCAGAAGGAGATGCCCGAGAGCTCCGGGATCTTCGAGAAAGACACCCAAATGACCAACGCGACGGCGTACATGACCCGGCAAAGCGATGCCACGTCGGTCCTCGCGAGTGAGGATGGCGGTGCAGCTGAACGCTGGCCGCGACCAGCGTTTTGGATCACGGCTAGTGCTGCTCTCGCCCTCGGTCTCGTATTGGTCTACGAAGGAATCCACTTGGGATTCTTCCACGGTCGGAACGAAATCGACGACGGCATCTACTACGGCGAAGGGGTAATGCTGGCGCACGGGATTCTCCCGTATCGGTCCTACGTCGACGTCCAGCCTCCCGGCATGGCGCTGTTGATGGCCCCATTCGGACTGCTCGGACGCTTGACAAACAACCGCACCGGCTTCGAGGCGGCCCGTGTCTTCGTGGTGATCGTGAGCATGGCAAACATCGGACTGCTCGGTCGACTGGTGAGGCGCCGTCATTGGGTGGGTGTCTTGGTCGGCGTCGTGACGCTGGGCTTCTATGTGGACTCGCTCACAGCTGACCACACCGTATTGCTCGAGCCGTTCCTGGTCTTCGGCACATTGCTGGGTCTCTTGTTCGTCTTTGACGATACCGAGATTGCCACATCTTCTACCACGAGATGGCTGGCTGCGGGCGTGATCCTCGGCTTGACGACATCGATCAAACTCTGGGGAGCCTTCCCGCTCCTTGTCCTTCTTGCCTTCGCAGCTTGGCGCGGCGGCCGGCGATGTGTCACGCACTATCTCGTGGGAGCGGTCGCGGCCATTGCGATCGTTTGCGTGCCTTTTGTAGTCCTTGCACCCGGCACGTTTGTTCGGGAAGTTGTCCTCGTCCAAGTCACACGATCGCACGCCGGATACAACTCCGAAGCGTATCGGCTCATGAATCTTCTCGGAGCGACTGTGCACGCGAAGGTTTTCGCCGCCCTCTGGCTCCCCACAGCCCTCTGGTTTGTAGTTGCGGTCATCATCGCTGCCTCGATCGTCTTCCAGAGGCGCGTCGATCCGAGCCGGGCGACGACGAACCTGGACGTCTGTGCAGTGGCCTGCCTCGTGGTCGTGGGGGCATCGTTCCTCGTCGCGCCAGAATTCGACACGCACTACGGTGGCTTTCTGGCACTCTTCTTCGCGCTGGTTCTCAGCGCGACAGCGGTCCGACTCTTGCCCCTTGCCAGACCTCTAATGACGATCGCGATAGTCGGCGCGATGCTGGCCCTCTTCGTGGTCTCAGTGCATCACGTCATCCAGCAGGCGAAAGAACCCCTCCCAACCGCGGCGCTCGACCGCACCTTCTCACCGACAGCATGCGTCGTGAGCGAGGACTACGGACCGCTGATCCTTGCCAACCGATACAACCTCTATGAGCCGCAATGCCCGCATATCCTTGACATCTACGGAACGGAGCTCACTGACGCGAATGGCGCCGCTGGTGCTGTTTCCGACGACAGTGCACCAAAACTGCAAGGGGACTGGCTCGACTGGCTCCATCGTGCAGATGGGTTGGTGCTCCTCACACCCCTGTCGAGGTATGTGGGTATCGGACCGTCTGCGCAGTCGTACATCCGCTCCCACTTCTCCCTTTCCGCCGTCTCGGACGGCCTCTACATCTATTCTCGTGTCCAGTCCGGACAGAAATGACGGTGAGCCGGCCTGTAGGCGGGATTCTGTCCAGCTCCAAGAGGAGCCTGGGTGGCCATCCATCTGAGCGGCCTACCTGGGGAACCCTCCCTCTCGGGAGGTGGGCGAGCAACCCGTTTCCCACGCTTGGCCTTGCTCCGGGTGGGGTTTACCGAGCCGGCGGGGTCACCCCCGCCGCTGGTGCGCTCTTACCGCACCATTTCACCCTTACCTGTGCGAGCCCGGAGGCCCGCCATCGGCGGTTTCCTTTCTGTGGCACTGTCCTGCGGGTCGCCCCGACTGGCCGTTAGCCAGCACCCTGCTCTGCGGAGTCCCGACCTTCCTCGACACGGTCCCGCAGTGCGGCCCGTGCCGCGGCCACCCGGCCGGCTCACCGTCACCACCAGTGTGCCACCCCGCTGGTGGTGAGGTGACCGAGCAGCGCCTCGGTAGGGTGTCACCGATGTCCGGCGGTGCCCATCAGCTCTTCGATCCCGAGGCTCCGCCACTGGCCGCCGCCCCGGGGCACCGGCCCGGCTCCGGCGGCCCCGAGCCCCAACCCACGCCCGACCCCGACCCCGGGGACGAGCCCGGCGCCCGGAGCGGGGTCCTCTCCATCGGCAGCCTCTACGAGGAGGTCGAGGGCGCACTCGGCGCAGCCTTCCCCCGGAACCGCCACCTGTGGGTGCGCGGCGAAATCCAGCACATCTCGGACCACCGGTCGGGTCACCTCTACCTGAGCCTGGTCGACCCCGGGGACGACGGAGCGGCGCCGGCGTCCCGGGCCCGCGGTGGCGTGCCCACGCTCAATGTGAAGTGCTGGCGCAGCTCGTGGACGCCGCTGCGGCACACGCTCTCCAAGGAGGGCATCACGCTCGCCGAGGGCATGGTCGTCGTCTTGCGCGGGACGCTCGACCTGTATCGAGCCAAGGGGGAGATCAGCCTCATCCTCGTCGAGGTCGACGTCACCGCCTTGCTGGGGCGCATGGCCGCCCAGCGCGCCCAGCTGCTGCGCACGCTCGAGGCGGAGGGTCTGCTCGGGCGCAACGCCTCCCTCCGGGTGCCTGACATCTCCATGCATGTGGGCCTGATCGCCAGCCCGGGGACCGAGGGGTATCAGGACTTCCTCGGCCAGCTGACCGGCTCCGGCTTCGGCTTCCGCATCTCGCTGGTCCCCGTCAGCGTGCAGGGGCCCCACGCGCCGGCCGCCATCGCCCGCGCGCTCAAGGTGCTCAGCCGGAGCGACTGCGACGTCATCGCCATGGTCCGGGGCGGGGGAGCGCGCGCCGACCTGGCCACCTTCGAGACCGAGCTCGTGGCGCGTGCCGTGGCCGGGGCCACCAAGCCCGTGTTCACCGGCATCGGCCACACCGGTGACGAGACGCTGGCCGACATCGCCGCGGCGCGTGCCTGCATCACGCCCACCGAGTGCGGGCATCAGATCGTCGTGTCGACCAGGCGCTGGTGGGCGGCCCACGTGGCGGAGCCGGCAGAGCTGCTGACCCGGCGCGTTCCCGCCTTCCTGGGTGACGCCCAGGCACGCGACCGGCAGGCGCGCGGCCGCCTGACCGCGGCGGCGCGGCACCAGCTCCGCGTGCACCGCGAGCGCCTGGTGAGGAAGGCGTCGTCCGTCGGCCGGTCGGCGCCCAACCGGCTCGAGTCACGCGAGGTGGCCGTGCGCGCCCACGCCGCCCGGCTCGGACCCTTGAGCCTCGGGCACATCGGGCGCCAGGACGAGCGCCTGCACTCGTGGCGCCGGCTGCTGTCCGCCTACGACGTCGACCGCCAGCTCGAGCGCGGCTACAGCCTGACCCTGACGGCCGACGGCGCGCTGGTGCGCAGCGCGTCCGACGTCGTCGAGCGGCAGGAGATCGTGACCAGGTTCGCCGACGGAACCGTCCGCAGCATGGTGGAGGGAGCAGACATGAAGCAGGAGCAGGAGAATGAGGACTGAGGTGACCGCCCCAGACGAACATGCCCCCGTGGAGCAGCTGAGCTACACCGAGGCCAGTCGCGAGCTCGACGCGATCGTGGACTTCTTCGAGCAGCGCGAGGTCGACGTCGACGTGCTCGTCGCCCGCCTGGAGCGGGCGACCGCTCTGATCGACGAGCTCGACCGCCGCCTGCGCCAGACCCGGGCCCAGGTCGAGGAGCTGGTGCCCAGGCTCGAGACATTGGCAGCAGAGGCGGGCGGGGACGCGGGGGGTGAGGGCGATGAGTGACGCCCCCATCGCCGACCGGATGTACTTCCGCCAGCTGCTCTCGGGCCGTGACTTCGCGCGGGGCGACATGATGGCCCGCCAGATGGTCAACTTCGTCTACCTCATCGGCGACCGCGAGACCGGCGAGGCGGTGGTTGTCGACCCCGCCTACGCGGTGCAGGAACTCCTCGACATCCTCGAGGCGGACGGCATGCGGCTGACGGGCGTCCTCGGGACCCACTTCCACCCTGACCACCTCGGCGGGCAGATGGGGGGCTGGTCGCTCGAGGGGATCAGCACCCTCCTCGAGAAGGTGCAGGTGCCGGTCCACGTGCAGGCCGACGAGGTGCCCTGGGTGGAGCGCACCACGGGCGTGGGCGGGTCGGACCTCGTCGGTCATCACAGCGGCGAGGTGCTGCGGGTCGGCCAGGTGGGCGTCGAGCTGATCCACACCCCGGGCCACACACCGGGCAGCCAGTGCTTCCTGGTCGACGGCCGGCTCGTGGCGGGCGACACCCTCTTCCTCGAGGGGTGCGGGCGGACCGACTTCCCCGGCTCCGACCCGCTCGCCATGTACGAGTCCATCCACACCCGGCTGGCCCGGGTCCCCGACGACGCCATCCTCTTCCCCGGCCACCTCTACTCGGCGGATCCCTCCCAGAGCATGGGTGAGACCAGGCGGTGGAACTACGTCTTCCGGCCCCGCTCCGCTGCGGAGTGGATGGCCATGTTCGGTCAGTGACGCCGGCGGGCGGCCTGGCCCCGGACGGCACCGCGGTCGTCGTCGGCGCCTCGTTGGCCGGGTGGCGAGCTGTCGAGACGTTGCGCAAGGAGGGCTTCGAGGGGACAATCTCGCTCGTCGGGGACGAGCGGCACCTTCCCTACGACCGGCCTCCGCTGTCCAAGCAGGTGCTGGCCGGGACGTGGCCGCCGGAGAAGTCCGTGCTGGCCGACAAGCGGCGGTCGAGCGAGCTGCGGGTGCACGAGGTGCTGGGCCGTCGCGCGGTGCGGCTCGACGTGGAAGGTCGCAAGGTCGAGCTCGACGACGGCGCCGTGCTCGACGGCGATGCCATCGTGATCACCACGGGCGCCACGCCGCGCCAGTTCCCCGGCACGGAGGGCTTGAACCAGCGCGACGGCCTCTTCACGTTGCGGACCCTCGACGACTCCCTCGCCCTGCGCGGTGCCGTGACAGCGCGCGAGTCGGCGCGCATCGTCGTGATCGGGGCCGGGTTCATCGGCGCCGAGGTCGCCTCGACCTGTGCCGGGTTGGGGTGCCGGGTCACGGTGCTCGAGGCGCTCGACGTCCCGTTGCGCAACGTCATCGGTCCGGTGCTCGGTGCGCACTGCGGGTCGCTGCACGGCGCCAATGGTGTCGAGCTGCAAACCGGCGTCGCGGTGCAGGGCGTCCGCAGGGGCCCGGTCGAGGTGGAGGGGGCGGCAGCGGCGAGCGGGCTCGTGGTCGACCTGGCGGGGGGCGAGGTTCTGCCGGCCGACGTGGTCGTGGTCGGCATCGGCGTCGTCCCGACGACCGGGTGGCTCGCCGACTCCGGACTGACCCTGGAGAACGGCGTGGTGTGCGACGACCGGCTGTTCGCCGCCGACGGCATCGTGTCGGCGGGGGACATCGCGCGATGGAACTGGCGCCACGACGGTGGCGAGGAGCTGATCCGGATTGAGCACTGGCAGGTCGCCGCGGAGGCGGGTGTCGCCGCGGCGCGCAGTCTGATGGCCGGTCGGGCGGCCGCAGCGCCGTTCACCCCGATCCCGTACTTCTGGTCGGACCAGTACGGCGTCCGTCTCCAGGTGCTCGGGAACCCCGGAGGCGACGACGAGGTACTCGTCACCGAGGGCTCGCTGGAGGAGGGAAAGTTCGTCGCGCTGTTCGGTCGCGCCGGTCGTCTGCGTGCCGTCATGGCCATCGGCAAGCCGCGGCAGCTGATGGGCTTCCGGGCGCTCCTCCAGGCCGGCTCCAGTTGGGACGAGGCGCTGGCCCACGGCCGCTCGTAAGGGCGGGCCCCAGCCGCAGTCCCGGGAGTGGATGAGTACGCACCCAAGTGGGTCCGGCCCAGGGAGAGGGGCCACTCAGGAGGTAGCGATCTCCTTCTGGCCGGGAGCGATCCTGTTCAAAAGGAGATGCCCGAGAGCTCCGGGATGGTTGCCTCGGCCTTGGCCCGTGCCGTGAGCCAGCGCTCCCGCGCAGCGGCCCGCCCGGCGTCGTCACTCCGAGGCTCGACCGTTCGGCGAGGCATGAACGTGCCCGCCAACTCCTCGGTCGAACCGTAGGTACCGACGGCCAGTCCGGCCAGCAAGCCTGCGCCGAGCGTGGTGGCCTCCAGGACAGGGGAGATCTCCACCGGTCGGCCGATTGCGTCGGCCAGCGCCTCGACGAACACCGTATTTTCCGACATCCCCCCGTCGATGCGCAGGGACTCGATGGCATACCCGCTGTCGTTCTCCGACGCGTCGACCAGGTCCGCACCGCGATGAGCCACACCCTCGAGGACAGCCCGGACGATCTCGGGCCGGCCTGAACCTCTCGTCAGCCCGACGAGGGTGCCCCGGGCCCCGAAATCCCAGACAGGAGTTCCCAGGCCCAGGAGCGCCGGGACGAACCAGACGTCACCGGAGGTCGCGCATTGCAACGCGACAGTTTCGGACTCATGGGCTGTGGCGAGGAGCCCGAGGTCGTCGCGCAGCCACTCGACGCAGGTGCCGGCGGAGAGCATCACGGCTTCGGTGCCCCAGGTCGCCTGCCCGCCCACGCGGAAGGCGACGATGGGAAACGTGCCGGCGCCGCCCCGGGCGGTGCCGCCGGGCCCGGAGCCAGTACCGGTGCACTGATCGAGCATCCCGCCGGTGCCGAAGGTCGCCTTGGCCAGTCCGGCGAGGGTGCAGCCCTGGCCGACCAGGGACGCCTGTTGGTCACCCGCCATGCCGCAGATCGGCGGTGCGCCGGGAAGCGCCGTGGCGGCACCGATCTCCCCGGAGGAGTCGACCACGGTCGGCATCATCGGCAGCGGTATCCTCAGCTTCTGGAGCAATGGCTCGTCCCAGCCGATGGTGACGGGGTCGATGAGAGCGGTCACTGCGGCGTTGGTGGCGTCGGTCACGTGGAGTGCGTCGGCGCCTGACGAGGCGCCACCCGAGAGCGTCCAGGCGACCCAGCTGTCCACCGTGCCGAAGCAGAGCTCCCCGCGCTCGGCACGCGACCGCTCGGGGTCGACCTCGTCGAGGATCGCCATCACCTTGGTGGCCGACGCGTTGGGCGCCAGGCGGATCCCCTCGGCCTGGAGGACGAGGCAGGTCCCGACGGTTCGCAGGTCCTGCCAGCCGATGCCCGGGGCAACGGGCTGCCCGCTGGCGCGCTCCCAGACGATGCTCGAGGCCCGCTGGTTTGCGATGCCGACGGCGGCGACCGGTCCGCCATTCGCGAGGGCCGCCCCGGCGACTGTGAGGACAGCGTCGGCCATCCTCGCCGCATCGAACTCCACGAGGCCCGGGGCCGGAGAGTCGGGCAGCAGTGGGACATGATGCTCGTGCTCGATTGTGGCATCGGGCCGCACGATGGCCGCGCGCACTCCCGACGTGCCGACGTCGACGACGAGGACGCTGCCCCCCGGCCGGCTCATGCCCAGGGTGCGGGGCCGAACGGGGAGGACAGGCCGAACTTGCCGGGGTTCAGGATGCCTGCCGGGTCGAAGGTCGCCTTGAGGCGACGAAGGACCTCGAAGCCCGGCCCGAGGGCGCGCGGCAGGAACCGGGAGCGGTTGAGCCCGATACCGTGGTGGTGGCTGATGGCTGCGCCGTGGGCGGACGTGGCGTCGATGACGGCATCCCAGGCCTGTCGGTAGTAGCGCTCGCGCCATTCGGTGTCCCCCTCGGGACCGCGCCCACCAAATGTGAAGTAGAGGCACGCGCCATCGGTGTAGGCGTGGGACTGGTGCGCCGATGCGGCGAGGGTGCCCTCAATGGACGTCAGCGCGGCGATGACCTCGTCGAAGAGACCGGGCAGTGCAGCCCACGGCCCGGACACCTCGGCGGTGTCCACGACGATGCCGCCGCGCCACAGGGGCGCCAGTGCGGAGACGTCGTTGCGGTGGCCGAGCCAACGCTCCACCAGCTCGCGGTCGAGCGTGTGCGCGTCCGCCGCGTCGCCGCACTCGGCGTCGACGATCGCGAGCGTGGCCGAGAGGATGTCGGGGTCGGCCTCGTCGAGGACGATGAGAACGTTGGTGTCGGGCTGATCGAAATTGCGCGCCGACTCCGTCTGGTCGTAGAGGCGCAGCACCGCTGGCGTCGCCCCTCGGCGGAGGATCTTGCGGCACGCCTCGAGGCCGCCGGTGAACGTGGTGAAGCCGAAGGCGCGACGCTCCTGCGCGGTCGGCAGGGGGTGGAGGCGGAGCCGGGCCTCGGTGATGACGCCAAGTGTGCCCTCGCAGCCCACGAAGAGCTGGGTCAGGTTCGGCCCCGTGGCGGCACGGGGGCCGTGGCCCTCCGTGCGCAGGACGCGGCCGTCGGCCAGCACGACCTCGAGGCCGATGACCATGTCCTCGATCTTCCCGTACCGGGTCGAGTACTGCCCAGCCCCCCGGCAGGCCAACCACCCGCCCACGGTCGAGAGGTCCATCGACTGGGGCCAGTGGCCGACGGTGTAGCCGCCGCCGACCTCTCCGAGCGCTGCCTCGAGGTCCGGGCCGAAGGTGCCCGCCCGGACGTCCGCCGTGAGGGATGTCTCGTCGACGCGTACGACCCCGTCGAGGCCCGTCATGTCCAGGGCCACGCCCCCGTGCACGGGGATCGACCCGCCGCACACCCCGCTGCGTCCCGCCGCCGCGGTCACCGGGACCACGGCCTCGTTGCATGCCGCGAGGACCTCGGCCACCTGTGCGACCGAGGTGGGCCGGACCACGACCGCCGGCCGTTGCGGGACGGCTCCCTCGGCCGCCCAGCCGATGGCCAGCGGCCACCAGTCACGCCCGGCCTCGGCCCGAGCGTCGTCGTCGGTCACCACCGTGGCGCCGCTCGCTGCGATGCGGTCGAGGACGGCGGTGGGCACCTCGACCGTCGCCGCGCCCAGACGATCCGTGACGTCAGCGGCACTTGCGTCGATGGGAGTGGCGGAAGTGGGTGTCGTCATGGCAAGTCGAGCCCGGCGGTCAGGAGCTCCTTCTGGCACGACTCGATGAACCGGGCAGCCTGGTCGGCCGCCTCCTGCTCGTCCCAGCCCATGTCGGGAGCGATCAATGCGGCGACCGCTGCCGCGGCGTCCATGCTGGCCTGCGCACGCTGGATCATGGCGCGCGTCCGGCGCGACAAGACGTCGTCAAGCGTCCGCGCCATCTCCTCGCGGGCGGCGTACACGAGCTCAGCGCCGGTGTAGGGCAGCCCCGCCACCGCCGGTTCGAGCAGCTCGGGACGGCCATCCGCCACGGCGAGCACAGCGGCGTACTCGGTGCCGTAGCGACTCAGGAGTCGTGCCTGGGGTTGGGCCAGCGCCACGGGGTCCCGGGTCTTGGTCGTTGCGCCTATGAGCGGAAGGGACTTCGTGATGCAGCGCCGCCGCCGGGGGGACTCGCCCAGACGATCGACCACAGCGTCGACGGTGTCCTGTGCCATCTTGCGGTACGTGGTCAGCTTGCCGCCGGTGACGGTGACGACGCCGTGTGCCGACACGCGAACGGTGTGGCGGCGGGACAGGTCGGACGTCCGTTCCGAGACGTGCCCGCCTTTGGTCGGTCGTGCCAGGAGGGGGCGAAGGCCGGCCCAGACACCCGTCACGTCGGCTCTCGTGAGCTGCGAGGTCGTGACGTTGTTGGCGGCCTCGAGCAGGTAGTCCACGTCCTCGGGCGTGCATGCAGGGTCGTCGAGGGGACCCGTGTAGTCGGTGTCGGTCGTGCCGAGGTAGACGAGCTCGGTCCCAGGCCAGGAAACGACGAAGACGGAGCGCTTGTCCTTCGGCACCGGGATGACCGCTGCGATGTCGCAGGGCAGCCGGTCGGCGGGCACGGTGATGTGGACACCCTTGGCGGGGCGGATGGCGTGGGGGTCTGCACCCTCGTCAAGCGCGCGTATCGCGTCGGCCCACACCCCCGTCGCGTTCACCACCACGCGGGCCCGGATCTGGAACTCTTCCGTCTCAGCGCCGGACGGACGCACGATCGCGCCGTCGGTGGCCCCATCGCCGTCCGTCGTGAGCCGGGTGACCGGGGCGTAATTGACGACAGCCGCCCCAAACTCGAACGCCGCCGTCCGCAGCACGGCCAGGGTCAGTCGCGCATCGTCGGCCCGTGCGTCGAAGTAGAGGAATCCCGCCACCAGGTGGTCGGTGTTCAGCGTCGGAAGGTGTGCGAGGGCCTCGTCCTTGTCGACTTCCCTGTGGCGCTCCCCGATGCGCAGGCCGCCGGTGAGGTCGTACATCCAGAGCGCGGACGAATACGAGCGGGCGACCGTCTTGGA
>Ga0181518_10000749_pt1 | contig 34844 bp, 33 predicted proteins | sample PEATcosm2014_Bin_28_FD_119751 | JGI IMG/M metagenome (GOLD analysis project Ga0181518, IMG submission 119751) | Peatland microbial communities from MTU Mesocosm Facility, Houghton, MI, USA - PEATcosm2014_Bin01_60_metaG | ecosystem: Environmental > Terrestrial > Soil > Wetlands > Peat | place...
GGTCAATCGCACGATCTTCGCTCGCATAGGCTTGTTTCAGGAGCCTAAAGGCTCCTGCTACCTCCGTTAGAAAATGCAACGTTTGGAATGCATTTGCGGGGCGGAAGCTGCACGCCGGAATCCCAAGTGCGGTATTCTGGTAATGCGCGCCCGTAGCTCAGCTGGATAGAGCGAACGCCTCCGGAGCGTTAGGTCGGGAGTTCGAATCTCTCCGGGCGCACCATAATTACAGCTCTGCGCAATTACCCGCGCCCGGATGCAGCCCGTGAACAATTAAACTGGAGATGGGCCGGCAGGTCGCTTTACCCATGGCCCGGACAAGGCTCAAATGCAACCGAGTATCGAGTTATTTGCCCGACAGATCGAAATGATTGAACGGGTTATCTGGACGCTGACCTTTGCCGCGCAACTGGTCTTGCTGGTGGTGCTGGTGGGCCGTGACCGCGCGCGACGCTACCCGTGGTTCACCGCCGGCATTGCGCTGCTTACCCTGCGAATGATGGCGGAGGTTCTACTATCCGGCCGGATGGCGAAGCTTCCCTTGCAGGTGACCCTCTTTACGCTGAGAGACCTGGAAGTGATTGTAGGCCTGCTGGTGCTGGTAGAGATGGCGCGGCGGGCCTTTGCCGGGGTTCAACGCTCTGTTTGGGTCGTGAATACCGCGGGAATGCTGTTGGTGGCCGGATGGTTGCTTTACGCTTTCGAGCCGTGGCCGGTGTGGAAGAATCTGCCCCTGGACTCATTGCTCAGCAAGCTGCTGCTGATGCAACTAGCAGCGCACAATGGCGATGTGCTGGTTGCCTTGCTGACCGTGGGGCTGGGAGTGCTGGTGATGTTCTTTGGACGCCATTACAAGGCCGGATGGCGGAGCCACACACAGCAGATTGTGATTGGGCTTTTTGCCGTGGCCGTCTCCCTGCTGGCGTTGGAAGTGGTGATCCTCCGAACTTTACATTACACACAGGCCCAATCTGAGAGCGTGATGCGGCTGCGGCTGAGTTTTGCGTTTGCCTATCAGCTGATATCTTTGGCCGCTCAGGTGTGGTGGATTGCATGGCTGTGGCGGGACGAGCCGGGAGCGACTAAACCGGAGTTGACAGCCGAGTAATAGCAAGACTTGGTTCGTGATATAAAGTGATTGTCCGCGCATGTATGGGTAGAACCGCGCGCGCGGAACACCGCGTAGAGGTTAGCTCACTATGCTCGACATTCATCTGCCGCATAAGGGAATCCGCGGATTTTCCGAGTTTCTGGTCCATCTGTTCACGATTACCGTGGGTCTGCTGATTGCAGTGCAGATCGAGAGCTTCGTGGAGTGGCGCCATCACCTGCATCTGGCCGAGGAGGCGCGGGTGGCACTGCGAGCGGAGATTCAACATAACCTGGGGGAATTGAAGGCTGCGCAGCCGGGGCTGAAGGCATGGCGGGAGCGCATCGATGCCGATTACAAGGCGATGCAGACAATCCAGAACCACCCCAACGATTCCGAAGCTCAGCGCGCCACCCTCAGTGTCGACTACGGCTCGATCACCCTGAGTGATACGGCATGGAAAACGGCGCAGTCGACGGGCGCGCTGGCATACATGCCTTACGAGGAAGCGGGGCGGTACTCAAGCATCTACCAGGCCCAAGCCACGCTGATGGCGTTCGAAGACAAGCCTGCGGAAGACGTTGCCGGCATCATCGGCCTGGTCGCGCGATACAACTTCCATGCCAGTTCTTCCAGCAAGCTCACCGTGGAGCAGGCCGGCGCCCTGGCGGATAAGCTCAGCCAAATGCGGGTGCACCTGTTGGGTGGGGACTTACTTTTACGCCAATGCATTGAGAAGAATCAGGCATTCCTGGAGAACCGCAAGCCCAGCGAAAACTTCACAGAGTCGCTGAAGTGAGGCACGGAGGCCTGATCCCTGTTTCCTGATCCCTGATTAGATGTGGCAGCTTGCCTGGCCGCGTTTTTCCAGGTAGCGTTGGTGGTACTCCTCGGCGCGCCAGAATGTCTGAGCGGGCTCGACCTTGGTGACAATGCGCTTCGGCTTGAAGCGGCCCTCGGTGGTCAGCCGCTCAATTTTGGCGCGGGCTTGCGCCTCTTGCTGCGGCGAGTGGAAGAAGATTGCTGAGCGGTACTGTGTTCCCCAATCCGGTCCCTGGCGGTTGAGGGTGGTGGGATCGTGGAGAGCGAAGAAGGCGTCAAGAAGCTGCTCATAGCTGACTTGCGCGGGGTCGAAATTCACCTCGACGACTTCAGCGTGTCCGGTCTTGTCTGTGCAGACGTCCTCGTAGCTGGGCCGCTCCAGCGAGCCGCCCTCATAGCCCACGGCCGTCGCCATCACGCCGGGGAGGGCCGCAAATGCCGCCTCAACTCCCCAGAAACATCCCGCTCCGAAGGTAGCTTTTTCGTGGCTCATGCTGGATAAGATGCTCCTCGGGCGCTTCGGGAAGCAAATTTATGCCCTTGGGAGGAGTCTAACTCGTTACGCAATACATTGCCTGAAGCGCATAGGAAACGGCCAAACGGCGATCTGGCACTGATACAGTCAACGGAATGAACTTCCAATCCCAATTTGGTCCAGCGCTATGATGTGATACGCATCCGGAGCGTGACCGATGGCCGTAAACTGCACAAATAGTAGCTGATAGAAAAATCGGGAAGCCTTTATGAGATTTTGGTTTTGCCGGCTCTCCGGCAGACCTGGCAATGCCAGAATGCCCTGTTCGTAAGTTGACGGACGTATCAACGGTTGCTAGTCTACACGTTAGCTACCTGGGTCTGCTGATGAGGCGGGTCAAGACGTGCAACACGAATGCGGTTCATTCATCCCGCGAGCAATCCAGCCCGAAGCAACCGCCATTTTCTGGCGGGGATGGTCTGTGGAAAACTACCCCATTCGGTTGAGGATAGCGAAGCTATGCTCAAAATTTGCGTTATGATGACATCTTCTACTCAATTTTAAACGGTCGCAATGCGCCTGATGTCCCACGCAGGGTGTATTCAGCCAGATTCCATGAATAGCCAGCCGTAGATCGGAGAAGAGGAATCCACTTGACTGAAGAGAATGAAACTCAATCCAGCCGTTCCGGAAACGGGCTCTCCAAGGGCAGCGGCTTCTTCAATCCTGAGGATCAGGTGTCTCTCGGGGAACTGTTGCTTGTTCCGTGGAAGCGTAAAGCTGTTGTGCTGGGTTGCACAGCTATTTGTGTAGTGCTTGCAATCTTAATATGCGTTTTTATGCAGCCCAGATACAGAGCCACAGCGACCATTGAACTCAACGAGGAAAAATCCAGTGGCGCCGATATGCTCTCCAGCATCGCCTCGCTGGCGGGAGGCGGTCCGGACGAGTTGAAAATCAAGATCGAGACCGAAACGGCGGTCATACAAAACGACTCGATCGCTCTGGCCGTGATGAATAAGATGGGAATGCTCCGCAAGGAGAATCCTGACCGGCTCAGTAAGGCTAAGGGGCCTCTTGCAAGCGTGGAAGAACTCTCCCCCAATGAGCGGGAAAGCCTGGTTGGCAACTTCAAGGGCCATTTACAGGTAAGAGAACTAGGGAGTTCACGCCTAATTGCCATTACTTATACAGACAAGGATCCCGTCCAAGCCGCGAATATTGCCAATCAAGTCGTTGCCGAATACAAGTCTTATCTCCTCAGCTCGAACTTCAGTTCAGCCAAGGAAGTGTCACAGTGGCTTTCCGCCCAGCTGGGTGATCTTTCTGACCAGGTTGCCAAAACACAGAAGGCCGTAGAGGATTTCGAGCGCTCTCACAATCTTTCCGCTGCAATGCTGGGCCTGACTACACTGGGGGGCGGATCGGGCGTATCTGGAGTTGGTGGCAGCGGGGGCGAGGGCGGCGGGGGCGGCTCTGTACAGATTCCAGAGCTGGAGCGACTCACCAAGCTCAATGAAGAGGTAACCCAGGCAGAGGCCGAGCGCGTGGCGCGTGAGGCTATTTACCGCCTGGCGTCATCGGGGAATGCAGATCTGATCTCCACGCTCGGTTCCAGTTCTCTTCCTGGACTTTCCGGCTCGACAGTCCTCTCCCAAGGCAATGGTCTGGAGACTCTCAATGTGCTGCGGGCGCAGGAGGTAACGGTGCGGCTGGCATATGCCAGCGCGGAGACCAAGTATGGCCCCAAAAACCCTCATCTGGCTGACATCGCCAATCAACTGAAGTCGCTGCAAGACCAGATACAAAACGAGATTTTGAAGATCAAGCAGCGCGCAAAAAACGATCTTATTCTCGCGCAGGAAAATGAAAAGGCACTGCTTTCTGCCTTCGAAGCGCAAAAGATCGTAACCAGCAAAATGAATGACGATGTCGTGCAGCTGGGCGTTCTGATGGCGCAGGCCCGCTCCAGCAGAGAACTCTACAACATTCTTTACGCCAGGTTGCAGGAAGCCAATGTAGACGCCGGCAACAGCGCGACGAATGTGACCGTCGCTGACCCAGCACGCACTCCCGGCGAACCCTGGATGCCGCAACCGTTTCTGTTTATTGCCATTAGCTTATGGGGCGGTCTTTTTCTGGGCGCCGGCTTGGCCTACCTGATAGAAAGCCAGGATGATACGCTCGCCGACAGCTTCCAGGTTGAGACACTGACAAACTTGCCGGTATTGGGCATGATTCCCTTTCATCGCATGGAGGTAAAACCACGCGAAGGCGCCCTGGCTGCTGAATCGAGTCCTTTCCTCATCGCCCCGGAGAGCGCCACCTCTGAAGCGTTTCGCAGCTTGCGCTCGGGCCTGACTCTCTCTGGCGTGGGACGTAAATTGAAGGTGCTTTCTATTACCAGCGCTTTGCCAGGCGAGGGCAAATCTTACACTGTTTACAATCTTGGGCTTGCATTCGCCGCTACTGGTCAAAGGGTGCTCATCCTGGACGCTGACCTTCGCCGCCCGCGCCAGCACGCACTTTTTCGCGCGACGCGCGAAGATGGATTAGCAGATGTGCTTATTGGCGTTAAATCCTTTGACGACGCCCTGATAGTCCACCCCGTGGAGCCAAATCTGATTCTGTTGCCTGCTGGCCGCCAATCACCGCTCGCCGCGGAACTTCTGGGATCAGGCGAAATCGAAAAGGTCATACATGCAGCTCGGGAACGGTTTGACCTTGTACTTGTGGACAACCCGCCAACCTTGCCGGTGGCTGATGCGATTATCGTGGGAACTCACTGCGATGGAACAATCGGCGTGCTGCGCGCTGGCCGAACTTCTCGAAAGGCATTGCGCCGATTTATCTTGATGCTTGCCCGGAACCGCGTTCATATCCTTGGCCTGGTGATTGAAGCCGTGGATATGTCCGCAACTGAATATCGGAGTGTGTATGGCTACAATGTGCAGAGCTATTATGGCAGTTCGTAGGATTGCCTTCAGCCACAGCCTTCTGCTCCTGCTCGGTGTTTACTTGCAGTCGGCAATAACAAACATGCCGGGAAATGCGCAGCAGACTGGAGGCGCCACAACTTCTTTGGCTCCTACGACTGGTTTGTCCTCATCCTCCTCGAGCAGGGCCGGGACTGCGCCTCAAAGCAGCATAGGGCCAGTCACTATTCCCAAGGATTTCTCAGAACTGCGCATTGCGCCAGGGGACTTGCTGAGCGTTAATGTCTATGACACCCCCGAGTTGAGCAGTTTGTACCGCGTAGATGTTGCGGGAGATTTGACGTTTCCATTGTGCGGCAAGGTGAACGTTCGCGGGCTGACTATATCAGAGGCGGCAAGTCGTATCGAAGCCGTTCTCAAAGACCGCCAGATCATGGCTCAGCCGTACGTAAATCTCGACGTGCAGCAATATGCCGGCCAATACGTGACTGTAACAGGCGAAGTAACCACCCCAGGACGTGTGGCGTTGATTGTTCCTACGACGCTCGGTGAAATCCTGGCCGAAGCCGGCGGTTTGACACCTATGGCAGGAGCGCACATCAAGATTCGCAGCGGAGCCGATGATGCTCAGCCAGAGGTGGATGTTCCTTATTCTCGTAACCATAGCACTCGCGAGGCGACCTCCATTCTCGTACGCCCCGGCGATTCGGTCATTGTTCCGCGAGCGGGCATCGTCTATGTTCTGGGGGCGGTCAACAGACCGGGCGGCTACCTGATGCAGGAAGACGGTAAGCTAAACGTTGCCGAGGCCTTGGCTCTCAGCGGAGGAACGACTTTACAGGCCAACACCAGCGGCCTTCGGGTGATTCGCCGCAATCCCGATGGAACTGTCCTGGATTTCCCGCTCTCTTATAATGCTATTGCAAAGGGAACACAGACGCCGCTCGCACTGCAGCCGCAGGACATTGTTTACGTTCCCACAAGCAAGGTCAAGGCGATATTTTCTACCACTCAGGCGATCATCGGAGAGGCTGCCGCAGCAGCCATAGTTACACATCCTTGATCTAAATGGATAACTGTTCAATCGCGTGAGCCGACTGAAGGCAATCCTGCCAACCGACGAGTCGCTGCAAGCCGCACTGTGCGGCTCCGATCTTGCTTTGGCATTTTGGAGACAGGATGAGCGCTGAGATCTCTCCCTGGAAACTATCACGAAATGACTTTTTCCGGCAATTTTCGGGACGAGAAATCTGGGCGCTTACCGACCAGTCGGTAATCAGCGCGACAAACTTTATAACCAATGTGATGCTCGTCCGTTTCATGGGCCTGCGTGAGTTTGGCGTCTTCGCGCTCGCATGGATGTCTGTATTATTCGTGAACAGCCTCCAGAGCGCGCTGATTATCGCTCCTATGATGAGCATCAGCCCCAAGCAGGAGGAAAAGAACAGGCCCTCCTACTTCGGCGCCGTTGTCTTTCAGGAAATGGTTCTTGTTTCTTTCTGTTTTGTTCTCGTCTTCGCGGCTCTGAAGGTTCTCGGCAGCTTCTTTCCCCATGCGGCATTGCAACGGCTTGCGCTACCCCTGGCAGCCTCCGCATCTATCTACCAGTTGCAGGATTTTGTCAGGCGCTATTTCTTCGCCATACGCCAGAGTCATTACGCCCTAGCTGATGATGCTATAAGCTACCTCACCCAACTGCCTATACTGTATCTGCTCCACAGAACTGGAAATCTTAGCAGCGCAACCGCGCTATGGGCTTTGGCGGCAACCTCGGCTCTTGGAATCGTTCTCGGCTGGTTCTGGATCGAGCCTCTCAAATTTAACAGGGCTTGGATCAATGCCATATCACAGCGGCACTGGAAAATCTCCCGCTGGCTCGGCGCCTCATCCATTTTGCAATGGACTTCCGGCAACCTTTTCATTATTGCCGCTCCAATCTATTACGGCACTGCTGCCGCGGGAGTTCTGAGAGCATCACAGAATCTGATGGGATTAACCCATGTATGGTTCCAGGGTCTGGACAACGTTGTTCCGGTGGAAACCTCCCGCCGCTTGCACGAAGGCGGTGTGCATTCCATGATCGCCTACATCCGTTCGATCTTGCTGCGATGGGGCGGATTGACAATGATATACGCCTGCATCATAGCCGCGGCGCCTGGCTTCTGGTTGCGGTTAATTTATGGACCTGAGATGGTTCAGTACGGCTACATCTTGCGGCTTTATGCTCTCCTTTACGTCATCGTCTTTGTCGGAGGCCCGCTGCGCGCCGGCTTGCAGGCCCTGGAGTTTACAGCACCGATCTTCTGGTCGTATCTGGCCATGACGGCATTTGCGATTATCTTTGCGTTGCCTATGGCAAAATGGTTTGGACTGGGCGGTACCATGCTTGGCCTCTTCGTAACTCAGATTCTGTTTCAGGGCATTGTCGCTATTTCCCTGCTCCGGAAATCCCGCCGCGTCGCAAGGCAAGAGGCTCTCATATCGCCTTCTTCCGCAGCGGCGGAATAATGATCAGCGCATCTCCCGAGCACCAAATGCCGCAGGAACGCGTTGCTTACGAATGGTACAACTCAGAGCAGACCGCTAAATAATTGCAACGTATTTCTTGTCCAAAGGAGACAAGCATGAGCGCTAATACCATTTATGAGAATGGCACCTATCTTGCCAAGCACCCCTCATGGCATGAGGAAGATTCATCATGGAAGGCAATGCAAATCATCAGAATGCTCAAAAAGAATAAGATTAATCCAACAACAATATGCGAGGTTGGATGCGGAGCCGGCGAGATATTGAACAGCTTGGTCGAGTACTACGGTTCCAACGTTTATTTTTCAGGGTATGAGATTTCCCCCCAGGCTTTTGAGATTTGCCAAAAAAAGGTGAAGTTGAATCTTCATTACTTCCTCAAAGACCTGCTGGACGAAAGGGATGCCTTTTTCGATATTGTTATGGCCATTGACGTATTCGAGCACGTCGAGGATTACATAGGGTTTATTCGCAGATTGCGAACGAAAGGAACGTACAAGATATTTCATATACCTCTCGATTTATCAGTCCAGTCGGTTTTACGTAGTTCACCCCTTGGTTTCGTCCGGAAAAGGTCTGGACATCTCCATTACTTTACAAAGGAAACAGCGCTTGCGACTTTAAAGGACGCGGGATATGAAATATTGGACTGCATCTATACCTCTGGTAGTGTAGAGCTGCCGGTTCATAACTGGAAAGCGAAGCTGATAAGATTTCCTAGGAAATTATTTTTCGCTATTCATCAGGATCTGGCGGTAAGAATCCTTGGTGGTTTTTCGCTGCTCGTTTTAGCAAAATAATTCAATTACCGCTCGCCTTTTTACCTAGTGAGTTCTCGTAAGGTGCGTTCATGAGAATTGTCCACATTCTGCTCGGCAAGGCCAACCCCGGAACCCTCAATGGCGTAAATAGGGCTGTGCATTGGATGGCAACTTCTCAATTGCGCCAGGGGCACGATGTCGAAGTTTGGGGACTTTCCACATCTATGACGCCACCGCCGCATCCTCGCGAATACAATCTACGGATATTTTCGATCACCCGACTGCGCTTGACTCTCAGCCGGGAGATCAAAGCGGCTCTTCACCGGCTTGAACCCGGCACATGGGTTCACTTTCATTCGGTTTTTATTCCCGAATTCCCGGCGATAGCGAGGCTGTTGAAAAAGCGCGGCCTTCGCTACGGAATTACCCCGCACAACGGCTACGCCACCGGGGTGTTCAAAAAGAATCCCTGGAAAAAGCATATCTACGTCGCCCTCCGCGAAGCGAGATACTTACGCAATGCCACATGGATTCAGGCGATTGGTGCCAGCGAAATCCAGGATATAGTGAGGATTGCTCCAGGAGTCCGTGTCGTTCCGATACCCAATGGCCAGGAGATGCTCCCTGCCCGCTCGGTTGCAGCACCCGCCACGGCCGGACATCCCCTGATTGGTTTTTGTGGCCGCCTTGACGCACAATCCAAGGGCCTCGACTTTCTGCTCGATGGTTTTGCGGCCTACAAGGCAAAAGGCGGATCAGGGGAGCTGTGGCTGATTGGAGATGGCAAGGATCGCGTCCGGCTTGAAAAGCAAGCGGCAGAGAGCGGAGCGCAATCGCACGTGCGCTTTCTCGGTGTGAAGCTCGGCGAAGAGAAGCTGAATCTGGTCGCCAGCCTCGACGCTTTCATCCACAGTTCCCGCTGGGAGGGGCTTCCGACGGCCTGCCTGGAGGCCGCCGCGCTGGAAACGCCGCTTGTGGTGAGCCGCGAAACTAATTTGGCAGAGTATGTAAAACAATACGGAGCCGGTCTGGTGCTGGACGAGACATCGGCGGCCGGCGTGCTGCGCGCGCTGGAGCGCGTCCAACAGCTCTACGAGGATAACCAGCTCCAACAGATGGGCGAGAATTCCCGACTGCTCGTAGAGAAAGAATTCAGATGGGAGAAAAATGCAAGTAGTTTTGTCGCAGCCATTGCGGCCGCAGGCCATACTGTTTAGTGACTTTCTCATGGCATTGTTTCAGGCACTGGACGCGGAAGGAGTGCGCTTCTGCGTTTTGCGGAATTATCAAGGCTTTCCTGCCAGCAACATCGGGAATGATATTGATTTGCTGATTTCTCCCTCCGATCTGCCGCGCGTCATACGCGTAATACGATCCATTAAAGGCATCTGCGTTGTCGGCTATGCAGAGCGCCATTGTGTAGCAAGCGTGTTTTTGGAAGGTATTTCCCAAGACAGGGATTCCCGTGCGCTACAAATCGATTTCGACTTGTGTTTGACCTGGAAAGGTCTGCCGTACCTTTTAACAGATGCAGTGCTCGAAGCGGCCATCCCACGCCAGGCCGGCAACTTGAGTTTCCTTGTACCATCACCGGTTCACGAGGCGATTTCATCCTTGTTAGCCAGTCTGCTGGTTGGCGGGTGGCTGAAGGAGAAGTACTTCCCTCAGGTACAGCGAACGTTTGACAGCGACCGGTCCGAGGTGGTTGCTGCCCTGAAGCCGCTGTTTGGGCAGAAGCTGTCCACGCGATTAGTGAATGCGGTGATCGAGGGCAACCGCCGAAAGTTATTGGGCTGCGTCCGGCCGCTCCGAATTGCTCTTCTCCTGCGAAGTTTGTGGCATCGGCCCTTGCACAGCGTGTTGGCCATCGTTCGACACTATGCCGGCGAATTCGCTTTTCGCCATTCTTCGCGGTCTCGCGAAACAGTTTTCATTCTGGCCTCGGATGGGGAGGGCAAGTCAAACATCGCCGAAGCCCTGATGCCAGGATTGCAAGCAGTGGCGGCGATGGTAGAAAAGCGTCCGCTCTGGCCACGGTTACCTGTCGCACGCAGGTCACTGGAGTCAACGCCAGGTATAGATTGCCATGCCCCATCACCAACAGGTTCATCCGTCTCCATGGTTGAGGCCGTTCTGTGGACAGTGAACGAATGGCTGAGTCAATTTGCTGAAAAAAGAAACTTCACGCTTATCATTCGCGAGAGCTACTACCCCGACTTGTTAATCAATCCCCAAAGCTGCCGGTATGGCGGTTCGAAGTGGTTTGCGCGCCTTGTCGGCAAGTTCATTCCGTCTCCTGTCCTTTGGATACTCCTGGACCCGGCAGACGAAGGGTTGCCATCCAGAAACACGGAACGTCCCGGTGGTAATACATACCGGCAACGGGAAGCCTACCGCGCCTTCGTGATGACCAGAAAGAATCACGTCATTCTGAATGCAAGCCAGCCTGTCGCCGAACTCACGGAGGAGGCCTATGCCGCGATCATCGAGACGCTCGCCCGCCGCGCTGATCGCCAACTCAGAAAGCGCTTCCAATAACCTCAGAACCTGTTCGCCGGGAGTTCCACTGCTCCGGCTGTCTTCCATCTGATCTTTTCGCGCAAAGACTTGAATCCCATTCGAATGTTTCTACAAAGGAGGGAGGCAAGCTGAAAATAGTCATCCTTGGCCCCGATGGAGCTGGCAAGAGTTCTGTTATTGAGGGCTTAATGAAAAAACTGAATTCACAGGAGGACATCGCGGAGATGCGCCACCTGAAGCCTCGAATTGTCCTGCGGCGGCGAGGTGAAGGGGTTACTATCAATCCCGATCCCCACGGGCAGACACCTCGTTCTGCGCTGACTTCGATTGCGAAAATATTTGTCTGGCTTTTGGAGGAGTGGTTTGCGGCATTATTTCTGAACAAACGCAAGACGCTGCTGATCTGCGATCGCTACTATCATGATTTATTGATTGACCCTATACGGTATCGCTACGGAGGACCAATGTGGTTAGCTCGACTAATTGGGAAACTCATGCCACAGCCAGGACTATGGGTGTTATTAGATGCCCCAGCAGAGGTTTTGCAGGCACGCAAGCAGGAGGTCTCTTTCAATGAGACTGTGCGACAACGACAAGAATACATGACCTTCGTTCGCACGCAAAGGAAACATGTGATTATGGATGCTTCTCAACCATTAGACAAGGTGATAGCGGATGCGGAATGCGCTATCAACAGAGCATTGAACCAGGGCGGAAATCGTGGATAAGGCAGGGCTCTTTTACAAAGTACAGGACTATCCTGATGGAACGCATCTTGCGTTGCGCTGGAAAGGGAGGATACGGTTCACAATTCCACGTGATATCACTGCTCAACAAACATGCTGGAAAATCTTCCGTCCTGGGCGTGCAGAGTTGATGCTGCGTGTTATGGCGCGCCTGCCGCGTATCTCAGGAGCCATAAGCTGCGTCGAAAACGAAAATCTTCTATTGATCCGAAAGACGATCGGCAAGGATGCCGGACTTTCCTGTTGCCGTACCGGTGCCCCTGGACCGTGGTCAAAGGATACTATTCTCTTATTAAATACGAGTACTAGTGAGCCATTGTATATCGTCAAGGCTGGCGCCGGAGAAGCGGTTGATACGCTACTTCAAAATGAGGCCAACTGGCTGCGCACCCTGCGAGATCAGCCAGCGCTTGTTGACCACATACCTGGTCTTGTTGCTCATTGCTCGGGCGTACAACTCTCCTTCGTAGCAGAAACCCCTTTATTGGGAAAACTCGATTATCAGCTCGGGGAATTGCACGTAGCGTTTCTGCGGAAGTTACAGAGATACTCGCATTGCACGGTTCGGCTTGAAGAATCCCGACTATACAAGAATATGCAAATGCGCTTGAAATATCTCAGCGGCCTGCTATCCGAGACGTGGTTAAACCGTCTTGAAAAGGGCATGCGGTGTATCGAGCAATCGCTTTCAGGACGGCCAATTTCCTTTGTGGCTGCGCACAATGACTTTACCCCATGGAATATTCGAGTACAGCGCGGTGTCGCCCGAATATTCGACTGGGAATATGCGGACTATGAGCAACTTCCCTTGTTTGACCCTCTTCACTTTGCCCTGATGCCAATGGCATTAAGAAGGCGGCCGGCTGCCAATATGATTCAATGTATGAAAAGGACTTTGCAATTATCTGAACAGTGGTTTGGTAAGGAGCTATGCCACAATGCGCAGACGCAGGCGTTAGCCTACTTGATGAACCTATGCACTCTCTACCTATGGGCTGAACGCGGAAAACACGATTCAAATCCTGTACTTGAGAGCTATGCCTCTATCATAGATTTCTTGTGCCAATGATGAACGTATGTCTCGCGAAGGAGTTGATGTGCTTTGAAGATACTTCCTAAGATTAGCGTTATCGTTCCATCTTTTAATCAGGCAAAGTATCTGGAACTAACACTGCGTTCTATTCTCGATCAAAGTTACCCGAATCTCGAACTGATCGTGATTGATGGCGGCTCAAAGGACGAAAGTCCGGAGATTATCCGTAAGTATCAGCAACAAATTAAATTCTGGTGCAGCGAGCCGGATGGTGGACATCCCGAGGGGCTCATCAAGGGTTTTTCCCATGCTACGGGAGAAATCCTATGCTTCCTTAATAGCGATGATCTCTTTGAACCTGGTGTACTGCGCGAGGTAGGAGAGTATTTCTCCCGGCATCCGGACGTCGATGTAATATACGGAGATACAACATGGATCGACACTAAGGGAAATGCCCTACGCCGGCAGAAGGAGATTCCTTTCTGCCGATTTATCTGGTTTTACACGTACAATTATATTCCCGGCATGTCGACCTTCTGGCGGCGGGCGATTTATGACCAGGTCGGCGGAATTACTACGACATATCGCCTAGCCTTTGATGCGGATCTTTGGATCCGATTCAGCGATGAACACGCTAAGATCAAGCACGTAGCTCGGCAATGGTCGCGGATGCGCTTCTATCCAGAGCAACGAAGCCGGCGCCTGCGCGCGCAAAGTGACCGGGACGATCTGGCTATCCGGTCACGTTACTGGAAGAATCATGCGATTCCCAGGACATATTATCTGCGCCGCGAGATTGCAATAGGCATACGCATTTTATGGAGATTGCTGACTGGCTGCTATAGCTTAAGCTACCACAGATACTTAGAGAAGATGGAGAAGATATGAAGGTTTTGCTTTCAGCCTACGCTTGCGAACCGGGAAGGGGCTCGGAGCCTGGAGTTGGCTGGCACTGGGCAACGGAGCTGGCCCGTCTCGGTCATGAGGTTGAAGTTATTACGCGATCCAATAACCGTGCTTCAATCGACAAGGCATTGGCGGACGCCCCGATCATCGGCCTGAACTTTCACTATTACGATCTTCCCTCGTGTGTGAAATGGTGGAAGCGAGGAAACCGGGGCATTCAACTCTATTATTTTCTATGGCAGCACGGCGCATACCGTCTGGCTAGGCGGCTTACTCACAAGATGCGGTTCGATTTAGTTCATTCTTTGACTTTTGGAAGTTTTCGCCAGCCTTCGTTCATGGGCCGCCTAGGACTGCCCTTCGTTATCGGTCCGATAGGCGGTGGGGACGTTACGCCCGCCTTACTACGCGGCAGCTATCCGGCAATGCTAGCATTGAGGGAGATGCTTCGCGAGATATCGATTAAGCTGGCTTATTGGGACCCTACTATTCGCTCTATGTACAGGCAGGCAACGTTGGTTTTCTGCAAAACTCGGGATACGCTTGCGATTCTTCCGGCCAGCTGCCGGGAGAAGAGTCGAGTGCAGCTTGAGATTGGAGTCGAACCTCACAGAATAAGATCTGAAGTTATTGCTCAACCCGCGAGCGCCGACTTTCTCTATGCTGGTCGTCTCGTATATATGAAGGGAATTCACCTGGCACTGGAGGCGTTTTCAGAACTCAGACGGGATAGGCCCAATGCAACTTTTACGATAATTGGGACGGGGCCTAATGAAGCCCAGCTTAAAAGCTTTTCTGCGACACTGGGACTTCAAGACTCCGTGCGATGGCTAGGCTGGATTCCGCAGGAGGAGATGTGGGCGCAATTCTGCAGTTACACGGCCTTCGTATTTCCGAGCCTGCATGACTCCAGTGGCAATGTGCTCCTCGAGGCGTTGTCGCAAGCGCTCCCGGTGATCTGTCTTGATACTGGCGGCCCGGGCGCATTTCTTCCGCCGTCCTGCGGCATTAAGGTTCCAGTGGAGAATCGAAGCGAGTCGGAAGTGGTTGGAGATCTGACGACCGCAATGCAACACTTCGCCGACAACCCTGAGCTTCGCGCTCAGATGGCGCGTCGAGCTCTAGAATTTGCGAGGGCCTGTACCTGGAAGACTGTTGTGTCCAGCACATACTCGCACATTGAAAACGCATTGAATATCCCTAGTGCCCATGCCTGACACAGAGTTGAACGCCTCTCTATGGGAGCGATTGCAAGGGCAAATGAGCTGTCAAGGGATAAGCTAACAGAGTGTATTGTTGGCCCCGTTGGCCCTGGCTGAGTACCGGGACCTCGTACTGCCAGTAAACATCTCACTATATCTTTCATATGCAGACGATAGCATACTAATATCGGAGTCGAAGTTTCGCAGAGAGGTAAAGGTCAGACCAGCCACATGAATCAATTATCGCCAGGAATGAATAGTGGCATGTACAATGTAGCTGGGATACAGCGCATTAAGCGTCTTCCGTTTTTCCAGTTTTTCTTCCGCTATCCCATTTTTCTACTTACCTTTGGGCCGCCAATATTCAGACATAGCACAGGCATAGATGTAACAAAGGGAATTGTAGACATCTGGGCTTATATCCAAGTCGGATGGATATCCATGTTTGCATTTCGTGCGCTTTTTCGCTTAGTTACCGCAAAGTCAATATATATTCCAAAGCGTATTCAAGTTGTTCTGAATATGGCCTTTTCCCTCGGTATCCTTTACATGGTCTCTGCGGCATATTCTCCAGCCAGATTCGTGTCGGCGGCATACGCCATCTTTTATATCCTCGCATGGATATGTGCGGCGGAGTTTATCATCGATGTTTATCGGAACCCGCCGAACTGGATACAATGTTTATTTCAGCTTAGAACTGTTTGCCTTATTCTTTTAATCCTTGTTGTCATAACTCTCCCCTTTGAACCTGATTTCGTCATGCCAGTGGCAGCACGATATTTTCGCCTGATTGGAGGCGCTGTTGCCCCCATGCCGGTTATCTGCCCGGTCATCGCGATCATTTCAGCATACGCATTTTTCTATTCCCTGGAATCCAAAAGCCGTTCTATTGTTTTCTTCGCCGCTGGTCTGGGCGGCACATTAGCCACGCAGGCAAGATCAAGTGAGCTCGTTTTGCTATTATCTCTCTTAATCATCGTTATTATACGGGCACGGGTAGGCCGACGCGCTGCCTATCTGTTCACCTCTGGATTCATATTTTCTATGTTACTTATAGGCATTCTAATGGGATTTATAGGGTTCGACCGTATATGGAACTATTTCAATCGTGGTCAGGAATTGAAAGGCATCGAAAGCGCCAGCGGAAGAATACAAATCTGGAATTTTGTGGTCAACTACTGCATGGCACACCCGCTGGGGATGGGCTATGTTGCAGGTTTCAGAATCATCTTTAGAAATTATTTTGGTATCGAACAACAGGTTGAGGTCACTCATATTGGCAATGCCCACAACTCGTTCTTTCAGGTTCTGGCAGACGCCGGCTGGCTTGCTCTGGCTATTTACCTTATCATGATAGCAATGATTGTCTTCCTGGGATGGCGCTTTATATATACATCCCCCACGGTGGTTTTGGAATCAAACAGCGTGCCTCGCCATGCAATGATGTGCGCGCTTATTATGTTTTTATTTTGCCTTCTTGATGGAACAGCTACTTCCGATTTCGACGTTCCATTAAGAGCTGCTTTCTATATTCAGAACCTTATTATTGCTATGATCCTTGGCATCTCCGCTAGAATGATTGCCGTGTCCCATATGTTATATGATTCTTTGTCGCATGAATGATCATGATTATGGCGCTCGCGGCAGTCCCATGCTTTTTACACCTGTGCATCCCGGCAATGTACTGCAACTCAATATAGGCGCGCTTTTTTACGCACGCCATTTTTTGGAATGGCCATGTATTCTAGAGTAGTCTTGCGCGACGACCCTGATGCCGATACGAAGACAGGAGTCGAAAAGATGCCGGATCGCATTCTCTTTTTGTGCCTTGCGCGCGATTGCGCCGAGACCATACCCTTGTTCTTTGCTTTTCTCAAAGGCCTCGAAGCGCATGGTTTCAACTGCACGGCGATAATCGGCGAGAATGGATCGTCCGATGGAACTCGAAGTCTGATCGAGCAAGAGACCGGATCAAGAATCACACTGCTGGATACAGTCTTTATGCGCGAGGGTGGGAACCGGCTAATCAATATGGCAATGGGACGTCAGGCCCTTCTGAATGCGGCTATAGCGCGGGGTAACAGCGAAGATTATATCTGCGTCATGGACCTAGACAATGTGATGGCCACTTCTCCCACCCCGTCAGCCGTCCGGTCCGCAATTGAACGCCTTCAGGCAGACGGCACTTTATTCGCCATTGGCGCAACCTCATTTCCCGTTTACTATGATCTGCTTTCTTTACGCATTGAGGGCTTTGACTTCCTATCAAATCTGAATGCGGAAATCCAGGACGCGAAGAAGAGGCCTATTAGCTATTATTGTTTCCATCGGAAGTATATCTACAAGAATCAAAGACTTATGACCAGCGCCGCTCCGGTGCTGTGTGCTTCGTCCTTCAACGGTTTCTGTCTTTACGTCGCGAAAGACTATCTCCGGGGTTCATATCGCTCACCGGACGAGGCGAATGTCTGCGAGCACGTCAACTTTAACTTGTCCATCGGCACCGCCACCGGCAAGAAAATGTTGATAGCGCCGGAATTGACGATCCAGGCCCCGGCGGACCATATCTTCGCCGGTTTCTTCCGCTTCTGGTTCGATAGGATCTGGAAGCGGCTGCCCCGCGTCCGAAAGAAGCTCTAACCCCCCAGCCTCTTTGCCTGCTCCTCTCCGCCCAATACGCGAAAGACTCCCTCGGCCAGAGCTTGCAATTCATCCTCTCCGGGATAAACGCGGATAGGGGCAATCCAGCCCAACGCGTCGCGCAATTGAGTTACAACTTTATTCGAATATGCCATCCCGCCTGTCAGAAGCACCGCGTCGATCTTGCCCCTGAGTGCGACAGCCATTGCCCCAACTTCTTTCCCGATCTGATAAACCATTGCCTCGAAGACTTGCGCAGCGTAACTGTCTCCTGCGTCAATGCGCCGCTCAACTTCGACGAGGTCGCACGTCCCCAGATAAGCTGACAGACCGCCGTCTCCAAAGACGTGACGATCAAGTTGCTCCTGGGTGTATTTGCCGCTGAAGCAGAGCTTGATCAGCGCGCGCACCGGCAGCCCGCCGCTGCGGTCAACGCCAAATGGACCTTCTTCGATGGTGTTGCTGTCGATCATCCGGCCATCCTGGTGAGCTGAAACCGTGATTCCACTGCCCAGGTGAGCCACAATCAGCCGCAGCGCGTGGTAATCGCGCCCCTGCTCGCGCGCATATCGCCGCGCCACCGCCTTGGTATTGAGAGCGTGGCCTATCGAGGTGCGCTCGACCAGCGGCGAACCGGTGAGGCGCGCGCTCTTCTGCCACTCATCCACCGTTACCGGATCCACAATGTAAGCGTTCACACCTGCCGCCCGGGCAAAGCGAAGCGCCAGCGATGCGCCCAGATTGGATGCATGCTCGCCGCGCCGCGCCTTCCGCAGCTCTTCCACCATCGCGTCATCCACAAGATATGTGCCGCAGTCGGCCGGTGGCAAAAACCCTCCCCGGCCAGCCACCGCAGCAAACCCGCAGGTTGAGTATCCGGCTGCCTCGAGCGCCTGCTCAACCAGTTGCGCGCGAAAATCCAACTGTGCCTGTATCGGCTGTCCGCTGAAACGCGCCAGCTCATCCTGCCCATGCCGGATAGTGCGCACCAGCTCAGCGCCGTCTCTGGCATACACCCCAAACTTCGTTGAGGTCGAGCCAGGGTTGAGGACCAGAACCCGGATATTGTCGTTCTTCAAGAGCTATTCCTCCAATACCAGAACGAGTGTACTCCGTATCCCGCACCCTGAACGCGCGTTTTGAAGATGCCAAACAACCCCAGTTCAGATAGGTACCCTCTTTGAGGCCTCCACCGGTCCTGCCTGAAATATCCCGGCCGGTTGACTAATCCATGCTATACTCAAGGTAATCGTAGAATTCGATCTGAAGTTCTTGCCTGTTCCGGTTACCGCCTACTCGCAAACTTCCACATTGCGTTCGCGGTAAATCAGTAACAAAGGAGCAACACTCAATGGAAACAGGCACAGTCAAGTGGTTTAATGACGCCAAGGGATTTGGATTTTTGAGCCGTGAAAACGGCGAGGATGTCTTCGTCCATCACACTGCTATCCAGTCGAACGGCTTCCGTTCCCTACAAGAGGGCCAGAAGGTCCAGTTCAACGTGACCAAGGGCCCCAAGGGCTGGCAGGCTGAGAACGTCCAGGTTGTCTAAGGGTAACCACCCTTCCAACAGGTTCGGAATCAAACAGAAAGGGGCGGCAGCAATGCCGTCCCTTTCGTGCGTTTAGAGGGTTTTGTTCTGCCCGCTCAAGCAGGCTCATCTTGTATTGGAAGAGAGTTTCGGAGATCAAGAGTTGGCAGCTTTTGATACACCACTACATGACCAGGAGCCAAAATGGAAAACCCGGGACATACTCGGATGAGGTGAGGTCGACATGAGGAAAGTGTTACGGATCGCGGCAGTGGCGCTCGGGACGGTCGTCATCCTGTGCTGCGTTTCCGTTGGCGTCTACGTGATCAACAATGTGAACTACTTCAACTGGGGAATGGCGCGCGTCTGGAGGGCTGGCTTCGTCGAGAAACAGGTGATGATCAACGGCTCGGTCATGAATTACGCCGAGGGCCCGGACAACGGGCCGGCGCTGCTTCTCATTCACGGGCAGTCGGGCGACTGGCAGAACTATTATCCCGTACTGCCCAAGCTGGCGAAGCGCTTCCATGTCTACGCAGTTGACTGCTACGGGCATGGGAAGTCCGCACGCGTGCCGGAAAAGTACACGAATGTTGCAATGGGGCGCGACCTGCAGCAGTTTCTCGTCCAGGTTGTCGGCAGGCCGGCCATTGTGTCAGGGCACTCGTCTGGGGGGCTGCTGGCGGCCTGGCTCGCCGCCTACGCTCCGGAACAGGTGAGCGGAGTCGTCCTGGAGGATCCTCCGGTTTTCACCACCCTGCTCCCGCGGGCAGAGAAGACGTGGAACTGGGTCGATCTCGCGACTTCGGCCCATAACTTCCTCACGACCGGCCAGACCGATTGGGTGAGCTACAACGCCGAGCACAGCCTCATGTGGAAGTTCTTCGGCGACAGCAAACAGGGGCTCCTCAAGCAAGCGCTGACCTACCACGCCCAGCATCCCGGGCAGTCAATCAAATGGTGGGAGCTGCCGCCAATTATGAACGAGTCCTTCCGCGCGATGGACCACTACGATCCCCGCTTCGGAGACGCATTTTACACCGATAGCTGGGACACCGGATTCGATCACGAGGCCGCTCTGGCCGCCATCCACGTCCCCGCGGCGTATATTCACACGAACTGGAGCTACGACCCTGATGGCATTCTCCTGGGCGCCACAGACGACAAGGACGCCGCACGCGCCCGCTTACTCATCAAGGGCGTCCAGTTCTACCAGGTGAACTCCGGCCACGGCTTCCACTGGGAGAAGCCGGACGCCTTTGTCAAGATAGTGGACGATCTCGCGGGCCGCGTCAGGCACTAGGGGTTATGTCTTCGACGGCAGAGACGGAAACCAGATGGCGTTTTGGACCTGCCGTGAAACTGCGGCATCGGCTACGCATGTCCACGAATACATGCTTGTTGTATTGGGCTGCTATACCTTGATCATCAATGGGGAGCGGATTCCAGTGAAGGCCGGAGAAGAATATTTCATTCCACGCAGCGTCGAGCATAGCGGAGAAGTACTTACCGGAACCAGAACGATCCATGCATTTGGCGGCCATCGGGCCAACCAGGTTCAATTCTCCAACTGATCACTGACCACTGTCCACTGTCCTTATGCAGCCGGCTTGAGGCTCTTGACGTTTGCCAGCTAACAACTGACCGCCAATAACGATAGTGTGCAAATCTGAACTTCGACGGTCCTAAAAATCCTACTTTTGACATTCGGAAGGCCAAAGAGCCTCCATAGCTTGACTTATGGCATCATAAGTCTTTGGCAGACGCTTCGTAGGATTGGCCTTGAGCCAGGCCAGAATCGCTTTTGTTGCCGTAATTCTATCGGCAGCCCGCTTCAAACGATCGTCTGATTGCGGTAAAGTACAACTGTACGTGCCACCGATCTGTTTCATGAGATTGATGTTAGCGACATCCATCACTTCGCTACGACAGCTTTCAAAATTAGCGTCCGTGCAATAGGCGATAAATGACTCCGTATCGGAAGGCGCTGCGGCTTTTGCTTGTAAGGTGATCATAAATACGAAGATAGCGAGACCACAGGCGCGCAATATAATCAACATGCTACTTCTCTCCAATATCGTGATCAGCTTACAACGAACAGTTGACAATTTCTCAAATTGGGACATTACCGCTGATAACTGACAGCTGCATTACTACGCAGCCGGCTTGAGGCTCTTGACGTCAACCAAGGGAATGGCCGGATGAAGAGTTTCCATGATCGTAACGTGGGTGCCTAAGTATTGCAGCACATCGTTTATTGAATCTTCAAAGCGTGAGCCGGTCTTATGTGTAACTTTGACGCCTTTGGAAACCAATTGGCAAATTTCAAAGCGGTTCATACCCTGCGCCAGGGCGCGGAATATCTTGTCGGAACGCATGACTTCACTCCGGACAACAGGTGATTGTTGCGTGGGGTGCGGAGCTCGTCAGAAGCGGTAGGAAAGCAAGAGCCGAGCAGGCTTTCAAATACGAGTTACAGTGCTGACAGATCTAGACCTGTTACCATTGTACGCCGGAAACCGCGTTGGCGCGGGCTTTTACGCGAACGCGACGCTTTCGTTGGCATATAAACCCTGTTATTCTAAGTGTTAACTCCGCCTCATTTGCGGGAAAATTAGGAAGAAAATCGAGCGAAAGAGGACCAAGTGGCAGACACCACCAAAATCGAAGACAAGCTGGAACGGAAGAAACTGAAGCGCGCCGCCCGCAAAAAGGCCGCTCCCAAGGCCAAGCGAACTGAACCGCGCGGCTCGAAGAAGCGGAAAGTGAAGAAGATGGCGCGCGGCCAGACCAAGCGTTAATCGCCAGCTCAGCAACTGCAGCGGAGTTCCGGGCCGGTTCGCGGAAGCGCGTCCGGTTCGGAGCCTCGCTTTACCTGCCCTCTCCCTTGCCATTCTGCCTTACCGGCCCTTGCTGGACCTGAGCAGAACACTGAGCAGTTCCATGAGGAAACCCTCACCTTGTAAACTGCGTCGAAGGCATCCTGAGCCGGGGAAATCCTTACTGCCCGGCAGGATTTTGCTATTCTCAGCTCCACGCCGGTAGCGGAATGAGGAGAACCGTCCTGTTCAAGCAACTTGTTGCCCGCAAATCCATCGATAAGTTGATCTCGGACTCGTTGGAGCCTGAGCATTCGCTGAAGAAGTCCCTCGGCCCATGGTCGCTGACCGCGCTGGGCATCGGGGCTGTCATCGGCTCGGGCATCTTTACGGTCATCGGCACCGCCATGGCCGGGCAAAAGTTCGACGTGCCGAATATCCGCGACACGCCGCTGCTCCACTACCTCATCCACCACACAGCCATGGCAGGCCGCCCCGGCGCGGGCCCTGCTTTGGCGCTTTCGCTGGTGCTGGTAGCCATCGTCTGCGTCTTCACAGGCCTCTGCTACGCCGAACTGGCATCCATGATTCCCATCGCCGGCTCGGCCTACACATACACCTACGCCACCCTCGGCGAGCTGGTCGCCTGGATCATCGGCTGGGATTTGATTCTCGAATACGCCTTCAGCAACATGAGCGTCAGCGTGGGCTTTGCCGCGCACATTGTCGATTTGCTCGATTGGTTCGGCCTGCATCCGCCGCTGCGATGGATTTCGCCCGCCTATCTGCCCACCGGCCTGCAGGATTTTGCGGGCAACGATCTCTACAAATCCGGCTGGCACTTTGGCTTCAACATTCCTGCCTTCCTGGTCGTGATGTTTCTGACGGTGCTCCTAGTGCGCGGCATCCGCGAGTCGGCACGCGCCAACAACGTCATGGTGCTGGTCAAGATGGCCGCCATCCTGGCCTTCGTCTTTGCCGGCGCCAGTTTCATCAAGCCGCATTACTGGCATCCCTTCATGCCCAACGGCTGGACCGGCTTGCTCACCGGCGGCTCCATCATCTTCTTCACCTACATCGGCTTCGACTCGGTCTCCACGGCCGCCGAGGAGTGCAAGAACCCGCAGCGCGACCTTCCCATCGGCATCCTGGCCACTTTGCTGGCCTGCACCGTGCTCTACGGAGCTGTTGCCATCGTGCTCAGCGGCATCGTGCCCTGGCAGTCGGTCATGGGCGACGCCGCCCCTGTGGTCAACGCCCTCAAAAAACTCTCCCTGCTGCCCGGCGCAGGAAATCTGCAATGGGTGCGGCTCTTTGTCCTGGTTGGCGCCATTCTGGGCATGATCTCGTCGATTCTAGTTTTCCAACTTGGCCAGGCGCGCGTCTGGTTCGCCATGTCCCGCGACGGTCTGCTGCCCACCGTCTTCAGCCGCATTCACCCCAGATTCCGCACCCCCGACGTATCGACTTGGGTAGCAGGCTTCGTGGTCGGCATCCCCGCCGGATTGCTGGATATCGGCACCGTGTCAAACCTGTCGAATATCGGCACCCTCTTCGCCTTCGTCCTGGTCTCCATCGGCGTGCTCATCCTGCGCTATCGTGAGCCAAATCGCTACCGCGGATTCAAAACTCCGCTGGGCCCGGTTTTCCCGCTCTTGAGCGTCATCTTTTGCATCGTGCTCATGATGGGGCTTGAAATCGTTACATGGATCCGTTTTTTTTCCTGGCTGGTGATCGGCCTGGTCATATACTTCCTCTACAGCCGCTTCCGCTCGGAGTTTGCGGGATTGCGGTAAAAGGCGTTCGGAGCCGCATGAAATGTCAGGGCACGGCTTTGATCGTGTCGTAACCGGAGGGAGGCGGGGGTTTCAACCCCCGCAATATGCCCGCAAAATCGACATGGGCTTTAGCCCCGGAGGGACGTTTTTCGCAGATATTGCGTCAGTCCTGCCACGTGCGCAAAATCACAGCCGTATTTCTTCGACTAATCTAGGCTTTGCAACATCATGAAAACAATGAATTATCGTACACGTCGAATCATATCAGTCGTGTTCACGGTTGGGGTTTTGACTTCCGTGGTCTGTGTGGGACAGGACGTGCCTCAGGGAGTGAACTACAAGAAGGCAACCGCAGATATCAATGTGAAGGCAAAAGATGCACTCGAACAAGCACTTTCAGATAATAACATTCCAACTACCTTCCTAAGCGAAGTGGTCATGTGCGGGCCAATCCTCTGGAATGATCTCAAAGTTAACAACGAGTCCTTATCGAAAGAAACGACTCCGTTGACCCTGTTTATATCGATACCGGAACCCATTAAAGCAGAAGGTCGAATTTTTCAGACTCAAGAGCAGCGGGATAAGTTTTGGAAAGCAGTGATGGATCAATTTCCAGAATTGCGAAAGGGCGTTGTCCGGCCGGCAACAGCAAATGAAATTAAGTTCTACTGGGCACAAATTCCATTTGACATCGAAGAGCCCTTATTTGCGATAGAAACCCCTAATGGCGTCTTTATCGTGAATCTAATTATGAAGAAGGACACTGCTGTCTTGTTCTGGATAGACAGGGTGGACGATCTTAGAAAACTCAAGAAATGAAGGGCACGCAGTCCTAGCGATACACTCAAACAGTGACCGATATCACCGCCTTCATCCGCCGCCTCCCCAAGGCTGAGTTGCACCTGCACCTCGAAGGCGCGATTCTGCCCGCGACGCTGGTCGAGCTGAGCGCCCGTCACGACGCCCGCCCGCTGACCACCGCCGAGGCCGAAGCTCTCTATCAGTTCACCGACTTCACCGGCTTCCTCAATGCCTTCAAGGCCGTCACTGCGCAATTGATCACACCTGAAGACTACGAATTGGCCGTCTGGCGCATGATGGAGCATCTCGCTGCTCAGGGCGTGGTCCATGCCGAGGTCTTCATCTCGGTCGGCGTCATCTACCATTGGCGCGATCACGACTCCACTGCCTTCGAGCCCATCTTTGCCGGCCTGGAGCGTGCGCGGGAGCGTGCAGAACGCGAGCTGGGCCTCTCGCTCTATTGGATCTTCGATGCCGTGCGCCACTTTCCCGTCGAGGAGGCGGCGCGCGTCTTCCGCAAGGCCGCCGAACTCAAGCCCGCACACCCTTCGATCATCGGAATTGGCCTGGGTGGCGACGAGCGCCGCACCGGCTCTGAGCCCTTCCGCGACCTCTATGCTCAGGCCGCGCAGGCCGGCCTGCGCCTGACCAACCATGCCGGCGAAACCACCGGCCCCGAGGCTATTTGGGAGGCCCTCGCCATAGGTTCAGAGCGTATAGGCCACGCCCTCTCGGCCCTTCAAGACTCGGTTCTCGTCCAGGAGCTAAAAGTGCGGAGTACGCCGCTGGAGCTGTGCCCCACGTCGAACCTCCGCACTGGCGTCTGTCCCTCCTTTGCCGCTCACCCGCTGCGCCCGCTCTTCGATCTTGGCCTGATGGTCACGCTCAACTCCGACGATCCGGCCTTCTTCGGCTCTGACCTGGCCAACGAATACCTGCTGGCCAACACCGAACAGGGATTTGCCCGCGACGAATTGCGCCAATTGGCGGCCAACTCTATCCGCTCCAGTTTTCTCCCCGCGGAAGCAAAATCCATGTGGCTGGCGCGCATTGCCGCGACCGAATAATAGGCCATATAGCGCCCACAATCTGTCTGCTTGCGTTTCAGGCGAGCAACCGTTTACCGTATGGGGTTGTCTATCCATTGCCGCATACTCGCGTCGTGAAACATCGAACATTTTGCGGCGTTGCGGCGCGGTTTTGCTGCGAGAGGAGAGAATGATGGAAGCAAAGAGCGATGGGATGGCTGTCGAGCGAATCGATCCAGCTACTGTCCCGCAAAGAACGCTATACACCGGAGCGCGGATGCCAGCTATCGGCCTGGGCACCTTCGGCTCTGACCATGTTTCCGCGGACCGCATTGCAGAAGCTGTAAAGGTCGCGGCGCGCTGCGGTTACCGGCACTTCGACTGCGCATCCGTTTACGGTAATGAAGCCGAGATTGGCGGCGCGCTTGCTGAGGTGATGGCCGAGGGCATCAAGCGAGAGGAGCTGTGGATTACCTCTAAGCTCTGGAACGACAAACACGCCCCGCAGGATGTTATCGCTTCCTGCGAGAAGTCGCTGTCTGACCTGCGGCTCAACTATCTCGACCTGTATCTCGTCCACTGGCCGTTTCCCAACTTTCATCCGCCGGGTTGCGACGTGACTGCGCGCAGCAAGGACGCCAAGCCTTACATCCACGCCAACTACATGAAGACCTGGGCCGCCATGGAAGAACTGCACAAGCGGGGTCTGGTTCGCCACATCGGCACCTCCAACATGACCATCCCCAAGCTCAAGCTGGTGCTTCGCGATGCAAAGATCAAGCCGGCGGCCAATGAAATGGAGCTCCATCCGCATTTTCAGCAGCCGGAGTTGTTCGAGTTTGTGCGCGCGAACGGCATGCAGCCCATCGGGTATTCGCCGCTAGGATCGCCCCATCGCCCGGAGCGCGATCGCACGCCGGAAGACACTTCGCCCACCGAGGACCCTGTCATCCTGCGCATTGCCCAACGGCATGGTGTGCATCCTGCCGTGGTCTGCATCAAGTGGGCGGTTCAGCGGGGGCAAACGCCTATTCCGTTTTCCGCCAACCCGAGGAATATATTCAACAATCTACTCGGCGTTACCGGCGATCCATTGACGGACGAGGAGATGCGGGAGATTGCCGACATCGACAGAAATTGCCGCCTCATCAAGGGCCAGGTTTTTCTATGGAAAGAGGGGCAAAGCTGGGAGGACCTGTGGGATATGAACGGTGAAATTACTCCGGCCTAAAATAATATTGACCGGATTTGATTGCACTCTTGAAACAAGGGAGATTGAAAGATGGAAAAGACCATGCAGGCGGCATTTTTGCCGGGTAACAGCACAGTCGAGATGCGGACGGTTCCCGTGCCGAGTCCGGGTCACGGTGAGGTTATGATTCGCGTGAAAGCGTCAACGATCTGCGGCTCGGATATACGCTGCATTTATCACGAACACCTGGGCAAGGGGCCGGAAGGCTATCAGGGCGTCATCGCCGGCCATGAGCCCTGCGGCCAGATTGTGGAAGCTGGTCCCGGTTGCCGTCGCTTCAAGGCGGGAGATCGCGTCATCGTCTACCACATCTCCGGCTGCGGCGTGTGCAACGACTGCCGGCGCGGCTACATGATCTCCTGCACCAGCGAGAAATACCGGCGCGCTTACGGCTGGCAGCGGGATGGCGGCATGGCGGATTACATGATCGCCGAGGAGAAGGACCTGATTGCGCTGCCTGACGAGCTTACTTATGCCGATGGCGCGCAGGTGGCCTGCGGATTCGGGACCGTATACGAGGGAATCGAGAAGATCGGAATCAACGGCAATCATGCGGTGTTGATTACCGGCCTTGGGCCTGTGGGGCTTGCCGCGGCGGCGATCTCTCGCAGGCTGGGCGCACAGAAAATCATTGGTGTCGATGTTGTTGACGTTCGTTTGAAGCTGGCCAGGGATCTGCGCCTTTGCGACGAGACGCTGGTTTCAGGACCGGAGAACGTCACCCAGATCAAGCGGCTAACCGGCGGCTATGGCGTGGAGCGCGCCATCGAGTGCTCCGCCAATGCGGCGGCGCGGGCCGTGGCGATTCGCGCCACACGCAAGTGGGGAAGGATTGTTTTTATCGGCGAGGGCGGAACAGTCGAGATCAATCCCTCTCCGGATATGATTCACGACCAGAAGACTGTCTACGGCTCCTGGGTCACATCCACCTGGCTGATGGAAGAGCTGGTCGAGCGCCTGGTGCGCTGGAATCTGCATCCGGCCGACATTATCACCCACCGCTTTCCGCTCAATCAGGCAGCGGATGCCTACGCCCTGATGGCTTCAGGCAAATGCGGCAAAGTTGCGGTCTGCGCGGATGAGGAGCTGAATGTTGCGCCGCACTGATACAGTGAAGTAAAGCATTAACCTGCAAGCAATCAGTCTGTATTCCAGAGCAGGAGATGACGCTGTGAATCCTAAAGCTTGGGAAAAGATCCTTAATGAGCGGTTGCCGTTGTTTGGTCACCGCAATTGGATTGTTGTAGCCGATGCTGCCTATCCTGCCCAGTCCAGCCCGGGAATCGAAACTATCATCTCCGGAGTGAGCCAGCAGGCTGCCATCAAAACGGTGCTTGCCCGCCTCCGCGCCTGCAAGCACGTTCGACCCGTCGTCCACGTGGATCGCGAGTTGGCACTAGTCGACGAGAAGGATGCGCACGGGATCGACAGCTATCGCACTTGGCTCAAAGGCGCGCTGAAGGGACTCAGCGTCACCATGACCCCGCACGACGAAATCATCTCCAAGCTGGACCACGCCGCGCGCATGTTTTCCGTCCTGATCGTCAAGACGGCCATGACCATTCCCTATACCTCGGTCTTCATCGAGCTGGACTGCGGTTACTGGGATGCGAACGCGGAGGCCCGGTTGCGTGCAAGGGTTTAGCTCGGGATGGCGGGAAGAACGAGCGGCAAAGTCGGCCAAAAGAAATCTCGATTTTCTTCTGATTTATTCATAAGTGAAGGAATGCATTGATGCCTGTTGCGAATGTGAGCAATACTGCTAAAACGCCAGCCAGGAGCGGAATCTTTCCTGCCGGGCAGATTGTCCTATTCATCCTGATTACCGCGCTCTTTTTTCTATGGGCAATCCCCAACAACCTCAACGATGTGCTGATCAAGCAGTTCATGAAATCCTTCGAGATTTCGCGCTTTCAGGCGGGGTTGCTGCAGTCGGCGTTTTACATGGGCTATTTTCTTTTGGCCATGCCTGCGGCGCTGCTCATGCGCCGGCTGGGCTATAAGTTCGGCTTTATCACCGGGCTGTTGCTCTACGGGATCGGCACGTTTCTCTTCTGGCCGGCGGCACACGTAGGGCAATATTGGTTTTTCCTGATGGCGCTTTTCGTCATTGCCAGCGGGCTATCGTTTCTTGAGACGGCGTCTAATCCATTTATCGCGCAGATGGGCTCGCCTGAGACCTCCGAGCAGCGGCTCAACTTTTCGCAGTCTTTCAACCCGCTGGGCTCGATTACCGGTGTCATCATAGGCAAGATCTTTATCTTTTCCGGCATCGAGTTGCGGCCCGACCAGATCACTGCGATGAAGGCAGCTGGAAGTTACAAAGCCTATCTCACCTTTGAGACAATGCGCGTCGTCAAGCCTTATCTCGTTCTCGGAGCGGTGGTGCTCTTGTGGGCATTGTTGATCGCGCTCAAGAAGTTTCCCCCGATTCGCAGCGAGCATGAGGACGGCGGCGATCACGGACACTTCCGCGACTTGCTCAATCATCGCCATTTTCTGTTTGCGGTTTTTGCGCAGTTTATGTACGTAGGCGCGCAGGTGGGCACCTGGAGTTACTTGATTCAGTACGTGCAGGACTCCACACATTTGCCTGAAAAGTCCGCTGCAAATTATCTGATTGCATCCCTGGTGGCCTTTGGTGTGGGACGCTTTGTCTCCACCGCGCTGATGCGCGTGGTGCGGCCGAGTCTGCTGATGGGCGCCTATGCGGTTATCAACGTGCTGCTGGTGGCTGTTGGCGTGCTGCATCCGGGCTGGATTGGCGTATGGGCCATGGTGCTGACCAGCTTCTTTATGTCGCTCATGTTTCCCACGATATTTGCTTCGGGACTCAAGGGGCTTGGTCCCAATACCAAGATTGGCGGTTCGCTTTTGGTGATGGCCATTGTGGGCGGCGCAGCTCTTACGCCACTGATGGGACTGATCAACGACCGGACCCACAGCATCGCGCTTGCCTATCTGGTGCCCCTCGCGGGATACGTCGCCGTTGCGGCCTACGCCTTCATGGGAGCCACCAGGGGGCTGGCCGAGGGAGCAGCCCCATCTGATGCGGAGGCAGCGCTCTGATCGCCGGACAAGGCAACCGGCCGTAGACTCGCTGAGTTCGTTTAGCCAGAATAGGCGTAATTGCGCTATCATGCTTCCAGGAGCAATCTGCCATGTCCACTGAGCCAGTAGTTCAGACCGCCGCGGAAGTGTCTGCGGAAGAGACAAAGGAGTCCAACACTCTGAAGGTGATTGGCTGGCTTACGGTGGGGTTGGCCGTGGCCGCAGTGGGCTTCTTCGTGGGCCGCGAACTGCTTTGCCGCTACAAGTTCAACCATCGCAACCCCTACGATTTTTATGCTCATGCCGGTGAAAAGCAGACCGGAGAGTTCGGCCTGGGCGTCTGAATCCGCGCTTTCTTGCGCGTAGCCAAATGCCGCCTTCAGGCGGCTTTTTGCATTCTTGGCGCTTGGTAACAGAGCGGCGGCGAATCTCCCGCCGGAGCATGGCGCGATGTGCAGCATCGGCTCAGCGGGCGCGCGCCAGAACCACAGTTACATCATCAGGCTGCTCTGCTTCGCCGATCCAATCCGCCACGGCGCTGGTAATGACCTCGCCAATGCGAGCGAGCGGCTGATGGCGATGCTCCTGGATCAATGTCATCAGGCGTTCCTCTCCGAACTCGCCTGAGTCGTTTTCTGGTTCGGTAACGCCGTCGCTGAATGCGACCAGCAGATCGCCTGGCTGCATCGTGATCGTGGATTCACCATAGGCTGCGCCATCAAAAAGCCCAACCACCGTGCCCGAGGTGTCGAGGCGGGAGACGTTTCCATTTTCGGCAAGCATGATGGGCGGCAGGTGGCCTGCATTGCAATAAGTCAACTCGCGCAGCTCCGCGTCATAGCATCCGAGAAACATGGTCGCGTACTTCTCCGGCGAGGTGCAGCGATACAGTTGGTCGTTCAAACTGCTCATCAACATGCCGACCGAAGGCCGCGCTTGGACGTCGCCCGTTCCCTGAAAGCTCAAGCTGCGATTGTCTTTGGAACGTCGGCCCGTTCCCAACGCTGGTATTGAGTCCATGCCCAACACCGGTGAGAATGCGCGGACGAAGGCATGCGCTGTGGCCATCAGCAAAGCGGAGGATATTCCCTTTCCGCTGATATCGCCTATCGCCACCACCAGCTTGTCGCTGCTAATGGGGATGAAGTCGTAGTAGTCTCCGCTGACTGAGCGCGCCGGCCGGCAGACGCCGTACACCTCCAGGGAAGCAAGTTCCGGCAGCTCGCGGGGAAACAGCACGTTCTGCACTTCATAGGCGATGGCCAGTTCGCTCTCCATTTGCTGCATCCGCTTTTGCTCGGCCAGGAGCTTGACCAGCGATTCGCTCATGGAGTTGAACGATTGTTGCAGCACCGCCAGTTGGTCGCTGCCGCGCACCTGGATGCGATGGGTCAGGTCGCCCCGGTTAATGTACTCCGTGGCGTGATACAGCTCTGCCACCGCCCGGGTCATGCTGCGCGTCAGCCGTATGCCAATATAAAGCGCCGCCAGCTCCACCAGTCCCAGCAGAATCGCAATGATCATTAGTCCGCGGAGCAGCAGGTTCGCGTTGTCGCCCGTGAAGGCGAACAAAGCGCTGTACAACAGCGATGGCCGGGTGACGACAATGATCGCGCACGAGTGCCAGTTTCCGCTTTCCCAGTCGAGCACCTGGAAGAGTGAGGGAAAACTGAAGGCCGGATCGAAGCGGCTGGAAGAGGACGCAAGAGGCTCTGTCTGCACCAGTTGGCGCTGGCGGCGCGGGGTCGGCCTGCCCTTTGCGGGAGGCGGGGTATTAGGATCGACCCTGCGGTCCGCCACAGTCAACGTCGCCGAGCCCAGACGCGCAGTGGACGCCTGAAGCAGAGCAGACGTGATGGGAAGGTCGGAAATCAAGATGCGCTGCTGTCCGCCCACAACGAAGCGCTTTATCGCTCTCAGATGCAGCAGATCTCCATCGAAAACGAAACCGCTGAAGTTGCCCTTGATCGAATCTGGCGCCCTGGCGGAGTGAACCTTGACCAGTTCGCCTCCGGCGGAGATCGTGTAACTCTCGTCTCCCTGCCACACGGTGACAGTGCGCCCGGGAAATCTATCCGCGGAAACCATGGCTGCGGCAACCGTGGAGAGGCCGGCGGCAAGCGTCTTCTCTGACTGTCCAGAAGGGGGCAGAGAGGCCCATCGTGAGGCCATGGCATCATTCTCTGCATCCAGATGCCGCAAGGCCGACTGCAGGTTCGTGATCGCGACATAGTCGGCAAACTGCCCGGCAAACAGATAGTTGCTCACCCCCACCATAGTCAGTAAAAGCACTATAGGCATGACGCCGATGAAGAGGTAGGTGATAATCAGCCGATGACGCAACCGCCACATGACATGCCGCCGGATCCATCGGAAGGTAAACCGCAAGGCGCAGACTGTAAAAACCAGGGCAACCGTGTACGTCAGGATAGCCAGCATGGATCCTGGTGTAGCGCCCACCATACTGCGTTGAGCGATAAGCAGAACGCTCAATCCGCCGGACCACAGCGTAACGCGGCCCCACTTCGTCCTGGGACGCAGGGTCCGGTTCACAAGAGCCTTGAGAGCGCTAAGATCGGGAAGCTTGATCATGGTTGCGACGCACGGCTTTCAGGAGACTTGCACAACGGTACTTGAAAATCCATTTCCTGGCCATAGGCTACAAGATATACTCCACAAGTCATTTCAGTCTCCAATTTGTCCTTTGGCTGTGCCCTTGGGCGGAGCGCTGGACTGCCTCTCCTTTGTTCGCCGCATATTCGCCCGCCCTCTCAGTACCGGTTTTTATACCTATGACGATAGAGTCCCCGCTTTTCAACCGGCTCTCTCCCCCTCACTCTGCGTTAACCTTAGGAGCTATGGGCCGCATCCGTGTACTTCCCGACCAGGTTGCCAACCAAATCGCCGCCGGCGAGGTGGTGGACCGGCCTGCCTCGGTCGTTAAGGAGTTGCTGGAAAACGCTCTGGATGCCGGCGCCAATCGCATCCGCATCGAGGTCGAGGCCGGCGGGCGCAGGTTGATCCGCATCAGTGACGATGGCTATGGCATGAACCGCGACGACGCTTTGCTGGCCTTCGAACGCCACTCAACTTCCAAGCTTCGCACTGCTGAAGATCTGCTTTCCATCGCTACGTTGGGATTTCGCGGCGAAGCGCTGCCCTCTATCGCTTCGGTGGCCCGCGTCACCCTTGAAACAGCCACCGGGTCCTCCGCGGACGGCGAAACCGCCGGAACCCGGCTGGAGATTGCAGGGGGAAAGATTCTCCGCGTGGAGGATGCGGCCTTGCCTCGCGGCACCACGGTCACAGTCGCGGACCTTTTCTTCAACACCCCGGCACGCCGCAAATTTCTCCGCGCTGAGTCGACAGAACTGTCCCACGTAACGGCGCTTGTCACCCACTACGCTCTGGCCCATCCGGAAAAACACTTCGAGCTGCTTTCGGCCACGCACACCATCGTCTCCGCGCCGCCTGTGGCGCGCACGGCCGAGCGCATTTACCAGATTTTTGGCAAGGATACGCTGGCTCAACTGCTCCCCGTAGCCGCTGAACTCCCGCTGGAACGCGTTGGCCTGCCGGAACCCCCGCCATGGAAGAAGAACTCTGAAGCGCCAGCGCGTGTCCCCGGAGTCCTGCGGCTCACCGGATTCTACTCCAAGCCCGAGCTGCAAAAGCTCAATCGCAATTCAATCTATATTTTTGTTAACAAACGGCTTATTCGCGACAGGCTGCTGATGCACGCCATCTCTGAGGCCTATCGCAACGTGATACCGCCTACCAGCTTCCCCGTTGTGCTGCTCTTCCTGGAGATGCCTCCCGAAGAGGTGGATGTGAATGTTCATCCGGCTAAGACAGAGGTCCGGTTTCGCCAGCAGAGCCTTATCCACGACTTTGTCCGCGACAGTCTGCGCACTGCGCTCGTCAAGGCACGGCCCGCCGCCGGTTTTCTGGCCGCGCTGGACTCCGCGCCCGCTGCCAGCCCTTCACTGATGCCGCCAGCCGCATCCCACTTGCCCGGTGCGCCAGATTCAGAACCCCTACCGCCTATACCCGACTCCGATCCGGCCGCGCTCCAGTCTGCCAGGGCTGAGGCTGTGGCCTTTGAGCTGACTCCGCGCCCTTCTACGCCTGTTCCCGGCAAACTGCCCTTTACTGCCCAGGATTTGCCCTCCAGCAGATGGGAGAACCGCCAGGCATGGGGCGAGGCCGCAGCCGCGCTCTTCCTGCCGGCCAACCTGCCTCCAGCCGGAGACTGCTCCCCTGGCTCCGGTGGCACTCCAGGCGCCTATCCCGCAGCGGAAACGGCCCTAGTCGAGGCCGAACAGGCCGCAACCAACCTCAACCAGCTCGGCTCGCTGCGCCCGCTGGGTCAGTTGCGCGAATCATTCATTCTGGCAACAGGAGAAGACGGTTTGTGGATCATTGACCAGCATGTGGCACACGAAAGGATACTTTTTGAAAAAATATTAAGAGACCGCCAGGTTGAGAAGGTTATGCGCCAAAGGTTACTCATGCCTATGCTGGTGGAGCTAAAACCAGCCCAAATGGTGGTTTTCGCTAGCATTGCCGAGGAGCTGGAGCGTAACGGCTTCGAGGTAGAACCCTTTGGCCCTCAAACACTTGCGGTTAAGGCCGCGCCGGTTGGCCTGGAAGGAGCGGCTCTGGAGCGCATGCTGGCCGAGGTTATCGAGCAGTCCAGCGCAGATTCTGATGAACCCACACAGAATCAAGATCTTACAGCTCTTCGCACGCGCATTGCCGCCTCCATCGCCTGCCATTCTGCCATCAAAGTCAACACCCCACTTGACCCGGCCCGTATAGAGTGGTTATTGTTAGAGTTAGCGAATACGAGCCACCCAACCAGTTGCCCGCATGGACGTCCAATCGCTTTGCTGTATTCTTGGAAGGAGATCCAGCGGGCCTTCCA
>Ga0181518_10000758_pt1 | contig 34641 bp, 20 predicted proteins | sample PEATcosm2014_Bin_28_FD_119751 | JGI IMG/M metagenome (GOLD analysis project Ga0181518, IMG submission 119751) | Peatland microbial communities from MTU Mesocosm Facility, Houghton, MI, USA - PEATcosm2014_Bin01_60_metaG | ecosystem: Environmental > Terrestrial > Soil > Wetlands > Peat | place...
CCGAGCCGCCGCGAGATCCTGAGACCCGCTATCGGGTTTGACGATGTTTCCCCACGCCAGGGCGGTCGAGAGGACCATCAAGGTTGTGGTGGCCACGTACGGCATCAGCGCATCCAGTAAGCGTTCCAGATGAGCAACATTGGAGACGGCTGTTTTAAGCAGAAATGAATCCGCACCGGTGACTCGATGGCACTCCAATACTTCGGGCCGGCTGGCGGCGAGGTTCATGAAGTGAACGAGGTTCTCGCCGCTAACCTTGACCGTGATGAACGCCAGGATCGGGAGCCCAGCCTTAGCCGGATCGATTTGCGCGCGATAACCCAGAATGATTCCCGTCTCTTCCATCTTGTGGACTCGCTCCGTAACGGCGGGCGTCGATAATCCAACCCGCCGGCCCAATTCGGCAAACGCGATGCGGGCATTCTGCTGTAGCTCGCCCAAAATCTTCCAGCCAATCTCATCGAACAGATGCTCAGTTTCGTTTTCTTTCATAGGGGCCACCAAAGCGGCGCGAGGCCGGTCGCACGATCGGGATGTATCACTTCAATGAAAAACGCTTCCGCAAAAACTCGACGAGGCCAATTGTAGAGCACCTGCCGCGGACAAGTACAAGGACTTCGACACAACGCTACCGCAACTTCAAATCACGGTTTGCGCTGGCATATCGCCGGCATCTTGCGGCCTGTTCCATCTTGTGAACACGCTCGGTCACCGAAGGGGTGGAGAGTCCCACGAAGCGGCCGAGTTCTGCGAACGGCATACGCGCATTCTGTTGCAGTTCGGTCAAGATTTTCCAGCCGATATCGTCCAGCAGATGTTCGATGCGTTGTTGTTTTTTCCTGCTGATTCCCGGTGCGATAGCTGGTTTGCTAAGCCTGGCTGACAGTCTGCTGCGAGTCATAGCATTAGGCCAGGTTCGTGCCGTGGCCCGCGGTCACGGCAGGTTGTGCTCACTGTCACTGTGCGCTGATGAGATGTGGACGATACTAGTTTGTTTCCCCACGGCGCGGGAACGGCGCTTACTTGCATCATCGCGACCACGGCCAATGAGCCGGAAGAAAACTTATGGACACGAAAGACCTGGGCATTAACAGCAAACTGATTCATGCGGGGCACAAGGCGGATGCTATTGGTTCGGTCAACGTTCCTATTTACCAAACGTCCACCTTCGCTTTTCGGAATGCTGCGCATGGCGCGGCGCTTTTTGCTGGGGAGGAAGATGGCTACATCTATACCCGCATTGGGAATCCCACCATTTGCGCTCTGGAGGATAGCGTCGCCGAACTGGAGAACGGGTGCGGTGGCATCGCCACCAGTTCCGGGATGGGTGCCGTTTGCACAGTGTATCTGGCTTTGCTTCAGGCAGGCGCACACCTCGTCAGTACTGCCTCCGTCTACGGCCCCAGCCGGGGACTGATGGAGAAAGATTTTTCACGCTTCGGAGTCGAGTCCACCTACGTCGACTCCACGGATCTGGCGCAAGTTCAGCAGGCGTTGCGGCCGAGCACGAGACTCGTATATCTGGAGACTCCTGCCAACCCCACCATGCAAGTCAGCGACATCGCACGAATCTCGGAGCTTGCGCACGCTCACGGCTGCCCGGTGGTGGTCGACAACACCTTCGCCAGCCCTTACCTGCAGCGGCCACTGGAGTTGGGCGCAGACGTGGTGCTTCACTCCGTGACCAAGTTTATCAACGGCCATGCGGACGTCGTAGGCGGGATTATCGTGGCAAAGGAGATGGATATCTACAAGCGTCTGCGTAAGGCAATGGTTAACTCGGGCTGCAACATGGATCCACACCAGGCGTTTCTGGTCCTGCGCGGTCTTAAGACACTCGGAATCCGGGTTGAGCGCGCGCAGCAAAGCGCCCTGGAAATTGCCCGTTGGCTTGAGCGGCAACCTGAAGTCAGTGCGGTCCTTTACATCGGATTGGAATCCCACCCACAGCATGAACTGGCCAAGCGGCAGATGAGAGGCTTCGGTTCGATGATCGGCTTCGAACTGAAGGGCGGAATGCAAGCCGGACGCCTACTGATGGACCGCGTGCGAGTGGCCACCTTGGCCGTTTCGCTGGGCGGCGTGGAGACGCTGATCGAACACCCGGCATCAATGACCCACGCCAGCATATCGCCGGCAGATCGGCGCGCGGCAGGCTACAGCGATGGGCTGGTGCGCTACTCGGTCGGCATCGAAGATGTTGAGGACTTGATCGCCGATTTGCGTCAGGCTCTCGATGCCGTCGCCGCAGCTCCGGACGCACCCGATCGAGTAAGTGCCGGTTCATAGTGAACGCCCAGGCCTGAACCAGTCCGCCCAAACTCTTGAGGCCAGTCCTGAGCATCAGTGCGATGAATCGCGCCCTGTCGACAAAAACACAAGATTGATCGAAGGCAAATGGGCAACTCAGATTATTTGGAATCTGAAGACAGGTGCGAAACGATACTCCGAATTGCAGCAGTCGTTAGTGGGCATCAGTCCCAAAGTGTTGGCGGCATGCTTGAGATTTCTCGAGCATGAGGGCTTGTCACAAAACCGGAAATGGACTTGCGGAAAGTGATGCCCGGGTTCCGTTCCTGTGAGCAGGATACAAACGTATGGCCCTCTTTCGGATGGTGGTTGATCTTTCCGATCCTAAAATTGGGACTCTGAGCAGACCAGAGCCAGCACCCACGCACACCTTGTTTATCCTTGTTCATCTTGCTTGTCAGCCGACGCTTAGGCGAACATCGGCGCTGGTCACAGAGTGGTCACAATAATTCGGCCACCTTGACGAGTTAAGTTGTTGATTGAAAAAGAGGTTAGGCCAACAGAGCGCAGCCCTGAAAAGGCTGGCGTCGGCGGTTCAACTCCGTCCCTGGCCACCATCATTCTAAAGCGGTTAGCCAGTTTTGGCGTTGTCTCCCTCGCCCGTCGCTAGCCCGTTTTTTCAATTTACCAACTCCGGTCGAACACCCATCGCGTCGAGCATAGTGCCCTGATCCGCGAGCCGATCCGCACTCACGCTTTGGCTGTAAAGCTGGAGGGTCGTGTGGACGTCGCTGTGTCGGAGCAACCCCTGAACGACTTTTGGGTTTGTGCCGACACTCACCAGGAAGGATGCCAGCGAATGCCTCAGGTTGTGGAAGCCAAACCTGCGGGTGTCGTCGGCCGTGAGAATCCCGACCTTGACCGCTGCTGCCCTGACATAGTCCTCAACCAGAATGCCGGCACTGCGAGGTTGCTTACCCTTCATCCGGGCGCTGGCGAAAACCCAATCTCCCGGCTGCGAATATGGCGTCGCTGAATACCAGTCCTGCATGAACCCTGCAAGAAGAGGATGCATGGGAACCGGAGCCTTGGACGCCGGGCTCTTGGGCTTGCCAACCTTGCTTGCGATCCACGTGCGACGAACAGAGATTTTCTGATTGAGAAAATCCACGTCCTGCCATTGCAATCCAAGGCACTCGGAAATTCTTAGCCGAGTTGCGGCAGCTAAGAGTGTCAGTATGCGCTCGGGTTCCGGCAGACCGATAAACAGATCGAAGGCTTGCTTCAGCGTAAGCACCAAAGCCCGATATTCGCTCTGTGTTTCACAGCGAACAAAACGTAGTGGGTTCGACTCCTCGTCGCGAGGAATCAAACCGCGCCGCATGCCGCTTTTGTGAACTAGCGACATCACGCGAAGTTTTTTCCACCGTGGGATTCTCCAGATCCTCTCCCCTCTTCACAGCTTTCAACCACTGCTCGATTTCCAACGGCTCAATGCCCAGCGCAATCCGCTTACCGGCTTCGCTTCCTTCCCTTGGGCCACAAACTCCCCTGCCGATGAATGCGCTGGCCCGCAGCCCACTCGCCCAGTACGTTTTTTAAGATCTCAATCTGCAAGTGCGACCGGCCCAGCGCCCGCTCCAGTTGCTTGATCCGTTTCTCCTGCTCGGCATCAGGCCGAGCGGCTGCGCTCCTCCCCCCAGCGCAGCCTTGGCTCCCCCTTCTACTTCATCCTTCCAGCGGGAATAGAGATTGGGAGCAATCTCATATTTGCGGCAGGTCTCAGCCACGGTGCCGCTCTTCAGGGCTTCCAACACAATCTGCCACTTCTCCGCCGGGGTTCTCTGGACGCTCGGCTTTCTCGACATTCTCGCCTCCTGGCGGAGGCCCCCTAGCCTAACTAACTCCCGTGTCCAGCTTTAGAGGGGTGCACTACACTTCCGGCGTCTATACGCACAAGCGCTATTAGCTACATGTTAGACTCCAGGCATAGAACATCGTGAGAATACGACTAATCCTTCTGGTTGTGGTGGCATGCCTGATCGGTTACGGGATCTATCGGCAAGTCTATCCGGCAGGTCCTGCACGTGGCCTTTTGCATCCCGCCTCGTTGCACATAGTCAACCGGCCGCCGGTCGCGTTCAGCGACCCGGCCCAACTCTTTTCCGAAGAAGCGCCATCTCAGGTTGCGATCCTTGTGACAAAATCCGACCGGGACGCGGAGTCGGCGGTACGCTGCTTGCAAGAAATGGGGGTCCCATTCTTTGTAACTCGCGATCTGCCCGCCGCCTTGCGTCATAAGTTGGTTCTTTTATATCCCGAGGTGGATGGAACGACTTTTGACGCGGCCCAGACTCAGGCAATTACCGATTTCGTGGCCCATGGCGGCGTTGTTTTCGCGCAGGATGTTTTCGGAGGTGGTTTCAAACCGCTGTTCGGTTTTGAGGATGTGGTTCCTCTCCGCACGCGTCACAAGATCGTCTTCGACGCGGCGGACCCAAAAACCACCGATCCTGTGTTCCAGTATTTGAACCGCGCCGCCGAAAAGGAAGTCCCGCTTGGTTCTCCGGAGATCAAAGAAGTGATCTGGACAAATGGCTACAAGGCAGCGGCCGGGACGCAAACGCTGGGACGCTTCGAGGACGGATCCGCGGCGGTGCTCAGGCGCGACCTTGGGCGCGGCCATGTTTACCTGATCGGAGTTGCGTTGAACGACGTTGTGCGCCGGAACCAGCAAAACCGCGATTACGAAGCGCAGCGGATTTACGTCAATGGGTTCGAACCCGGCACCGACGTCTGGCTTCTTATTTTGCGCGCGTGGTACGAAACCTACTCCGACACGGGCACTCGGCTGGGCACGGTCCCTCAGGGCAAAAGATCGGTGCTGATGCTCTCACACGACGTGGACTGGGAATACTCGTTCAAACCGATGCTCGCCTTTGCCGACTTCGAAAAAAGCGCGGGCGTCTCGAGTACGTTCTTTGTGCAGACAAAATACCGCGACGATGCGAACAGCCAGGCTTTTTTCTTCGGTCAGTCGCTGGATGTGTTGCGCGACTTGGCATCCCACGGAAGCGACATTGAAAGCCACTCCGTGATCCATACAATACTGTTCAACAAGGTGCCATTGGGGACCGGGGAGGAACGATACCCGAGTTATCGGGCGCGCGCCACGCGGAACGATCCAGCGAAAGATGCGACCACGCTCGGAGAAGTTTGCGTGAGCAAGAGTCTATTGGACGGCGAACTGCAGGGGCATCACACCATTTTTTTCCGTGCGGGCCATTTGCGGGTGCCTCCGTATCTCCCCGAGGCTCTGATGCGCTGCGGCTATGAATTCGACTCCTCGTTCACGGCTGGAGATGTGCTCGCCAACTTTCCCTATGAATTGGATTTTGATTTGGGAATGACCGAGCCGACGACGATATTCGAATTTCCAGTGACCTTTGAGGACGAGCAACTCCCTCCACTTCTCGACCGCATTCCCGCAATTTTGGACACGATCGAAGCCAATGCGGAGAACGGGGCGCCTTCCGTTATTCTGATTCACAGCAATAACTCGCAAGACAAGCTGGAAGCCGAGCGCGCTATTCTCTCCCGGCTTCCCCAGGACATCTTGGTCGAGAACATGACCGACTACGCCCGCTTCTGGAAGGCGCGCAGCCAATTGCGTTGGTTCCCGCGGCCCGTTGCCGGCGGAGAACAGATTGAAATCAATTCGGAGCTTCCCATCGCCGGACTCACACTGGTCACACTTCGCCGGGTTCAAAACGCCTCGGGGATGCCGGGGATTCGCTGGACCGATCGTGAAGTGATTCTGCCCGAGCTGCCAGACAAATCGCGAGTCGTCGTGCACATCAAGTACTTCTGAAATTAAGGGCGCTCGGCTATATCGCGCAGTTAGTGTTTTCTAATCGTCCCAACTCTGAATAACTCAACCGATGAATTAGCCAGATAAGTTACCTCAGTCACCTATTTGATTGAGCAATTCCTACCGATGCTCTTAGTACTGCATAGTCCTCAGGAGTAGTGTCGTCGCAGGTATTTCCCGGGACTTACCGGCAGGTTCTGCCGTGTAATTCAAGACGCAGTCAAAGCGGAAGCTGGCGCAGAGGAGGACCTTGAGTCTGTCTAACAGATCGTTTCTCCATTACCGGCCAGACTCCTTTGCGCTTGTGGTGGTGCTGTGGCTGCTGGTTGCGCCGCGCATGGTGGCGGAGGACGACTGGCGGCAGCAAGTGCGGACGGACGTGGACCAGCACCGGATTCTCGAGGCGCAGGCGGTCGTGGAGGGCCGTCTGGCAGAAGCGCCCGGAGACATGGAGGCGCATGGCTGGCGAGCACGGCTACTGGCATGGACCCACCATTGGCCAGAAGCTGAGGCCGAATACCGTCTGGTGCTCGAAAAATTCCCTGCCGATGTGGATACGCTCACCGGCCTCGCCGATGTTCTTCTCTGGCAGCAAAAATATTCGGAAGCGCTTGTAGTTCTGGAAGAGGCCCGGACCGCCGCCCCGCATGACCCGGAAGTCCTTACCCGCCGTGCCCGAGTGCTTTCTCTGTTGCAGCGCACTTCGGAAGCCCGCACCGAGTTCCAAACCGTCTTGAGCTACGATCCCGCAAATCGAGCGGCGATCGACGGGTTGGCCGGGCTCACAGGCGTTTCCAAATACGAGTTCCGCATCGGCGAGGAGGCGGATTTTTTCAGCTACACCCAAAATGCGCAAGCCGAAACTGTGGCTCTGACGGTGCACTGGAACCAGAGATGGACCTCTGCGTTTGGGGTCAGCCCGTACCATCTTTTTGGCGAGAACGCGGTGAAGTTCTGGGCCGACGCCGCTTATCGTTTCCACCAGAGCAATTGGGTGCGCGTTCTGGGCGCGGGAGCGAATCCGCAGGATGTAGTTCCGGAAGGCGAGGCGCTGGTCGAGTATGGGCACGGCTTCCAATTCTCCCATCCGTGGTTTAAGGGGTTGGAAAGTTCCTGGCTGGAGCATTCTCTTTGGTTTCGAGGGGCCGAGGTCGTCACACTCAGTACGACGCAAATCGTTTATCTGCCCAGGGAGTGGACGTGGACGTTTGCCGTTACTGGGGCCCAAACGCGTTTTACCGGGGGCGAATCGGATTGGGTCGCTTCGGGTTCGACGAAACTCGGCTTCCCGCTATTGCGCCGGCTCTCAGGCAATGTGCTGTTTGCAGTGGGCGCTGAAAACTTCGCGCTGGTCGATCAAATCGGGCGCTTGTCGGCCCGCACCTATGGCGGCGGCCTGCGCTATCGCTTTGCCGAAGGTCAATACCTAACCGGCTTTGTCGCCCAACAGGATCGAGAACACGGCCAACAACAAACCAGCGTGGGATTGAGCTATGGGATCCGATTCTAGCTGGCTTCGCGATCTCGGCCTTGCCCATCTGGTGGGCCGGGTGACCTTTTTTTTGCTGGCGGGGATTTTTCTGCTGGTGGGCTTTATCGTGTTTCGCCGCTGGCACCGCGGCCGCTATTTCAACCGCTTGAACCGGCGCACGGTGGCCCTGCGCGCACAGTGGCCCGACATTTTATCGGGGAAGATCCCCGGCGCGGCGTGGAGATTGAACAAGCTCGATTCCAAGATTGTCGAAGACATACTGCTGGATAACATCGAAGTTTCCGATAAAGATCAGCTCACGCCGCTGCTGGCCTGCCTGCGCAATAGTGGATTGCTGGACCTGCGCATCCGCGAGGCGCGTTCGCTGGAGGGTTGGCGGAGGCGATCGGTGCTGCTCGCGCTGGGACGCACACGCGCGCCGGAGGCTGTGCCGGCGCTGCTGGAGGCGCTGGAGTCTGCTTCGGAAGAAACTCTGGTGGCCGCAGTCCGCGGAATCGGCCGGCTTTCATCTGCCCATGCCGCGTTGCCGCTCCTGGATCGTTTCGTGGCCGGGGAGTTGCACGTCCCTGAACACACCGTCAAGAACGCTCTGCTGAATTGCTGCCGCGAGAGGCCGGAAGTTCTCCTCCCTTATCTCGATCAGGCGAGCGGGCGCACACGGGAATTGATCGTGCGCGTGCTCGGAGAGCTGGCCAATCCCGGGCTTGGCGAAGATCTGCTGGTGCTGGCCGCCGACCCTCTTCCGGAAGTTCGCGCCTCGGCGGCCCGAGCACTCACCAAAGTCCAGCCCGAGATCGCCTTTCCCGTGCTCTCGACCCTGGCTTTGGATAAGGAATGGTTCGTTCGCCTACGCGCGGTGATAGCCCTCGGCGCCCTCGAGCACACCGGGAAGATTTATGTGCTGCTGCGCGCGCTGTGCGATTTGAATCGCCATGTCCGGCAGAGGGCGGCGTGGACGCTGGCCCGCATGCGCCAGGGAAAGGAAGAAATCCTGGAGAAGGTCGTCGCCACCGAGGACAACTACGCCTTGCAGGCCTTTCTCTCGGAACTGGAGCGATGTGGTTCTCTGGACGCGGCCCTGGATGGGCTGCAAGCGGTTGTCGATCGCCCAGCCGGGGCGGCCGATGTTGAGAACGTCGCCACGGCGGTACGAGAGCATTACGCTGGACCCGGCAAGGCAGCGGTCGCGGCAGCGGGGAAACGGTGATGTTTCGTTTTCTCGAAATCGCGAACGTTTCCTTTTTTATCTATTACCTTCTCTCGAACCTGATCAATCTGGCATTGCTCGCCGTCGCCAGTTACCAAAACGCGCGGCATCGCCACCGGCTGGCGAGTCTTCGCCTGGAGGGCATCCGGTCCTCCCCCTTTACACCTCCCATCAGTCTGCTGGTGCCGGCCCACAACGAGGAGCTGTGCATTGTGGCCAATGTGCTCTCACTGCTCGAACTGGACTACCCGGAACTGGAATTGATTGTCGTCAACGACGCGTCGAGCGACCGCACCATGGAAAAACTTCAGGAACACTTCGGCCTCCATCGCGCCCGTATTCTCTATGTGTCTGAGATTGAAACGGCGCCGGTGATCGGGATTTACCGCAGTGCGGCGCATCCCCGGCTGCTGGTGTTGGACAAGCGATCGGCAGGGTGCAAGGCCGACGCGATCAACGCTGGAATCAACGTAGCCACCAGCCCCTACGTCTGCGTCGTGGATGCCGATTCAATTCTGGAAAAGGATTCTCTCTCCCGCATTATGGCCGGCGTGATCTCCGATCCGGAACGTGTGGTCGCGGTCGGAGGCATTGTTCGCATTCTCAATGGATCGAAAGTTCAGGGAGCCAAACTCCTGGAAGTCCATCTGCCCCATACCCATATCGAAATGCTGCAAGTGGTCGAGTATTTGCGCGCCTTCCTGGTGGGCCGTGAGGCGTGGGCGGCATTCAATCTGCTGCCCATTGTATCCGGAGCTTTTGGCGTCTTCCGCCGCGATCTCGTGCTCAAGATCAAGGGCTTTCGAGCCGATGCGGTGGGCGAAGACTTCGACCTCATCGTCCGCCTGCACCGCTATATGCACGACCACAACATCCCTTACCACATCAACTTTATTCCCGACCCGGCCTGTTGGACCGAAGCGCCATCGGACTACAAGTCGTTGGCCCGCCAAAGGGCGCGCTGGCACAAAGGCCTGATCGATACGCTTTGGACCACCCGTGACATGCTTTTCCGGAAACGCTACGGACGCGTCGGCTGCATTCTCCTTCCCTATATGTGGCTGTTCGAATGCCTCGCCCCGGTGATCGAAGTGCTCGGCTACAGCACGATCATACTTGCCATTGTCTTAGGTTGCCTAAGCCAGCATTTCTTTTTGCAATTCCTCTTGTTCGGATACGCCTTCGCCACGCTGATTTCAGTCGGTTCCGTTGTGCTGGAGGAAATGAACTACCGCCGCTACGGAAGCTGGCGCGAGGTCGCGTGGTTGCTGACTTACTGTCTCTTCGAACACTTTCCCTATCGACAAATGACTATGTTCTGGCGATTGCGGGGAATTTGGGAGTATCTACGAGGCGATTTGCGCTGGCACCAGGTGACACGAACCGGGACATCTCCCAACTTCTGATCCTGAATCGCCTTATATCCGCAAACCGTTCAGCCTACAGACGTGTCTCAGTTATAGCACCCGCTCGCCGTGCTGGACCGTGATTAGGGTGTGTTTCCAAAACTCCTCTGGATTAAGGCACGATGGGGTTGGCGTAGTCGGCGTTCGTAAAACAAATAAATCGCAGGTCGATAACTTCGAGGCTGAACTCTATCCCACCCGCAAAATAACGTCATTGAAGACCACGAAGACCGTGGAGGCCAAGCGCGGCATCCGCGCGGCACGCATTGACCCGGTTCTGAGTGTTGAGGCAGGTGGGTGAGGTCATAACGACAGTCGTTAGAGATGTTGAAAAACTCCTTTTACGCAATCTCAACGTTGAAATTCGTTCGCAAGTTATTGAATCTTCGTTCGCCGTAGGCGCTGAGATTCGCGGAAATTACTGGATTGGTTCCTTTTTCAACGGCAACTCCTGATTACGACAATTACTTCCGGATAGTCCGTGATATGCGCATAACCGCGAAACGTGCCACAAACTGAGAGAGGTCGCGTCTACGCGTACCCAACCATACACACAATTCCCAGATTCAGCTGCTTTCGAAGGGCGCGCGGCAAATGATCGCGGCGCTACCAGGCCTTGCACACGTTGGCGGCGGATTTCACCATGGGCTGGCCCGGTTTGCAGTGGAATGCCTCGGCAAACTCGGGCATGTTTACGACGACTCCGTTGATGCGAAAGCGCGCCGGAGAGTGGGGGTCGATCATGGCGCGCACGCGCAAGTCTTCGGGACGTTGGTTGGCGCAGTCCCACTGCGCGAATCCGATGAAGAAACGCTGCTCCGGGGTCAGACCGTCGCTGGGTTGAAGTTTGTTGTCTTGAGGGTCAATGAGTGCAGTCGCCGGATTGCGCCGTTGACTGGCAGTACGGGCGTCAGGCCCGTATCCGAGAGTGACAAAGCGACGCAGCTCAACGAGGAACAGTTTAGAAGGCTCTACCTCCCATGGATGAAGCCCTTCAGGGTTTCAGCGCCGTCCTCAACAATCATGTATTCAACCGGGGACAGGTCCTGTTTTTGCGCCTTTACCGTGCTGAGAGCGTCATTGCCAGCAACGACCAAGATCATGTGAGCCGCATCCAGGGGGTTCTTTGCGGCACGAATCAGCCCTTCTCGTTCCGAGGCATGCACCTTGCCGTCGACTTTAAAGGCAGCTCCGGAGTAATCCAGCCCAATCTCGTTCGACCAGCGAGCCAATGCGGAATTCGACTCCGGGCGACCTATGAAGATAACGTCACGGTGGCGAACCAGTTCGTCCGTGAGTTCGAAGTCCTTATAGATTGGGGCTTGGCTCTCATAGTAATCAAGGAAGCGATTCTGCATCTGCTCTGCCGAATACCGATTTGCACCTGCATCGCGAAGCGTTCCGTAAACAATGACTGTTGATGCGAGTTTTTTCCAGATGTCACTGGTGAGATATGCGGGCCCGTCTGGCGGATCGATCACATCGATTTTGGACCCTGCCCTGTCAAGGAAAGACTCCGCCGTAACAGTTTTCGTGGTGTTGCTTGCGAAGTAGTCGTTCATGAGTTTGAGAAATGCGGTGTCGCCCATCCGGTTTCGGAGTGAATCGAGAAACAAGACACCCCTCGTCTGCTCTCGTTGGAAATGGTTGGCAGAGGTATCGGCCGACAGTTCCAAGCCACGCCAAATCGTGCGCTGCTTGTCGAGCGCCTGCCGGACGTCGTCCGATTGCAGCACTTTCTTGTACGCGGCCGAGCCGGCGACGAACCACATATCGGCGTCCGTGGCTGGAAGCACCCAGCCCTTCCACAGGCGCCCCTCGTAAGCAGAGGGCGCGGCAGTCGGTAGGGCTGCACTTCTTGGAGGACTTGATAGTGCTTCCCGGCGCGCCTTTTCGTTCTGCTCGATACTGGCCCGCAGAGTCGGAGTTGGCTCCTGCTGAAAGAGGTAGTAGCCTGACGGATAAAGTCCATCGTCCTTGCTCGAGTCCCACTTTCCGGGAAGCCACTCGCGCTCGTTCGGTTTACCGATCGCAGCCCAGACCATAAGATGCGACACCATGTCGGAGGTCACGACCTTAGCATCCATCGTGATGGAACTGACCAACGGGGCAGTGCGAAAGGCAAGAAATCCGAACTGCTCGTCAATCTGGCCACGATACTTGCGATAAAGCTCCTGCCAAGCCAGATCGCGCGGGTATGGCACGTAGGGGATGTAGCCAGCATCCCCGTTTGGGTCCGCATAGTCTTCGAGCCGAACCGTCAAGTCCTTGGCATTGTTGTCGCCCCAGTAGAAGCCGGGAGTGTCTCCGAACCATTCATTCTTCGAGCTGCGCCAAAGGTGAGTATGATGCGTGCCCAGATCGAAGACGGCGATCTCATTCGTCTTCGCGTCACCCACGATCCATTCATTGGTGTAGAGCCCATTGTTGTGCGTGCCGAGGTGCTGAACCACTTCGTCAATGTTGCTGCTGTACTGGATCGCGGCCCGGGCTCGAAAAGCCACGGGCGTGCCCTGGATATTGAAAGGTGTTTGCTCGATTGTGGTTTCAGTCAGGACGATGCCAGCATCGTTCTGGTACCAATCCGTGCCGCTCTCGATTCCCCCCGGATAGCTTTGGATAAGCATGCGGTGTCCAGAGGCAGGTTTGATGTCAAGCATCACGTTGGTTTGCTCGGCTAGAGTCAAAGGCCACCAGGTCACATGGCCGATCACCATCCTGCCGTCGCGCGTCGCCGGTCCGGTGGCTGCAAACGCGCTGCAATGTTCCATAACGGAATCATGTCCGCTATCCGCATAAGCCGGTTTTTTCAGATCTAATCCTTCCAGTCCCGTGGCCGTGGTTCGCAGAGCACCCTCAAGCTCACCGAGTTCGATGGTGGTATTGGCAACAGCTACATCGATGAGATCAATGCGCCGCGCTTGCCACCGGGCACCGGCGTCGGAGGCACCGTCGGCGATGCCACGCATTTCCTCCAGAATTTCCTGGTCAAATCCCCGCAGGAAAAGAGCATTCACCGTGGTGCGATAGTCGTTCCAATGATCTGTCGACCCAAGCAGCGCGGCGCAGCGTTCCAGGTATTCGGGAATCTCTTTCGCCATGAGATGGCCATGTTGGTATCCGCGCTCGTATGGGCCGCCTTCGATGTGCAGATAAATCCACCCGGCGGCGGGGTAGCGGTAAGCGGGGCCGAACGTCTGGACCGCATCCCGAATCGGCCACTCATCGTCAGAGGTGGCGTCATCCAGCTGTATTCCCTCGAACCACGCCTTACCACTAAACGAACCGCCGTTGCCGACTGTCAGCAAGACTTGATCGTGTGTGCGGCTAGCGACGAATTGAAGAGTGACTCGCGTCCAAGGCTGGGTTCCGGCGATCGAGGGTGAGTGGACGTCAAAAGGCATGGACGCCATCGTGAGGGCTGCCCCAGAGGCGATCGGCGAGCGGTCCAGATCGCGCACTTGCAGAGACTCCGTGCGGACCCAGCCACTCAATTCGTAGCGCTTGCCGATCACAAGCGTAACGGGGGCGAGGCGAACGCAGGCATCTTGGGACGCCGCATCCCGTTCCACGCGCAGGGGAACGCTCTTGCCATGCAAAACTGAAGAGTCGGCCACGGCAGTGCCACGATCGGCGCTCCAATTCCGGTTCGCTTTCTGGAATGAAGCATGGAATAGAGGAGTACTAGCTTGGGCGATCGACGCGATCAGCAAGCAGTAAACAAGACGCAGCATTTGCCATCTCCCCGTAATAAATTGCCAGTGCCCAAGCGCAAACATTCTGTGAAAGGACTTTCGTTGAGTGGGACGGTGTGGACAAATTTTACCACCACTCTCAAGGGTTTAAGGTCCCGGTCGGTTCAAATCCTATCGCCCCGGCCAGCAATTTCTGTGGATTGCCAGGAACTTGCGGGAATACCCATCCTTCACTTTTGAACCGAACCGCAGGTCAATGAGTGGTATCGGCTGTGGCTGTTGAAAAAGTCTTTTCTCACTTTCGCAGCGGTACGCGAAAAAGCCGGGCAAGCCGCCTGCAACAGATTGCAGGCGGGTCTGGCAGCCGATCGCGTCGCGGGCGCGGTCGTGCACGCCGTGAATTACAATACATCCATTGAGTCCTGAGTCGCGTCTGAGACACAGAAGGACGATACCGGCGACGGGGCTTGGCTTGGTGCTGGTTAGGTTTGACCGCCCTGGCGAGAGGCGTGGCGTCACAGTCGGTGCACTTTGATTTCAACCCTTATGCGCTCCAGATACTCTCGGGTGTTCGCGCCGGCGGTGATGCTCTTCCTGGTAGTCGGGGTAGGTAGTGGGCAGAATACGACGCGGATCACACTTGATCAGGCCATTGATCTGGCGCTGGAGCATAATCATGCGCTCCGGGCCACGCGAACCCAGATTCTTCAGAATCAGGCGCAGGAGATCACGGCGAACCTGCGCCCCAATCCGACCTTGGGGATGGATTCGCAGTTCGTTCCCTTTTTCAGCCCGCAGGATTTTTCCGGGGAAAATCTGGACGAAACTCAGCAGTTCGATATTGGGATCGGGTACCTCTTCGAACGCGGGCATAAGCGTCAGCGGCGGTTGCAGGCTGCGCGCGATCAGACGGCCGTTACGCGCGCCCAGGTCACCGACGCCGAGCGCACACTGGCGTTCAATGTGGGCCAGCAGTTCGTCAGCGTTTTGCTGGCGGAATCGACGCTCCAGTTTGCGCTCGAAGATCTCAGGAGTTTTCAGCAGACGGTCGATATCAGCGAGGCGCAACTTAAAGCGGGATACATTGGTGAAGGCGACTATCTGAAGATCAAGCTCCAGCTGCTTCAGTTTCAGACGGACGTATCTTCTGCCCGGCTGGCGAAGGTGCAGGCGCTGGTCGGACTGCGCGAATTACTCGGGTACAACGCGGTACCGGCGGATTATGACGTGGTGGGCGAGCTGGAGTTTCAACCGCTCCAAGGCAACCTGGAAGACTTGCAGGCGCGGGCACTGCGCGAGCGGCCCGACTTCCGCGCCGCGGAGTTAGGGATCACTGCGGCGCAGAGCCAGATTCGCCTGGCGAAAGCGAACGCCAAGGTCGATGTCAACGGCACCTATGATTTCACTCACGTCTCCGGGGAGAATACCGCTTCCATCTTCGCTAATTTTGAGTTGCCGATCTTCAACCGCAATCAAGGAGAGATCGCACGTACCGGGCACGCACTCACGCAGGCACAGGAGCAGCAGCAATCGGTCAGCGATGCGGTCCTTTCCGACGTTGCCAATGCCTATGAGGCGGTCCGGAGCAACGAAGAGGTCGTGCAACTCTACACCTCCGGTTACCTCAAGCAGGCGCAGGACTCGCGCGACATCAGTGAGTACGCTTACAAGCGCGGCGCGGCAAGTCTTTTGGATTTTCTGGATGCCGAGCGCAGCTACCGCTCGGTGCAACTGGCCTATCGGCAAGCATTGGCCTCTTATATGACGGCGCTGGAGCAGTTGAAGGAAGCGGAAGGAACGAGGAACTTGCCATGAGGAAGCTGCCATGAGGAGCCTGCAATGAGGAATCTGCAATGAAAGTTTGCGTGGATCGCTGTCGGTGGTGGGCGGCATTCGCAGCCGCGTCGATGATCATGCTGGCGCTTGCCGGCTGCGGAGGGCCGGGAGGGAAAACCTCCGCCGATTCGAGCAGCGTGCAAAGCCCGGACAATGCAGAGCTGTTCACCATCCCCCAGGAACAACTGGCGCACGTGCAGGTGCTGACGGTCCAATCCGCGGCGCTGCCTCGAATCCTCCGACTGACGGGGGCGGTTGCTTACAACAGTTTTCGCACCACGCCCGTCATTACGCAGGTAAGCGGACCGGTCAGCAGGGTGGTGGTCGTACCCGGTCAGAAGGTACAGAAGGGCGAGCCCATGCTGTACGTGGCGAGCCCGGATTATTCGCAGCTCCGCACCAATTATCTAAAGGCCAAGGATGCCTACGCCCTGGCAGAAAAAGCCTATGCTCGCGCTCGTGACCTGTATGAGCACAAAGCCATTGCCGAGCAAAATCTGGAACAGGCGCAATCGGCCGAGGTGCAGGCGAGCGGCGACCTGGCATCGGCGCAAGCGGCATTAAAAGTGATGGGTATTGCCGATCCCGACGCGCTCGTGGCAGGCCCGCCTTCCTTTGAAGTGCCGGTGCGGGCCCCGATCAGCGGTGAAGTGGTCGAGCAGGACGTTTCCGCCGGCCAGCTTATTCAACCCGGCAGCACGCAATGTTTCGTGATTTCCGATACCGGCAGCGTCTGGGTGCTGGTGAACATTTATCAGAAGGATTTTCCCTACGTGCGCATTGGAAACACGGTCGACATCCAGACGGACACGTATGCCGAGGTATTTCACGGGCGTATTTCGTACATCGCGCCATCGCTCGATCCGAGCACGCGGACGCTGCAAGCGCGCATTGAGACGAACAATCCCGGCGAGAAACTGAAAAAAGATATGTACGTGGTTGCGTTGGTAAACGCGGGCGCGATTCCAAATGCCATTGCGCTGCCGGACGCCGCGATCCTGCGCGATACCGAGAACCAGCCTTATGTGTATGCCGCGACCTCCGCGGACCAGTTTGGGCGGCGCGCAGTCACGCTCGGAGAAAGCCTGAATGGGAAGACGGAGATTGCCAGCGGGCTGAAAGCCGGCGACCGAGTCATCGGAAATGGCAGCTTGTTCCTGCAGTTCGCGAACTCGCTGCAGCGCTAGCAGAATCGCGCAAGCTTTGAAAAAGGTACAACAACCCTGGCCGGGATAACGCCAAGGACAAGATCCACCACAAGCGAATGATCCACCGAATCGTCCAAGCGTCGCTGCGACAGAGGTTTCTGGTGCTGATGCTGACCGTGTTCATCACGGTCGCGGGAATCATCTCCTTTCAGCGGATGCCCGTGGACGCCTATCCCGACCTCTCGCCTCCGCAGGTCGAAATCATCACGCAGTGGCCGGACCATGCCGCCGAAGAGGTCGAACGGTTGGTCACGCTTCCTCTTGAACTCGAGATGAACGGCGTTCCGCACATGGTGGTGATGCGGTCCATCTCGCTCTATGGCCTCTCGGATATCATCCTGACCTTCGAGGAGAGCACGAACGATTACTTTGCGCGGCAAATCGTTTTTGAACGGCTCGCCCAAGCCACCCTGCCCACGGGAGTGACTCCGAGCCTGGCGCCTCTGTTCAGTCCCAGCGGCCTGGTGTACCGCTATGTGCTGGAGAGTCCCGACCGGTCGCCGCAGGAGTTGAAGACGATCGAGGATTGGGTAGTGGAACGGGCCTACCGGTCGGTGCACGGGGTAGCTGACGACTCCGGTTTTGGCGGAACGGTGATGCAGTATCAGGTGCTGCTCGACCCGGCGCGCATCTACGGATATCACCTGACCATTCCGCAGGTCGTGACCGCGCTCTCCGCCAATAACGCGAATGCCGGCGGCGGATTCTACTCTCAGGGCGGGCAGTTCTACTACGTCCGCGGCATCGGACTGGTGCGCAACACGGATGACATTGGAAACATCGTGGTTGGCGCCAACAAGGGTGTGCCGATCCGCGTGCGCGATGTGGGAAATGTAACCATCGGGCACGCGCCCCGCCTCGGCGAGTTCGGCTTCCAGAAGAACGACGATTCCGTAGAGGGCGTCATTCTGATGCTGCGCGGGGAACAGACGCAGACCGTCCTCAAGGGAGTTGAGGCGAAAACCGAGGAACTCAACCGCCAGATCCTGCCGCCTGACGTTAAGATCCATCCTTATTATGACCGCAGTGAACTCGTGGACCTGACCACCGACACGGTGGAAGCGAACCTGCTGCGCGGCATGGTGCTGGTTTTGGTGGTGTTGATTTTCTTTCTGGTCAGTTTCCGGGCCGCGGTCATTGTTGCGCTTACCATTCCAATCTCGCTTCTGTTTGCCTTCATCGTGCTCCACGCCCACGATGTGGCCGCGAATTTGCTCTCCATCGGAGCGATTGATTTCGGGATTGTGATCGACGGCACCGTGGTCATGATGGAAAACATCTACCGCGAACTCGCATTGCGTGAGGGACAGCAATACAGCCTGCCCGAAGTGATTCTCGCGGCTGCAAAAGACGTGGATCGCCCGATTTTCTATTCGGTGGCCGTCATCCTCGCCGGGTATCTGCCGATTTACGCGCTGACCGGAGCCTCGGGAAAACTGTTCCACCCAATGGCTGAGACCATGTCGTTTGCGCTGGTCGGCGCGCTCATTCTGACGCTCACGTTGATACCCGTGCTCGCATCCTATTGGTTCAAGAAAGGCGTGCACGAGAGGCCGAATCGCGCCTTTGAATGGATGAAGCGGAAATATGCCGGTCAGCTGGATTGGTCGCTCAACCATCCCAAGACAACTATGCTGATTGCGACTCTCATCTTCGGAGCAACCCTGCTGCTGGTTCCGTTTATTGGCGGCGAGTTTATGCCGCACCTGGATGAAGGGGCGCTCTGGGTCAGGGCAACGATGCCTTACACCATCTCTTTTGAGGAAGCCAGTAGCATCGCTCCCCAAATACGAGACATCCTGATGTCGTATCCGCAGGTTACCGTCGTGGGTTCAGAGTTAGGTCGGCCCGACGATGGCACCGATCCCACGGGCTTTTTCAACTGCGAGTTCTATGTCGGCCTGAAGCCGTATAAAGACAAATCGTGGAGGGGCGACACCAGCGACAAAAAACAGTTGATCGAATCGATCAACAAGAGACTCACTGCTTTCCCCGGCATCATTTTCAACTACACCCAGCCCGCCGAAGATGCGGTGGACGAAGCGCTCACAGGGCTGAAGAGTTCTTTGGCGGTCAAGGTCTATGGTGAAGACCTGAACGTTTTGCAGGAGAAAGCGATCCAGATCAAGAATACGCTGGCGAACGTACCCGGCTTCACGGACCTCACCGTGGTGCGCGAACTGGGCCAACCCAGCCTGCTGGTCGATGTCGATCGCGACAAGATCGCGCGCTATGGGATCAACGTTGCCGACGTGGAGGCCGTGATTTCGGCGGCGGTCGGCGGGCAGGCGGTCACCCAGGTCATTCAAGGGGAGAAGCTGTTCGATCTGGTTGTGCGGATGCAGCCTCAATTCCGCAGCAACGCCCATGAGATTGGAAACTTACTGGTAGGTACGCCCGATGGGCAGCAGATCCCGCTCAGCCAGCTCGCCACGATTACTCAGGGGAATGGCGCGTCCTTTATCTATCGTGAAAATAACTCGCGCTACATCGGCGTGCAGTACAGCATCGAGGGGCGCGATTTGGAGCGGGCGGTGCGAGACGGGCAGGCGGCCGTGAAGAAGGCGGTGAGCGTGCCGCCAGGTTACACGGTGTCGTGGGGCGGCGAATACAGCCAGCTACTCGAGGCCAAATCGCAGATGTACATTATTGGTCCGCTTGCCGTAGTGCTCATTTTCATGATTTTGTTTGCGCTCTATGGGAATTTCAAGTTCCCGGTCACCATAGCCCTGGGAGTCATTATGACGGAGCCGGTGGGTGCGCTGGTTGCGCTGAAACTCACGGGCACTCCGTTCAGCGTCTCCTCAGCTTTGGGTCTTATGGCGTTGCTTGGGGTTTCTGTAGAGACGGCGGTCATTCTCGTCTCCTATATCAACAAGTTGCGGCAGGAGGGAATGGGCATTCGCGCGGCCACGCGGGAAGCATCGCTGCTTCGACTCCGTCCCATCATGATGACGGCCCTGGTAGCTTGCCTTGGGCTGCTGCCCGCCGCCCTTTCCACTGGCATCGGATCGGATACGCAAAGGCCGTTCGCGATCGTCATCGTGGCTGGCCTGATCTCCAGGCTCTTCATCGGCTTCTTCGTGAATCCCGTGCTCTACGAAATGGTGGCGCGTGAGGGCGATGTGCTCCAGGTCTAGACGAGAACCGCCGTCCGGCCAGAACACTAAGGGAATGTGCCGAGCAGCAACCCGAGGCGAGTAAAGCAAGAGCCGGGCGGCGAGGGAACGGTTCCGGCCGGTTGATTTACAAACCGGAAGTTATCGGTTCGTCCGTCGGATTAGTACAGACAAACGCCCTTCGGTTGGTTGAATTGGGTGCGATGTTTCCCGGACGTTCGGCACTCAGAAACTGGGAGCCTGGCTTGTAGTTGACGTTAAATCGCAATGTCACGCATGGACTCGGCTCGGCCAATTGTCATGAGTGTCGAGCCGTGAGGCCCTTGGTCCAGATGCGGGGAAAACACACACCAACCGGTGCTCTTCCAAGTCGCTCTTGGCGCGCTCCATATCGACGTTTTTGTAGGCCGCAAGCTCCGTGCTGACCCGATAATACACAGCGGAACGGGCCTCGATGTACTCGCTGCGCCTAGATTCAAAAGCTCGTTTCAGATTCTTGCAGATTAAGCAATCCACGACTATCCCTCCAGCCTTTCGGCAGGCCCACGGGCGGTGGCAGATTTTGTCCCTTTACCACCTCTGTTTGAGGATCTCCCGCTCGGCGCGGAGCCAGTCCTGTTCGTCTCGACCGGGTTCACGCCCGCGGTTTTCATACAGCTCATAGGCCCGTTCTCTTATCCTGTCTTGTGATGGAACAGTGCCTGGCATCATCGCCACCTTGCCAGGCGAGCTTTTCGGGCCCGCGACGATCTTTGGCTGCGGTTGTTTTTGAGTCTTAAGACTACGCATGGGGAACCTTCTGTGTGCTTCAAAACTAAGGGGGGGTACTTCAGATGAGCTGACTTAGTTCAGGGGACCTGAAAGAGGAGAGAAAGTGCTCGCTCAATCTCAACACTACGCTTAATCGCCAGGTTTGTCCAATTTGGAGGAAGCCGAGTACTGCAATTCTCAATCTCATTCTAGTTGGCGAGATATCGCCATAACGCTCATTTTTATCGCGAATCGTTACCATACCCCAAGGCGGCTCCGTCGCGCCTGGCTTTGGCGTACGGCGATTGGAGAACCGCTTCAGGGCTTTTGCAGGCCCTGTCCGAAGACGCCGGGGCGGACTTCGTCGACCGGGATTTCGAGGGCGCCGATGTGGTCGCTGGCTGCATCGTGGACGCCGATCCGGAGAAAGAAATTGCCTTTGACGGGCACGGCGATTTGCTGGCGCACGGGCAGGCCGCTGGCCAACAACTCGCGGTAGTGCGGGTCGCTGACGTCGAGGACGACGGTGGACATGAGGGAGTTGACGTGGTTGCCGGTCTGGTCATAGACCACCGTGGCAAATTCCACCGTGCCATGATGCACGCCGTCGGCCGAGCGCGTGAGGCGGAACTGGCGGGCGTCGGCGTTGATGAGGAGGGTGAAGATGCGGAAAGGTTTGCCCTTGAAGTCGGGGCTGAGGTAGTTGTCGGGCGGCGGGGGCGCGCTCTTGTCGAGCTTCTGCACCGCGTCGTCGATGGCCAGGCTGGCGGTGAAGACAACCTCGGTGGGGGGAATGGCGCCCAGTTGCATGACGGCGGCGAGGCCGCCTTTGGGATGCGGGACCACAGCGCCGCTTGGCGGTGGAGCGGAGGCGTCCGCGGGCGGCGCTTCTTCATTTGCGTCTGGAACCGCGGATTCCTCGCCGAAAGGGTTGTCAGCGGAGCGAGCTTTCTTCTTTTGCATGGCGGCGAGCAGGCGCTGCTCCTGTTTGGCGCGGTCGACGGCGTAGTAGCCCTGGCGGTACTGCAACTGGAGACCGGGCCGGTCGACGGCGACCTTGATGTGGCGGAACTTGCCGTCCCAGGTCTGGTTGGTGGTGGCGTAGGCCAGGGTGTAGTAGTTGGAGCCGTTGTCGACGATGTAGGCAAGCCTCTGCTTCAGGCCGTTGGTGTTGTAGTAGGCGCGGCCACCGGTTTGAGCGGCGATATAGTCCAGATCCATGTGCTGAAAGTCGTGGGCGCCCCCGGAGCGCATCATGGTGCCGGGCGAGGAGCGGCGGTTGTTGCTGGCCATGAATTGGGGCGACGGCTGGAGCCCGCGCGCGTCGATGGGATAGACGGCCACGCGGCTGAGGGTGAGCGCGTCCATCAGGCCGTCGGGATTGTCTCCCAGGATGCTGAATTCGTCTCTGAACGACCTGCCGAAGGACGAGCCGAGGGGATCGGTGAGGTAGCTTCCGGGGATGCCGCCGGTGAACCATACGAGGTTCTTGCGGCCGGGAAACCCGGCCAGGTAGCGGCCCATCATCTGGAATCCGGTGCGGAGGATGTCCAGGCGGGCGCGCCGGTATTCATCGCGCGTGCCGTGGATGGGCTTCTGTAGCGAGGGCATGTCGCGCTTGCTCTTGGCCGCATCCAGCAGCACCTGCGGATCGGAGCTGAAGCCCTGGATGAGGTGCATCCCGGTGTCAATCTGGAAGATGGCAATGGGAGTACCGGGCTGCATGTGCTTCAGGTAGTCGATCAGCTGCTCGCGCAACTCCATCTGAGTTTGCACACTCGTATCGAGGGCATCGAGCAGGATCACGGTGGAGGCGTTGGTGTTGGCGACGGGCAAAAAGTTGGTGAACGTGTTGGGCGGCAGCACGGGAGCGGATTTGAGCCGGGCCAGATCGTCGGGGCCCATGGGGTGATGTTCTTCGAGGTGAGTGAGGCGCTGCGGGTCGCCTTCTTCCTTTATGGAGAAGTCGCCGGCGGTGAGGCCGGTGACCGGCCGACCATCGCCATCGGTGACGACAACATCGAGCAGGACCTCGCGGATGGTGACGGAGATGGTTGGGAGCTGCGGGCTGGCGGGTTGCGAAGGCTGCGGGGTCTGTGCAGGCGCATCCTGGGCCAAGGCCGCATGTGCGAGTAAGAGTGCAATGAAGCCGCCAAGGGCGGCCGATGGTCTGCTTCCGTGCCTAGAACCCGAAAAGAACATGGCGAACCTCCCGGATCTTCAGTATGGCATTTTTTTCTTGCACCGGCCAGAGGCACGGCGGTTGCCGCAGCGAATCGAAATGCGTCAAGGGCTGCCTCTCTGGGTGTATCGCCGGCTAACCGGAAACAATCCCGATGGTTGGCGTAACATCGCGATGACGCTCACTGATTGGTGTGGTTCGGATTTGCCGTAAGAGTAGCTTCGATTCGTGCCAGGCGATCTTCAACGGAACCCTGTTCGAACGAACGCAACAACACGCTGGTTGAGTAGCCCATGGCATTGGCGAAGCGCGGGTCGAGTTGCCCACGACGAAGCCGACTGATGGAGTCGGCTAAGAGCGACGAGACATCCTTGGCGTTGGCCAGGGGATGGTCAGGCGTATCGGCCGGTAACACAAGCGCCGATCGGCTTCTTGCGATACCTCCGGCGCGTCTGGCTCTGCGTCCGTCTGAGGCTTTGTGTGGAGCATGAAAAACCCAGAGATTCTTGTTGGTTTGCACGTCGGCGCCACAGCGCCCGCCATTCTTCTTCCGAGATTCGCACCTCTATGCCATCAGTTCCGCTAGACCCTACCTAGGAAGGGGGATACCCCCAACGCGCTGAAAGGCGAGTTCCAGGGTGCGAACATTATGCGCACAAAACTATCAAGGGTGTTAAAAGGTAAGCCTATGATTATTCAGACGGTTAGGGCTATTGAAGCCAGCCCTGAAAAGGCTGGCGTCGGCGGTTCAACTCCGTCCCTGGCCACCATTGTTTCAATCACTTAGCGCGGATCCTCAGCGCTCGCGAACCCGCTTAAAACGCAGCTTCTGTGACCACAAACTGACCAACCTAAAAACTAGAGCCAAGGGCGCTCGAGAGCGTTCGCCTCAACAATTTCTAGCTCGCTTGACGGACACGCTCGCGCCGTTGCTCCGGCCGCACGGGACAGCGCGCGGCGCTGCGGCTGAGCGTATACGCCGCTATTTCCCAAGGGCGGTTATTCACGCCTTGTGAGAACTTTGGCCGATTTTTTCCACGGGCACACAAGGGCTCTTGGAACTCCAGTGCGATTTCGAACTGGAAGCGGCCATCGCCGCGCTCGCGACGTCGGCAGAGACACCAGCACCGGCCGGAACGATTCCCTTCATCCAACCCCCCTCAAGATTGGGCCGGAAATGCCGATAGAAAGATGGGACCAGCCACACCTTCCACTGAAGTCGGGTTGCGTTGCAGTCCGGTGGCCCCGGCAGATCAAACCGCCATCGTAATTATTAGTGGGCAAACAGCCCCCTTACTTCTGCAAGCGGCGGCCCCGAAAGGGTATTGGACAAGGAGTGTTGAACTGTGATTTCCCTAAAGAAGTATCTGGACATGGATCCCAATCAGCCGGAGCCAAGTCCGTTGGTCTCGGATGACCTGAAGTCCGATCCAAAGTCCACTCTAAAGTCCGACCTGACGGCGGTCGTTCTCGATTGCTATCGCTCGGCGCTGCTGGTCATGGGAAAAAGTGGGGCTCGGGCCTGCCCCGCCACCGGCTCGGAGTTGCAGCAGAATTTGGCGGGCCTGGGCTCGCGTCTCTCCGGCAACATCAAAACCGCGCTAGTCATGGAAATCGAAACTCAGGTCGAAGAGCGGCTGCTGCAATGGGGAGGAAGTACCTCGGAACACTTCAAAACGAAAGCCAATGAGGTCAAGGAGTTGCTCATGGTGCTGGGCAGCACCGCCAAGTCGATGGGCGAGCGTGACCAACGCTATACGAAGCAGTTCAACAAGTTTACGGAACAACTGGGGGCGATTGCCGACCTGGAGGACCTGTCGCAGATGCGCGCGTCGCTGGTCGAGCGCGCGGGCGAGCTGAGAACCTGTGTCGATCGAATGGCGGAGGACAGTAAAAGATCGGTGGCGCAGCTCCAGGCGGAAGTCTTAACCTACGAGACGAAACTCAAGGCAGTAGAGCAGGTCGCATTGCGCGATGGGTTGACGGGCTTGGCCAATCGCCGCAATGTCGAGGAACGCATCGAATGGCGCATCGCGCATCTGCAAGTGTTCTCGGTGGCCATGCTCGATTTGGAACGGTTCAAGCAAGTCAATGACAGCTACGGACACCTCGCAGGCGACGACCTGTTACAGCAGTTCGCGCAAGAGTTGCGATCCAACTCCCGTTCCACGGATCTAGTTGGCCGCTGGGGAGGAGATGAGTTCATCCTGATTCTGGATTGCGATTTTGACGCGGCAAAAGCGCAGCTTGACCGCTTGCAGAAATGGGCGCTGGGAGAGTACACGATCAATCTCGGTGCCGGGTCAAGCCGGGTGAAAGTCGAGGTGAGTGCGTCCGTCGGCCTGGCGCAATGGAAGCCGGGTCAAACCCGGCCAGAGTTGATCGCGGCTGCAGACTCCGCCATGTACGGCGAGAAGGCGCTGGCGCGCAGCCAGAAGGTGTGACCCGGAAGGTGTGAGTACGACTCTGCCCGATAGCGGGCGGCTTTTTGCGACCTCGTCCACAAGTACCCTAGCGTTGCTGCTCGTAAACGGAGCTGTTGGGCGTTGGTTCGTCGTACTCGCGTCCATACTTGTTCTTATGCGCCATGCGCTGTCCATTGGCCTCCGGAACTCGAATCACTCCCAAAGATGAAGCATCCCCGGCGATCGTGATCTCCCGCGGAGGCGGCGGCTCATTTTCCGGACCCATGCCCTCGCTCCAGACGTGCAGCCGGTAGCGGCCATAGGGAACGCCCACCAGGCTGATTTGCCCCTCTGCGTTTGAGATGGCATAGAGCGGCGTCGCCATGGTAATGACCACCGCGTTCATCTCCGGGTGAATGTTGCAAAAAATATAGCTGATTCCGGGCCGGTCGAATCGCACCATTCGCGAGGTACCCGCCTCGTACAGACCGAGATCAAACCGCTTTCCTTCGAAAAGTGAAAAAACGTTATGGAAGAAAGGATCGCGATTGGGAAACTCCACCATCGACCCCGCCGGGACCACCAGGATGTGCGGCTCGAAGGTCTTGTTTTTCTGTACCAGTCGCGGGTTTTGCGCCGGACTTGCCGGCGGACTGGCGGAGGAACTCGGCGCCGGAGTAGCGGCTTCGCCTCCCGCCGCGGTCGTCGTTATTGGCGTCAGCCACACCACTGTCCCGGGAATCGTTCCATGGCGCTTTTTGCCGGTACCGCCTTCACCGATAACCTCGACGCGCCCACGGACCGTCGTTGTGCTTGGCTGCGTCGCCAGCTGCGCGTGCAATCCTGTTGCGCCGGCACACATCATCGCTATCCAGATACAAATTCTTCTGTTGCTCATCGGTGACGGCCCGTCTTGGTTGCTCTTGACTGCGCTTCCTTACCTTGATGCTTTTATCCATCCGCTCAAAAAAGAACACCCATCATCAGATTAACCTGGCCCGCGTTGCTGCCGCCCTCGTTAATCGTATAAGTCGTCAGATGCCGGTACTCGGCGGAAAACAACAGGTCCGATCGGGGGCGGTAAATCATGTTCGCAAAGCTGCCCTGATTTCTCGCCAGTGCCGGGTTCCCGTACGATTGCGGATACTCGAAATATTTCAGGTCGCTGGCAAAGGGATTATCCATCCCGAACGCCGCATTGAATTCCAATTTATTCGCGGGCCGGTATTTCAATTGCGCCCAGCCTCCGATCGAGTTCAACGCCTGCACTTCCGTGCTCGGTGATGCCGGATCGCCACTGAACAAGACGCTTTGCCCGAAGGCGCCGTACAGTCCGCCAATGGCCCTGCCGCGATAAAACTTTCCGCTCAAAGAAAGCTCTCGGTTGAGCGGCAGTTCGATGTCCGTCATTCCCGCCCAGCCATCAACATTCCGATTGAAGCCATAATCCTGCCGCGAGTAGTACCCTCCGACTCCCACGCGCAACGGCTGTCCGAAAACATTCCGCGTCCACGCGATCCGTGTTCCGTATGCCGGTTGACGCGATGCTTCGCCAGGACCCGCCTGCCGGTAATAACTCGAGCTCGGTGCTTCCCCGCTCAGAGGATCGAGAATCCCTCCCTGGAATAGGAGGCTCGACTCTTCTCCCAGCGCCACTCTATGTTCGACTCGTACCTGCGGCACCCAACTCCACAAATTTCCGGCATAGGTCAGCGCCGGAATCGCCAGCGTAGCAAACGATGTTGGTGAGTTCGGCGAAAAGAAAATCGCATCCTGGCCAACCACCACCGAGGTGTTCGTCCAATCCATTCGCATCGTGGCCGTTCGCAAGCGCACCAGTGAGGAATCGATCCCGTTCGGAACTGACGGGAACCCGCCTGCCAGATCGAGTTGCAGGTCCTCCGTCGTCTTCGCGCCCGCCACGGCCGGCCCGAATGCCTCGAACCCGATTTCCGATTGTCGCAGCGTCGCCCCGAAACTTCCTCCTGAGCCGCCTGGCGGCCGCGCATACGCAAGCGTAGGAAGATCAATGCTATCCACCACGCCCTGATTGCTCGCCAGATTCATTAAGACAATTCCCGACAGCCGCACCCGGTACTTCGACGCGCTTTCCACCTTCGTTTGATACTGATCGTCCACTTTCCCGCTCAGCAGTTGGTATTCCTCTTCCAGACTGGCCGCGTGCTCGCTTTTCTTCCAATCTTGTTTTTGATCCGGCTGCTCGCCTTGCGGTGCGTCGTTCTGCAAGGCTTTCTGCCCGCTCCCTCCAGTTGCCTCGACGCTGGCCGTGGGCGCCAAGTTCTTCAATGCCGCACTCTGCGAATTTGTTCCGGCGTGGATTTCGTTCAACTCCCGGCGCAGCTCCACGGTTTCCGCGCGCGCCTGCTGCCAGTCAGAGCGCATCGCGGCCACCGCCGCCTGCAACTCGCGCACCTCCTCGCGCAACTCGCGCACCGAGTCGCTGATTGGCTCCGGAGATGGAGTCTCTGTCCGGTTCGCCGCTTCCTGCGCGACTCCGGATGCGCTCCACGCGATCAGACTCGCCAGCATCACCCATCGCAAAGTTAGCAACCGGCGCATCTTGCATATGCTCATATCGCCTCCTGCAACGCTCCAAAATAAGAGTGCGCTCTCTCCTCTGCGTGTCAAGTCTGTCTTCTAGGATATGATTCGCGTACCTGCCAACAGGAGTCGTCTATTTACCTGGCATGACCAACCGCCGAGGCATTTTCCCTGCAGGGATTCAGCGGAATACTTAGGCAGAACGCCGTTCCGGCAGCCGACGTCCGCCCGACCGCGATGTCGCCCCCGTGGTCCTGCAGAATCTTCTGCACCACTGTCAATCCCATCCCGGTGCCATTTTCCTTGCCGTGGCTCACAAACGGTTCGAACAACCGGTCACGTACCGCTTCCGCAATTCCCGGACCGTTATCCTCGATCCGAATTTCCAAATTCTCGCCCTTGCGTTTCAACTCGATGTGGATTTTTCCGGATTCCGGCGGCACCGCCTCGCACGCGTTCAGCAGCAAGTTGAGCAAGGCGCGTTCCAGCTTCTTGAAATCGAACCATCCCTCGGTCGATCCTTCCACGGCAATCCGAATTCGTATCCGCTGGAATTCCGGATGCGCCTTCACGCCCTGAACCGCTCGATCCACCGCGGACCGGACGTCGCCGTACGTGGGACGCAGGGACTCCCGTGTGCGCGAGAATTCCAACAGCGACTCGATCAACTCCGTCATCTGGTTGACTGCAATCCGTATCTCGGCGTATAGATCTTCGCGCTGCCCCGGCGTCAGATTGCTCTCGCAAAGAAACTCGGCATTGGCAATGACCGCTGCCAGCGAATGCCGCAAGTCATGCGAGATTGAGCTCGCCATCCGTCCGATCGTCGCCAGCCGTTCTGCATCCAGCAAGTCTCGCTGAGTGGTTTGCAGATTCTTTCTCATCCGGTCGAACGTTCCCGTGACCTCGGCGACTTCGTCTCCACCTCGCGCCTGAAGCGGATACGCATAGTCGCCTTGCTCCAGTGCGCGCACGCCTGCAACCAGGTTCTCCAGCGGACGTGTGAAGGTGTGCGAGATCAGAAAAACCAGTAGGCTCCCCGCCAGCACCGCCGTCAGCCCGAGCGCCAGCAGCAATTCGTTCAGGTTGCGTAAGAATGCAGTAGCCTGATCGAACGACTTCAACACCCAAAGATTCAGTGCTGGTCCGCCCGGCGTTGGCAAATCCACCGCCGTCGCCAGGAACCGTTCGCCGCCGAGCCAGATCTGATCCGGCTGCGGCGGGCGTCCCGCGGGCGTTCTCGGCGCCACGCCCAGCAACGCGGATTCCTGAGCAGGCTTCAGAGTGCTGCGGACAATCACATCTCCATAACGAAACGCCACTTCGCTCGCGGCCACACGGCTTAGGTCCCGGGTAACGCGGTCGTTAATCTCATAACCCAGCAGCAGGTATCCCAAAACCCGGTGGCCGCTCGCCGGACCAAAATAAATATCCTGAAGGAAGCCTTCGTACAGGTGTCCTTGGACATAACACCAGTGTCGGGTTTCGTTGCGCGACGCGTTGTTCGGAACGACGGCCGAGAAAAAATCCTGCCCCTCGCGCACCGTGATCTCCGGCAGAGTGGCTTGTAGCGCCATCACCTTCCCGGACGAATCGGCCAGCACCAGCAAATCGCTGCCCGCCAGTTGCCACAAATTACGCGACGCATCCTGGATGGTGGCCGGGTCGTGCGTGGTCATCAGCGCCCGCACATCCGGCAGATCGGCCAAGAGCGCCGCCGAGCGCTCGAGCGTGACTTCTCTCTGCTCCTGAAAGTTGTGGAATGCGGAAACAGAGTTCTCCAGGTCGCGCTGGATTCCGAGGCGCACCTCCTGCTGCACGGTATGCCGCACCACCAGCAGCGTCGTCAATGTCAATGCCGCCGACACCACCACCATGGACAGCAGGAACTTGGTCCGCAACCGAATTCCGCCCATGGTCAAGCCTCGAAGGTGTTACAGGATATTAGGTTATAGAAGGTCAGAGGTGAGAGGTCAGATTGCAGAGGTAAAAGCCATTGTGACCTTCACCTCTGCAATCTGACCTCTTACCTCTGACCTCGTTCCGCTACGGCACAAACTTGTAACCCGCACTGTGCATTGTCCGGAAGTGCAAAGGGTTCGCGGGATCCTTCTCCAGCTTCTGCCGCAGCCGCAGGATGTGATTATCTACCGTGCGCGTACTTGGATAATTCCGGTATCCCCAAACCAGATTCAGTAACTCCTCACGCGATAACACGCGCTCCGCGTTCTGGATCATGAACCTCAGCACCTTGAATTCTTGCGAAGTCAGAGTTACCGGATTCCCGCCGCGCCGCAATTCCATCTTCGTGAAATCAACTTTCACATCGCCAAACTCAAAAGTCTCAGTCAAAGGCGTTCGCGTTGAGCGCCGCATCGCCGTCCGCACACGCGCCAGAAGTTCTCGCGGACTGAATGGTTTTGTTACATAGTCATGCGCGCCCAACTCCAGCAGCAGCACTTTGTCCATTACTTCCGTTTTCGCGCTGAGAATGATGATCGGCAGCGAGGGCCTTGCCTGACTGATTTCCCGGCACACGTCCTGTCCCGGCGTCCCCGGCAAACTCAAGTCCAGCACCAGCACGGACGGCTCTGCCGCGCGAAACATTTCCAGACCCGTCGCGCCGTTTCCGGCAATATCCACCGCGAAGCCTTCGGCTTCAAATAATCGCTTTAGGGCTTTTTGTACGGCGCGATCATCTTCGATCACCAGTATCCGCTCCGCACCAGCCGGAGCCGCGTCCATTGTCGTCGTCGTTGAAGATACGTTCTTGGCCACAACCACCCCCACGCTGTAATTGCCATAAATAATATCCCTAAACTCTAGCGTGCTATCGGCTTAATGGCGCATTTCGGAGAAGAAAGTGACATTAATTTGACAATTTGTTGACAAACACCGAGGTCAGATGCGGCGGGACGAAAAAGGGGACGCCCAGCGATGTTGCCCGCGTCCGGACGCTTGCCGCCTACAAAGACTTCCCCACGCCCTGGAAAGACGCCGACCCGGCTTCGACGGCTCACGCAGGCACGGGCTCTACGTTGAAGCCGCCGACCACCATGCGTGGCCTCTCTCCCCGCGTGTCCGCATGGTTCAGCTCCGTCCGAACGGTGCGATGTTCTCCGGGCATGAGCGTGAAATAGTTGTCATTGTAGATAACCGGCAGAATCCGATCTCCGGTCTTCTCCCGCACCACTTTCAATCTGGTCATGAGTGCCGGATAAGCGGAGAGATTGCGCAGTTGCGTGGTCAACTGCCATTGGCCGCCCTGGCGCTTGATATCGGTGGAGGTTTTTATACGGGCTTTGGGCAGCTGTCGAATCGCCCGATAGTTACCCTCCTCGGTCCCACGCAGGTAAAGATTCGTTGAGACCGGACTGCCTGCGCGCGACAGAGTCAGCCGCACAAAATGCACCGGCGTCAACCCCTCCGGGTATTCCATCTGGATGCAGTTTGCGACGCTGTCTTCTGTGCTGTCGAGCGAAGCGGATTTTTTCCACTTCACCGATCCGTCGATGTTCAGCACTTCGGCCAAAGCAGTTAGACCGCGAACGTCGCCGGCGCTATAGTTCACCACTTCGACAAAGCCAGTCAGGCGATTCCATTGAATATGCAGCGGCTCGCACACGTTCTTGCAGGCGAAGTACGCGGCCGTGGGCTCCAAATAGTAGTCATAGGTCTGCCACAACAATGAGGGCCAGCACGAGTGGCTCATCCACAGCAGCAAGCCCATGCGGTTCGTGCTTTGCGCTTCGAATTCGGCGCGGAAGCCTTCGTAATCCACGAAATGCGCGAGCGAAACCCATTCTTCGAGCTGGTCGGTACCGCCATAACCCTGCTCGACGGTACTCACAAAGTTGGGGCCGAACCGGAAATCCCCCTCAACAAAATCGTGCAGCCCCCATTCGAGTCCCTGGGGCCAGAGAGCGCTCTGAGGCATCATCATCCGCACGCTCTCGATGGACGGAATATTCGGTATGCCGATCTCGCTATGCAATTTGGGATACGCGGCCATGGCGGGATAGAAGCTGAGCGGCATGGCCCAGTAGGGTCCGCCTCCGCCGACGACCCCGTCGGCTGAGCTTGGAATGTAGTGAATGCCCGGATGCAACTCCGCCAATAGGCTCTGTATGCCGTCGTCGAGCGCCTTCGGCGGGAACCCTTCGTTGCGCCCGCAATAGAGGCCGACCGAGGGACTGTTGCGAATGCGGAGCACCGTGTCTTTCACGTTGCTCAGAAACAAGCTATTGTCGCCGGGATTGGGACCGTCCCACGGATTGGCAAGCCAGAAATCCTGCCATACGAGGACGCCATAGCGGTCACAAGCTTCATAGAATTCGTTATCGCCGACCTGCCCCACCCAATTGCGGATCATGTTGAAGTTCATCTCGCGGTGGTAGCGCAGGGCAGCGTCATACTCGCGCGCACGGAAGCGCAGCATCGACTCGCTGAAACCCCAATTGCCTCCGCGAGCGATAAAACGCCGGCCGTTGATCCAGATTTTCAGCACACCGCCATCTTCGCTGTAGGTCATCTGGCGGACTCCAACTTTCAGCGTCTTGGTATCGGATGCCTTCCCATCCTCCAATTCAAATGTCAGTTCCACGTCATACAGATTCGGTTCGCCGTAACCCACCGGCCACCACAGCTTTGGATTTTGCAGGCGCAGTGCCGGGTGCGTCGTCGGATCGAGCTTGATGCGCTTTCTGGACGGGGTGTCCGCCGCGCCATCCAAAGTTACGCGCTGTTCGAATTCCACCTCTCCGAAGCGGCCGCGAAGGTTGCCTGTGACCGGCCCAGTCTGATAGTTGAGCACGTCAACCTCGATGCTCACGTCTGCCCGCGTAGTGACCGACGAAGCATCCGGCAGCGTCAACGGAGTATTGACAAAGAGATTCTCCAGCGTTGCCGCACCACTCGTTGTCAGATAAACATTCCCCACAATGCCGGTATTTCTGCCGCGAATGGTGGGGATCCAGTCCCATCCGACCGACGCGTGATAGGTGGGGTTGTCGGCGCCCAGCGCGCCGCCGTTCGGGCCTTCGTCCGCGTAGGTCTTCTGTTTACAGCTTCCGGGAGTGGCGTTCTTCTCGATTCGTATTGCCAGGGCATTCTTTTTACCGGGATGCAGCTTGCTGGTTACGTCGAAGCGGCCGCGCATGAACGCGCCTTCGATACGGCCGATCGCCACTCCATTGAGGAAGACCTCCGCTTTCCAATTGACGCCGTCGAAGTTCAGCCAGGCCAGCTTTCCCGGAGCCAGTTCAGGCGCGGTGAATTCGGTGCGATACCAGAAGTCGGAGTAGAAGAATGAGTCCGAAACATACAGCTGGTTCTTGCCATAATTCGGATCGGGAATTGCCTCTACATTAACGTACGAGGCCAGCACGGTCCCAGGCACCGTCGCTACAACCCATGCGGCATCGTGAAAGCCGGGCTTCGACAGCTCCTGACCATCGCTTTTCACCAGCGAATGGCGCTGCAAGCGCCACGCAGCTCCCGCAAGATCGAACCGGTGGTCGAGCTGACTATTGGCGTGAACTTTGTCACGAACTGCGGAGGCGATCTTGGGGCGAGCGATAGGACCGCCCCGGCCATATACCTCAATTTCACTGAGCATGTACCCGTCGGGCGAGGTTGGCCGCTTCATCAGCACTCGCACGTATCGCCCGCGGGCAGGCCGCGCGAGCTTGACATCGTCAACCAGTCCAGTTTCTTCAACAAAGGTATGCAGATCGCGCCAATTTTCCGCGTCGTCCGAAACCTGGATCGCTCCCTCGGCCGCGCGCGCGATCCAGTAGAGCTTGACGCGATCGAAGTCGCAGCGGGCGCCGAGATCGACGTAAACCCACTCTTCGCCGAGCCCGGCGCTCATCCATGCGCTGGTGAAGCTATAAGGCCCGCCGATTTGCACGCGTTGATCGCGGCTGAAGAATTCAATCTCGCCAACCCTCCACTGCATGGAGAAGGGCCCGGCAGAGACATTGGAAGTGGCGCATTCAACCTGATAAAAACGGTTGCGGCAAGTCCGGGTGAAAAGGATCGACGGGATGAACAAACGGCCCGGCTGCGCAAAATCTTTCGGATAGCCTTCCACCGACACCGGCGCAGGAGCCGATACAGTGCCAACTTTTTCCCAGTTGCTGCCATCGTCAGACACCGACGCGGTGAAACTCAAATCGGACGGAGTCGTGCCGCGCGGGGGGACGACGACCACGTCAATGCGATCGACTTCGGGAACGCCTTTGCCTCCCCTAAGCTGAACCTGGAGGGTGGCACGCTGCCCGGCCACTTCCACGGAATTGGTGCGCGAGTGATCGAGCACCAGTTCGCGCTCGTGTTTCGGCAGCACACCCCGAGAACTGGTGGAGGTTGCGACCCATTCGGGCAGTTGCGTGTCTTTAATGCCGTCGGTGATCAACTGAGCGGTCAGATTGTAGTCGTAGCTACTCGAGTGGTATGCGGGCCGGAGCAATGCGAGGTTACGATAAGTCGATCTATCGACTACCAATACCGGGCTGAAGTCTTCCCGGGGGTCGCCAGGATAAACGCCAAGGCCACGCGTGAATTCATTCGTCGCCCCCGCCGTGGAAACGGTGGATTCCGGCTCCCCGCCCGGCATTGCTGCGGGGCGAGAATCGTTACCCTCAAGTCCATTGAG
>Ga0181518_10000765_pt1 | contig 34390 bp, 32 predicted proteins | sample PEATcosm2014_Bin_28_FD_119751 | JGI IMG/M metagenome (GOLD analysis project Ga0181518, IMG submission 119751) | Peatland microbial communities from MTU Mesocosm Facility, Houghton, MI, USA - PEATcosm2014_Bin01_60_metaG | ecosystem: Environmental > Terrestrial > Soil > Wetlands > Peat | place...
CTGTGGCACGAAAGTAGGATTATGCCAGGAATCGTGGCACGAATTGCCAACAATTCTGGCAAGCACTCGCAGGGAGCCGTTTAGAATCAACAGGTGGCTTGTCAACTACTCTGACATCCTACAGGCCCGGCCCGCTATGCTATAATTCTTAAGTCTCACCTGTTGCAACAGATCCAGGGAATTCTTATGCCGAAGCTCAAGACCCATAAGGGTGCGTCTAAGCGGTTCAAGAAGACCGGCACGGGCAAAGTGATGCGCAATCACGCCTTTGCACGGCATATCCTGACCTCGAAACCGCACAAGCGCAAGAAGAAACTGCATCAGCGCGTGCTGGCCGATCCGGCCAATCAGCCCGCTCTGAAACGCATGATCCCGTATTAAGGGGATCGGCGGTTTGCGCGGACGGAGCGCGTGGCACGTGCCCGATCCGCCAAACGAATCCAACCACCGAAAGGAGATCAAACGTGCCCAGAGTCAAACGAGGTACCCACCGGCGGGCGTCGCGGAAAAAGACGCTCAAACAAGCTTCCGGTTACTTTCTCACCAAGAGCAAGCTGTATCGCGCGGCCCAGGAGGCCGTGGAACGCGGGCTCAAGTTCGCGTACGTCGGCCGCAAGAACAAGAAGCGCGACTTCCGCGCGCTGTGGATCGTGCGCATCAATGCGGCGTGCCGCGAAGCCGGCATATCCTACAGCCAGTTTGTGCACGGGCTGAAGGCCGCCGGGCTGGACCTGAACCGCAAGTCGCTGGCGGATGTCGCCCTGCATGACGACGCCGCATTCCGCCAGTTGGTGGGGACGGCCAAAGCCGCCCTCGAGAAAGGGTGAGCCAGGTATGAGTCCCGTCGAAACCGAGACCGATTCCCTGAGCAATCTGGAAGAACGCATCCAGCAGGCCATCCAACTGGTGGCGCGGCTGCGTGGGGAGAGAGACGCCGCGCTGGCGGAAGCCGCAGGCGCCAAGGCCGAGGCGGCGCGCCTCGCCGCCGAAATGAAGACGCTCCAGGCGGAGCGGAAACAGGTCCGCGCCCGCGTCGAAAAACTGCTGGGGCAGATCGATCAACTGGGCGCTGGTTAGGGCGCCGCCTTCCGGAGGTCCGGATGGAAAGCAGCACGCCCGAGAGACAAGCCGTTCGCGTCACTATCCTGAGCCGGCCGTATACGTTGCTGGCAACGGGCGATCCCCGCGAAGTGGAGGAGGTGGCGGCCAGCGTGGACGAGCTGATGCTTTCGATCGCCGCTAAAGCTCCCAACGCCGACTCGACACGCATCGCTGTGCTGGCCTGCCTGCACCTGGCCGACAAGCTGCGCACGCTGGAGCGCGACCTGGATCGTCTGAAGCATCGGGTCGATAGCAAGTCCGTCGAGTTTGCTGGGATGCTCGAGCAATTGATTGCCTCGGCGGGAGAACGCTGATGGCTGGGCGAATGCCCCTCGCGCTGCTGGCCGGGGCCGCGCTTTTCGGGGCTGCTACCTACCAGGCGGAAATTGCACAGTGGCGGCGCGCGCGCGAGGCAGAGTTGCGCGGAGACGGAAGCTGGCTCACGGTGGCGGGATTATTCTGGCTGCGCGACGGCTCGAACCGCTTCGGCAAGGATGCATCCAACGAGATTGTGCTCCCCGATGGCCCCGCCCACGCCGGCGCGTTCGAGTCGCGCAACGGCAAGGTGACCGTCAGCATGGACGGACACACGCGCCAGCTTGCACCCGATTCCGCGGATACGGTCAGCGTGGGACGGCTGAGCCTGTCGGTGATCCGCCGCGGCCCTAAATTCGGAATCCGGCTGAGGGACCCGGCCAGCCAGGCTCGCCGCGATTTCCACGGTCTCGACTATTTCCCCGTGAGCGAAGAGTACCGCGTGACCGCCAGGTTCGTCGCCGAGCCGCGGAAGATCCCCATCGCCAACGTGTTGGGCCAGAACGCGCCGATGGACAGCCCCGGATACGTTGTGTTCCGCCTGCACGGCCAGGAACTGCGGCTTTACCCGGTTTTTGAAGCGCCCGCCACGAGCCTGTTCTTCATGTTTCGCGACCAGACCAGCGGGAAAGAAACTTACGGAGCAGGCCGGTTCCTGGATACGGACCAGCCGCGCGGCGACCAGGTGGTGCTGGACTTCAACAAGGCCTATAACCCTCCTTGTGCGTTCACGCCCTATGCTACGTGCCCGCTGCCTCCGCAGGAGAACCGGGTGGCGGTCAGAATCGAAGCGGGGGAAAAGAACTACGGACATTAAATCACTCCCCCAAGAAATGAAAACCGATTCCACGGCTGGCGAAAAATTCCAAAAACTGGTCGAAATCATGGGCCAGTTGCGCGCTCCGGGCGGGTGCCCGTGGGACCGCGAACAGACCTTCGATAGCATTAAGCCGTACACTCTCGAGGAGACCTACGAGGTTCTCGACGCCATCGACCGGCGCGAGTGGAAGGAACTCGCCGAAGAGTTGGGTGACTTCCTGCTGCAAGCGGTCTTCTACGCGCAGATGGGCTCGGAACAAGGGCTGTTCCGCATCGAGGACGCGCTCGACGCCATCAATGAAAAGCTCATTCGGCGCCATCCACACGTGTTCGGGGAGGAATCGGCGGAATCGGCCGGAGATGTGAAACGCATCTGGAGCGAGGTGAAGGCGGCGGAAAGGAAAGAGCAGGGCAGGGAAGAGGCCGGCCTTCTAGTCTCGGTGCCGCGCGCGCTGCCGGCGCTGGTGGAGGCGCAACAGATCGCCTCGCGCGCCGCGGGCGTGGGGTTCGATTGGGAGAATCCCGAACAGGTGCTCGAGAAGCTGCATGAGGAGCTGGCCGAGTTCGACGAAGCACGGCGCAACGCTTCGCCAGAGCAGCTTGAAGACGAGCTCGGCGACCTGCTGTTCGTGCTGGTGAACCTGGCGCGATTCGTGAAGGTGGATCCCGAGCAGGCGCTGCGCGGAACCAACGCCAAGTTTCGCGAGCGGTTCGGCTACATCGAGCTCAAGCTAGCGGAGCGCGGCAGGAAACCGGCAGATTCCAATATCGAGGAAATGGAAACGCTGTGGCAGGAAGCCAAGCGGTGATCGAGATCCGCCGGTTGCACCGATTCAACGAGTTTGAGGACGCCGTCCGCTTGCAGCAGACCATCTGGGGGTTTGCCGATATGGAGATGCTGCCAATGCGCTCTTTCGTGGTATCCGGAAACGTGGGCGGACAACTGTTCGGCGCGTACGACGGCGGTGAGATGGTCGGGTTCCTTATAGCCGTGCCGGGCATCAAGCCGGGCCCGCGGGCGTATCTGCACAGCCACATGCTGGGGGTGCTTCCGGCCTGGCGGGATGCCGGAATCGGGCGGCTGCTCAAGCTGCGGCAGCGCGAGGAAGCCCTGGAGCGCGGAATCGAGCTGATCGAGTGGACCTTCGATCCGCTGGAGCTCAAGAACGCTTTTTTCAACATTGAACGGCTGGGCGCAATTGTGCGGCGGTACTCCGAAAACCATTACGGCGTGAGCGACAGCCCGCTCCACGGAGGGCTGCCTACGGACCGCTTGATCGCCGAATGGTGGCTCGATTCGCCGCGCGTGCGGGCTGTGCTGGCGGGCGAAGCCATGGCGCGGAGCGTCCAGGAGCGCATCGTCTACCCTGCCGATATGGCGCGGATTCGCAGCGAAGACCCTGGCGGCGCGCGTGAAATCCAGAGAACCAACGGCGAAAAGTTCCAGCGCGCTTTCGGGCGCGGGATGGCCGTGACCGGCTTCGAGCGCGGCGAAACGGAAGGAACCTACCTGTTGGAGCCATGGCCATGAAGCTCGAACGTGTAACCCTGCGCCAGATCAATATGCCCCTGGTCGATTCTTTCGAAACCAGTTTCGGGCGCACCGCCGAGCGCCACATCATCCTGGTGGAAGCGCAGGGCGAGGGGGTGTCCGGATGGGGCGAAGTGACCGCCGGCGAAAGCCCGTTCTACAACGAGGAATGGACCGGCTCGGCGTGGATGATCCTGCGCGATTACGCGGCGCCGCGCGTCATCGGCCGCGAACTGGAGAGCGCCGCGGACGTGTATCCGCTGACGGCGCACATACGCGGCCACAACATGGCGCGCGGGGGCCTGGAAACGGCCGTCTGGGATCTGGAGGCGCGGCTGGACGGCGTGCCGCTGTGGAAGAAGATCGGCGGGGCCCGGCGCGAGATTCCCTGCGGGGTCTCCATTGGCATTCAAGCCACGGTCGAGCAGCTTCTGGAGAAGATCGAGCGCGAGCTGGCCGCGGGGTACCAGCGCATCAAGATCAAGATCAAGCCGGGCTGGGACGTGGAGGTGGTGCGTAGGGTGCGGGAGCGTTTCCCCGGAATCAAGCTGATGGCGGACGCCAACTCGGCCTACACGCTGGCCGACGCTAACCGGCTTCGGCAGCTCGACGATTTCTACCTGATGATGATTGAGCAGCCGCTCAGCCACGACGACATCATCGACCACGCGGAGCTGCAACGAATGCTCCAAACCCCCATCTGCCTGGACGAATCAATCCGCACGGCGCACCACGCGGAGCAGGCCATCAGGCTGGGCGCTTGCGGCATCATCAACATCAAGCTGGGGCGCGTGGCGGGGTTCCGCGAGGCCAAACGGGTACACGATGTGGCCCAGGCCGCGGGGATTCCGGTGTGGTGCGGCGGCATGCTCGAGGCGGGCGTGGGGCGCGCGCACAACGTGGCGCTGGCCACGCTGCCGAATTTCGTGCTGCCGGGCGACGTTTCGGCGAGCCGGAGGTACTGGAAGCGCGACATCATCCAGCCGGCCGTCGAAACCACGCCGCGGGGCACTATCGCCATTCGCGATGAGCCGGGCTTGGGCTACGCGCTCGACCACGACTACATCCGCGCCATCACGGTGCGCCAGGAGTCCATCGGTTGAACGCCTTCGTCTCGCTGCTGCGCGACAACCGCAACTACCGGTACACGTGGGCCGGCCAAGTGGTGAGCGAGATCGGCGACCACTTCAACAACATCGCGGTATTCAGCCTGGCGGTGGCGCATACCAAGTCGGGGCTGGTGGTGAGCGGGGTGATGCTCTCGCGCGCCATCCCGGCGGTGCTGATTGGGCCGCTGGCGGGCGTGGTGCTGGACCGGGCCAACCGCAAACACGTCATGATCGCCAGCGATTTGATCCGGGCGATAGTGGCCATGGCTTTCATCCTCACGGTGAGGCGCACGGACACCTGGCTACTGTATGTCCTCAGCGCCCTGCTCATGCTGGCGTCGCCGTTCTTCACCAGTGGGCGCGCGTCCATTCTGCCGTCGATCGCCACCAAAGACGAGCTGCACACCGCCAATTCGCTGACCCAGACCACGCAGTGGACCACGCTGACGATCGGCACTTTCCTGGGCGGAACGAGCGTGATGCAGTTCGGATACCAGTGGGCGTTTTTCGGCAACTCGCTTTCCTTCCTGGTCTCAGCGCTGTGCATTTCCCGGCTGTTTCTGGCGGGCCACGGCTTCCGCCCGCCGCGCAGCTCGCTCACCGAAGCCGAGGTGGTGCGGCCCTGGCACGAGTACGCAGAGGGGTTGCGGTACATGCGCGCCACGCCGCTCATTCTGGGATTGGCCCTGATCAACGTCGGCTGGGCCACCGGCGGCGGGGCGGCGCAGATCCTGTTCACCGTCTTCGGCGAGCTGGTTTTCAATCGCGGACCGGCCGGGCTCGGCACCATCTGGAGCTTCGCCGGAGTGGGCCTGTTGTGCGGCGGAGCGCTGGCTTACAGCATCGGGCGGCGTCTCAGCTTCACCAATTACAAACGCTCGATTGCGATTTGTTACGTGGTGCATGGCGGTTCCTATATACTGTTCAGCCAGATGCGCAGCTTTACGTGGGCGCTGGTGTTCATCGCGCTATCGCGCGCGGGGGTGGGGTTCAGCTCGGTGATGAACATGTCGCAACTGCTGCGCTGCGTCCCCAACGCGTTCCGGGGCCGGGTGTTCGCCACCATGGAATCGACCACCTGGTCGGTGATGATGATCTCGATGATGCTGGCGGGCATCGCTTCCGAGCATTGGGACCCGCGGACCATCGGCGCAATTGCGGGAGCGCTGAGCTCCACGACCGCGATATTCTGGGGCTGGGCGCATTTCACGGGCCGGCTGCCCGAGCCGGCGCGCGCGGGTGTGGACCCGGAGGAGATCGAAGTTCATGGAGAGCCGAACGTCTGATGGAGGTCTCGCCGGCCGCGTGGTGCTGGTCACCGGCGCGGCCCGCCGAATCGGGCGAGGGATCGCCCTGCGGCTGGCGGAAGAGGGCGCGCGGGTAGTTATTCACTACCAGCGCTCGGAAGCCGACGCGCGCCGCACGGCGGAGAAGTGCGGCGGCGCGGCGCTGGTGCGCGCCAACCTGGAAAGCGTGGCCGAAATCGGGCGCATGTTCGCGGAAGTGGAAGAGCGCTTCGGACGGCTGGACGGGCTGGTAAACAACGCGGCGCGCTTCACGCGCCGGCTTCCGCTCGAAATCACCGAGCAGGACTGGGATTTTATTCACTCCGTAAACCTGAAGGCGGTCTTCTTCTGCTGCCAGAGCGGCGCACGGCTCATGAAGAAGAGCGGGGGCGGGCGCATCGTGAATATCAGCTCGCTGGGCGGCATACGCCCCTGGGCGGAGCACGCCCACTACTGCGCCTCAAAAGCAGGGGTGATCATGCTGACGCGCGCGCTGGCGAAGGCCTTCGCGCCGGAGATTACGGTGAACTCGGTGGCGCCGGGCGTGATACCGTTCGAAGACATCGACGAGCGCGGCCGGAAGATGATCGAAGCTACTCCGGCCGGCCGCGGCGGGACGCCGGCTGAGGTCGCGGACGCGGTGGTTTACTTTCTGAAGGCGTCGACTTTTGTCACCGGGCAAGTGCTGGCGGTGGACGGCGGGCTGAGCCAGCGGTAAGCGGACGCTCGGTTCCAAGTTGGTACCATCGAAGTGAGATGGCGATCCGCTTGAACACCCGCATCATCCAGCAACTGGAATTGGGCGTGGCGGAGGCGCGCCAGCGGCGCCACATGCGAAGCCAGCGCGAGCAATTCCGCGCGTTAGTCGAATCTCTGCCGGCGATGTCGGGCAGCGCGGAATTGATCCGCGAAGACCGCTATGGCGGACATCGATCAAACGTCCCGTCGTAGTAGTCGATGCCAGCGTGGCGATCAAGTGGCTGTTGCTGCTGCGTGAGAAGGTGCGAAAGAATCAATTTGGGCCGCCGATGAACACCGATAAAAGCGGATTGAAAGCAAGATGCTTATCGGCGTTTATCGGTGTTCATCAGAGGCCAGGATTCTGTAGGATGGTCTGGGCAAGCTAAAGCATGCCCTACCCCGCACCTCTCGCTATACTGAAATTCGTGGCGCGGCTGAACTGGAAAAGCACAGCTTCGTATGTCGCCCTGCTGGCGGCCGCGTTCGTAGTGGCGGTCGTGGGGAGCTGGATGTTCGGGGCGCAGGTGGACAACTACGCCTACGATTACATGTTCCGGCTTTATCAGCCCCAGCCGTGGCAACCGCAATCGGTGCTGCTGGCCATCGATGAGCGGACTCTCTCCGCCATCCCCGGCGGCATCCACGCCATCCGCCAGCCGCTGGCCGAGGCACTGCGCCTGGTCGCGCCGGCTTCGCCCAAGGCCGTCGCGGTGGACGTGATCCTGGCGGAGAGAAGCCAGGACCCGGCGGTGGATACCGCGTTGGCACAAGCTTTCCATGCCACGCCGAACCTGGTGCTGTCATGCGAGCTGATCGACGACGGCCGGCAATGGGAAGAGCCGCTGGAGGAGTTCCGGCGCGGCGCGGCGCTGGGGCACGTTTACGCCGATCCGGATAAGAACGACTCCGTCACGCGCGCCATTCCTCTGGAAAAACGCTCGGGCCATGTGCGGCGGTGGGCTCTGTCGCTGGAGGCGTTTCGGCTGAGCCGGGGCGCGCCCATCATCGAATCTCCCTCCGACCTTCAGATCGGCAGCACCGTGATTCCCGTGCGCGGCGACAGCCGGCCCATGCGCGTGCGGTTCATTCCGTTCGACATGGCACCCATCCCCCGCGTATCCCTCAAGGGCCTGCTCGACAATCCCGACCGGGCCAAGGAATTCACGGGCAAGGTGGTGTTCATAGGGGTCACTGCGATCACGGAGGTTCGCGACCGCCTGTTGACCCCCTACGCGCTGGGGCGCCAGACCACGGGGATCGAAATCAACGCTCAGGCGTTTGAAACCATGGCGCAGGGCCTCTTCCTGACCGATGTTTCCGATTTCTGGGTGCTGCTCTTCAGCCTCGGCCTGGTGGCGGCTGCGGGCCTGGCGTTCCGGTACCTGCCGGGGTGGCGGGCATACGCCGCGGGCGTGCTGATTCTGGCGTGCGCCGGCGTCACGCCCTACGTCTTTTTCACGCACCAGCGCGTGCTTTCTTTTTCGACGCCGGCATCCGCGGCGCTGTTCGGGACCATGACGGCGGCGGCTTACTATCACCTGGTGGTGCGCCGCAATTTGCGCATCGAGCAGGCGGCGCGCGCGCGCTACCAGCAGGCCATGCACTTCGTCACGCACGAAATGCGCACGCCTCTTTCGGCCATCCAGGGATCCAGCGAGCTGATCTCGCGCTACACGCTCACCGAGGAGAAACGCAGGCAGATCGCGCTGCTCATCAATTCGGAATCGAAGCGCCTGGCCCGCATGGTGGAGATTTTTCTCAACGTGGAGCGGCTCTCCGCGGGGCAAATGGAGCTGAAGCGCGAGGCCATCCCGTTAAAAGAGATGGTGGACGTGTGCGTGGAGCGCGTGAAGCCGCTGGGCGAGCGCAAGCATATCGCTGTCACACTGGAACCGATCCCCGAGGAACTGCAACTTACCGGCGACCGCGAATTGATGGAGTACGCCTGTTACAATCTACTTACCAACGCGGTGAAATATTCTCCCCAGCGCACGGAAGTCAGAGTCACTGGCTGGAGGGACGATGGGCATATCCGCATCGCCGTGAAGGACCAGGGCATCGGCATGGATCAGAAGGAGGTCAAGCAGGTCTTTCAAAAGTTCTATCGCACCAAGAAGGCGGAAGAATCCGGAGAAGCCGGCACCGGAATCGGGCTTTCCATCGTCCAACAAATTGTGGAACAGCATGGAGGGCGGATTGAAGTGACCAGCGAGCCGGGCGTGGGCTCCTGTTTCACGGTGGTAGTGCCCGCACAACATTGATGCAGAAAATACTGTTAGTAGAAGACGATCCAGCACTGCAGTTCACCATACTGACGGCCCTGGAAGAGAAAGGGTACGCCGTGGACGGCGTGTCGACCACCGCTGAAGCCATCGAGCGCCTGAGCGGCGACGCTTATGCGATCGTGATTTCCGACATCTATATCGACGAGCGCACGGGCCTCGACATACTGGACGCCGCCAAGCGGAAAGATCCGCTCTGTTCGGTGATTCTGATGACCGGCCGCGGCACGGTGGAGACGGTGATGGCGGCCACGCGCGGCGGCGCTTTCGATTACATTGCCAAGCCCTTCGACTTCGACGTGCTGTTCGACGCCATCGAGCGGGCCGAGGCTGCGCGCGGCGACCAAGGGGCCGAGGCCGAAGAAGAGGATTTGCCCGAGACGGAGATGATCGGCAGCTCGCCCGCGATGGTGGAGATCTACAAGACCGTTTCGCGGGCCGCTCCCACCGACGCCAGCGTGATCGTGGAGGGCGAGACCGGGACCGGCAAAGAGCTGGTGGCGCGCATGATACACCGCTTCAGCCGCCGGGCCAGCCAGCCGTTCGTGCCGGTGGACTGCTCGTCAATCGCGCCTTCGCTGCTGGAGAGCGAACTGTTCGGCGCCATGCGCGGCGCGTTCACCGGCGCCGACCGCGACCGCGTGGGCGTGTTCGAAGCAGCTCACCGGGGAACGGTCTTCCTGGACGAGATCGGCGAAATCGAGATGAACTTTCAATTGGCGCTGCTGCGTTTTCTGGAAGGGCACGAGATTCGCCCGGTGGGGGCGTCGCGGTCCAAGGAAGTGGATGTGCGCGTGATTGCCGCCACCAATCGCGACCTCCAACGCCTGGTGGATGGAAAAAAGTTCCGCGAAGACCTGTGGTACCGCCTGAACACGGTGCGCATCGTGCTGCCGCCTCTGCGCGAGCGGCGGAGCGACATTCCGCTGCTGGCACGGTTCTATATCAACAAGTACAACGCGCGTTACAACCGCGAGGTGAAGCTGATGGACTCCGGCGTCAAAGCGCTTCAGGACTACACCTGGCCCGGCAACGTGCGCCAGTTGCAGCACGTCGTCGAGCGGCTGACCATACTAGCGGACCGCGTGGATTCCGAGACGGTGCACGACGCGCTGACCAGCATGGAATCGCGCGAGAAGCCCGTCGAGACGCTGGCCGACGCAGAGGAAGACCAGATTCGCCGCGTGCTGGCCGCCACCGGCGGCAACAAGAGCAAGGCCGCGCAGATCCTGGGGATCGAGCGCAAGACGCTGTATCGGAAACTGGAGCGGATGAAGCTATAAGCGTAACGGGTTTGGAGCGGGTTGTGCAGAGGGAGGGTGATCGCCAGCCGCGCCATCTCTTTCTGCCCTTGGGGTCCGCACTCTATTTCGGATTCACCGACAGGTAGGCCTTGATGAATTCGTCCACCTTGTCCGTGACAGCGTCTCTGACGGACGTATTCAGCATTGCAATGCCCGAGGTCCCGATAGCGCCCCGGGAACGCCACGTACGCGCTTCGTTAGCCATTATCTTCGGCTCACGCGCAAGTCGCGCCTGTTGCTGTAGTTCCACCTTGACGTTGTAGACATAATCCCCGGTTGCAGGGTGCCACACCTCGGCCCAGATGCAGAGGGTAGGCATCCCCGGCGTGGCTGAAGATTCGGTTTTTGCCACCACCTTGATGCCTGCCTGCCGGAGCTTCAGTTCCACGTCGTTTTGGACCATCGTCGCGTCCAAGTTAGCAGTGCTTAACTCTGGTGATATCCCCTCGACCAGGACTTGTACCCCCTTCAGCCCTCGAAGGGTCTCTCGCTGCAAGTCGCTGTCAGCCGCGGTCGCGGCGCCTACTGCGATCAGCGAGACCAGTATAAGTGACACTACGCGTCCCATTCCATCGACCTCCATTCTTCTCCTTCGCCTCGATATCAGTTCTCGGTCACATCGATGGTCTTGTCCAGCCGAAGATCGGCCGACGAGGCCCCGACCATGATCTTGAGCTTATCCTTCTCCACCACCCAGCTCTCTCTGGCCGCGTCCCAATAGGCCAGGTCCGAGCCCTTCAGCGGGAACTGAACCGTCTGCAATTCGCCCGCCTTCAGGGTGATCCTCTTGAACCCCCGCAGTTGCTTGATAGGCCGCTCCACGGTGGAATCCGCGTGCTGCACGTACATCTGGACGACCTCGTCGCCCAGCCGCGTGCCGCTGTTCTGTACCGTCACGCTCACCGTGATTTGTCCCTTGCCGCCGACGGTCTCCGCACTGGTGCGCAGATGGGAATACTTGAAGGTCGTGTAACTCAGACCATAGCCGAACGGATAAAGCGGCTGACCCTTGAAGTACATGTAGGTCCGGCCTTTGCGGATGTTGTAGTCCAGCATGTCGGGCAGGTCGTCCACGGACTTGACCCAGGTTTGCACCAGCCGGCCCGCAGGATTGTAGTCGCCAAACAGCACGTCGGCGAGCGCGTTGCCTTCTTCCTGGCTGGAATGCGCCATGTAAATGATGCCCGGCACGTTCTCCTGGATGGTGTTGATAGCGTACGGAAAACTCGCTTTCAGCACGACGATGGTCTGGGGGTTGGCTTTGAAAATCTGGTTCACCAAATCCAACTGTTCCTTGGGCAGATCGATTTCCTTGCGGTCGACGCCTTCTTTGCCTTCGGACGGAAGGCAACCCCGGCCGAAGCCTCCTCCGCACGTCGGGTTGTTGCCGATGAACACAATCGCCACGTCGGAGTCGGCCGCTATGTTGGCTGCCATCCGGTTGTTGCTGTTGTCGCGCACGTAGCGCACATGCACCGTGGGTCCCACCTTGGCCCTGATGCCCTCGACGGGGGTCACCGCGTAAGGCAGGGTGCCGGCGTACCAGTCCGGGAACACTTCGTTGCCGCTGCCGCCGATGACGGCGATGGAGTGGATGGTGGTCTTATTGAGGGGGAGAATGTTTTTCTCGTTCTTCAGCAGGACGATGGACTTATCGGTCACCAGCCGCGCCAGAGCCTTGTGCTTCAGGCCGTACCAGGGTTCCTCCTTCCCCGTGATGGTGCTGTAGGGAACCAGCGCCGGCGGATCGAATTCTCCCAGGCGCATCCGCATCCGGAGGTTGCCTTTGACTCGGTCCACGATATCGGCCTCGGTGAGGAGGTTCTTGCTGAGCGCTTCCTGAACGTAGCTGGCGTGCCGGTCGAGGAAAACAGTGACGCCGGCCTTGACCGCCATGGCCGCTGCCTCAGGCAGGCTGGAAACAACCATTTGGGAGCGCATCAGGTTGGGCATACCGCCCGCATCGGTGCAGATCATGCCGTCGAATCCCCATTCCTTCATCACGATGCTGCGGAGGATGGGATGGGCCGTGCATGGGGCGCCGTTGAGGACGTTGTAAGCCACCATGAAGGACTGGGCGTGGCCTTCCGTGATCGCCTTCTGGAAAGGCACCAGGAAGTACTCCCTCAGGTCGCGCTCATCCATGACCGAGTCGGTTCTTGTCCGGTGCTCCTCGTTGTTGTTGGCGACGAAGTGCTTGAGCGTCGCGGCCACCTGGATGTACCTGGCGTTGTCGCCCTGCAAACCCTTGACGATGCCGACCGCCAGGGAGCCGTCCAGGAATGGGTCCTCGCCGTACGACTCCTCGTTACGGCCCCAACGCGGTTCCCGCCCCACGTCCACCATAGGCGCCCGTATGGCCAGGCCGACGCGCTGTCCGTCGGTCTTCACGTTATAGATCCGCGTTTCGTATCCTACCGCAGCGCCCATTTGCCGGAGCAGGTCCGGATCCCAAGTGGAAGCCATCCCGATGTCTTGCGGAAACTGCGTGGAGGTGATACTTCCTCCGCCCGCCCACCCCAGGCCGTGCAGGCCCTCGGTGAAGTTGGTGAAGCTCTTGATGCCGAGACGTTCGATGGGCGGTGTCATCTGACCCAAGAAGGCGATCTTCTCGTCCAAGGTCATCAGGGAGACCAGGTTGTTCACCCGCTCCTCGATCGGCAGTTTAGGATCGCGAAATGGATCGGCAGCCCATAGCGCTCCGGACAGAGCCAGAGGTAGAAGCAAAGAACAAGAGAAGCGCATGCGAGTCCTCCTCATGTCAACCGGAATTTTCATTTTGGACTTCCGGGTCCTGTTCAGTATACACCCAGCCGCTCTCCCTTAATCCGGCGAGTTGCCCCGAGTGTCAAGCCTCGTTTAAAATGTCCCCTGTCTTAGCACATTGGAAATGTCCCCTGGCTCCGTCAATGAGAAGAGAGATATGAAAAAACTATCTGTTGCACTGTTTTTCGCGGCCCTTTTGGCTACGCCGTTGTTGGCCGCCATTCAGGAACCAATCAAAGTCGAGGGCGGTTTGGTGAGCGGCACGCCGGGGTGGGCTTGGGGAGTCCGGCAGTACCTTGGAATCCCGTTTGCCGCGCCTCCGGTGGGGAATCGGCGTTGGCGTCCGCCACAGCCGGTGATCCCCTGGCAGGGCGTGCGCGCAGCCGACGGGTTCGCTCCCGCCTGCATGCAGTTGATGGTCAGCGGGCATGACCAAGAGATTTTCGACCCCGGCCCCAAGAGCGAAGACTGCCTCTATCTGAACGTGTGGACGCCGGCAGCCTCGGCCGGCGAGCGGTTGCCTGTGCTGGTGTACATCCATCAAGGCGCCTGGATTATCGGATCTGCGGCGCGACCCATGTATGATGGCAACGCCCTGGCGAAGAAGGGTGTGGTGGTTGTGAGCGCCAACTACCGGCTGGGCGTCTTTGGCTGGTTTGCGCATCCGGAGTTGACCAGGGAATCCGAACATCGCTCCTCTGGCAACTATGGGGAACTGGACCAGCTTGCCGCGCTCCAGTGGGTGCAGAAGATCATCGCACAGTTTGGTGGCGACCCCAACAGGGTCACAATGCTCGGGCAGTCGGCGGGATGCGGCGCCGTCAATTTGCTGGCCGCATCCCCACTGGTCAAGGGCCTGATCAGGGGAGGGATCGGTGAGTCTTGTGGCGGCTTTTTGGCCCGGATGACGGCGCTCGCAGAGGCCGAAAACATGGGCGTGCAATTCGCCAAGGCAATCGGAAAGCCAACGCTGGCGGCGTTGCGAGCCATGCCCGCGCAGGATCTGCTGGTGGCTTCCAATAAGACTCCGCCAGCGACCAGAGGCCCCATCGTGGATGGCTGGTTTCTGCCACAGGACACTTACACAGTTTATTCGCAGGGGAAGCAGAACGACATTGCGTTGATTACTGGGGCGACCAACGATGAGGGCTGGGCCATGGGTTGCGGCGGCGCAGTTCCCCCGAACAGGGTCGCCGCTTACACGGGATGGGTCAGACAGACCTTCGGCGCCAGGGCGGACGCTCTCCAGAAACTCTATCCGGCGAAAACCGGCGCAGAGGCTGCGAGCGCCTATCACGACGTCTGCCGCGACATCGTTTTCGCCGGGATTCGCGGCTGGGCCAAGTTTCAGGCCACGACGGGAAAGGCGCCGGTCTACCTCTACAGGTTCAGCCACATCCCTCCGCACCCCCAGGGGAACGGCAACAATCCACCGGCCCCGGTGGGGGCACTGCACTCCTCAGAGGTCCTCTATGCCTTCAACAACCTGCGCGTGAAGGATTACCCGTGGAGCGACATTGACCGGAAGATCGCGGACATGTTGTCGTCCTACTGGACGAATTTCGCCAAGACTTCGAATCCGAACGGTCCGGGACTTCCCTCCTGGCCCGCTTACAATCCGAAGGACGAGTACTTGATGAACTTTGGGGACACCTTCAGGGTGGAACGGTTCAATTCGGCTGGCGTGGATCTGATCGCTGCGGCGAAGGAAGAGCTTCGGCGGACTCTGCCTAACCGCGCTCAGCGGTAGCGGTACAACGTGAAGTGCTGAATGCCCTCCGTACTCATGCGTGATGGGGGCGCCCCCTTCCGTGGCCATTTCAGCTCCAGGCAGTCCCCCTCGATGGTATCGTCGCCGGCCAGCCGCCGCCCGGGAACCCAGCGGCCGTTGACAAAAGTGCCTTCTTCCACGGTCTCCAGTCCAACCAGCGGGGGCCCCGGTGTGTTGGGAGAAAAGCCGACGCTTACGCCGAAGCCAGCCGCGAAGTACTCGTCAGACCCGGTCGCAATGAAAATCGCCCCAGCGAGGGTCGGAGGCTCCGGTGGTGGTTCCCCAGGTCTTTCCGCCATGGGCCTGACAAACGCGACTGTCAACGTGTAATTCCCCAACCGGATTTTCTGCGGCGGGTCCTTCGGTTCCAGCAGGACGGCGGACATCGTGCCCGTGCCCTGATGTTCCAGGATCAGGGGCGTCAATTGCGTGGCCAGGTCGTAGCCGCCGATCAGATCGTTGTCGGGAGTCAGCCGCCTGTCGATCCCCCCATTCATGGGCGAGAAACCGATTGCATCATGCCGTCCGAAGGCGTAGAGCACTCTGGCTGCGCCTTCCAGCCCACCGACCGTCTCGGGTATCCAGAGCGGATTCCCGGATTGGGTGAACCGTGCGCACATCATCACGAAGTCGAAGCCGTAAACATCGACCCCGAATATATCGATTCGCGGCGCCCCGGCCCTCCAGACGTCCATCGCGTCCGGCATAGGGCCGCCGCTCTGTCCGCCTTTGACCGGCGCGGGCGCCTTCCCAAATCCGGATTGCGGGCAGTTCGTGAACATCGGTATTGCGTATTCGGCCTTACCCGCCTCGACCACCCGGCCGACGTAGCGCGCAAAGTGCCAGGCCATGAAGATTTCCTCTGCCGGCCGGCCCTTACCGAACACCTCTTCCCAGGTCCCCGATGTTTTGAGGCCAGCCGCCTCCCATACATGGCGAAGCACCGGAATCAGAGTATCCTTGTGCTGCTGGAGGTAGTCCATCAGACCCTTCGGCACCGGCCCCTCGAAGGCCTTATTGGCCGCGGGCGGGCGGTCGCGGGTGTCTCCCTGCATTCCCACTTCGTTTTCCACCTGGATCATGATGACCGTGTGCTCGCGGCCATCCACTTCTTTGATGTGCCGCATCATGGCCGCAAAGGCGCGAGCATCGGCGTCTCGCGTCGCCTCGCCGAAGGGGCTGAGCAGTTCGATGCTCCCTGTGAACGGGGCGCGCGGCTGCCCGGCTTCTCCTCCGAAAACCGGCCAGGTGCCTCCCACAATCTGGGCGCGCGGGAACCGCTCGAAATCCTTCTTCACCCAGCCGGGCGGGTTGCTGGACTGGCCGTTCTTCCAGGTTGCGAACCACAAGAGCACGAGATGGAGGTTGTGATTACGTGCATCCCGGATGATGCCATCCAGATCAGTGAAGTCGAACTTGCCTTCCTGTGGTTCGATCTGGTCCCAGGAGACACCTGCCAGGACGGTGTTGACTTTTGCCTCGACGATCTTGGGCCATATCGGCTTCATGTACTCGACGCTGGTGGCGCCGGTGTTGCTTAATTCCGCCGCCAAAGCCAGGAACGGCTTGCCGTCGACGATCAGTTGGGTGGCCGTACCCTGCTTCCGTAAATGAGGGATGTCCGAAGCAGCCGTGGTCTGGACAGGGCTGCTTTGGCCCTGGCCCGCGACGAGGGCGAGTGGGCACACCAGAGTGGCGCAAAACAACATTCGAAGTTTCATGATTATCTCCTTTGCATTTTCACAAGCTCCCGCCGTGCGGTTCCGGCTTATGCCTTCGTAGCGATGGCGACGCTGCTTGATTTGAGACCGGGCGAAGTCGCAGTCAGTTGAATCCGGCCTGGTTTGGCGGTCGATTGCACGATGGCCAGGCACAACCCATTAAACGCCTTTATCCTCTTGCCCTTGTAATCCTCATGACTCACCGGATTTCCGCCGTCTACCCCTATGATCTTGCCCTCGCCTTGAATCTCGAAGGTGACCTCATTGTCCGCAGTCGGTACGACCCTGCCTTGCGCGTCGAGTATCTTAACCGTGAAATGGGCGACATCCCGGCGGTCAGCCGCTATCGCGTCCCTGTCCACGGAGAGTTCAATAACAGCCGGTTCTCCCGTGGTCGTGACCTCGAACTCGGCCACCACCTTCCCGTCCTTAGTGCCCACGGCTTTCAGCGTACCCGGCTGATAGGGCACCGTCCATGTCAGGTGCAGATCCGAGGTGGTGCGCGGCGCGCTGCTCCGGTCCCCTCCGCTCTGGCGAGGCCAATAGCCCATGCGCGGGAACCAGTAGCCTTGCACCCCGAAGGACTTGCCGTTCACAAACAGCTCAACGGTGTCACAGTTCGTGTAGCACAGTACCGGTATGACGTCTCCCTCCTTGCCCTTCCAATTCCAGTGAGGGAATAGGTGGAGCACGGTCTTATCGGTCCACTGACTCTGATAAAAATAATAAGCGTCTTTCACGAAGCCGCAGGTATCCAGCACTCCACCCCCGCCGTTCTTCTCAGGCCACTCGGATTCGCCCAGGTAGTCGACGCTGTGACCCACGTGGTCGCCGGTGACGTAGTCGTTGATCCTCACGAACTTCAGCAACTGCTCGACAGCAGTCCCTCGATTGCCGTTCCACCCCCAGAGGTTGACCCCGGGGGGCAGCGGGAAAAGCCCGCGATAGTCGCCCCTGGTGCTGCCCATGCCCTCGTTCTCCGTACCGATGAACTTTCTTTGTGGAAAGTCGTGCCGGTCGTCACTGCAGTATGTTTCCGCCCGCTTGTTCCGGCGGCCAAAATAGTTGTAGCCAGCCACGTCCAGGACCGCCAGAAACTCCGGCGGTGTAGCCACTTCGCGTCCCGTCAAATTGGCGGCGATCCTGTCACAACCCATGGTGACGGGCCGCGTAGGGTCTTCCCGGTGAAAGATATCGACGAGCCTCTTGACCATCTCCACGCCGTTAGTGGCGGCCTGCTCGCCGATCTCGTTGCCCGCACTCCACAGCAAGACTGAAGGGTGATTCCGGTCGCGGCGGACGAAGCTCGTCAGGTCCCGCTCCGACCATTCGTCGAAGTAGTTGCCGTATCCGTATGGAGTCTTGTTTTGCTTCCACTCGTCGAACATCTCATTCATCACCATGAAACCCAATTTGTCACACAGGTCCAGGAATTCCGGCGCGTAAGGATTATGAGCGGTCCGAATGGAGTTGCAGCCCATGGCTTTCAAGAGCTCCAGCCGCCGTTCCCAAACCCGCTGCGGCACCGCGTTTCCCACCGAACCGCCGTCCTGATGGCCCCAGAGACCGTACAGTTTCACGTGCTTGCCGTTCAGCAGGAAGCCCCGGTCCACGTCGAACTCGACTTTTCGAATCCCAAAAACCGTGTCGTAAGAGTCGGAGCCCCCGCCCATCACCGAGGTGCGCAGCGTGTAAAGATAAGGATTCTCCAGCGACCACAAGTTCGGCTGGTCTACCCGTATCTGCTGCACGAACTCGTATTCTCCGTTGGCTGGGATGCTCTTGGCCTCGCTCGGCTGCGCACCCACAGCCGGATTCCCATCCCGGTCATTTATGGTGCTGGTCACCCTGCACTCGACGGCCGTCTTGCCTTCATTCTGAACCCTGGTCTTGACTTGGACGGTGGCAAAATCCATTTCCACCTGGGGCGTGGTGATGAACGTGCCCCCTTCGGCGACGTGCACCTGGCCTGTAACCAGCAGCCACGTGTGCCGGTAAATTCCGGAGCCCGAGTACCAGCGGCAGTTGGGTTGGTGGGAGTTGTCCGCTTTGACCGCAATCACGTTATCGCCGCCATACTTCAGGTGGGGAGTGAGATCGTAAGAAAAACCGATGAACCCGTTCGGCCGCTTGCCCAGGTACTGACCATTGATCCACACCTCACTGAGCTGATAAACGCCCTCGAACTGGATGGACACCTTTCTGCCACTGTAAGACTCGGGAACGTTGAAGTGCTTCCGGTACCATCCGATACCCATGGGCAAAGACGCACCTCTCGCTACAGCCGGCTCACTGAAAGGCCCCTCGATGCTCCAGTCGTGAGGCAGGTCCACGTCTCTCCGGCTTGTGTCCGCGAAACTCGGCTGCTGCGCGCCCGACGCATCCCCCTTGAAGAACTTCCAGCCGAAGTCGAAGGAATCCCTGACGCGGCCTCCCATGCCGCCGCGCGCCGGCGGCGCTTGCGGAGGCGCTTGAGCGTTGGCTTGGCCCGCGGACCCCAATGCCGCTGACAGTACGCCCGCCGCTCCAACCGCCTGGCCCAGCAAACTACGCCGGCTCAGGGAATCCGTCAATCCACTCTCGTTCTTCATCATCGTCTCCTCAAATGTGTGGTCTTGCAGACTCCGCTGCAAAGGTATGACGCCGCAATAGCCGTCGGCGAAGCGAGTGCTGTCCCATGCCACCGGGAGCCTCTTCAGTGTTTATGCCAGATCCACCCAGGCGTGCTGCCGGTGGCTGTCCAACTCGGCCTGGAGGATGGTGAGCGTCCGCAGGCCGTCGGCGAATTGCGGATACTCAGGCGCGGAGCCGGGCTCCTCGATGGACTGGTAGAAGCGGCGGAACACCTGCTTGAAAGTGTCGTCGTAGCCTTCGCTGTGGCCGCCCGGCAGATCCGCGTAGGAGCGCGCGAGCGGCTTCAGCAGCGACGGGTCCTTGATAATCACCTGGTTGTTGATGTTGCGGTTGCCAATCCACAGCTCGTCGGGACGCTCCTGGTCCCAGGCCGCGCCGGCTTTGGTCCCGTAGATTTCGATGCTCAGACGGTTCTTGCGCCCGGCTAAGACCTGGCCGGCGGTGAAGACGCCGCGCGCGCGGTCGCCCATGCGGAACACTACTGCGCCGAAATCCTCGGTGTCGATGGGTGTCTCGATGTAATCCTCGGGTGTGAGCATCTTGCCGGCGAACGTCTCGACCGGCCCCTTGGGACGCTTGTGGGTTTTGTGGTAGGTCTGGAGATCGGCGCACACCGAGGTGATGCGCAACCCGGTGACGTGCTCGGCCATGTCGCACCAGTGCGAGCCGAGGTCCGCCAGGCAGCGCGACGGGCCGCTGGTCTTGGAATCGAGGCGCCAGTTCCAATCGGTGTCGTAGAGCAGCCAATCTTGGGAATAGGTGCCCTGCACCACCAGGATCTCGCCCAGGTCGCCATCCTCCCTCATGCGGCGCATGTGCTGCACCATGGGGTAGAAGCGCAGATTGTGGAAGGTGCAATTGCGGCGCTGGGTCTGGCCCGCCAGCGCCACCAGCGCGCGCGCCTCCTCCACCGAGGTGGCCAGCGGCTTCTCGCAAATTACGTGCTTGCCGGCCTGGAGCGCGTCTTTGGCCATGGGGAAATGCATGAAGTTGGGTGTGCAGATGTGCACTGCGTCGACGGCCGGATCTTCCAGAATCCTGCGGTAATCGGAGTCGATTTTCTCGACCTGGAATTCGGCGCCCAGGCGCGCGGCCTTCTCGACCTCGCTTTCGCCGATGGCATACACCTGAACGTAGCCCAGCCTGCGAATGCCTTCCAGATGGACACGGCCCACGAAGCCGGTGCCGAATACCGCCGCTTTGAATCGATGCATGATTTCCTCCAATTTGGACTCCCAACTCCTATTCAGGATACACCCACCTGGATTCGGAGGCATGACAGACGACACAAGGTGATCGTCTGTCCCACCGCCTTGCTATGATGTTCGTTCCCATGAAAGTTCCACTGTTGGACTTGCGGCGTCAGAACTTGCCGATGGAAGCCGAGTTGCTAGGAGCTTTCCGCCGCGTCCTGAGCTCCGGGCAGTTCATTCAGGGACCGGAGGTGGAACAATTCGAGAGCGCGGCTGCCGCGGTGGCGGGAGCGCGCTTCGGCGTCGGCATGTCTTCGGGGACGGATGCCATCCTGGTGGCGCTGATGGCGCTGGGGATCGGTCCCGGCGACGAGGTAATCTGTCCATCGTTCACGTTCTTCGCCACGGCGGGATCGATCGTCCGCGTGGGGGCCAGGCCGGTGTTCACAGATTCGTGCCCGGAATGTTTTAACCTGGACCCCGGCGGCATTGAGCCGCTCATCACCGGCCGCACCAAGGCCATCATCCCCGTGCACCTGTTCGGCCAGGCGGCGGACATGGACCCGGTTCTGGAGATTGCCCGGCGGCGCGGGCTGGCGGTGATCGAGGACGCCGCGCAAGCCTTCGGCGCGGTTTACCGCGGCCGGCCGGTTGGCTCGCTGGGCGACTTTGGAACCGTCAGCTTCTTCCCCACCAAGAACCTGGGCGCGCTGGGCGATGCCGGGCTACTGGTCACCAATGACCAGGCCCTGGCGGAGAAGGCGCGGTTGCTGCGGAATCACGGGGCGAGCCGGCGGTACTTCCACAGCCTGGTGGGGGGCAACTTCCGGCTGGATGCAGTGCAGGCGGCGCTGCTGCGGGTTAAACTGCCGCGGTTAGCGGAGTACACTGCCCAGCGGCAGGAACATGCCGCCGAATACAATCGCGCGCTGGGCGGCCACATGGGGGTTGTTCTGCCCACGACGCATCCGGACCGCACTCACATCGCAAACCAGTACACTTTGAGGGTGCGCGGGGGCGGGCGCGATGCGCTGCGGCGCTTCCTTCAGGAGCGCGGGATCGCGTCGGAGGTCTATTACCCCGTGCCGTTGCACGCGCAGGAGTGCTTCCGCGCCGTTGCGCCCCACGCCGCATTGCCGGTGGCGGAAGCGCTGGCGGATGAAGTGGTCAGCCTGCCCGTATTCCCGGAGATGACGCCCGAGGAGCGCGGCGCAGTGGTGGCGGCGATCACGGATTTCCTGGAATCTTCTGCATGAGCGCATCGAGTCGGGATGTAATCGTTAGCGCGCTCAATCATCGCGCCGCCGGGCGCATACCGGTCGATTTCGGCAGCACGGCCGTTACCGGAATCCACGTCAGTTGCGTGGCGGCCCTGCGTGAGCGCTACGGTCTCGAGCGGCGGCCCGTAAAGGTGCACGAACCGTACCAGATGCTCGGGCTTCCGGAAGACGACCTGCAGCGCGCCATGGGCATCGACGTGGAAGGCGTCTTTCCCAGAAACACGATGTTCGGGTTCCCCATCGAGAATTGGAAGCCGTGGATCTTCCGGGGAATCGAGGTCCTGGTGCCGGCGGATTTCAATACCACCCTCGACCAGAACGGCGACACCTTGATCTATCCCAAAGGGGACACCTCCGTGGCCCCCAGCGGCCGCATGCCGAAGGATGGATTCTTCTTCGATTCCATCGTGCGCCAGAAACCGATCGACGAGGACCGGCTCGATCCCGCCGACAACCTGGAAGAGTTCACGGCCATCGCGGAAGAAGACCTGGCGTGGTTCGCGCGCTCGGCCCGCAGCGCTCGGGCTACCGGGCGAGCCGTCATCGCCAACTTCGGGGGCACGGCCTTCGGCGACATCGCCCTGGTCCCGGCGCCCTTTCTCAAGGATCCGAAAGGAATCCGCGACGTGGCCGAGTGGTACATGTCGACGCACAGCAGGCGGGAGTATATCCACCAGGTTTTCTCGCGCCAGTGCGACATCGCCATGGAGAACCTGGAGAAGATCCGCGTGGCCGTCGGCGACTCGGTGGACGCGGTGTTTACGTGCGGTACCGATTTCGGCACGCAGACCTCGGCATTCTGTTCGGTGCCGGTTTTCCGCGAATTGTATTTTCCGTACTACAAGCGGCTGAACGAGTGGATCCACAAGAACACGAACTGGAAGACTCTCAAGCATTCCTGCGGCTCCGTGGAACGCTTCATCGATTCCTTCATCGAGTGCGGGTTCGACATTCTGAACCCGGTGCAGTGCTCGGCGGCGGGCATGGACCCCGTCCACCTGAAACAACGGTATGGCGACCGACTTGTCTTCTGGGGCGGCGGCGTGGACACGCAGCAAGTCCTTCCGTTTGGGACGCCGGCACAGGTGCGCAGGCAGGTTCTCGAACGCTGCGAAGTATTCTCCGGCAACGGAGGATTCGTGTTCAACACGATCCACAACATCCAGGCGCAAACGCCGGTGGAAAACGTGGTGGCGATGATGGATGCAGTGCGGGAGTTCGGGGGAAGCTCTTTGTAGCTCTCCACTCTTCACGCCACTTCCATTTTCAACGCCTTCACTCGGTCCCTCAGTTGCGCGGCCTTCTCGAACTCGAACTTGCGCGCCGCCTCTCTCATCCTCTCTTCCAACTCGCCGATGAAGCGCTCGCGCTGCTCCGGCGTCATGCCCTCGACTTCCTCGTCACCCTCCAGCGGCACCGTCACGTAATCGCCCTCCGCCACGGCCACCAGGCTCATGTCGATGGGCTTGATGATCGATTGCGGCACAATGCCGTTGCGCTCGTTGTACTCCACCTGCACCCGCCGCCGCCGCGCGGTCTCGTCCAGCGCCTTCTTCATGGAGTCGGTCATCACATCGGCGTAGAGAACCGCGTGTCCTTCCACGTGCCGCGCGGCGCGGCCAATGGTCTGAATCAGCGATCCCGCCGACCTCAGGAAGCCTTCCTTATCCGCGTCCAGAATGGCCACCAGCGAGACTTCCGGCAGATCCAGACCCTCGCGCAGCAGGTTGATCCCGATCAGCACGTCGAATTCGCCGCGCCGCAAATCGCGCAAAATCCGGATGCGCTCGAGCGTGTCCACTTCCGAATGCAGGTACCGGCAGCGCACCCCGACCTCGGAGTAATACTCCGCCAGGTCCTCCGCCATGCGCTTTGTGAGGGTAGTCACCAGCACCCGCTGGCCGGCGTCCACGCGCTTGCGGATCTCGCCCAGCAGGTCGTCCACCTGCCCCTTCACCGGCCGTATCTCGACACTCGGGTCCACGAGGCCGGTGGGCCGGATGATCTGCTCCACCACCACGCCCGCCGATTTCGTCAGCTCGTACGGCCCGGGCGTCGCCGAAACGTAGATCAGTTGATTGACGCGGTGCTCGAACTCCTCGAACGTCAGCGGACGGTTGTCCAGCGCGCTCGGCAGCCGGAATCCGTGCGATACCAGCGTCTCTTTGCGCGACCGGTCGCCGTGGTACATCCCGTGCAATTGCGGAACCGTCTGGTGGCTTTCGTCGAGGAACATCAGCGAATCGTGCGGCAGGTAATCCAGAAGCGTCGGCGGCGCTTCGCCCGGCAGCCGCCCCGAAAAATGGCGAGAGTAGTTCTCGATTCCGTGGCAGTAGCCGATCTCTTTCATCATTTCCAGGTCGAACATGGTGCGCTGGTAGAGCCGCTGCGCCTCGATGTGCTTCCCCTGCTTCTCCAGTTCCTTGTGCCACCAGTCGAGCTCCGTGCGGATGCTCTCCATGGCGCCGAGCTTGGTCTCCTCCGACATCACGTAGTGCGTCTTGGGATAGATGGGCAGCCGGTGGTAGGTCTGCTTCACCTGCCCCAGCAGCGGGTCGATCTGCGCCAGGCTCTCCACTTCGTCGCCCCACAGCTCGATGCGATAGGCATAATCGTCGTAGGTCGGATAGACCTCCATCACGTCGCCGCGCACGCGAAACGTGCCGCGCCGAAAATCCACGTCGTTCCTCTCGTACAGAATCTCCACCAGCTTGGAAACGATCTGGTTGCGCGAAATCCTCTGCCCTTTTTCGAGCATCAACAACATGCCGTAGTAGGCTTCCGGCGACCCCAGCCCGTAGATGCAGCTCACGCTGGCCACAATCACGCAGTCGCGCCGCTCGAACAGCGACTTGGTGGCCGAGAGCCGCAGCTTGTCCAGCTCGTCGTTGATGGTGGCTTCCTTTTCGATGTAGACGTCGCTGGCGGGAATGTAGGCTTCCGGCTGGTAGTAATCGTAATAGCTGACGAAATACTCCACCGCGTTATCCGGGAAGAACGACTTGAACTCGTGGTAGAGCTGCGCGGCCAGCGTCTTGTTGTGCGCCAGCACCAGGGCCGGCCGCCCAATCGCTTCCATCACCTTGGCCATGGTGAACGTCTTTCCGGACCCCGTCACGCCGAGGAGCACCTGGTGTTGCTCGCCTTCGCGGACGCCGCGCGTCAGTTCGGCAATGGCCGTCTCCTGATCGCCCCGCGGCCGGTAATTGACTACCAACCGAAACCCCATTCCTTCAGAGTGGCATAAGCTATCCTGAAAAAGCAGTGCCGTTCAACCCGTCCTCCATGTCTCGGGTGTGCGTGCGCGCCACCAACTGGCTGGGCGACGCGGTGATGTCGCTGCCCGCCATCCGCGCCATCCGCCAAGTTTTTCCGCGCGCCCACATCGCCATCGCCGCGCGCCCCTGGGTGGCCGATCTCTACGCCCGCGAAACCTCCATCGACCGCATCATCCCCTATACCGGACCCAGCCGGGCGTTCGCGGCGCGCCTCCGGGAAGAGCGGTTCGACGGCGCTATTCTGCTGCAAAACGCCTTCGACGCCGCGCTCATCGTGTGGCTGGCCCGCATCCCGGAGCGCATCGGCTACAATCGCGACGCCCGCGGCCTGCTGCTGACGCGCGCCATCCCCGTCCCCGAGCCCGGCGACATTCCCCGCCACGAGCGTTTCTATTACCTGGAACTCCTGCGCCGGGCGGGCCTGATCGAGCGCTTCCCCCCCACCGACACCATCCGTCTCGAAGGGGTCGGAGCCGCGCGCGAATCCGGCGCGTGCCACCTGGCCGCGCTGGGCATGGCCGCCCCCGTCATAGGAATCAGCCCCGGCGCGGCCTACGGCAATGCCAAACGCTGGCTTCCCGATCGCTTCGCGGAAGTGGCCCGGAAATTCGCGCCAATGTCGGCCGCAGTCCTGGTTTTCGGCTCCGCCTCCGAGCGCCCCCTCTGTGAAGAGGTCGCCGGCGCCCTGAGCCGCTGCCACATCCCAGCGCGCAACCTCGCCGGCCAAACCACGCTGCGCGAATTCATCGACCTCGCCGCCGCCTGCCGCCTCTTCCTCACCAACGATTCCGGGGCCATGCACGTGGCCTCTGCGCTCGGTGTCCCTACCGTCGCCGTGTTCGGCGCCACCGACGATGCCACCACCGGTCCCACCGGCTCGCTGGCGAGAGTGGTTCGCGAACATGCCGAATGCAGCCCCTGCCTGCTTCGCGACTGCCCCATCGATCACCGTTGCATGACGCGCGTGACGGCCGATCAGGTGGCCGCAGTGGCGCTCCAATTATGGACACACGAAGCAAAATCCTGACCCTCGCCGCCGCGCTCGAACTCCGGCCGGCCGTCGCCATAGTGTCCGGCTACTTCGACGTGCTTCGCGCCGAAGACGCCCGCGAGCTCGGCCGGGTGCGTCACCATCCCCTCTTGGTAGTCGTCCTCCCGCTCGCCAACGAGATCCTTTCGCAGCGCGCCCGCGCCGAGTTGGTGGCCGCATTGCGCGTGGTAGACTACGTGGTGACTGCGGATGATGGCGATGTGGAGAGGCTTGCCGGCGGGCTCGCGCCCGTGGAGTTCGTGCGCTTGGAGGCGGCTCATGCACGCCGCGCCAGCGAGTTGATGGAGCATGTTCACCGCCGCCAAACCAGCTAGCAGCCGCATCCTGGTTGTGCGGCTCGGCGCCATGGGCGACATCATTCACGCCTTGCCTGCCGTCGCCTCCCTCAAGCACGGTTATCCCGGCTCGCGCCTCACCTGGATCATCGATCCGAAATGGGCGCCGCTGCTCGAAGACAACCCTTTCATCGACCGTCTGACGCTGCTGCGCCGCGATACCGTTGCGGGCCTTTTCGAAAGCTGGCGTGCCCTGCGCGCGGAGCGCTACGATTTCGCGGTCGACTTTCAAGGCCTCATCAAGTCCGCGGTGGTGGCCGTCGCCGCGCGCCCCGATCGCATCTTCGGCTTCCATCGCTCCCAGCTTCGGGAGCGCGCCGCCGCACTCTTCTACTCCAACCAGACGATCAGCGCGGCCGCGCACGTGGTCGAAAAGAACCTCGACCTGGCGGCCGCCGCCGGCGCCACCACTCCGTTACGGACGTTCCCGCTGCCGCCGGGCCGTCCCGAAGGCGCGTTGCCGCCCGGCGATTTCGTGCTGGCTTCGCCCCTGGCCGGCTGGCGCGGCAAGCAGTGGCCCTTCGAACACTACCAGGCGCTGGCCGCACGCTTGCGCGGCGAACTCGGCATCCCACTGGTGCTCGACGGCCCGCCCGGCTCGGGGCTCGAGCACTGCTCCGGCCTGCCCGGCTTGATCCACGCAACTCGGCGCGCCGCCGCCGTGGTGGGCGTCGATAGCGGCCCGCTGCACCTGGCCGCCGCGCTCGGAAAGCCCGGCGTGGCGATCTATGGCCCCACCGACCCAGCGCGTAACGGCCCCTATGGCGATTCGCTCCGGGTCCTTCGGAGTCCCGCCGCGATCACCACTTACAAGCGCGGCCGATCCATCGACGAAGCCATGCGCGCGGTGTCTCCCAGCCAGGTGTTCGAGGCGCTCAAGGCCATGCTCGGCGAGCGCCGGTGCCTGCTGTGATGCCGCCCTTCCCCAAGCGCTACGCCGATACCGTAGCCCGGCTGCGCGTCCCCAGCGGCTTCGTGCTGGTGGTGGTGTTCGCCTGGTTTTCGCGCCCCACGGCCCGTTCGCTCGCCCTGGGCCTGCCGTTCGGGCTGGTGGGACTCGCTCTGCGCGCCTGGGCCGCCGGCTGTCTCGCCAAGAACCAGCAACTAGCCACCGGCGGGCCATACGCCTATACGCGCAACCCGCTCTATCTCGGCACCTTGCTGGTGGCCGCCGGCCTGGTGGTCGCCTCCCGCAACATCGGTCTCGGCATCCTCTTTATAGCCGTTTTCCTGCTGGTCTATCTGCCGGCGATCCAACTGGAAGAGCAGCACCTGCGGAGCCTGTTTCCGGATTTCGCTCCCTATGCCGAGCGGGTACCGGCTCTCTGGCCCCGTCTGACACCAGCCCCCGCAAAAAACCCGAATCCTTTTCAGATCGCCCTATATCTAAGAAACCAAGAGTATCAAGCCGGCGTGGGATTCGCCGCCGGCATGCTGTTTCTTCTTTGGAAAGTGCTGGGTTAAGTTGGAGCCCGCTCGAGTAGCGGGGCGGCCTGCACCAGGGGTTGTTCGTCCGGGCCGGGAGCACCCGACGGTGCCCCGCGCCCGGGCGCTCAATCGTACCTTCACCAGGTTCTGCTTCAGTCGCTCTACCTCACATCTTCAGCAGTCGGATGCTCCCGTTGGACGTGCTCAGATCGATCAGCGGGCCGCCGTTTCCGATGACACCCTCCAGCCGGTTCTTGCTGAATTCACCCTGCATCCTGACTTCGAAGTCGGAAGAGATGGAAGAGTTGGTGGTCCGCGCCATGACGTGGGCGTGCACCTCGTAAGGCATGTGTACGGTGATCCCGCCGTTCCTGGTGCTCACGCGGATATCGTTGGCAAAGTTGGCCGGCAGGCTCAGTTCGACGCTGGAGTTGCTGGTGTCCAGGCGCACCGGCCGGCCCGCCGGGACTTGCTCGAATCGGGCGTTGATGCTGCCGTTCGATGTGTCCGCTTCCAGCCCTCCGCGTTGGCCCTCAGCGCGGATGTGGCCGTTCGAGGTGTGGGCGTTGGCGTCGCCGTCGATGTCGATCAGCTCGACGGAACCGTTGCTGGTCTGGGCCTCCAGGCTGCCGCGCAGCGCCTGCACGCGGATCGCCCCATTGGAAGTGCGCAACCGCGCCGGACCGCTGCCATCCAGCGTGCGGATAGAACCGTTGGAGGTGAAAATGCGGTCGACATACGCCGCGCGGGGGATCTTGATGATGAATCGCGCTCCCATGTTGGCGTGGTGGTAGGAAGGGCGCGTCACGCGGATGGAGACTGAATCGGGACTGTTGTCGATGGCGATTTTCAACTCGTCGGCGGCTTCCTGGGTGGAGCCGTACTTGGCGCCGCTGATATCCACCGTTTCCTGGTCCCAGCCGGAGACCTCGACGGACCCGTTAAAGGTCTCGACTGAAAGCCTCCCGGTGGATTTCAGGGGATAGCTGTAGTGAAAGTCCTGACGATAGCGGTCGAACCCGCCCCAGTCCTCGAAATTGCAGGCTGCCAGGCAAAGCAGGGCGGCCGCCAGGATGGGAAGAAGAAGTTTCGCGCGCATAGTGGCTCTCGATTCACAGGATACGCAACCGGCGCGCGGTTTGTTCCACGATAGCCGAGCAGGCGGCGCGGGACTGGAGTACAATCGTGCTGATATGACACCTGAAAACGCGCCCGCGGTGGAACCGGAACCAGCGGGGATGAGCGAATTTTCGAGGCTGACCGGCGTGTTTTTCGAGCCGGGCAAGACCTTTGCGGATATCGCGGAGCGGCCGAACTTCTGGGTTCCGCTGATCCTGATGATTGCGGCCAGCCTCGCCTTCACTATCGCCATTTCGCAGCGCATCGGCTGGGACCGGGTGGTGCGGCACCAACTCGAGTCGCGCGTGGCGCAGATGTCGGATCAACAGCGTGAGGCTATCTCGAGAACCATGGACATGCAAGTCAAAATGGTGTCCATCTTCGGCTATGCGGGAGGGATCCTCGGCGTGCCGATTTCCTATCTGATTATGGGCGGCATCCTGCTGGGGATCGTACGCGGGATCATGTCCGCGCCCGTCAGGTTCAAGCAGTCGTTCGCGATCCTGTGCTATGCCAACTTGCCGGGTCTCATATTCACGGTGCTGGCGATCATGGTGATGTTCCTGAAGAACCCGGACGATTTCAACCTGCAGAACCCGCTGGTGTTCAATCCGGGCGCCTTCATGGACCCGCAGAGCCCGTTGAAGTTCCTCCACTCGGTTGCCAGTTCGCTCGACCTGTTTACGATCTGGACGATTTTGCTGGTGGCCACGGGAGTGAAGGCCGCGGGCGGGAAAAAGCTCTCGTTCGGCGGCGCACTGACGGCGGTGGCGTTGCCGTGGGCGATCTTGGTGTTGGGTCGCGCATTGCTGGCGGGGATGTTCAGTTGATCCCGGCGCGCGTGAAAGTTGAAAAATCCGAGAGATAGGATTGGCTATTTGAGAGATTCGGGATAAGATAGTGTGAGCCTCCCAGGGACTAATGAACTTGAGGAGAACCAGAATGGCGAAGAAGCCCGCAAAAAAAGCAGTAGCGAAGAAGGCAGTGAAAAAGGCCGTAAAGAAGGTAGCCCCCAAGACCGTCAAGAAGGCGGCCGTAAAGCCGGCCGTGAAGAAGGCGGCCGTGAAGCCGGTCGTGAAGAAGGCGGTCAAAAAAGCTGTGAAGAAGCCCGTCAAAAAGGTGGTCCCACAGGCCAGCGTGCCTGCGGCGCCTCCGGCTACGCCCCCTCCGGTGGCCGGTCCCCAAGACGGCGGCGGCACACCTCCGCCCGCCCCAACCAGCTAAGAAGATCCGCCAACCAGGCGGCCCGGGAGGCGGCCGGTTGTCCGTGAAGCCCCGGGGGTCCGCACCCTCGGGGCCTTCGCGCGGCCCGGACACCTCTTTCAGCACGAATTATGCGTTGGGTGATGCGAATCGTGGTGCTGGTAGGGCTGCCGGGCTCCGGGAAGTCCACCTATCTGGCGCAACTCGGTGTCACAGCACTTTCATCGGACGCCATCCGCAGCCTGCTGGCGGATGACGAGACCGACCAGACCATCCATGACCGCGTCTTCCAGACGCTGTGTTACCTGTTGCGGCAGCGGCTGGCGATCGGGCGGCCGGCGACCTACATCGACGCCACCAACCTCACGGTGGACGAGCGGCGACCGTACATAGGGATTGGCAATTCATACGGGTGCGACGTGGAGGCGGTGTTCTTCGATGTGCCGCTGGAAGTGTGCCGCGCGCGGAATGCGCGGCGGCATCGCGTGGTGCCGGAAGACGCGATGGCCAAGATGGCGGCGAAACTGGCGCCGCCGAACGTCGAGGAAGGCTTTTCCCGAGTGACAACGATTACAGGCCGGGAGCCTTAAAGGGCTGGACGCACGGACGGCCCGGTGTAAGAATGAGAGCATGTCCGACGCCGTTATCGTTATAGCCAGCGGAGATTTACGCCTGGCCGCCAACCGGATGTGCTGGCCGGCGCAGGCCCGCGTCGAGGAAGCTGTCATGAATGCCATCCGCCGCGAAGGCCGCGACGTGCGCCGGGGGCATCCCTGCAACCGCGAGAAGGGGCACGGGTTCATAGACAGCCAGAAGTACGGGATGGAGGTTTTCCGCAGTATTCCCCCGCAAGCGCCGCTGGTGGTGGTGGAAGCGGTGTGGCAATACACGCACCACATTCTGCACGGCCTCTACACGCACCGCGGTCCGATCCTGACGGTGGCGAACTGGAGCGGAGAATGGCCGGGGCTGGTGGGGATGCTCAACCTGAACGGGTCGCTCACCAAGGCCGGAGTAGCCTACAGCACGCTGTGGAGCGAGGACTTTACAGATGAGTTCTTCCTGAGCGGGTTGCGCCAATGGCTGGCGGGCGAAGTGGTGCGCCACGATCTCAGCCACGTGCATCCGCTCAAAGAGTTCCGGCTTCCCGCCCAGGCGGAAGAGACGGGGGCGCGATTGGCGCGGGCGCTCGGGCGCGACAAAGCCATCATGGGCATCTTCGACGAGGGGTGCATGGGAATGTACAACGCCATCATCCCCGACGAGCTGCTGCACTCGACGGGCGTCTTCAAGGAGCGGCTGAGCCAGTCGGCTTTGTTCGCCGAGATGCAGCAGGTGAGCGACGAAGAGGCACTTGCGGTGCGGAAGTGGCTGAACCGCAAGGGGATGAAGTTCATCACCGGACCCAATCCGGAAACCGACCTGACGGACGGCCAGATTCTGAGCCAGTGCAAGATGTACATCGCGGCGCTGCGGATTGCGGACGATTTCGGTTGCGACACGATCGGCATCCAGTACCAGCAGGGGCTGAAAGACCTGGCGCCGGCGTCGGACCTGGCGGAGGGCCTGTTGAACAACGTCGACCGGCCGCCGGTCAAGGCGCGCAACAATGGACGCATGCTCTACGAAGGCCGCGCGCTGCCGCACTTCAATGAAGTGGATGAGTGCGCGGGGCTGGACGCCCTGGCGACCAACCGGATCTGGAGCGAGCTGGGCTACGACCCGGAGTGCACGCTGCACGATGTGCGCTATGGCGAGCGATACCACGTGAACGGGGTGCCCTCAGGGCCCGGGGAGTTCGTTTGGCTGTTCGAGATTTCGGGCGCGGTGCCGCCGGCGCACCTGATGGGCGGATACGCCGGCGCGGTGAGCGAGCGCCAACCCCCGATGTACTTCCGCTTGGGCGGCGGCGGCATCAAGGGCGTGAGCAAGCCGGGTGAGATCGTATGGAGCCGGATTTTCGTGGATGGCGGGCTGAAGGCAGACCTGGGGCGTGGCCGGGCCATCGAGCTTCCGCCCGAGGAGACGGAGCGGCGCTGGCGCATCACCACACCGCAGTGGCCCATGATGCACGCGGTGCTCGACGGGGTCACGCGCGACCAAATGATGGCGCGGCACAAGGCCAATCACGTGTTGGTGGCCTATGCTCCCGATGCGCAGGGGGCCAACCTGGCGCTGGCGGCCAAGGCGGCTATGTTCCGCGAGATGGGAATCGAGGTTTCCATCTGCGGGACGTTCGAGGGATAAGCGCCACAACCCGTGGGGTCGCGGCGCCGGTGCTCATTTCTTCGGCGGCTCCGGCGGGGGAGGCGGGGTATCGGGCACTTCGGAGAACTTGATTTCGGCGTCGGTGCTGAAGAGTTTGAAAGGCTCGTAGCGGTACAGGTTTTCAATCCTGAGCCGGCCGTCCACCAGATGGCGGTGGACCACCGAAGCGGGCATCAGGAAGCCGTGGGTGGACAGCGCGTAATCCACCGCGGCTTCGTCGCGGATCATCCGGTTCGTGTCCGGGTGCTCGGCCCAAGCCTGAACGCGCAGCGGCAGGCCGTCGGACTTGCGGACGTAAAGCGTGCCCTGCAAGGGACGGCGCACGGCCTGGTTGCCGAAGAATTCCAGTTCTCCGCCGGCCGCCGAGGTTTGCCGCCAGGAGAGGACGAGCGCATTTTCGGCGCCCACACGGGCTTCGCCGGCGAGCTTCAACTGCATGTTCGCCAAACCACGCTTGGTGAATGCCAGGAGGATGAGCCCGTAGTCGGTGGCGACGTCGACCAGGCCGTGCTTGGCGAAATCTTCGAGCATGCGTTTGCGGACGCGATCGTCGGGGGACTGAATGCCCAGCGAGAGTGCATGCCGGGCGTGTTCCGCCGATTGGACTTTGCGGCCGTCCACGGAGACTACCTGGCGGAATTCGAGCAGATCGCGCGAATCCGATTCCTTTAGCGTGCCAACGCTGTATTCGGAGACGATCTCGCGCACCACCAGCCGCGGCTTAGGCGCGACCGTGGCGGCCTGTCCGACTCGGGGCTGGAAGCGGGAAGGGGGTACCAGGGCGCGCTGTTCGAGGGTTTCCTGGGTGAGCGCCTTGGGAGCGTTCTGCTCGAGCACCTCGGCCTCCTCGGCGACGCGGTCCAGGATCTCGGGCAGGGTGAGCTGTGGCGCGGGCGCCTGCGCAGCCAGAAGCATAGACAGCAGAACGGCCGGGACGAGCGACATGTCTCTATTTTAATGCGGTCGGAGGCGGCCTGTCGCCAAATCGATAAACCATTTGTTTATAATACGTTGCAGAGATCCAGGCAATTCGGCCGAGAATTCCGGAATTTTTTTCGGCAATAGCACTTGCGCGCCTGGGCCGCTCTCTGGTATTCTGAACAAGTCGCCGAATTGGGGATCTGAGGAGTAGCGCGCCTTCCGGAGGACTTGCCGTGGAGACGCGGCGGTGGTATTATAAAGGAAAGAGATCTCCTGTAAGGAATGGTAACAAAACTCCGTGCGGGCCACCGCGCGGAGCGGAATACGGCCTTCCTGTGTGGTTCTTTTTAAAGTTCTAATGATTCTCAGCCGCAGGCGTCCGTGCGCGGACGCCGTGGTTGAAACGGGTTTCGAGGCCTGCCGCCGGTTCCGGTAATCGAAAGACGCCGGGGAAGGCGAGCGCAGATCATTGACAATCTGGTTGGATGCAGTAAAGAAGAACTCGTCAGTACTCTGAGTTAAACCGGAGCGATATTGGGTTGGGGCACGCCCCAGCCATTCTCATTGAATCAAATGAGAGTTTGATCCCGGCTCAGAATCAACGCTGGCGGCGCGCTTAACACATGCAAGTCGAACGAGAAAGCCGGGGCAACCTGGTGAGTAAAGTGGCGTACGGGTGAGTAACACGTGGGTAATCTACCTCTTAGTGTGGAATAACCCTGGGAAACCGGGGCTAATACCGCATAATCTCGAGAGAGGAAAGCAGCAATGCGCTGAGAGAGGAGCCCGCGGCCGATTAGCTAGTTGGTGAGGTAAAGGCCCACCAAGGCGGAGATCGGTAGCCGGCCTGAGAGGGCACACGGCCACACTGGCACTGAAACACGGGCCAGACTCCTACGGGAGGCAGCAGTGGGGAATCTTGCACAATGGGGGA
>Ga0181518_10000766_pt1 | contig 34368 bp, 29 predicted proteins | sample PEATcosm2014_Bin_28_FD_119751 | JGI IMG/M metagenome (GOLD analysis project Ga0181518, IMG submission 119751) | Peatland microbial communities from MTU Mesocosm Facility, Houghton, MI, USA - PEATcosm2014_Bin01_60_metaG | ecosystem: Environmental > Terrestrial > Soil > Wetlands > Peat | place...
CACCATCCAGTAGCCCTTGCCGTCGGGCGTCGACGCCATGCCGACCACCGGCGCGTTGAGGTGCAGGCCACCGGCCGAGCCGTAGAAGCCGGCGTCGCCGTAGGTGAACACACCGCCGTCGGACCCCACCTCCCAGTAGCCCTTGCCGTCGGGCGTCGACGCCATGCCGACCACCGGCGCGTTGAGGTGCAGTCCACCGGCCGAGCCGTAGAAGCCGGCGTCACCGTAGGTGAAGACACCGCCGTCCGACCCGACCAGCCAGTACCCGGCGCCGTCGGGCGTGGACGCCATGCCGACCACCGGCGCGTTGGCTGGGCCGGCACCGGAGGCTCCCGTCGGTGAGCCGGCCACGCCCAAGAGAGCGCCCAGCAGCAAGATGACCATGGAAATCGGAGGAATTCGGCGTCGCACGGGAGGATTGTGGGTCTTCCCGCGCTCTGCAACCAGGGTACTTAGACCCTCATTGACCGCAGACTGTGGAAGAGATGGGCCGGGGTTCTCGATGCGGCCTTAACCCCGCCGGGTCAAGGTGACGGGGAGTGGGTGCCTTCTGTGTCGGCACCTGATTCGATCTCTGTTGCGCCCTTGCCTGTTCGATCGCACAGAGCCACTTGCTCGTCCATGCTGAGCCCACCTGCTCGCCTTGAGTCGACGCCGGACAACCAGTCGTCAAAGGCCCGTGGGGTAGGTCTCCGGAGGCTCTCCCTGGTCCCAGAGCGACGTGCGCTCGAGGGGCTCGACCGCCTCGGTGTGGTCGAGATGGATCACCGCATCGAACTGTTCGCCGAGTCGGGCATGAAAGTAGTGACTCCTGCGTTCAGTGTCGGGCCGATAGATGACTCCGATTGCCCGCTCCAAGCGCGGGACCACCATCGCGTCGTGCACGGTCGGATCTCCCAAGTTCAACCAGAACCGCCCGACATTGGCGTCATGGAGGAACGATTCATGGCTGTCGATCATGGCGGGGCGCACCCGTTTGCGTTCGGCTGGACCGCCCCACTCGGTGGAGGCTGTCACGGTCCCGCCATACGTGGTGAAGCCGATAAGGGCGCATTCGTCTGCGTATCGCTGTCTGGCAAGTTGGCCGACGTTGAGCTCGCCGTGAGTCCCCATCTCGGTAGATCGAGCGTCACCGACGTGGGAATTGTGCTCCCATACCACGATCTTCGCACGGCCTAGCTGGTGATTGAGATGCTCAGCCAGCGAATCGAGCGTCGCGGCCATATGACGGTCGCGAAGGTTCCACGAGGATACGTCGGCCCGATACATCTGCTGGTAGTACTCCTCGGCGTCTCGCACCACAAGTGCATTCTGCTCGGCGAAGAAGAACTCGTCGTCGGCCACCCAGCCGTCTCGCCGAAGGTATCCGTCCGCTTTCCGTCGCAGCTCTATCAGTTGCGTGACGACTTCGTTCTCGCAGGGGATGGCACTCGAGTAAGCCAATGCGTAGCCGTAGGCCTGTCCCTCGCCACCTACATGGTCAAAGCATGAGTAGCGTGCCCGAGCCCGTGTGGCCTCGTCTGGATCGACCCGGTCGAGGTACCTCACCACGGCCTCCATCGACGCTCGGAGGCTGTAGAGGTCCAGACCGTAGAACCGCGCCTTGAGCCTCGGATTGACCTGAGTGTCGTTGTGGGAGCGAAGCCATTCGACAAAGGCCAGTACATCGCGGTTCCGCCACATCCAGGCCGGAAAGCGGCGGAAGTCCGAGAGTGCCGTATCGGCGTCCGCATCATCGGAGAGTCCCATGACGTAGCGGTTGACCCGATATGCATCGGGCCAGTCTGCTTCGACCGCCACGGCGTTGAAACCACATTTGTCCATCAGATGACGGGTGATACGAGCTCGTTCCGCGTAGAAGTCGTGAGTTCCGTGAGAGGCCTCTCCGATGAGCACGAACCTTCGATCGCCGACGAGATCGACGAGCGAGTCGTAATCATCCTGAGCGCGCGTGATCGGGCGAAAATGTCCCTCCAGCGTCGCGGAGATCGACGTGTCGACCATGTCACAGCGCCTCAGTCGTGGCCGAATTGCAGCAGTTGGCGGTCAAGAGATCGTTGATGGCTGTCAGGACGGTGTCGGTTTCGCACAGCAACCGGGCTCGGCGCTCCCGAGGGGTCTCCCGTCCATCGCGTGTCGGGGTCCGGCCCAAGTGTCTCCGCTGCGTAGGGCCTCTCACCGGTGGCTCCCAATGGGACCTGGCGCGTACCTGGGGGATCCATGAGCTGACGGCGGGAACGCGGTCGAGGCCGAGAGCGCATCGGTGACGACGACTGTCAACATGGGAATCATGTCGCTCTCCATGGATCCTTCCCTCGCTCCGTCCTTTGCACGCTCTCTGGAGCGCGTAGCCTGTGTGACCCTGTCAGTCTGGTCGCGGCGTGCCGGGTCGCGATAGGGACGAAGGTCCCGAGAGCCCCCGATGCCTCTGCGCGGCTCTCGGGCCCTTTGGCCCACCCGAGCGAGGACCCACGGCCCTATTGGGAATGGACTGGGGCTGCGTGAACCTGGATGGAGATCGGGAGCGCCTGAAGGAGGGCCGGGACTCGCCATGAAGACCGTGTTCATCAATCCGGAACGATGCATTGGCTGCCTCCAATGTGACTTGGCATGTGCGGTGGAGCACTCCTGAAGCAAGGACGAGACTCCCGCTTTCCTCGAGGACCCGGTCTCCTCCACGCCGACGCCTCTGTTCGTTGAAGATTGCGACGCCGGGCACGAGCTCCTGGATCTCGGGGTGGGTTCGACAAGGGCATCTCGCACAGCCTGTGCGTGAGGCGCTCCGGGGAGCCCTCCGCTGTCCGACCATCAACCGCGGCGTGGCGGGGTTCCGCGTAGCCGGCTCATTCCCTCACATTGGGATATCCCGCGGGCGTAGAGAATCTACGCTGATGGAGTGGTCAGCTCCAGCTCTGCACCTCGCGAAGTCCACCGGGCTCGAGGGCGACCTCCCTCTCTCACAAGGGCCGATATCGTCACCGAGGCCCTCAATCTGACGCGGGAAATTGGGCTTGCGAACCTGTCGATGCGTGCTCTGGCGCGGGAGATGCACGTACCACCGATGACCATCTACAACTATGTCCCCAGCAGAGAGGTGCTGCGCGGACTCGTTGTAGACCACGTCCTGGGCAAGATCAGCATCCCGACCCCGGAACTAGGGACATGGGAGGAGAGACTTCACACGCTCTTGAGCGACGCACGCCGTGTGTTCGTGGCCCACCCAGGGGTGCTCTCCGAGCTGGGAGACAAGGGAAGCGCTGAGACGTCACGCTTGGCACAAGCAGTGCTTACCATCCTGCGTGACGGCGGATTCAGCGATGACGATGCTGTGCTGTGCTTCGCCACCCTCTTCACCTTCATGACGGGCCAGATCGACCTTGATTCCATGACGGTGGCCATGGCGTCAGGCACGGCACACGCAACGTTGGAAGGCGTTACCGAATCCACCCAGTTCTCGCGCGACGAGCTGTTCGAATTCGGATTCGATACCATCATCGAAGGTTTGAAGAGCAAGTTGCTGCGGAATTAGCAGCTGTCAGACGTTGCCCCCTCGAATAAGGGCGAGTTTGGAGTATCGACCGCCGATCAACCATTCAGAGATGTAGAGGTTTCCGTCGGCATCGACGGTAACTGAGTGTGGCGAGTTGAGTCGTTCGGGAAGAGCTGGATCCGGTGCTTGCGCTCGTCCCTGGTCGTCGAGTGCATTGGGCCAACCCGGCCGCGCGGGCCAACCGTGGTCTTCTCGTGCCACCTCGTCTCCGCCGATGTATCCGACCAGTTCATCATCAGAGTCGAGTAGGGCGAGTCGCGAATAGAGCTCGGCGATGACTAGGAACTCTCCCCATCGAGCGAAACCACTCGGACTACTGAGAAACGGTGTACCGATAGTGCGCAGATAGCGCCCATCGAGATCGAATATTTGGACACGCCGATTCTCGCGATCCGCCACGTAGAGCTCCGGAGGATTGTCAGGTCTGCGGTTGATGAACACGGCGTGAGGACAGAGGAATCGCCCACCTCCCTCGTCTCCGGTTAGTGCGAGAAGGTGTCGGCCCTCCTTGTCGAAGCGGTGGACGACGCTGGATCCATAGCCATCGGCTACCCACACGTCTCCGGTGCCACCAAACCGCTCTTCGTCTATTGCCGACCCGCAGGGGCAGTACTGACCCATTATGCCCGGAGATGCGTCCGCATCGGTCGGAGGAAGGGGCAGCTCAAAAAGGATCTCGCCATCGAGCGTCATCTTCACCACCCGAGGAGCACGCGACTCCCGGAGAACGCCCTTGCCAAACAGGGTGGCCCACTCGTCGTCACCGTCGCCATCGTTGGTCAAGAAAACAAAGCCCGGGTCCGTGACCCAAAGGAGCTCTCGGTCTCCCTCGCGCACCAAGGTGATGCCGTGCCCCTCGGTCAGTCCCGGCCGCACCACTCGCACGACGTTTCCTTCCTGGTCGAACGCCACGAGCTGGCCGGCGTGGAAGCCAATGAGCTCGCCCCGGGTCGTGACGACGATCCCGTTGTGTGCCCAAGCAGCCTCTGCGCCTGGAACCTCCCTCTGGTGAGCCCAGTCGCTTCGCATGACGTAGGCGGGTAGAGAGGCGGGACCGCCAACGTGCTCGATCATGTGGTGAGAGCTCCCTTGCCTGTGTCCTATTTTCAGTATACCGTACGAGAATGAGGTGTGTTGAATGTTGCTGGCCGCAGCGAGCCGTCTTACCAGCTCTGGGCGGGTGCGGATAGGAGACGGTGAGCACGGTGATCCCCGGAACCCAGCTCCTTGACCCTGTGGTGCTCGACGATCCCTATCCCTTCTACCGGCGGCTGCGGGACGAGGCGCCTGTATGGGAGATCCCCGGCACCGGCGTGTTCGCTGTCAGCACCTTCGATCGAGTGGCCGAGGCGGCGGGGCGGGTCGAGGACTTCTCGTCCAACATGCACTGCCTCCTCTACCGCGACGAACGCGGGCTGCCGGGACGATTCCAGTTTGGGGATGCCGGAGGGCAGGCGCTTGCCACAGCCGATCCGCCGGTGCACGCCGTCCACCGCAACGCCGTCTTTCCCGAGCTTGTGGCCACCCGGATGAAGACGCTCGAGCCAGACATCGTCGAGCTTGCCGACATGCTGGTGACGCGTGCGCTGGGGGAGCAAGGGGTCGACTTCATGGGGGCAATCGGTAACATCGTGCCCATCACCATGATCAACCGTCTGGTGGGCTTCCGCGGAAGCGACCTGGACGAGCTGTGGCGTTCGGCGGTGAACGGGACGCGCCTGGTGAGCGGCACGCTCACCCTCGATGAGCTCATCGAGGTGGCGACCGGCATGGCCGGTGTCATGGCCTGGGTCGGAGAACAGCTTGCCGGCGCGCTCGAAGATCCGGGCGATGGCCTTCTGGGCATCGTCGCTGGCGCCGTTCAAGCGGGCACGCTGACCGAGTCCGAGGCCATCAGCATCCTCACGGTGCTGCTCAGCGCCGGCGGAGAGACAACGACGAGCCTGCTTGGCAATGCGGTCAGGATCCTGGCGGAGCGCCCAGACCTCCAAGAGCACCTTCGCAGCGATCCCGGGCAGATCGCGAACTTTGCCGAGGAGGTGCTCCGTCTCGAGTCCCCGTTCCGTCACATGATGCGGTTCGTGCCCCGGGACACTGAGCTCGGCGGTACTGCCATCCCGGCCGACTCGACGGTCCTGCTCCTGTGGGGCTCCGCTAACCGCGATCCGCTCGAGTTTGAGCGTCCCGACGAGCTTGACCTCCGCCGCCAAGTGTTACGTCGGCACGTGGCATTCGGTCGCGGAATTCACCACTGCGTGGGTGCACCGCTCGCTCGCATCGAAGCACGAGCGGTGCTGACGGTACTCCTCGAGCGCACGTCTAGCTTTTGCCTGGAAGCCGATTCACCTCCACGATGGGTGAGAAGCTTCTTGGTCAGGCGTCATGAAGGGCTTGCGGTGCGACTGAGCCCCCGTTGATCGCGACTACTTCGTCGGGGGCCCGGTACTGAGCGCGGGGACCACCGTCCCACAAAGAGGAAGCGTCGGCGTGTCCATCGGACTCGATAACGCGGACGACGGTCGTGCTGATTCAGCCCAGGCGGGACATCGAGCGGGTGGACCCTTCAGCAACCCCCAGATCTCGGGCGATGATGGGATATCTAGATTTGAATCCCGCTCGGGGGCGGCGTGGGATGGGGCAATTGCCAGCCAATTGCCGCTGGTCCCTGGCCCGACCTCGATCTGGCGGACGAGGGGTGGCTCTAAGTGGGGGGGGATCCCGCCGCCGTCCCGACGACGTTAATGCCGGCCTCGGGGAACCGGCAGATCCTTCCCACGCTTCCCAGCCGTCCGTGGCCTGCGTGGAGACGGCGCCCTGCGGCTCGGCCGCCATATAGACGACGCAGGCGGCTCCTAGCCCTACGAGAGCCCCACGACCTCGAACGCCGGGTCCTCCAGGAGGAAGCACAGCGCGTGCGATCCGGTGTTCCCCGTTCCCCACTGAACCACACGAATCGGCGGAGGCATGGAGAGCGCCGGATCAATCTGACGCCGGCAGCGCCTTCGGCGCCTTGATACCCATCGGCCGTCCGTCGCACGTGAGCGGCCCAGGTCCGGCCTTGGTGCACAGCAGCTCGACCCCGGCTGCGTCATCGACGTAGCGCTTGCCGAGCTGGGTGTGTTCGCCTGTTGCATCCGAGGTCGGAGCGCCGTCGGCGGTCCCGCGGCGTTCCCGAAGGAGCGCCGTGCAGCAGCGCAGGTCGACGTCACCCGCAGGGGCCCGGACCACCACGACTTCGGTGTCACATGCGGTGCTGTACAGCCGAGTCCCCGGCTTCAGGCCCAATTCCAGTACCTCCGTGCTGAACCCTGTCGGTGCAAGTGCAGTCCCGTGCTCACGAGATGAGCCCGATGGCGGTGTAGGCGTCGCGGATCGCGGCCTTCTGCGCCTCAGGCAGGGGCGGTTGAGGTGGTCGGGATCGGTCGTAGCTCCCGACAGGCAGACCGAGTTCGTGGGCGGCCGCCTTGAAGGCCGACCCCCAGTGGGTATAGACGGCCTCGACGTTGGAGGCGCCGAAGGCGCCGTGGAGGCGCGCCACCAGCTCGTCGAGGCCAGACTCGTACCAGTGATCGATCGCCTCGGAGAGCTTGTCCGAGACGAGGAGATCCCATTGTGCGCTGTAGATCCGGTTGTCGGGCAGCTCGTAGAGGTAGCCCGAGCCACCGAGGATGCCGGCAGCGGTGATCCCTCGACGAAGAAATCCACCCCGGTAGGCCAGCATGTCGCACTCCCAGATGACCAGCTCGGGCACCAGGCGGTGCAACGCCGCGCTGTGAGTCGGGCGGAACATCCCGTTCTTGACAGCGCAGATGGCTGGGAACTCATCGACCAGGCGGGCGCACTCGTCGGGCGTCAAGATCCAGCCTGCGGCGTGAGTGTTGAACAGACCGAGCGCGATGTCAGTCCGCTCACAGACGTAGCGAAGCATCTCACGGGTGGATTCGTATCCGCGGGCCTCGAAGTATGGAGGGATCAAGAAGCAGATGTCCGCCCCGGTCGTCGCGGCGTGCCGGGCCAGCTCGACGGTTTCGAGGACGTTCGTGCTCGCCGGGCAGGCCTCGATGAGCGCATCGGGCTTGATGGCCCGGGTCTCCTCGACCGCCACCTCCAGGAGGCGCTTGCGCTCGGCGGTGGAGAGGGCCCAGTATTCGCCGACAAGCCCGCCGACCCAGATCCCGTCATGGTCAAGAGCGCCCACACAGTGGGCCACGAGGGCGCGCAACGCGTGCTCGTCGATCTCCTCGCCGCCGGGGCCGCTGAAGGGGGTGTAGAGGGAGTCGATCATCCCCCGGAGCGCCCCGGGGGCCCAGGTGCGGGCCTCTGCTGCGTGTGCCATGTCTCTAGGCCTTCCTCTGGCTTGTGCGCCAGATCGTCTCGGTCGACATCAGGATTTGGGTCGGCTACGCGGTAACCCGAGGAGCTGTTCGGCAATCAGGCTTCGCAGAACCTCGCTGGACCCGCCGTAGATGGTGCTGGCCACCGAACAGCGGAAGTGGTACTCGAACGTGCCGCCCTGTGCGGTCTCGGGGTCGGTCCAATCGACCATGCCGGCGGGTCCGACCATGTCGAGGACCTCTTTGGACCATCGGACATAGCTCTCGGGCCCGAACAGCGCGGCATGGGGCCCCGGTTTGGCCCCGAGCTGCTCGAGGAAGCCGACCCGGTACCCCAACAGCTCGGTGACCTCGGCGTCGATGGCCAGGCGCGCCAAGCGTCGGCGCACCGAAGGGTCGTCCAACATCGGAGCACCGTTGCCGTCGGCCGCGCTGCGTGCCCATGCCAGCGCAGCCTCGTAGAGCTGGCTTGTGCGCGAGGACGGGGCGACGTTCTGCTCCGCCTCGAGTGCCGCGCGGATCACATGGAGACCCTGCCCGGCTTCGCCCAGCCGGAGGTCGTCGCTCACCCGGACATCGCTGTAGAAGACGATGTTGGTGCGCTCGTAGCCCATGGTTCGAACGGCCTGGATCTCGATTCCGGGGGAGTCCATGGGAACCAGAAACATCGTGAGGCCACGCGGGCCATGCGATTCGGGGTCGGTCCGGGTCAGCAGGAAGCAGTAGTCGGCTCGGTGGGCGAAGGTCGTGAACATCTTCTGGCCGTTGATGATCCATTCGTCGCCGTCACGAACAGACCGTGTCTTGCAGGCGAAGACGTCGGACCCACCCTCGGGTTCGGTGTAGCCCAGGCAGATGAGGGTCTCACCGGCCGCCACCCCGGGGAGGATCCTCTCGCGCAGCTGCTGAGAACCCATGGCGCGAAGAGCGTTGGCACTCAGCATCGTCGTCCCGGGACCGATGGTGGGCCCGCCCGCCGCCCGGATCACGCCCAGCATGGTTGCCGTCTCGAAGGGGTCGAGCCCCGCTCCGCCCTCTTCTTTGGGCCACATTGCGGCCACCCATCCCCTGGCCCCCATGGCGCGCAGCAGCGGGCGGCTGATCCCGTCGCCGGTCCTGAGCTCCTCTTCGAGCAGGTCTGCGGTGACGTGCTGGACGACGAAGGCCTCTGCCTCGGCGCGAATGTCCTTGAGGTGCGCGGGCTCTGAGAAATCCATCACGCGCCCTCGGCCAGGGTGCGCGCCGGGGTGCGACGCGATCCTGGAGCGGGGCCGAGAGTCCTCTCCGCCACGACGTCGAGCTCTCGGTCCGGGTCGGCGAACGTCGTGACCCATGCCTTTGCCCGTCGGTAGTACAGCTGGATGTCGCATTCGACGGTGAAGCCATAGCCGCCGTGGATGTGAAGGCTGTGCTGGGTTGCCGTGTAGGCGGACTCGGCGGAGAAGACAAACGCCATGGCGGCCAGGGACGATGCGCGCGGCAGTCGTTCGGTGGTCGCCCAGCATGCTTTCCAGGTGAGCAGCTGTGCGCCGTCCTTGGCCACGAGCGCATCGGCGAGAGGGTGGGCCACGGCCTGATAGGTGCCGATGGGGATGCCGAAGGCCTCCCGCTGGCGCGCGTACGCCGCACCGATCTCGATCGCCTCGCTGGCGAGCCCATTGAGGGCGGCCGCCCTGAGGATCCGCACCTCGTCCAGGGCGGCGGCGAACCGTCGTCGAGACCGATCCCCCTTGGCCAGGATCTCAATCTCGGCGGGCGTCTCCCATCGGGCCATTGGCAGGCCGCCCATGTTGGAGACACGGCGGACGACTGCGGGGCGATGCACCGCGACCACCTGGTCGCCCTGCAGGCTGAGGACGATGTCGGCCACGGCTCCGTCGGTCAGCAACTGGCGCTCCACGGGCCCTGATCCTGTGGCCAGGGACACGATTCGGGACCCCGAGAGCACGTCGTGCAGTAGGTCACCGACTCCACATTCAGCCAAGAGGCGCGCCGCTGCTGCAGTCTCGGGGAAGGGGACGGGAGCCACTCGCCGCCCAGCTTCCTCTGCGATGAGCGAGAGTTCCAACAGACCACCGCCACCACCGCCGAGGTCCTCGGGAACACCAACCCCGAGGGCGCCGGTCTCGGTCAAGAGGTTCCACAGACCTGGGTCGTGGCCGCCCTCAGCCTCGGCTTCGCGCACACGGGCCGATGGGGCCTCGTTGGCGAAGAGGGAGGCGAAGGATTCTCGGACGAAGTGCTGCTCCTCAGTCAGTGCGAGGTTCACGTCATGACCTCTTGGGCCTTGAGTCCGGCCAGTTCCTCCCACGTCAGACCGAGTTCGAGCAGCACGTCGGCGCCCCAATCGTCCAGCACGGCTCCCGCAGCGGGGACGAAGGTCCAAGCGGCCACCTCGACGACCCCGACCCCTTCCATCGGGCGAGTGCTCACGGTCTCCCTCTCAGACTTCGATGACCATGGCGGTGCTCATGCCGCCTCCGGCACACATGGCCGCCACCCCGATGCCACCTCCGCGGCGCCGAAGCTCATAGACGAGCGTCGTGACCATGCGTGCGCCCGTCATGGCAATCGGGTGCCCGAGGCTGCAGCCGCTCCCGTTGGGGTTCACTCGTGTCGGATCGATCTCGAGCAACCGTGTGGTGGCGACACACATTGACGCGAAGGCTTCGTTGATCTCGAAGAGATCGATGTCGGCGAGGGAGCAGCCTGCCCGGGCCAGTGCCTTCGGTATGGCCTTGACCGGAGCCAACCCCGTCTCGACCGGGGGGACTCCGACGCTCGCCCAGGCTCTGATGGTGGCCAAGCGCTCGAGCCCCGCGGCGCTCTGGTGATCTGAGGACGTCAGGACCAGCGCCGCCGCGCCGTCGTTGATGCCGGCCGAGTTCCCCGCCGTGATGCTGAAGCCTTCGATCTCGGGGTGGATCGGTTTGAGGGATGCCAGGCGCTCGATTGTCGTCACCCGCCGGGGGTGTTCGTCGACCTCGAAGAGCGTTGTGGTGCCGTCACGGTGGCGGACCGGGTACGGCGTCACCTCGTCGAGGAACAATCCCTGGTCGATGGCCGCCACCGCCTTTTGGTGCGAGCCCAGGGCCCATGCGTCCATGTCCTCACGGCTGACCCCGGCCAGCTGTGCGGCGTTCCAGCCCACCGTGATGCTCATGTCGCGGTTGGGTGCTTCGGGGGAGTCGGGATGGCTCGGTGGAATCCACCACTCCTCCCAATCGTCGCTTCCGGCGGCCCGCTGCGCCATCTTGGGCATGAAGGAGGACGACTGCACCCCACCGGCGACGACCGCTCGGTCCATCCCGGCGACGATGCTGGCGGCGCCCATGGAGAGGGCGGCCAGCCCCGATGCGCAGTGTCGGTTCACGGCCGTTCCCGGTGCGTCCTCGACGCCGGCGGTGATGGCGGCATGCCGGGCGATGTCCCCGCCGCCGGCCAATGTTTCACCCAGGATGACGTCGTCGATCAGGGTGGGATCGATGCTCGCTCGGGTGATGGCCTCGCCGACCACATGGCGCGCCAGGTCGTAGGGGTCCGAGTCAGCCAGAGTCCCCTTTCGGGCCGTCCCGATCGCGGTCCGGCAGGCAGAGACGATCACGGCATCAGGCACGACAGGTGTCCCCTCTTCTGGGCGTTACGCGCCGTTTGACGCGTCAAGAGCAAGTAGAATACGCTTCTCCGTCAGAAAAAGTCAAGACTGTGGTATTTACGATGTCCCGTGATTACACGGGTACCGTTCCGGTCTCAAGTGGGGGTTCAGTGTCGCACGACAGCATCGAATTCGATCCGTTCTCCGACACTTTCTTCGACGATCCCTACGAGACCTACGCCCGTCTGCGCGACGAGGCTCCGGTCTACTTCAACGAGAAGTACGGCTTCTACGCCTTGTCACGTCATGCCGACGTGGTGGCCGCCCACGGCGATCCGGTGCGCTTCGTCAGCTCGTACGGCATCACACTCGAGCTGCTGCTCCAGAAGCAACCGATGCACACCAACATGATGATCGTGATGGATCCACCCGAGCACACCCGACAGCGCAAGCTGGTGAGCCAGGCCTTCAGTCGCAATGCCATCGGCAGCCTCGAGCCGCTCATCGCCGAGGTCATTGCGGGTTACCTCGACCAGCTCTCGGGTCGCAAGGAGTTCGACCTGGTGGCCGAGTTCGCCGCGTTGTTCCCGGTCGAAGTGATCTCGACCATCCTTGGAGTCCCGGCGGGGGAGCGCCAACAGGTGCGCCTGTGGGTCGATACGTTCTTGCACCGTGAAGAGGGCAATCCGAACACCACCCAGGAGGGGATGGAAGCCTCTCTCAATATGGCCGGATACTTCTTGGATCTGGCCCGGCTCAAGCGACGAGAGCCCGACGGGCTCCTCATCTCCAAGCTGACCGAGGCAGTCCTGGTCGATGACGATGGTCGTGAGCAGCACCTCAGCGACGAGGACGTCGCTGCATTCTCCGTCCTCATCGCCGGCGCCGGGAGCGAGACGGTCACCAAACTGATCGGGAGCGGCGTCGTGCTCTTCGACCAGTATCCCGACCAGTGGGCCCTCGTTCAAGCGGACAAGGCGGCTATTCCTCACGCGGTCGAAGAGGCGCTCCGCATGCACCCGCCCTCGCAGTACCAGGGGCGCTTCGCGATGTCTGCAGTCGAGTTCGATGGTGGCACCATCCCGGCCCAGTCCCCTGTGATCTTGCTCACCGGTTCGGCGACGCGGGATCCGCGGGTCTACGACGGGCCTGACACCTTCGACATCACGCGCGGTGGTAGGACCACCCTGGCCTTCGGGTACGGAGTCCACGGTTGCCTCGGGGCGTGGCTTGCACGGCTGGAATCGAATCTCGCCTTCGAGGGCATCCGGGAGCGCTGGCCGCGCTATGAGGTCCAGCGAGACGGACTGCGTCGGGTCAACATGTCGAACGTGGCGGGCTACTCGCACGTACCTGTCGTCGCGCCCTGAGACGACCCGAATCTCGCCCGTGACCGAACCCCTGCGCCGTTACGGCCTGGCGAGCGAACTGGGCGGGCTCCCCGATTGCGTTCCCGCTCTGTTGCGACTGCGTGCGGGAGACGCCTCCGCACCCTTCCTCATCGGACCCGATCTCCGACTCTCCTTCAAGGAGGCCGACTCCAGGAGTTCGGAATTGGCCGGCCGTCTCCTGGCGAGCGGGATCGGCAAGGGCACGCGCGTCGGGCTGCTCTTCCCGAATGGGCCCGACTGGGCGGTGGCCTGGCTGGCGATCACCCGGATCGGGGCCCTCAGCGTTCCGCTGTCCACCTTCGCGCCGGGGGGCGAGCTGGCCCGGACCATGCGACACACCGACGTGCAAGCGGTCCTGATGGCGGCACGATTCGGCGCCGACCACCTGCCCTCCCGCCTCGAGTCAGCCTTGCCGGGGTTGACCACGAGCTCGGACACACTTGAACTCGAGGGCACTCCCTACCTGCGGTGGGTGCACGTCCAGGGCGACGGCCCCCCCGCATGGTCGCGAGCTCTGCCTGACAGTCTCCCGGCCGGGGTGGTCGTCTCGGCCGAGTCCGAGGTGAGGCCCGCGGACGCTCTGGCCATCATCAACACGTCCGGGGCCACCGCCGCTCCGAAGTCCGTGGTGCACACCCACGGCTCGCTCGTTCGCCACGCCGCCCTCCTTGCCGAGCGGCGCGGCTTGACGGCTGACGACCGCATCTATTCCCCCATGCCGTTCTTCTGGGTCGGGGGGCTCACCATGGTGCTGCTCGCCTCCTTGGCTTCCGGGGCCGCCGCGGTCGTCCAGGAGCGCTTCGAGCCGGGCGAAGCGCTCGACCTGATCGAGCGCGAACGGGTCACACAGGTCTCGTGCTGGCCGAACGCCTCCCGCCAGCTGGCCGAGCACCCCACGTTCGCTCAGCGCGATCTTCGCTCGGTGCGTGGCGGCACTCTGGTCGAGGCGCTGCCGCCCGAGTACCAGCCTCCGACCCCAGATCGGGCCCCGATGCCGCTCGGCATGACCGAGACCGGGGGTCCGCACACCGGCGCCGACGACGCCTACGCCGCCTACGCCGTGCTGCCCGAACTCCTACGGGGAACCTTCGGTCGCTCCCTGCCCGGCATGGAGCACGTCGTGGTCGACGTCGAGTCGGGTGTCGAACTGGCGCCGGGTGAGAAGGGCGAGCTTCTCCTGCGCGGCGCCTTCTTGATGGATGGGTTCTACAAGTGGGAGCGTCACGAAACCTTCACCCCCGACGGCTGGTATGCCACCGGCGATCTCGGGTGGTTTGGGCCGGATGGACATCTGCGGTTCACCGGACGACGCACGGCCATGATCAAGACAGGTGGGTCGAACGTCTCGCCCGCCGAGGTCGAGATGGTGCTGGTCCAGGTGCCGGCGGTGCGCGACGCGTTCGTCTTCGGTATCCCGGCCGGAGAACGTGGCGAGGATGTGGCAGCCGTCGTTGTGCCGGACAGTCCCGGCGGAGTCGAGACAGGCGCACTCACCACGGCACTGCGCGAGACGCTGTCGAGCTACAAGGTGCCGCGGCACATCCGGATCGTCGAAGAGGCCAAGCTCCCAAAGCTGCCGACGGGGAAGGTCGACCTGACCTCCTTGCGCGAGCTGTTTCACACCGAATGAGATGAGGGCTACATCCCCATCCCCAGGCCGCCGTCGACAGCGAGCACCGACCCGGTGACGTAGGAGGCATCGTCGTGCACGAGGGCAGCCACAATGTGGGCCAGCTCCTCGGGGTGACCGTAGCGGCCGACCGGGACGGTCCGTTCGATGGCCTCCGCGTCCGACAGCGTCATCTTGCCCAGGATGTCGGTGGAGAACCCACCCGGGATCACGCAGTTGACGGTGATGCCGGCCCGGGCCACGCTCCGGGCCAACGACCGGGTGAGGCCCACGAGGCCCGCTTTGGCTGCGGCGTAGTCGATTTGGAAGGGACTGCCCATCACCGCAGTGACGGAGCCGACGTTGACGATCCGGCCGAACCGGGCGGTCCGCATCACTGCGATGGCGGCCTTGGAGAGATGGAATGCCGCCGAAAGGTTCGTCTGCAATGTGACGTCCCAGTCCTCCGGCGTGATCTCGGTCAGCTTGTGTTCACGGAGCGTCCCCGCGTTGTTGATGAGGTAGTCGAGCCGTCCGTAGACCTCGAACGTGTCTGCGATGAGCTGCCGGCATGCTGCGGGCTCGGCCACATCCATGCGCCGAACGGACACGGCTGGCGAGTCCATCGCCGACAAGAACCGCTCTGCCGCCGCGTCGTCGCTTCGGTAGGCGGCGACGACGGTGACTCCGTCGGTGGCGAATCGCTTCGAGATGGCGGCACCAAGTCCACGGGTTCCACCTGTGACCACAGCGACCCGGGCGCCCTCAGTCATCCTTGCCCGCACTCCGCCGCGCCGCCACCTTGCGGACCAGCGCCTTGAGGTGGGGTGTATCGAAGCTCTCGGACTCTGCTTCGAGGTCCAGCTCCAATCCTTCTCGGGCCATTGCCTCGAGTTGGCGATTGAGCGCCCGCTTGGTGGCGAGCACCGAATGGGCGGAGAGGCGGGCGAGTCGTTCGGCGAGGACCAGCGCCTCGTCGAGAGCGCTGTTGGACCGAGTGACCATATGGACGAGCCCAAGCCGCCAGGCCTCGTGCGCCGGCATCTGCTCACCTGTGAGCAGATACGCACGGGCCGCCGGAACGCCGGCGAGCAGCCCCCAGAGGATCGCACCACCGTCGCCCGGCACCAGCCCGATTCCGACCCTCGGCTCGGCCAGATAGGCGCTCTCATCCATGACGACGATGTCGCTCAGGAGCGCCAGGGTGGCGCCGGCGCCCACCGCCGGGCCATTGACGGCGGCGACCACCGGAACGTCGAGGGCCATCATGGCCCAGAAGAGCAACCGGCTCGTTTCCAGTGTGGCCCTGCGCAACCCGGTGTCTCGCTGCATCTGCTCGATGAGCTCGAAGTCGCCTCCGGCGCTGAAGGCGTCACCGGCACCGGTGAGAACGACGACGCGCACGTCGGGGTCGTCGGGGATCGAAAGCAAGGTGGAGAGCAGGGCCTCGTGCAGCTCACCATCGACGGCGTTGCGGCGGTCCGGTCGGTTGAACGTCAGCACCCGGATGGGTGACCCTTGAGCCAAGAGGGCGTCGCCGTCGGATCCGCTCACAGCTCCACCAGCCGGGGTGCTTCGCCACGCTCGAGGAGCTGGCCTCCAAGTTCGGATGCCAGCTCGGTGGAGCTTCCGAGCAGGCGCTCGAGCACGAGCACCCGCTTCATGAAGCGATGGAACGGGTGCTCCGCGGTGAAGCCCAGACCGGCGAGTAGCTGCTGCGTGTGCGCCGATACGACCGCTACCGCCTTGCCGGTGGCGAGCTTGGCCGTGGCGGAGGCCAGGGGGAGATCAGCCGACTCCCAGGCCGTCTCGGTGCAAGAATCGGCTGCCGTCGCTGCGACATGAGCTTCGACCAGCTTGTGGCGGACCGCCTGGAAGGTCCCGACCAGGCGTCCGAACTGCTCCCGCTCGGACACGTGGGAGCGTGCCAGCTCGATCATCACGAACAGGGACGCAACGACCTGATGGCAAATCGCCAGCCGTGCCCGAGCCTGCGTCTGCTCCCACCAGAGGTCCGCCGTTACCCCCTCCGCCAGGACAGTGCTCTCGTGGGCGTAACCGGTGACCTCTCTCACGCCTAACCCCGGATCGAGTCCAAAGCGAAGTGTCATTACGAGATCGTCGGGATCCACCGCGACCGCCTGCTTGCCGGCGCCCGAGGACTCGACGAGGACGGTCAGAATCGAGCTATCACGTGGTGCCAGCAACACGCCGTCGACCGTGATCCCGTCACGGAGTTCCGTGGCCGCCACCGAACGATTTGGTCGAGGAAGGAGAACGTTGGTCGGGCCGCCGACCCCGATGGTGTCGATGCCAAGCGCAAGGACGTCCTGCAGGGCAGATGACCATCGACCGGTCCGGCCCTGGGCTCCGAACAGTGACGTAATAGCCGCCCGGGGTTCGGCGGCCAGGACGTCCCGCCAGCCGAACTGGTCGAGTGAGACGGTGAGATCGTCGTACCGCTGGTCCTCGGCCAGACCCAGGAGCGTCTCGTCGAGGAGCTTGCGCTCGTAGGCGTCCATCAGGGCACTCTGGGCAGGTTGAGGAGCCGGGAGGCCACGATGTCGCGCTGGATCTCGCTGGTCCCGCCGTAGATGGTCGCGGCGCGAGAATAGGCCCACTCCTTGCGAAAGCGGTCGGCCACTGGGGTGTCGTCCAATTCGATGACGCCGGGCAAAATATAGCGGGCCGCGTCGAAGACCGCCTGATCGGCCGCGGCGATGAGAATCTTGTCGACCGAGGACTCGGCAGGACGCAGGTCGCCCCCCGCCACCTGGAGTTGGGTCGAGCGTGAGCGCGCCCGCAGAGCCGACACGTCTGCGAAGGCCTGGCCGATGAGTCGCTGCGCCGTGGCGTCGGTGGCATCGGCCATGCGGGCGAGTTCGCCCAGGTGAAAGAGGAGCCAACTGGCCCGTTGCCAGAAGATGGGCCCGCGCTCGCAGGCCAGGATGTGCTGTGCGACCTGCCAGCCGGCGCCCTGGCGCCCGAGGAGTCGGCCGGCGGGTACCCGCACGTCGTCGAAGAAGGTCTCACAAAACTCGTCGACGCCGGCCATGGTTTCGAGTGGGCGGACAGTGATGCCTGGGCTGTTCATGTCGACGAAGAATGCGCTGATGCCTTTCGAGCCACTCCCGGGCCCTTCAGAGCGGGCCAGCACGATGCAGCGTGCGGCGTGGTGGGCCCAACTGGTCCAGAGCTTCTGGCCTCGGATGACCCACTCGTCGCCGTCTCGCTCTGCGGTGGTGCGCAGTGAGCCGAGGTCGCTCCCGGCTTCTGGCTCGGAGAACCCCTGGCACCAGCTCTCATCGCCCCGGAGCATCGGCGGCACGACCTCGGCGGCCAGCGCAGGTGCTGCATGTTCGATGACTGCCGGACCGAGGACCTCGGTCATCGAGAAAGCGGCGCTGTGCACCAATCCTCGCCCCGTGAGCTCTTCGCCGAGAACGGCGCGGAAGAGGGGACTTCCGCCGAGACCGCCCACCGCCTCGGGCCATCCCCAGCGCATCCACCCTTCGTCGAAGAGGAGCCGCTGAACCGCTCGCTGATGGGAGAGGAGCTCTTCGGTCGTGCCGTGGTCCTCGTAGGGTGGCTCGAGCTGAGGCAGGTGGGCCTCGATCCAGCCCACCAGGGAGGCTCTGAACCGAGCCGTCGTGGCCGTGCCCAAGTCGTTCCCGCTTACGGCCATCGTTCGACGACGACCTTGGTCTGCGTGAAGAACTCGATGGCATGGTGCCCATGGGCGTGGAGATCGCCGAGGAAACTGTCGCCCCAACCGCTGAAGGGAAACGACGACATGGGCTGGGCAACTCCGACGTTGATGCCGACGTTGCCCACCTCAGCCTCGTAGCGGAAGCGGCGCGCTGCTCGGCCACTGTTCGTGAACAGGCACGCCATGTTCCCGTAGCGGCCAGAATTGATCAGCGACAATGCCTGGTCGAGGTCGGCGGCCCGCATGATTCCGAGAACGGGACCAAACACCTCGGTTTCGGCGAGGGTCGTCCTTGGCTCGACGCGATCGAGGACGGTGGCCCCGACGTAGAAGCCCTTCTCGTAGCCAGGGACGGACGTCCCCCGCCCGTCGACGAGGACCTTGGCGCCCTCGTTGCCACCTTGGTCGATCAGGTCCTCGATCCGCTGCGCGCTCGCTGCGGTGATGACCGGGCCGAGCTCGACCCCCTCGACCAGCCCGCTGCCGATGGTCCGCGACCGGGCGAGTTCGCTGATCGCTTCGGCGAAAGGATCTGCAGCCGAGCCAACTGCGATCATCGATGCGCCCGCCAAGCAACGCTGCCCGGCATTGCCGAACGCGCTCTCGGCCGCGATCGCCGCAACCGCCTCAATGGGCGCGTCGGGGAGGAGCACCAGGGCATTCTTGGCTCCGCCCTGGGCTTGTCCCCGTTTGCCGGCGGCGGCCGCGCGCGCGTAGACCGAGTGGGCCGCGGGCGTCGACCCCACAAAGCTGACGGCACGCACGGCCGGGTGATCGATGAGCAGCTCGGTGGTCGAGCGACCTCCCTGGATCAGGCTCACCACACCAGGCGGGAAGTCGAGCGAGTCGATGAGCTCGAAGAGCAGCTCGGCCGTGCGTGGCGTGCGTTCGGAGGCCTTCAGGACGAAGGGGTTTCCACACGCCACCGCATAGGGGAGGAACCAGCAGGGGATCATGAGTGGAAAGTTGAACGGGACGATCGCAGCGCACACGCCAACGGGCTGGCGGATCAGCATTTCGTCGACACCGCCAGCGATGTCCTCTGCGAAACGGCCCTGCAGGTTGGCCGGCGTCCCACAGGCCATTTCGACATTGTCGACGGCGCGCCGCACCTCGCCGCGCGCCTCGGCCAGGAGCTTGCCGTGCTCCTCGGTGATGCAACGGGCCAGGTCCTCGATCCGCTCCTCGAGAACGGCCTTCAAGCGATAGAGCCATTGCGCTCGCTCGTTGGGGGCGGTGCGGCGCCAGTCGGAGAGCGCTACGCGGGCCGACTCCACCGCCCGATCCACGTCGACACGGGAGCTGAAGCGAACCTTAGCGATGATCTCGCCGCTGGCGGGGTTCCACACCTCCGCAACGTCATCCCCGGTCGGCGCCTGCCACCTGCCGCCCACATAGTTCCGAACCTCTTCGATGGTGCTGCTCATTGCCACCCTTCGATCGCGCCCACGCGGTCCACAGACGGGCCGATCCCGCTTGGTTGTTGCGAATCTGCATACTATTATAGTGAGAGGATCATCTCATTCTCATAGTCGGAGAGATCATGGACCGCCTACAACTGCAGGGTCGCATCTTTGATGCAGACAACCACCTCTACGAGCCGAAGGAGGCCCTGACGCAGTTCCTCCCCGAGGGCTATCAGGGGGCAGTGAAGTACGTCGAGGTCGACGGTCGCACCAAAATCGCGGTCCGCGGCCAGATCAGTGACTACATCCCCAATCCAACCTTCGACAAGGTCGCCGCACCCGGGGCACAGGAGGACTACTTCCGTCACGGCAACCCGGAGGGGAAGTCGCATCGCGACGTCATGGGAAGGCCCATCGACTGTGTTCCGGCCTTCCGGGAGCCTGGGCCCAGGCTCGAGGTCATGGACGAGCAGGGGCTTGACCGCACCATCATGTTCCCCACTCTGGCCAGCCTGGTCGAGGAACGCTTCCGCGACGACCCCGAGGCAACCCACGCCGTCATCCACGCCGTGAATCGATGGCTCGACGAGGTGTGGTCGTTCAACTACGAGAACCGTATCTACACGACGCCGATCATCACGCTGCCGATCGTCGACTTGGCCGTGAAGGAACTCGAGTGGGCCATCGAGCGAGGCGCGAGGGCCGTTCTGATCCGCCCGGCACCGGTCCCGGGGTACAAAGGCCCTCGCTCCTTCGGTCACCCCGAATTCGATCCCGTATGGGAGTTGGCCCAGTCCGAGAAGATCCTGGTGACAATGCACGCGTCGGACAGTGGGTACAGCCGCCAGGTGGGGGAGTGGGAAGGGGCAAGCGAGTACAAGCCGTTCCAGGTGGCCCCAATGCGTTCCTACTGGAATCTGGCCCACCAGCCCATGGCCGATGCCGTTGCCGCGTTGGTGTGCCATGGCGCGCTGACGAGGTTCCCCGACCTTCGGATCATGTCGGTCGAGAATGGGAGTGACTGGGTTCCTCCGCTGCTCGCGCAGCTCGCCAACGTCCATAAGAAGATGCCGCAGCTCTTCCCCGAAGAGCCAGTTGGTGCGATCCACCGCAACCTCTACATCAGCCCCTTCTGGGAAGACGATATCCAGGCCCTCGGGAAGTACTTGCCTGCAGACCACATTGTCTTCGGTTCGGACTACCCCCACCCAGAAGGATTAGCCGATCCTGTTTCCTACGTCGAGCACCTGGTCGGCTTAAGCGACCAGGAGGTGAGCGACTTTATGGGCGCGACGCTCACGTCATTGATCGACTAGCAATTGGCGACTGCAGCCAACGGTGGGCACTGGCCACGAGAAGGTCTCAGCCTGAGGAGCCGAGGTGCCTGCCATTGCCCATGAGTCCACCGTCGATGCGGATGTCACATCCTGTGATGAACGACGCCCGCTCTGAACACAAGAAGCCAACGAGACCAGCAATATCGTCGGGGCTACCCGGGAGCGGCGCATGGCCGGGCCGCTTGAGCGGAGTGGTCGCGATCATGAGCGCAATGAGCTCGTCCCCTTGCATCTCGATACGGCCCATGTCCGTATCGATAAGGCCCGGCGCAATCGAGACGATCCGACCTCCACGCTCCGCCCAGACTCCCGAAAGTCGCTCGCACGCCCGCATAACCCCGCGCTTGGCTAGCACGTAGCCGGTTGCTCCGTCGAGCGGCTCCGTCAGGGCCGTCTCCACCAGATCGAGAAAGTCGGGTCGGAGAGGATCATCAAGGAGAGGCTCGACCTCGGGCGCGACATCCGCATACCCGGCAATCGATCCGATGCACACTGCAGTACTGCCCGAGCCCGCATGTGGCAACAGGGCCTCGAGGACACGGGCCGTTCCCACCAGGTCCACGTCCAGCACTCGACGACCGGGGGCCATTTTGGGCGAGACGCCGGCCGTGTGAACGAGGGTACGCAAGCCGCCAAGTTCGGCCACTACCGAGGCCAAGCGGGCGACGTCGCCCTCTACCGTGACATCACACACCACCGTCTGAGCGGAGACCAAAGAGCTTCCAAGCAGCCTCTGGGCTCTATCAAGTTCCGTCTCCCTCAAGTCGGCCAGCACCAACTCCCCGGTATCAGCCAGCTCGCGAGCGATCGCGACCCCCATGCCACCCGCGGCTCCTGTGATCACGATCGCTCCGCTCTGCATTGTCATGCCCTCCCTTCATGCTCTTCGATGTTCCGAACGCGCACTAGCCATACTGCACGCCGATAGCTGCATTTCGGATCCTTCACGGGGTCGTGTCGCCCTAGGTGAAGTCGGACCCACCGTCGACGTTGAGATGCGCGCCCGTCATGTAGGTGTTCGCTGCCGAGGCGCAAAAGGCCACAATCTCGGCCACCTCAGATGGAAGGGCGACCCGCCCGAGATCGACCGACGACCCGTAAGTCTCGGCCATGACGCGGTACGCATCGCGGGGGTCGTCTTGATCTCCCCGCGCCGCACGTACTGCAGCTCGGATCGGCATGGTGAGCACAGGTCCTGGCGCCACGGCGTTGACCAAGATGTCGTCTTTGGCGAGGGTGCGAGAGAGATTCTTTGAAACGCTGACTAGCGCCGCCTTTGCCGCCGTGTAAGCGATCAGGCCTGTGCTTTGGTGTTGGACTGACATGGCGGTGATGTTGACGATCCTGCCCCACGCGGCGCGTCGCAGCAGTGGGAGCGCGTGGCGGATGCATCGAACCGCCGTCAGGACGCCCTGGTCGAACGTACGCATCCACGCATCGTCGCTGAGATCGTCGAAGCGACCGGCCCCGCTTGGCCCCACCGCGTTGACCAGTGCATGAACCTCGCCCCATTTGGCGCCGATCTTGCGAAATGCCTCGGCCACCTCAGCCTCTTCGGTGACGTCGGCGACGATCGTCAGTGCACCGGATGCGCCACTCGCCTCGACGGCGAGTCCCGCCAGTTCCAGCGCCTCGGGGTGGCGACCGAGGATGGCGATCCGACCACCATCGGCTGCGAGACGTTGCGCAACAGCCAGTCCGATGCCAGTGGATCCACCGCTGATGACGCTGACCGCCCCAGTAGTCACTGCCTTTTCTTTCAGTAAAGTAATCTCCTACTGTAACAACATTCATCTTCTCCAATAAGGGGGGGGCATGGGAGGGCAACCGGGTCCCGCGGCGGGGTCTGTCGGCAATGTGCTCGAGCACGCACTTGCCACCGAGCCCCAGCACGAGGCGCTGGTCTCCGCCGATACCCGGCTGAGCTACGAGGAACTCGATCAGGCGGTTGATCGGGCCGCCGCCGCCCTCGGGGCGCTCGGCCTTAGGCGGGACGACGTCGTGGCTGTCAGCTTGCCCAACGCCAGCGACATCGTGGTGACGTTCCACGCCGTCATGCGGTTGGGCGCTGTCTGGCTCGGCGTCAACCGCAATCTGGCGCCTCCCGAGAAGCACTTCATCCTGCGAGATTCGGGAGCGAGTCTTCTCCTGGCATCACCCGATGTCGTGTCGACCATCGGATCAGCCGTCGATGCCACCCCAGCGCAAATGCCCCACGTCGCCATAGGGGACGAGGGCGGTGTCTGGAGAGACATGGTGGCGAACGCACCGACGAGTTACCGCCGACCGATCTGCCGGGCCACGGATGCGGCCGGTATCGCATACACCAGCGGCACCACAGGGCGCCCGAAGGGCGTCGTGCACTCGCATCGAAACCTTCTGCTTCCAGGTGCCATGGTCATCGAGGCGCGCGGTCTCGGGCCTGATCTCCGTAAGGGAGACTGCGCAGCGCTCACCATCTTGAACATGCAGATCACGAGCACGTTGCTGGTGTCCCAGGCGTGCGGGACCCAGATCGTCATGGATCGCGTCGACCCCCTCGGTGTGGCGCAGTGGGTCAAACAGGCATCCATCAACTCGTGGTTTGGCGTCCCCACGATCCTGCAAGGCCTCACGGCATGTTCCGAAGTTGACGCCGAAGACCTGTCGACGCTGCGCGACGTCTGGACAGGCGGCACATATCTCCCCGAACCGATCCGCCACGCCTTCGAAGAACGCTTTGGTTGCCGCGTCTCCGCCACCTACGGGCTTACGGAGGCGCCCACGATCGTCACTATCGAAAACCCCACTGAGGCGCGGGTCCCAGAATCGAGTGGCCGCCCACTCCCGCATGTACTGGTAGAGATCCGTGACAACGACAAGGTGTTGCCCGTGGGGGAGACCGGCGAGATCACCATCCGGGCCCGAGAGACGGGGCGCTATGCGGGCATGTATCGACCCATGCTGGGCTACTTGGGGCAGCCCGAGGCGTCGGCTCATTCCGTTCGAAACGGCGTCCTCTACACGGGCGACATCGGGTATTTCGATGGGGAAGGTCGACTCTTCGTTCGAGACCGCAGGAACGCCTTGATCCTCAGGGGAGGAGCCAACGTCTATCCCGCCGAGGTCGAGCGGGTGCTGCTCGACGCGCCTGGCGTACGGGGCGTCACGGTCGTCGGCGTGCCCGACGACCGTCTGGGGCAACGGGTGGCGGCGGCCATCGAACCCGAGGAAGGGTTTGCCCTCGATGTTGGCGAGTTAGCCCGCTACTGCGCCTCACAACTCGCTCGCTACAAGGTGCCCGACTTCTGGAAGGTCGGCACTCTTCCCCGCAACGCGATGGGTAAAGTCATCCGCACCGACCTCGAGGATTGGTTCAGTGCGAGTGAGGTCACGTCAGCACCGTAGCGTGAGCGAGGCCCGGGTCGTTGCTGTTCAGTCCCCTCGCACGCCGATGCCCGACGCGCAGAAGGTCCACAGATCGGCTGCGGACACTTCGTGTTCCTGTTCTGCCCCGAGGATCCGGGCGTGGATCGTGGCCAAGACGGCGTGGTGCAAGAGGCGGGCCGCCGTCTCTGCACTCAATGGTGTATGCAGGCGGCCGGTCGCCTTCGCTCCCTCGATGAGCTCGACCACCAGGTCGATCTGTGGCTTGAATGCCCGTTCGAGATCCTGGGGCCGGGTTTCGGTCAGTCGGTTGCTGTAGGTCGTAAGTGCCCGTGACACCGGCCCAGGATTGGACGTGAGGTCGTAGATCCCTTTGATATAGACCTCGACCCGCTTGATCGGATCCGGCTCAGCCTCGCATTTCGCCCTCATACGCGGGACGACTTCGGTGGCCAGGATGGTCTCGTGGACCGCGACGAGGAGGTCATCCTTGCTCGCGAAGAAGTTGTAGAAGGTCCGGATCGACATCTTGGAGCGATCGACGACGTCTTGTACCGTGAAGTCGATACTCCCGTACTCCTCCATCAGCTCGATCGCTGTTGCGACGAAACGGTCGGTCCGCTCTTTGGCTCTCGCCCGCGGGCCCTGGAGGGATCGCTCGATGCTCAGGCGCTTCCATTCGGGCATGGAGTCATCGCCCTCGAACTCGACCTCTTCGGCCGGCTTGGTTGCCTTGCTCCCTGCCATGTCAGCTACGTCCTCCGAATGACTAAACGAGATGCTTTGCGCCAGTCACCATTTTCCATCAGCGGATATGCCCTTTGCACAGCCTACCGTCCGCATCTCGCGCTTCTCGACATGCTTCAGTTCACCGGCCCCGACGGGGGAGTGGTGGCAGGCTCGGATATCCGGCCGAGAAAGGACCCAATGGCGCTGACGACTTCCGCAGGCCGGTCCTTGTGGACGGCGTGGCGGCCGCCCTCGATGACGACGATCTCGGTCCGGTCGTGGGCATCTCGCATCACCTCCGCTTGGCGAAGCCGCCGTGGGTCATCGTGGCTGCCCAACACGAGCAGGACGGGGCAGCGAATCTGAGCGATGGCATCGAGATCCGCCTTGGGCCGTGCGGCGGCCCGCTCGCAGAGCTCCAGCATGATGTCGAGCCAGTGCTCTTCACCGTGGTCCTGGGCATGGAGGGCCCGCAGGCTGCGCGGCCATCCCGTTTCGAGCTGGGCGCGCGTTGGCACGCTCGACTTGGGGTCGCCGAGCCCAGGGCTCAGCAGAATCAGGCTGGCCGCCGTGGCGGGGTAGGTGAGTTCGAGCTCCAGAGCCGTTTCGGCACCAAATGAAAAGGCCAGCACGTGCGGTGGTGTCAGACGTTCGTGCGAGATCAGTTCGACGAGGTCTCGGTCGACGGCCTCGATGCTCATCTCCCCGGCCCGGTAGTCGGAATGTCGATGTCCACGTAGATCAGGGATGACGAATCGGTAATGCTCTTTCAGTGCGTCGGCGACTTTCGCCCACTCGTAGTCCCCGGCACACGTCGCCCCGTGGACGCAGAGCACCGGGGGACCTGTGCCGATGACCTCGTAGTACAGATTGAGACCCTCGTGCTGGTATGTCGGCATCCTCAATACGTCCTCAGCGAACCGGCAACGCGATGGTCTTGGTTTCGACGTACTGCAACAGGCCTTCCAACCCGCCCTGACGACCGATATCGCTGGATTTGTACCCCCCAAATGGAGAGTCTGCGGCGTACCAGTTTCCGCCGTTGACGCTCGGTGTCCCGGTGCGGATCCTCGTCCGACGCCGACCAGGCCTGATCGAGCTCCTTGAGCATCTGCGGGTTTTGCGCGTTGGCCGCCTGTGGGCGGTCGATGGTGATTGCGGCGATGCCCTCGTCAACGGCGTAGCGCACGAACTCAGCATCCACGGCTTCCTCCCCGCGTCAGGTCGGCCGCCCCCGCGTCTCGGCGAGGGCTCGTGGAACCGAGGAGCCCGAGTTTCCGCCGCTGACCCCTGACGTAGAACAGGCGTGGCCGTACAAAACAGTTTGACTTCACTACAATCAGAAGCATACTTTACCGGACCGAGCCGGATTCGGACGAGGAGTGCCCCGATGCAGCCTGAAGATCTCATCCTTGTGAGCGTCGACGACCACCTCATCGAGCCGCCCGATGTCTTCCTCCGCCACGTTCCGGCGAAGTATCTGGACCAGGCCCCCAGGGTGGTCAACGAGAATGGTGCTGACACCTGGGTCTTCGGCAACGTGCGGGCCCGTTCGGTCGGACTGAACGCCGTGGCCTCGTGGCCCAAAGAGGAGTGGGGTTTTGATCCGGTCGGCTTCGCTGAGATGCGCCCCGGCTGCTACGACGTCAACGAACGCGTGCGCGACATGGATGCCAACGGTGTCCTCGCCTCAATGAGCTTCCCGTCCATGGCCCGGTTCGCCGGACAGTTCTTCCTCGAGCATCCCGACAAGGACCTGGCGCTCGTCATGCTTCAGGCCTACAACGACTGGCACATCGACGAATGGTGTGCAGCGCATCCGGGACGTCTGCTCCCCCTGGCCATCGGACCGCTGTGGGATCCCCACCTCCTTGCGGCTGAGGTACGACGGGTCGCGGCCAAGGGCTGCCGGGCTATCAGTTTCAGCGAGGCGCCCTACAAGCTCGGGCTCCCGTCGTTCCACAGCCATCACTGGGATCCGTTCTTCGAGGCATGCGAGGCGTCGGAGGTCGTCATTTCCATGCACATCGGTTCGGGATCGAGCATGCCGACCACGAGCGACGACGCGCCCATCGACATCATCATCACCCTGCCGACGCATCTCGCCATCAACGCCGCGTCGGATCTCTTGTGGGGTCCGGTGTTGCGGCAATTTCCGACCCTGCGCTTCGCTCTCTCCGAAGGAGGCGTGGGATGGGTGCCGTATTTTCTCGAGCGCGTCGACCGCAGCTATCGGAACCAAACGTGGACCGGTCAGGATTTCGGCGACAAACTGCCGAGCGATCTGTTCAGAGAGCACATCCTCACCTGCTTCATCGTCGATGACGTGGCGTTGCGGGTACGCGATGCGGTTGGAATCGACAACATTGCCTGGGAGTGCGATTACCCCCACTCCGACTCGACGTGGCCCCGATCCCCGGAGGTATTAGTCGAAGCATTCAAGCGCGCCGGCATCACCAATCCTGATGAGGTCAACAAGATTACGTACCAGAATGCTCTCCGGTGGTATGGGTACGACCCATTCTCGGTGGTTCCGAAGGAGAAGGCGACGGTAGGCGTTCTGCGTTCGCAGGCAGCCGACGTCGACACCGGAATCCGCAGCAGGGCCGCCTTTCGGGAGTTGTATCGGACGGCGAGCTGAGAGCCGCGTACATGGCCCACGCGTCGGCCGCGATGGGGTGTCCACGAGCAGCCGTCTCGGCAGGGTGATCCCTCCGGGACCTAACGGATGAAAACAAGCGGGGGTTGAGAGTCAATGCAACAGTGGTCTGGGTGGAGCACGGGGCGACAGCATGCCGTTTCTCCTCGTCGAACCGGATTTGGGCGCGGACTAAGTGCCGTCGCACTCGTGGGCGCTCTCGGCATCCTGCTTGTGGCCACGGTCGCTCCCCAGGGTGCCGGCGCCGCCACTGTCGTCGCAGCAGCAGCCCCGGGCGCCACCTGCAGCGGAGACCTTGGCTCCGGAGCACCCGGCGTGACAGGCAAGACCATCACCGTGGGCTCGGTCTCGACCCAGACCGGGCCCCTGGCCGGTGACTTCGCCTCCATGGTGCCGGGCGTCCGCGCCTATTTCGAGTACCTGGACGCCCACGGCGGCGTCAACGGGCGCAAGATCACGCTGGCCTACTCCCTCGACGACGGCTCCAACCCCAGCCAGTTCAGCCAGCTCACCCACACGTTGATCGACCAGGATCACGCTTTCGCCGCAGTGGGGATCGCATCACCCTTCTTCGCCCCCAACTACTACATCGAGACGTGCACCCCGACGTACGGGTACAACGTGACGTCCAACTGGGCCGGTCCACCGAACCTCTTCGCCGCGGGTGGCTCGACGCTTGCCTTGGCACAGCTCCCCGTCGAAGTTGCCTACCTGATGAAGCAGAACCACATCCGCTCCTTTGCAACCCTCGCCTACGGGGGGGTGGCGGAATCCTCCGGCACCTGCGGCGAGGTCAACACGTACCTCTCCAAGGCAGGCTTCACGCAGGCTTACACCGACCTCAACGTGAGCTATGGGGGGAATGTCACCCCCGACATACAGCGCATACGCTCCTCAGGTGCACAGCTCGTCATGACCTGCATGGACGTGACGCAGAATGTCCAGATGGCTCAGGCGATCAAGGAGTACGGGCTGAAGGTCAAGCAGTACTGGCTGAACGGGAGCGACCAGGACGTCCTGGACCAATACCAGAGCGTCATGCAGGGCGTCTACTTCGGCGTCCAGCACGTGCCGTTCACTGCGCCTACCAAGTACTACCCGGGTCTGGCCACGTACCTGGCGGCCATGAAGCAGTACGCACCCAAATACACCTATGACGAGCTGTCCATCCAGGGCTGGGCTTCCGCCGCCCTCTTTGCCGAGGGCGTCAAGCTGGCCGGGTCGAATCTCACCCAGGCCAACGTCATCAAGCAGACCAACCTGCTGACGTCCTACAACGCCGGCGGGATCTACGCTCCCGCCAACTGGACGACGGCTCATACCACGGCGGACCCCCCCTATTGCGAGGCATACATCCAAGTCCAGGGGAACAAGTATGTCTCGGTCTTCGGCAAGGGTCACCAGGTCTACGTCTGCTTCAACGTCAACAAGAACAACCCGGTCCCGACGAACACGACTCCCGTGCCCGCTCCAGCCGGCACCCCGGGATCCTAACCGGCGTCCCAGTAGAGCGGTGAGGTAGCCGGTGGAACAGTTCCTGGGGTTCGCCATTCCCGGCGTGCCCTACGGCTGCACCTACGCACTTTTTGCCATCGGCTTGGTCCTGACCTATCAGGCGACCGGCGTTTTCAATTTCGCGTTCGGTGCGCAGGCCTTTACGTCGGCCTACGTCTTCGTGTACATGGTCCAGGATTGGCACTTCCCCGTCTGGGCATCGTTCCTCCTGTCCGTGGTGGTGCTCGCACCGGCCCTCGGTCTCATCTTCAACCGGTTCATCTTCCGCCGCATCCCGAACACGAACACGACGGCGAAGATCGTCATGGGTATCGCCCTCCTGGTCGGGATCCCCACCCTGCTGCCCGTGATCTTGGGGAACCAGAACCTCTACAACGCGCCCACGCTCATCTTTAGCCAGAGCACCGTGTACCTCACCCTGGCCGGCTACCCGGTCAACGGACAGGACCTGACCGTGGTGCTGGTCACCGCGGTCGTCCTCGTCGCTGTCGTCGCCCTCATCCGCTACACCAGCCTCGGCTTGCAGATGCGCGCGGCGGTGGAGAGCCGGCGTCTCGTCCAACTCAACGGCGTCAACGCGGACCGCGTCGTGTCCGTGGCGTGGGCGGCATCAAGCTTTCTGGCCGGACTCTCGGGCGTGCTCCTCGCCCCATATTTTCCCCAGGCCAACCAGTCGCAGGCCTACATCACCCTCATGGTGGGCGCCATTGCCGTCGCCGCCTCTGCCAGCCTGCGCTCACTGCCACTGGCGGCACTCTTCGGCATCCTCTTGGGCGTGGCGTCGCTGGTGCTCCAGGGCTATCTCCCCACCCAGAGCATCTTCTACTCGTCGATTCTGCCCTCGTTGCCTTTCATCGTCCTCGTGTTCGCGCTGCTCTTCAACCCCGGGCTCAAGAAGCTCGACGACAACAAGGACCCGTTGGCATCCGTGGACCCTCCGGCCCCGCCACGCGCGGCGACCATTCGGACTCCCCGGGTGCAGCGCTTCACGCAGATCGCGTGGTATTCGCTGCTGGCAGTCTTCATCGTATCGATGCTGACATGGATGCCCCGCAACTGGGAGAACGTCTTCAATTCCGGCCTCGCCTTTGCCACTGTGTTCCTCTCCATCACGCTCATCACCGGCATGGGCGGCCAACTGTCGTTGGCACAGGGCACGCTGGCCGGCGTCGGCGCATTCACCGCAGCCCAACTCGCCAACCATCTCGGGCTCAACATGGTGTTCGGCATGCTGATCGGAGCCGGTGTCGCGGCAGTGGTGGCCATACTGCTGGCGGTGCTGTCCTTGCGGCTCAAGGGGCTCGGTCTGGCTCTCATGACGCTGGCAGCCGCACTCTTTTTCGATTCGAGCATCTTCCCGCTCCAGTCCGTCAGCGGCGGCCAAGGTGGGATCAACCTGCAGGAGTCATGGGTGGCACCGCTGAACCTGTTCGCCCCCAGCGGCCACCCGTTCTTCGTCCTGGCGATGGTCGTCCTTTCGCTGTCGGTCATCGCCGTCCTCTTGGTGCGCAAGGGCACGACCGGCCGCTTCCTCTCGGCCATGCGCGGGAGCGAGGTCGGCGTGGGCGGTGTCGGTATCAACGTGACCTGGCAACGCATTCTCGTTTTCGCGCTGTCCGGCGCCGTCGCCGGGGTGGGCGGGACGCTTCTCGTGATCAACCAGCAAAATGCCAACCCGGCCCAATTCAACTACCAGCTTTCGCTAGCCTTCGTCGTGATCGTGGTGACGGCCGGGGTCTCGACTGTCGAGGGGGCCATCCAGGGCGCGCTCGGCTTCGTGGTGATCGAGCAGCTGCTCACGTACGCGCCGGCCCGCCTGCAAGGCCTCAGCTTCGTGCTGTTCGCGGCCGGGGCCCTCGCCTATGCCGCCCATCCGGAAGGACTGGTCGAGTATTTCAAGCGACGGACGATCCTGGCCTTGTATCCCGCGGCTCGTTCGGACGCTCGACCCCGCGCGGGAGGACCGGCAGCGCGGGCCGGAGATGCGACACCGGTCGTGACTACGACTGGAGCGCCCATGAACCCCACGGCGGCCGCCGGAGCGGACCGTGAGTAAGGCATCTGCGGCTCGCCGGTTCGGCGGCGTGTCCGGTCTTTCGCGCCGCAGCGCGACCCGACCGCCGAGCGCGACCGGTCCCTTGCTGGAAGCGGCGGGCGTTTCCAAGGCGTTCGGGGGTGTGGCTGCAGTCGACAAGGTGGACCTCCGGGTCGAAAGAGGTGAACTCCTCGGACTGGTCGGCCCGAACGGTGCCGGCAAGACCACCTTGTTCAACTGCATCTGTGGACAGTTGCGTCAGGATTCGGGAACGGTGACCTTCGATGGTGTGGTCCTCGATGGGCTGCCCACCTACAAGAGGGCTCGACTCGGGATCGGTCGGACGTACCAGAGGATTGAGGTTTATCCCGAACTGACGGTCCATGAGCACCTCATGGTTGCTGAGCGAGCACGGCGCGGCGACGGGCGGCTGTGGAAGGACCTGTGCAATCGGAGCGCATCTCGCCCCGAGGAGCTCCGGCACGTCGACGAGGTTCTCGAACTGATCGGTCTGCGCGAGGTACAGGACACGCCGGTCTCGGCGCTCGGGCTGGGACTCTGCCGGTTGGTCGAACTCGCGCGCGCGGTCGTTTGCGATCCTGTCCTGCTGGTGGCCGATGAGCCTTCGTCGGGCCTCGACGTCAACGAGACCGCAGAGTTGTCGCAGGTGCTCCGCACGCTGCAGTCCGAGCGGGGCACGGCAGTGCTGCTCGTCGAACACGACTTGGGCATGGTGGGGGAAGTCGTGGACCGCGCTGTGGTCATGGATCTCGGACGCATCGTTGCCGAAGGGCCATTCGACGAGGTCATGGCCTTCCCAGAAGTGAGATACGCGTACCTCGGAGTGGAGGGATGATCGCCAGTACCACGGGACACCCAGAGGTACCCAGCGGACAGGCGCCGGCCATCTCGTTCGATCACCTCGATGCGTCCTACGGCCCGTACCGGGCTCTCTTCGACCTCAGCTTCGAAGTCGCCCCAGGGTCGGTCAAGGCATTGCTGGGGTCCAACGGTGCGGGGAAGTCCACGGTCGCGCGCGTCGCAACTGGGCTCTTGAGCCCGTCGAGCGGCACGGTCACAGTGGGAGGTGTCGATGTCTCGCGGAGCGAGGCGTACCGGATCGCCCGGCTGGGCGTGGCCCACGTCCCCGAGGGCAGGGGGATCTTCGCCAGCCTGACGGTGGAAGAGAATCTCACCCTCGTCTTTCGCCAACGCCTGGGCCGACGGCGGGTCGGCGACGCAATCGACAAGGCCTACGACGCGTTCCCCATTCTCAAGGACTCCCGCCACAAGCGTGGCGGCAACCTCTCCGGCGGCCAACAGCGGCTGCTGTCGCTGGCCGCAGTGCTGCTCGCGCCCCCGAAACTGCTGGTAGCGGACGAGCTCTCCCTGGGTTTGGCCCCAGTCGTGATCGACGCGGTTTACGACGGTTTGCGCCAGATCCACGAGGCGGGCACGGCCCTTCTGATCGTTGAACAGCAGATCGACCGCGTGCTGGACCTCGCCGACGAGGCCATCGTCTTGGACTGCGGTACGTTGGCATACGACGGCCCGGCTGACGGAGCCGGAGAAGCCATGGACGGGCTCCTAGCCTCGCGCGGCGAACACAATGTCCTCGCCGACCACTTGCCCGCGCCAATACCGGAACGCTCGTCGCTCGATCCGCCTCCCCGCCACTCCGGTCTTTCCTCGCCTGACGTCGGCCTCGGCCCGATTCCGCCCCACGTCGGTAACGGGAGCACGCTGTAAGCGGTCCCTTCGAGCGGCGGCCTTGATCTGCCCGTCCTTGTAGCCACCGAACGGGGCGCCCGGGGGGAGTCCCGGTGTGCCATTGAACGCGACCGTTCCGGAGTCAAGCAGCGGGGCCAGTCGGTGCACCCGAGCGACGTCCCTCGTCTGCACGAATGTCCCCAGCCCGTAGCGCGTGTTATTCGCCAGCTCGACGGCCTCCTGCTCCGTGTGGAAGGGGGTCACGGCCAGCACAGGCCCGAACACCTCGTCCTGGGCCAGGCTGTCGAACGGATCCACGTCGGACAACAGGGTTGGCTCGATGAAGTATCCACCCGAGATCTCCTCAGCCAGGCTGGAGCGGGCGCCATGCCCGCCGACAACCGTGCGCGTGCCTACGTCGTGTGCCCGCTCGAGGATGCCCAAGATACGGTCGTACGCAGGCCGGTTCACGACTGGCCCTACCGTGGTCCGCTCGTCCAACGGGTCGCCTAGGGTCAGGCGACCTACCTTGTCCCTGGCGATCGAGATCACCTCGTCGTAGACGTCCTGGTGGGCCAACAGCCTGGTCGCCAGGACGCAGCCCTGGCCGGCCATAGTGAAGCACGATTGCACCGAAAGGGAGACGGCCGCCGGCAGGTCGGCGTCCGGGAAGACGAGGTTGGCCGATTTGCCCCCCAGCTCCAAACACAGGGGCTTTATGGTCTCCTTCGAGGCCTCGATGATCTTCTGCGCCGTCGGGACCCCACCGGTGAACGAAACTTTCCCCACGTCGGGATGGCGGACCAACCGGTCACCGGCCTCTGGCCCGCCGGGGAGCACGTGCAGCACGCCGGGGGGGAGGCCCGCCTCGAGCGCCAGCTCGACAAACCGCGCCACGGTGTAGGGGGCCAACTCTGGGGTCTTGACGACCACGCAGTTGCCTGCGGCCAGCGCCGGGGCCACTTTCATTCCCACCGACACCATGGGTCCGTTCCAGGTGAGGATGATCCCAACCACGCCGTAGGGCTCCGACAGCGTGTAGTCGAATCCGGCATTGTGCGCCGGTGTCATGGGCACGACCCGCCCCTCGATCTTGTCGGCCAGCCCTGCGTAGTAGCCGAACCAGTTGGCGCACAGGTAGGAGAGGGCGAACGACGTCAGCATCGGGTGGCCGAGCTCGAGCGCCGTGATGCGCGCTAGCTCGGGTAGGTTGGCTTCGACCAGGTCCTCAACTTTCTGCAAGATCCGTCGTCGCTGGTCAGGTGGTGTGTCCCGCTACACAGGGAAGGCCGCCTTGGCCGCGGCGACGACTGGGGTGGACCCAATCCGCACGGTGGGGGACTGGGGTCGACCTCTCAGACCATGACCACCATCTTGCCAAGGTGAGGGTCGCGTAAATCCCGTCTTCCGCTCCGTTTCAGGA